>Ga0182738_1007368_pt1 | contig 11193 bp, 9 predicted proteins | sample eDN5th30CBELigMG_FD_128876 | JGI IMG/M metagenome (GOLD analysis project Ga0182738, IMG submission 128876) | Enriched Miracle-Growth compost microbial communities from Emeryville, California, USA - eDNA 5th pass 30_C BE-Lig MG (version 2)... ... | reverse complement strand
CCCGCCAGCGCATCGTCGATCACCGCGCGCATCTCGCCCCAGTCGATGCCGCGATGCGAGCAGAACTGCCCGTCCTCCGACATGATGACCGAGTGGGAAAGCACTGGCGCGACATCGTCGATGGAAACCCAGCGCCGGTCGTAGCCCTGGAACGTCGCCAGGTCCTTCAGCATCAGCGTCGAGATGGGGTGTACGAAGGGCGGCAGATACAGGAAGGTCAGCACCAGCGGCACCAGTGCGATGCAGACAAGGGCGGTCATGCCTCGCCGGATCCAGACGCGAAAAAGGCCGCGCGTGTTCGCCTTGCGCCTTGGTGCCATTGCGAGCTCTCGCGCCTCGGGATCGATTGTCGGGTCGTCCAAGCCGTCTGCCCCTCGGTCTCCTTTCCCTTTCGCATAAAGGGGCTTGGCCGCTTGCGCAACGCCTGAACGGCCAAAGTCACCGCAAAGCGCCCGGCTCCGCGCTGTTTTGACCCGTGGCGCGGCTTGACCGGGCGGGCATTTGCCGTAAACCGTGCCGCCATGATGACGAGTCAGGAAGTTCCGTTCGAAGCACAGCTTGAGGCGCGCGCGCAGATCATCGAGGCGCTGCTGCGGCGCCTGCTCGACGAAAGGCTGCTGCCGGGAGAGATCGCGCGGCCGCAGCGCCTGTTGGCGGCCATGCGCCATGGCGTGCTCAATGGCGGCAAGCGGCTGCGTCCGTTTCTCGTGCTGGAAAGTGCTGCCCTGTTCGATGCGGACCCGGAAGCCGCCCTGCGCGTGGCGACGGCTCTGGAATGCGTGCATTGCTATTCGCTGATCCATGACGACCTGCCGGCGATGGACGACGACGATCTGCGCCGCGGCCAGCCGACGGTGCACAGGGCCTTCGACGAGGCCAGCGCTATTCTGGCGGGCGACAGCCTGCTGACCTATGCCTTCGACATCATCGCCGACGAGGCAACCGCCGTTCCCGCCGGGCGCAAGCTGGCGCTGGTGCTCGGCCTTGCGCGCGCCGCCGGCCCCGGCGGTATGGCCGGCGGCCAGGCGCTCGACCTCGAGGCCGAGCGCACCGCGCCGGACGAGGCCGGCATCATCCGGCTGCAGGCGATGAAGACGGGCGCGCTGATCCGCTATGCCTGCGAGGCCGGCGCCATCCTGGCCGACGCGCCGCAGGGTGACCGCGAGCGGCTTGCCGAATTCGGCTCGGCCATCGGACTTGCCTTCCAGCTTGCCGATGATCTGCTCGACCTGACGGCGGACACCGAGACCATGGGCAAGGCGACCGGCAAGGACGCGGCCGCCGGCAAGGCGACGCTCGCCTCGCTCAACGGCGTCGATTGGACCCGCGCCCAGCTTCGCGGCCTCGTCGCGCAGGCGCACGCGCTGCTGGAACCCTATGGCGAGCGCGCCGCGCTGCTGAAACAGGCGGCGAGCTTCGTGGCCGAGCGGACGAAGTAGGCGCGAACATGATTGGCGTACAGGCTTAGAGCATGTTGCAGCCGAGTGGGTCGCCTGGCGTCGCACGCAGGCCATGATGTCGTCCGAAAACCGCTTCACGCTTTTCGGCATCATGGCCGAGAGGTTGGCGGGCCAGCGGGGGTACGCGGAGCGCGCTAACCTTTCCGGCAAAGTAACGGTTAAAAGCGGAACGATTTTTTAATTCAAATTGAGCGTAATTCGGCGCGAGGAAAATTGTACCTTGTGTCCGGAGTGCTTCAGCGTGCCCGATTATTCCTTGTTTATCCGGTCGGTCCGGATTCGATATTTGTCGGGCCTGCTGATCTTCGCGCTGGCGACGGGCGCAATCCTCTATGCGTTCAACAGCATCGGCCAGCACCGCAACGACATCGACCGCATCGGCGGCGCCCTTGCCGAACTGGCAAGCGATCTGCGCAACGCGACGGCCTTTTCCGAAACCACGGTGGTTGCCTGGCAACCGCAGACCCGCGCCGGGCTGATCGATGCCGCAAACGGCCATGCCACCCGCCTCAGCCGCAATATCGACGAGCTGACCGGCAGGCTGGATGCCATTCGCCCGCATCTTTCCGCGCAGACGCGCGACGAACTCGATGCGGTTTCCATCAATGGCGATCTGTTCTGGTCGGCGCGCGACATGGTGCGCAATCTCGGCCTGCTCGGTGGCATCAGCAAGATCATCGACTGGAACAATCGCGAAATCCGCAACCAGAACGAGCTGTTCGCGCAGCCCATGCTGCTGCGTGCCCGCGCCACGCTCGACCGCGAGCGCGCGCTTGCCGAACAGCGCAGCAACAGGCTGCTTTCCTATGCAAGCATGCTGATGATCGCGGTGCTGGCGCTGGTGGGCTTCTGGGTTTTCCGGCCGATGGAAAAGGCGATCCGGCAGGCATTTTCCGAAACCAGCGAGTCGCTGCTCAAGGCCGAAGCCGCCGACCGCGCGAAATCCGAATTCCTGGCCAATATGAGCCACGAAATCCGCACGCCCATGAACGGCGTGCTCGGCATGGCCGAACTGCTCGCCCGCACCGAGCTGACGCCGCGCCAGAAGACATTCACCGATGTCATCGTGAAGTCGGGCAATGCGCTGCTGACCATCATCAACGACATTCTCGACTTCTCCAAGATCAATGCCGGCCAGCTCACGCTCGATCCCGCGCCCTTCAACATCGCCGAAGCGGTGGAGGACGTCGCCACCCTGGTCTCGGCGCGGGTGGCGGAAAAGAACCTGGAACTCATCGTGCGCGTCGATCCGCGCCTGCCCGCCTGCGTGGTCGGCGATGTCGGCCGCTTCCGCCAGATCGTCACCAACATGCTCGGCAATGCGGTGAAGTTCACCGAAAAGGGGCATGTGCTGGTCGATGTCACCGGCGAGGCGGTCGATGGCGTGGCGCGGCTGCAGGTGCGGGTGGAGGATACCGGCATCGGCATTCCCGCCGACAAGCTGAAAACCGTCTTCGAGAAGTTCGCGCAGGTCGACGGCTCCTCCACGCGCCGGCATGAAGGCACGGGGCTCGGCCTTGCCATCGCCGCGCGGCTGGTGGACCTGATGGGCGGCAAGGTCGGCCTCGAAAGCGAGGTCGGGCGCGGCTCGGTCTTCTGGTTCACCGTGCCGCTGCCGGTCCATGCCATGAGCGACGACAATGACGGCGTGCCGACCGATGTCACCGGCGCGCGCGTGCTGGTCATCGATGACAATCCGGTCAACCGCGAAATCCTGCTGGAGCAGTTGCGAAGCTGGGGCTTCGACTGCGCGGCCGCTGAAAGCGGCGCGGTGGGGCTTGCCTTCCTCGATCGTGCCTTCCAGCTCGGCGCGCGGGTGGATTGCGTCATCCTCGACTATCAGATGCCGGGCATGAACGGCGCCGATGTTGCCAGGGCGATGTCGTCCGACAGCCGGCTTTCCTCCATTCCCGTCGTGCTGCTGACTTCGGTGGATCAGATCGATTTCGGCCGCCTCGTCATCGAGTTCGGCATCGCCGCCCATCTCACCAAGCCGGCGCGCTCGGCCGTGCTTCTGGGCACGGTCATCGGAGCGATCCAGAAGGCGCGCACGCAGGCCGGCAAGGCGGCATTCGTGCGCGAGGCGGTGGCTCCGGCTGTCGCCGCACCCGTCGCCGCCCGTCCGCAGCGTCCGGCTGCGATCACGCTGCTGCAGCCCCCGGCGCCCGAGGCATCGCCGGCCGCCGGCGCGCCGCTCGACATTCTGGTGGCGGAAGACAATGAGGTGAACCAGCTCGTCTTCGGCCAGATCCTCGACGGGCTCGGCCTGAGCTACAGGATCGCCGCCAACGGCCGCACGGCGGTGGAGATGTACCGCTCCTTCCAGCCGCGGCTGGTGCTGATGGATGTCTCCATGCCCGAAATGAACGGCTATGAGGCTGCTCGCGCCATTCGCGAGCTGGAGCGCGGCAGCATGCACACGCCGATCATCGGCGTCACCGCCCACGCGCTGAAGGGCGACCGGGAAAAATGCATCGAGGCGGGCATGGACGACTACCTGCCCAAGCCCGTGTCACCTGACCGGCTCGGCCGCAAGATCGGCGCATGGCTGAGCGAGACGACCGAACTGGCGCGCATCGCGTAAGGTGCGGCGCAGGCGGGTATGTTTAGCGCAGCCTGCCGATCGGGATGATCTCCCGCATCGAGGGGGCGTAAGGCGCGCCCTGCCAGTCGCCCAGCCATTTGTCGGCGACGAGCCCGACCTCGCCCATCAGCGTCTCGATCTCCTCCCTCGGCGGGAAGGCGATTTGCGAGCTGGCCGACAGTGTCCGGCCGGTTTCCCTCATCCGATAGAAGGTCTCGTAGGTGACGATCCCCGTTGCCGGGTCCTGACGGACATCGTTCCAGGCCTCGACCTCCCCGAACCGGGGATGGGCGACCACCCGCATCGACTGCTCCGGCGTCCAGCTTCGCCAGCGCTCCAGCGCCGGGTTGCGGCTGTCGAAGATGAAGCGGCCATGCGGTGCGAGATGGCGGGCGATGGTTTCGAGCACGGCCTTGCGGTCGGCCGGCGTCAGGAAAACCTGAAAAGCATGGCCGGTCAGCACGATCAGGTCGAAAACTCGGTCAAGCCGCACTTCGCGCGCATCCGCCTCGATCCACGCGACATCGTTCCCGCCGGGTCTTGCGCGCGCGACGTCGAGCATCGCGCCGGCGGGATCGACGCCCACCACCGCGCGGCCGGGTGACAGCGCCGCAGCAAGCTGGCCGGTGCCGCAACCGAGATCGAGCACCGAGCGCGCGCCTTGCGCCAGCCGCAGGCAGAAGTCGAAATCGTCGCCGCACTCGTTTTCCAGATCGTAGAACTGGACGAGGTCGGGATCGCTGTAGAGACGGTCCTCGTCGGCTTCCTCGACACTCATGGCAAATCCCCCTCATGGTGAGGATGCGATGGAAACCGAAACGATCGGCGGCGGCAAGATGAAGTTGCGACGCCCGGTGCATCTGTCGCCGGGTGTTGCCGAACCGCTACCGGTTGCGCATCACCACGCAAAAGCCGCCTGCGCCGCGCAGCTTGCTGCAGATGTCGCGCGCGGTGGCGCGGTCGTCGGCGCCGATGCGCACCGCATAGACGCCGGCGCGGCCCATCGGGGAGCGCACGCGGCTCACGACGGGCTCATAGGGTTTCAGCAGGGCGGGAAACCGGCCCCGAATCCGCTGCCATTGCCGGATGGCCGCCGCGCGGCGGAAATTGCCGGCCACCTGTACGCCCCAGGGCTTGATGTTGACGGCGGCCATGGGGATCGTCGCCGAGCGGATGACGGGCAGAAGGCGGCAGGCTTCGGCGAAGGGTTTGTCCTTGTCGAGCGGCGGGAACTTGCCGGGATAGTTGCGGTCGGTGAAGGTGTCGGCCGGCTCGCCCATGATGTCGAGCACATAGCTTTCCGTCTCCAGCGGCAGGAAGCCGCCGACCGACAGCCAGCGCGAGACGCGATTTTCGCCGGCATTGTAGGCTGCGGCCGCAAGGCCGAGATTGCCGAAACCCTGCCTGAGATCGTGCAGGTATTTTGCCGATGCCGGGATTGCCTGGTCGATGTCGAAGGGGTTGGCCAGACCGCGCAAGCGTGCCGTGCCGGGCATGAATTGCGCGATGCCCTGCGCGCCCACCGGGCTCACCGCATTGGCGTCGAAGCGGCTTTCCTTCCAGATCAGCCGGGCGAAGAAGTCGCGCGGCAGGCTGTTGCGGTCGGCTTCCGCCTCGATCAGGTTGCAGATGCGGCCAATGGTGGGGGGAAGCGAGCGTCCCGGCGGATCGGCGAAAGCGACGTCGCTCCACACCGTCGCGCAAAGCAGCACTGCCGCCTTGGCCAGACCACGATGCCGAAAAGTGGGAACCGGTTTTCGGGCGACATCATGGTCTGTCTGGTCGATTGCGGTCCATTTTGCAGCGAGGCGTTTCCGGTTCGCCGCAAAATGCGCCGAGGCCCGCATGGCCTATTCGGCCGCTTGCTTGCCGCCCTGGCCGAACCTTTGTTCGACATAGTCGGCGACCATCTTCTCGAATTCCTCAGCGATGTGAGGTCCGCGCAGGGTGGTCGCCTTGCGCCCGTCGATGAAGACCGGGGCGGCCGGCGTCTCGCCGGTGCCGGGCAGCGAAATGCCGATGTCGGCATGCTTCGACTCGCCCGGACCGTTGACGATGCAGCCCATGACCGCGATCTTCAGTTCCTCGACCCCCGGATATTTCTCGCGCCATACCGGCATGTTCTTGCGGATGTCGGCCTGGATGTTCTGCGCCAGTTCCTGGAACACGGTGGAGGTGGTGCGGCCGCAGCCTGGGCAGGCGGCGACGATGGGGATGAACTGGCGGAAGCCCATGGTCTGCAGCAGTTCCTGCGACACCTGCACCTCGCGGGTGCGGTCGCCGCCGGGCTCCGGCGTCAGCGAGATGCGGATCGTGTCGCCGATGCCCTGCTGCAAGAGGATGCCCATGGCCGCCGACGAGGCGACGATGCCCTTGGTGCCCATGCCGGCCTCGGTGAGACCCAGATGCAGCGCGTGGTCGCAGCGCTGCGCCAGCATGGTGTAGACGGCGATCAGGTCCTGCACCTGGCTGACCTTGGCCGACAGGATGATCCTGTCGCGCGGCAGGCCAATTTCTTCGGCAAGGTCGGCCGAAATCAGCGCCGACTGGACGATGGCCTCGCGGGTGACTTCCTGCGCGGTCAGCGGCGAGCCCTTGGCCTGGTTGTCGTCCATCAGACTGGTCAGCAGCTCCTGGTCGAGCGAGCCCCAGTTGACGCCGATGCGCACCGGCTTGTCATGCCTTATCGCCATTTCGACGATGTCGGCGAACTGTTTGTCCTTCTTGTCCTTGAAGCCGACATTGCCGGGATTGATGCGGTATTTCGCCAACGCCTCGGCGCAGGCCGGATGATCGGCCAGAAGCTTGTGGCCGATGTAATGGAAGTCGCCGACCAGCGGCACGTGGATGCCGAGCCGTTCCAGCCGCTCGCGGATATAGGGCACAGCGGCCGCGCTCTCGTCGCGATCGACGGTGATACGCACGATCTCGGAGCCGGCGCGATGGAGGGCTGCGACCTGCGCCACCGTCTGGTCGATATCGGCCGTGTCGGTGTTGGTCATCGACTGGACGACCACCGGCGCGTCGCCGCCGACGATCACGCCGCCGACATCGACGCCGACCGATTTGCGGCGGGGGAAGGGGGAAGAAAAATATCCGGTCATTGCCGGCAGCCTCTTTGCAAAAGAGCGAAAATCATTGCGTCTGACGTGGAGGACGATGCGGCTCATGTCAATGGCCGCGTCGATCCCTCCGCGATCCTAATGCTTCCGTATAACGGCGAAATGTCGGCGGGATTGGCCGCAGCCAGGTTTCATCCTCCGCACGGGATGCAATTTTGCGGGTGCGCGCGAACCGGGCCGATGCCATCGCGAACGGCGTGCATGGGGTTGCATCGAGGTGTGAACAATTGCCATTTGCGATAGCAATTGCGCATTGGGAAAAAGCCTGCGACAGTGACGATCTGAACATTTGCGCAGAACGGACGACGATGAGTACCCGGCAGGATCACGGCAATGGACGGCTCGACGACGCGGCACGTGCCGGCTGGCTCTATTATGTCGCCGGCAACACGCAGGACCAGATCGCCGGCAAGCTCGGCGTCTCGCGCCAGACGGCGCAGCGCCTGGTATCGCTGGCGGTGTCGGAGGGGCTGATCAGGGTGCGCGTCGACCATCCCATCGCCAACTGCCTCGACCTCGCCGCGCGGCTCAAGTCGCGCTATGCGCTCGATCTGGTCGAGGTGGTGCCGAGCGATCCGGATTCCACCTCCACCACCATCGGCATCGCGGGGGCGGCGGCCGTCGAGATCGAGCGGTGGCTGCGTTCTTCCGAGCCGATCGTCATGGCCATCGGCACCGGCCGCACGCTGAAGGCGGCGATCGAGCAATTGCCGCCGATGGAGTGCCCGCAGCACAAGGTGGTGTCGCTCACCGGAAACATCGCGCCCGATGGTTCGGCGGCCTTCTACAACGTCATCTTCACCGTGGCGGACCGGATCAAGGCGCGCAGCTTTCCCATGCCGCTGCCGGTCATCGCCTCCTCGCCCGAGGAGCGGGAAATGCTGCTTGGCCAGCCGATGATCCAGCCCACGCTGGCGCTGGCCGCGCGCGCCGACGTCACCTTCGTCGGCATCGGCGACCTTGGCCCCAGGGCCCCGCTGTTCGAGGACGGCTTCATCACGGAGGCCGAACTGAAGGCATTGCAGAAGGCCGGCGCGGTGGGCGAGATCGTCGGCTGGGCCTATGATCAGGATGGCCGCATGATCGAGGGCATCACCAATGAGCGCGTCGCTTCCGCGCCCCTGCCGTCGCGGGAAAAGTCGCTGGTGGTGGCGCTGGCCATGGGCGAGCGCAAGCTGCCGGGCATACGCGCGGCCGTCGCCCGCCGCCTCGTCAACGGATTGATCACCGACGAACGCACGGCCGAAGCGCTGCTGGCTGCTGGCTGAAATGGCACCGGGGCCGGGTCCTCGCAATCATAATGTGCAACTTTTTGGTTGCCAATTGCTGCGAAGCTTGTCATGTTAAACGCAACCAGGAGGTTGCGCTATGACAGATCGCATCGAAAAGAGCGTTGAACTGAATGCGCCCGTCGCGCGTGTGTGGCGCGCGCTGACCGACCACAAGGAATTCGGCACGTGGTTCCGGGTGAAGCTTGAAGGCCCGTTCGTGCCGGGCGCGGTTTCGCGCGGCCACATCACCTATCCGGGATATGAGCACGTCGTCTGGGAGGCGCGGGTCAGGCAGATGGACGAGCCGCGCTGCTTTTCCTTCACCTGGCATCCCTATGCCGTCGATCCCGAAGTTGACTATTCCGGCGAGACGCCGACACTGGTGGAATTCCGGCTTGAGCCGACCGCTGGCGGCACGCGGCTGACGGTCACGGAATCGGGTTTCGACAAGATCCCGGCGCATCGCAGGCCGGAGGCGCTGCGCATGAACGACGGCGGCTGGGAAGAGCAGATGAAGAATATCGCGAACCATGTCGCAGCCTGAATGCCGCGCAGCCGATCCGGCCCCGATCTTTGCAGCCCTTGGCGATTCCACGCGCCTGTCGCTGCTGACGCGATTGAGCGACGGGCAGAGCCGTTCGATCGCCAGCCTGTCGGTGGATACGCGGCTGACTCGGCAGGCGATAACCAAACATCTCCATGTGCTGGAAAGCGCCGGGCTGGTAACGTCCAGCCGCATCGGCCGCGAGAGCCGGTTCGCTTTCCAGCCGGATGCCGTGGCCGAGGCGAAAGCCTATCTGGATACGGTGTCGCGGCAATGGGACGATGCGCTCTCGCGGCTGCGGGCCTTCGTGGAGGCGTAAATCCTCCACCGTCACGCGCGCCGCCGTCCGGGTCCGTTGCCGTCCTTGTAGCCGATGTCGCGCTGGAGGTGCTCGGGCAGGGTCCTGACGTCCAGGTGGCGCTGCCTGGATTCGAGCAGCCATGACAGGTTGAAAAGCCGGGGCCAGGGGGCTGGCTGCCGGCCGGAAACTGTTGCACGTCCTGTATAAGCCATCGCACCGCCGGTCTCGTCCGAGACCGCTCCCGATTAATGCGTTGGTCTTCTATCTGTGCGCCGAAAGCGCTATTTTCCAATTGAAATTCGATCGGTATGCATAAGCAGGATTGATCCATGCCCTTGCCGCTTCCGCCCCTGTCCGCCGTGCGCGCCTTCGAGGCCGCTGCCCGCCATGGCAGTTTCACCAAGGCGGCGGAGGAACTGGGCATGACGCAGGCGGCGGTCAGCTATCAGATCAAGATGCTGGAAGAGCGTGTCGGCGCGCCGCTGTTCCTGCGCAGGCCCCGCCAGGTCGCGCTCACCGAGGTCGGCCAGCGACTGGCGCCGGTGTTCACAGAGGCCTTCACGCTCATCGGCGAGGCTTATGCGCAGGCCCGCTCGGGCGCGGAAGGGGTGTTGTGCGTCTCCACCATCCTCACCTTCGCCTCGAGCTGGCTGGCGCGAAATCTCGGTGCCTTTCAGATACAGCATCCCGCGCTGGCGGTGCGGCTGGACACCTCGACCCGCCTGATCGATTTCGCCCGCGAAGATGTCGACATCGCCATCCGTTCTGGCAGCGGAAACTGGCCGGGACTGGCGAAACACTTCCTGTTCAAGGCCGATTTCACGCCGGTGCTGAGCCCGAAACTCGCCGAAAGCATCGGCGGGGTGAAGGAGCCGGCCGATCTGTTGCGGCTGCCTGTTCTGGATCCGGGCGATCCGTGGTGGCGGGAGTGGTTCGCGGTGGCGGGCCTGCCGGTCGATGCGCTGGCCGAGCGTCCCCGCAGCAGCCTGGGCGCGCAGGCCTATGAAGCCAATGCCGCCATGGCCGGCCACGGCGTGGCGATCGTCACGCGCGCGCTGTTTTCGGCCGAACTCGCCGACGGGCGGCTGCTCCAGCCCTTCGACCTCGTCGCCAATGACGGCAATTCCTATTGGCTGGTCTATCCCGAAGCACGCCGCAACGTTCCGAAAATCCGCGCCTTCCGCGACTGGCTGCTCGCCGCCGTGGCCGGTTCGCTCGGGCCTCGGGACGCCTGAGCGCTTCCTTTCACCCTGCATCCGGCGGCCGCCCCGACGCAACCGAAACCCCGCTGCGGAGTTTGTGGGCAGATGGCATGGCTGCGCCTTGCCGCGGCGCGGCAGCGAATCCGGCTTGACATAAATAAGACTGAATGAATAATTGCTCACGGATAAAGCAATTGCTCATTCTTGATCCATGGGAGGAAATCCGGATGAAACTCACCACGCTCTTTCTGGGGCTGTGCTCGGCCAGCGTGCTCGCCTTTGCCGCGCATGCCGAGACGCTGACCATCGCCACCGTCAACAATGGCGACATGATCCGCATGCAGAAGCTGACGGACGACTTCACCGCCAGGAACCCGGACATCCAGCTTCAGTGGGTGACGCTGGAGGAAAACGTGCTGCGCGAGCGCGTCACCACCGACATCGCCACCAAGGGCGGCCAGTATGACGTGATGACCATCGGCAATTACGAGGTGCCGATCTGGGCCAAGCAAGGCTGGCTGCTGGAGCTGAACGGCCTCGGCGACGACTACGACGTCGACGACCTGCTGCCGGCCATCCGCGCCGGCCTGTCCATGGACGGCAAGCTCTATGCCGCGCCGTTCTACGGCGAATCCGCCATGATCATGTACCGCACCGACCTGTTCGAGAAGGCCGGGCTGAAGATGCCCGAGAAGCCGACCTGGGAGTT
>Ga0182738_1007367_pt1 | contig 11193 bp, 5 predicted proteins | sample eDN5th30CBELigMG_FD_128876 | JGI IMG/M metagenome (GOLD analysis project Ga0182738, IMG submission 128876) | Enriched Miracle-Growth compost microbial communities from Emeryville, California, USA - eDNA 5th pass 30_C BE-Lig MG (version 2)... ... | reverse complement strand
TTCCGTAACTTGAATAAAAAATCATTTTCAGCCTCGATATGCTATGATTGTTATCAATTTTTAAAGGATAAAGGAAATGTATAAAGATCTTATGGAAAAAAAAATATTTGGAAAAAATCCCAAAAAAATCACTCAAAAATTTTTTCCACATTTTTCACTTTTTTGGTTGGTTGGTTGGAAAAGAGGCCTTTCTGAAATTTTGTCTAAAAGTGCCAAAAAGTTTTAGTAAAAATTTCATAAAAAGTTGAGCTTTAGGCAAGATTTGGCTAAACTTAAGGGACCTTTAGACTGAGGAAAATCACTGGTTCTCTCATTAATGTATTATACATTAATTCAGAGTTTTTTTCCCCAAATTTTCAAAGATCTTCAATTTCTTCAAGAGTTTAAAATTGAGAAGGATGGAGTCTCTCAAAAAATTTTACATAATATACATTTAGATCAGATGAAGATTTTTATTTAAAAATCGGAAGGATTTCGGATTCAATTGTTTTTATGAAAAGAAAAAAGTTTTACAAGCAGGAATTAAGAAAAATAATTCTTGTCATTGTTGAGCTTTCATTAAGGATTCACTAAAACAAATTTTTCAATGAGCTAACTTCCCCTATCAAAGAGGAATGGGTGAAAACTAAAATTAAAGGAAAGAAGCTTTTGAAGGGTTTTTTTGAAATATTAAAAGCATCATATTGATTGTGTAAATATGCAGAAATTGTGTCTATGAATGAATATATTTCAATGTATTATTAATTTCAAGGTAGAAAGAAATATTTGATTGATTTAATATTTCTTTTTCAAGTTGGATTCAAATCTGAATCTTGCATCGAACGCTCCTCCTGTTCTCTTGAAAGCGATTCTGTAGCTAGTACCAGGGCCAAGTTCAAATCTAATTTCTCTCATCCCTTCCTTTCCAATAGGCTCCAATCCTTGAAGCTCACAAACGACTTTTTCGTCCAAAACGGTGTCTCTGGTTTGATTCTCAAACAATAAATAGAAACCATTATCATGCTTATACTGGTAAATAAATACTTGGGTAAACTGCCCGGTTAAACTATCCTTGACTCTCTTGAGGTCTCCGAGTTCCTTGGCTTCTTTATCCAAATTTGGAACATTTGCTGTAGTTTGACCTCCGCCATAACCATACTGGCCTCCTCCGGTGAGAGGATTGGAAGGCCCAGTTCCTCCTCCGCCGCCAGTGATGAATCTGACTTTTTCTCCAAGGACTTGCTTGACATCCTGGTTAGGCAGGATTCTGAGCAAGACAATCTTTTCTTGCTGAGGAGGGACTTGAATTTTGAAGGTGCGGCCTCTATGGGGCTTTCTGAGCTTGATACCTCTGAATTCTTTAAAGTAGACTTCTGTTTCGAGGGTTCTAGCAGACAAGTTCTGGTAGTAGCAATAAATGAAACCATCTCTTGAGATGTCGACGACACTGAAGCAGTTGGCTTCTCCTTCACGAGCATAATTCATTTTCTTGGTCGATTGTCTAGCCTTTGTGATGAACGTCTTTTCGAGGAACTCAGGGCAGCTTTGCTTTGAGACAACTGTCATTTCAGCATCCGAAGGCCCGTATGAACTCAAAACAAAGTCAGTACTTTTGCCAGAAGTCCATGGAACCTTGGCGTAGACAAGGTATTCTCCAGGAGTGAAAGTGCCTTTAGCCCAGACTTCTCTATCAGCTCTGTTGTTACCTGTGACGTATTCATATTGGCCGTTTCCAAGAACTTTTCCAACGACGATGGAGACGGTGGAGTATCTGAAGTGAGGATTTTGTGCATGTTTTCTTTTGTTTTCTTGGTTGACTGTGATGTAGTATTTTCCTTGGGCGGTGATTTTGAGCTTGAAATAGACGGCGTGTCTTGGGTCCGAGTTGACTCTCAGAGAAGTGTACTTGTAGTCATCATGGATGAAGCAGAACTGGATATCGCTAAAGTACTTCAAGAAATCTTCATAGGGCATAAAGAAGACCCCGTCGTCTTTGTTTTCGACTCTGAGTCTTTTCTTCAACTCTGAGGTCCACAATGGAGAAGAGTCGCTCCAAGCTCCCTTCCATTCGGTTTTGCCCCAAGGATTTCTGAGCTTGACAAGTCTGACTTTTTGTCCTTGGTGATCAAGTTCATAGGCAGCAAGCAGGGAGTAGGCGTGGGAGCTGACGATTCCTTTTGAGTTGATCATATTGACATTGCTCTGAGTGAAAAAGTCTCCAGCACCGCAAGTCATTGCGTATTGCTTGGCTTCACCTTTGAGGAGTTTTCTCCAGATGAGATCCCATTCTTCTCTTCTATCAGTGAGATAAAACTTGGTTGGAGCGCCTGTAAAATCGTGCAAGCACTCACGGGTCAGTCCAGCTTCGATGGCGTCGTAGGAGCCATAGACCTTGGCCCAGACCTTCTCAAGGATCAAGACCCAAAGTTCGTTCTCGTTTCCCTTGGTAAAGATGGGTTTTCTGGTGAATTTGTCACAAGGGAAATAGTCGTCAATGATGATCTTCTTCCACTCTCCCATGTCGCAGATTCTGATGCAATAAGCTCCACAGGTATTTGCCTCTTTTGTGGCAAAGACCTGTTTTATTCTGTTTGGCCATTCGGCAAGACTACTGAGAGTCGAAAGGAAATAACAGTCACCTAATTCGCCCTGTTTGATGTCATTTGGCTCAATTCCGCCTTGGAAGATTTGATATCCAGATTGATAGAATTCTTCGGGACGGAGCCAGATGCAGCTTCCCCACTCGCTTTTTCTCATTGGGTTTTTTCCGATCAAGCTTTCAAGCGCAGGAGGGAAGTCCTTATCTTTGTATTTCTCGCCAGAGATTTTGAGCTGGCCGAGGAGCAAAATAAACTCTGTAAAGTCAGTGTTTTGCTGACTGAAGAATGCAAAGACTTTATTGTTAAGTCTATCGTGTTCCTTGGCAGATGCTTCATCTTCTTCCTTCTTTTGAACCTCGTTTGGTTTGACTTGCTGGTCAATGTTGGGAATGTGGTCTTGGTGATAGTAGTAGGGGTTGTTGACAAAGGTGGATTGAATTAAGCTGATTCTCATTGGGCCGAATCCGTCATCAGTGTCTTTGTTGTCCTTTTTATTGGAAGGTGTTTGCTCATCAAAATCTTCTGCGTCAGGCTCATCTTGGTAGCTAAACTTTTGGGTAAAGTTGGCTCTTTGCAAGTTGAAAGGGATGTGAGCAGATGGGTTTGATGGAGTTGGATTTTGGTAATTGGTTGGAATGTGAGTTTGGAAATTACTGTGGGAAGGGTTATTTCCTGGTTGCTGCTGCTGATAGGGACTTCCGAAGCCTTGTGTTGGTCCTGGTTGTTGATGGATTGGCTGTTGGCCAAAGGGAGGGGATTGCAGAGGGCCAGGGCCACCAAATCCGCCAAATCCACCAAATCCAGGAGGAGGGCCAAAACCTGGATTTGGTTTAGGAAATGATGGTTGATGTTGAAGCTGAGTTCCAAAGGGCTGGTTGAAATTGGGGAAGTGACTATCAAAGACTTGGTTATGGAAGTTTGCTATTCTGTCAGCATAGTTTTGTTGTTGGGACGAGTTGTGGACTGTGGTTTGCTGATAAAAATAGTTGCTGCTTCCATTTGGTCCCGATTGGTAGTTTGATTGCACTGAATATTGGACTTGTCCATTTGGTGTATTTTGCACATATTGGTAATTCTGCACATTAGGATTCTGTGGATTACCACCGCTGAAATTAGGGGGAAAGTGTCCGTGTCCTTGTTGATTAGGAAACATTTTTTTCAGATTATTAGATTTATATATTTTAAAACCTTAAACTGCACTACTATTGTAATTAATTTATTTCGAGAAAATTTTAATCTCTCTGGATGACAGTAGAAAGAAACTAATTAGAGGAAAAGCGAGAGAGAATACAAGAATTTCTCTGGAGGAAATGATGAATGAAGGAGGCTGAGAATTTTTTTATTCTAGCCCAAATAAAAATATCAGATCATACAATGGATATTAACTTTTGAACAAAGGATTCGAAGGGTTTCCGAGAGAAGAGTTTAACTTGAGAAGTATTTAGAATTTAAGAGACAACAAGTGGATCGCATTAGTTGAAGACTAAGTTCAAAATTAAATATTATGCAGCAGATTTTTCCAATCAAAGGACCCTAATTTTTTGAAAATGATTTACTAAATTTAGAAAGGGAGAGTTTCTATGAAGGAACGTCATGCTTCTTTGCAAAACGTAACGTTTAGAGAGGGAGAAAAAAAGAGTTTTTTCTGTCTGTCTATTTAAACTGAACCTGTTGACAAAAAAAAGCAAGCAGCCCCTGTAGCTCAGTTGGTTAGAGCTTTGGTCTTATGTACCAAGGGTCGAGGGTTCGACTCCCTCCAGGAGCACTTTTTTGAAAAAAGAATGATTAAATATTTAATGTGAAAAGAAGTTTTTTTATTAAACTGACAGAATAAACTTATTTGCCATTTTCGAAATTTCCAAGGCCAAAAGATAAATTTAGAAAGTTGGTTTTATCAGAATAGAGGAATTTCTTCTTTGACGAATACTCGGTCATTTTTTGATGAAGAGAATTCCCAAGAATTAAAGAGATATGAGTGATGAGTTCGAAATTCTTCTTTGAAAAACTCGATTGATTCTCAAAATTAAAAATTGAAAGTTCTTCTAAAAATTGGACAATATGCATATTGGTTTGGATTCTTCATTTCTTAAAGATACTCGCAGAGGAATGATGTGGGTGATTTGATGTCTCAAAGAGGTAGAAGGTGGAAGAAAGAATTTGGAGGACGATTTTTCAGTATCATTAGGCTTTCTACCGGCGATTTATCAAATATTTTCACTTCCATTGTAAAATTGAAAATTATCAGAGAGATTAAGATAAATTCATAAAATGCATAGGAATTGATAATCTCTTCAAGAATTTGGAAAAAATGAACTTCAAACATCAACTTCTCACTTTGCAGAGGAAAGGTAGATTTGGCTATCATGAAAGAATTCGATAAAGTCTAAATTTCTTTTTTCCCGCTTTCAAAAAATTCATAACAACTGTAACTAAAGCCCTCCTATAATAAAAATAGAGGAAGATGGCGATATAAAGAAGGCTCATTATGTTATGTACGCTCAACTCCATCAAAAAAGAGTTTGTTTCCTCTATCCTGAAGACCAGAGTTTCTCATTTTTCTTACTTCAATTTTTCCTTTTATTCGATTTCTCAAAAAACTTTTATCCTGAGTTGGATATTTTGATTAACTAAATGAAAAAGTCTAAAATCAAATTTGAATAATATTGAAAAAGAATGCTTTCTTTTTTCTTTTTCAAAATTTCACCAAACTCAACTTTACTTTTTTGTTTTCTGTAAAAAGAATTTTTCGAATGAATTTTTGAAAAGGTATTGGCTCCATAAGCATCAGGGGCATTCTCTCATATAAATATCTTCTACTTGATGAAATTTGTATGAATTTCGCCCTTTTCAAATATCTAATTATTAACTCAACTTTGAATTCAAAAAATATCTGATAAGAGTTAGCTAATGAGTCCTCTGAGATCCAAGCTTTCAAATTTCGACATAAAAGAATTTTCTTTGGCAGATATCTATCTTATTTGCAAAGATGAAAATAATTTTTTGCACCCCAAATAAAAGATTTGGAAGAGGAGAAGTAATTTGTGAATTAGAGTTAAGGGGAAATTTTTTTCTTGACAGAACCGGCAAAAATAAGCGGAAGGGTCTAATTAATAAAGTTTCTAGCTCAACAATCAACTGTTGTTTCCGGTTAAAATTTTGAAAGTGCAATGTTTTATCTTTAATTAGGCCTGAATTTGGTGCGAAATGCAATATTAATTGGAAGAAGCAAAGGAAGTACAATATAATAAATAAACAAACTAATTTGGCTATTCAAATACAAGGATGCAAAACCTTTCATTCAAAGATTTTGAAGTGATCTCAACTTTGGGAAGTGGAGCCTTTTCTTCAGTTTATAAAGTCAAGAGAATTTCTGATGGACAAATTTACGCTTTAAAGAAAGTCAGTCTTCCTAATTTAAAGTATAAAGAGAAGATCAACGCCCTCAACGAGATCCGTATCCTTGCTTCAATCAATGACAGCCATATTGTGAGCTATAAGCAAGCTTTTTACGACGATGCATCCTTGTCTCTTTGCATCATTATGGAATACGCTCCAGGTGGTGATCTCCTCCATAAGATCAATGAACAGAAGAAGAAAGGACATTTCCTTCCAGAAAGTTTGCTTTGGTCCTATTTGATCCAAATCTTGGGAGGACTCCGAACTCTTCATAACATGAAGATTGTGCACCGTGATCTCAAGAGCGCAAATATTTTCATTGGAAATGATGGAAAGACCGTGAAGCTCGGCGACTTGAATGTCTCCAAGATTGTTGAGACTGGAATGGCTCACACTCAAGCAGGAACTCCCTATTATGCTTCTCCCGAAGTGTGGGATAATAAACCATACGGAGTTAAAAGTGATATTTGGTCTCTGGGCTGTATAATGTATGAGCTTTGTGCTCTCACACCACCCTTCCGTTCTCCAAACATGAACCTTTTGTATAAAAAAGTTCTCAAGGGTCAATACGAAAAGATCCCCAGTATGTACTCTGCTGAACTCAGCAAGGTTATTTCAATGTGCTTAACTGTGAATCCCCAAACAAGACCCGACTGCGAAAGATTGCTTTCCCATCCCATCATTATGTCTAAAATGACCGAGGCTGAAGCTGAAAACTCCAAGAAAAGCCCAGTGGTGTTTGATTTGCTTGATACAATCAAAATGCCAAGAAACCTCAAGAACCTTACCGAGATTCTCCCCAAGTCAAAGTACAGACAAGAAGCCGTATCTCTTATCGACTTGGACGGTTTGAGAGAAAGGGATATGAATTTGCCCGCTGGAGCAGATTACAAGCGTCCCCAAACAAGCCTTCGAGACATTGACTCTCAAAGAGCCCCAGCAAAGGGCAAAGAAAATAAAGAGACTTCTTTGGAAAGAAATATGGTCAAGGAAAAGCCAAGTCTCAATAAGAAAGGGATCGTCCTTCCAGAAGTGGACAAGAAGTCGTCAAAGATGACTCCTATCCAAAGGGCAGCTAAAGGTGTTTTGAATACTGACCCAGTAAAGGATAAGAAAGCTTTAGGAAATGATTTAAGAGTTCCAAGACGTTCAAACCTCTTCCAATCTGACGTTTCCAAAAAAGCAATTTTGCAAAATAACAGCAATATCCTTGACCCCGTCATTCGCAAAAGCGAGCTTATGACAAGAGTCAATAACATAATTAGCCCCAAACCCTTCTAAACAACAACAACAACAATAAACTATTGGATTATTTTTTTTCCGCACTCAAGGCTTAATTAATTGTCATGCTGTAAATAGTTTTGATGAAAATGAGATACATATTTTGAGTTTGTATTTATTGATTCTCAATACTGTATAAAAAAGTACTCTCTTCTTTCTAAATGTTATATTCTCATCTCACTCCATTGAGCCACCAATCTGTTTCTTGGGAAACAAATTATACATTTTTTTAAAACTCATCGTTGTGTGAAGATTAAAAAGAAATGAAGAGAAATGGGGAAAATTAGCAAATGGCATGGAAAAAAAAAAGGCTTTGACGATTTTTCGGGTTTTATATTTTCGCGAGAAAATGTGGGGGAAAATTTATTTCAGATTTAACTTTATGGTAATTGAACTTTTAAATTCCAGTAGTGCCAAAGAAGGGATTTAAACCAGAAATTATGAGTTCACAAGGCTTTCTGTGGACTCAGAGTTTCTAGTCAAGAAAACTCTGAATAAAAAAAATTTGGAAAAAAAAACCTTCAATTTGTCTCTCAGCCTCAGCCTTGGTCTCGGTCTCTCCTTTTTTTTTTCATGATCTCTTCAAACTCGACAAATTCCTCATCACAAATTTTCATCCATCAAGCCCAATATCAAGAGAACTTGTTATTTAAGAGAAGTTGAATTTTTGAAAAGAGACCTTCCTGATGGGAATGGAATCTATTTTGATTATTAATGCTTGCAAGCGGCAGAATCTTTTCTTTCGTAAATTTAGAACCTTGAGATTTTTTCCTCTTTTTTCGAAAGAAAGGAAAAGAACACTCTCCCCTCTGGCCATCTTTTGTTGAAGCGAAATTCTTCAAAAGCCAAAGAACATCAATCATGAAGCAAGAAGGTTCAAACAAAATCGTTGCATTATTAGATGATAGTTTGGATTATAACTGAATAATAAATAATTGTTTTAATTAACTAACATTCGTGTTTTTCCTGCTTAGTCATAATCAAAATTAAAATAACTTAAGTCTCAATTTCGGTTTTCCAACTTAAACCATGACTGAAAATCCTGCAAGGTGTATTTCTACTGCAGACTTCAATGCAAACTACCAGTTTATCAGAAAGCATAAAGATTACATCCTAGGAGAATGTCAGCTTTTTAAGGATAAAGTTCAAAAAAGAACATTGACTGCAAAGGAAAAGATTATAAAGACTGAGGCTGATCTCCAGAAACAGAAAAAATATTGCGAGATTTTGTCAAACTTGTCAACATGCCCCCATGTTGCCAAGTCTTTTGGATACACCATCAAGGCTGCTCCTCAACATGGAGATAAAGCCGAGAGTTTTCTTGATTTTCGGCAATTCTTTGATCATGATCTTGAAAGAGAAATGGCCTACAGACTTCGTGATAAAGTAACGTTTGGAAATTCTGGGTTTATTCACCCTTTTTTAGGATGTTTTTGATGAAGCTGATGTGTGGAGAGTCACTGAGCAATTAGTCTCTGCTTTCGCTAGATTCCAATCATTGGGACTCACTCACAATCAGATTTGCCCAAGATCTATTTTCATTGTGAAGGAGGACGATCAAATCAATGCCAAGGTTCAATGGAGCAATCACCACCCATCAATGTACGCTCAAGTTTTGACCGGAGTCGTTCCTCTCACTGCAAAGTGCTATTTGTCTCCAGAACTGCTTGAATCTACCAAGAGAAAACTCCGCAATCCCAGCTACAAGCCAGTTTTATCAGACGTGTTTTCTCTGGGTGTTGTGATTCTTTCAATGTGTACCTTGGGTGACGTTGATGAAATCTACAACATCAAGGACTATATTGTCAGCACTCAAGCTTTGAAGGCGAGATTGAACTGGGTGAAGACCATCTACTCAGAAAGACTTTACTTCTTGCTGAATAAGATGCTCAAGATTGATTCCAATAGAAGAAGCGACTTTAAAGCTCTCGTTGATATAATGGCCATGATCTCAAAATCTAATGAAGTTCCTGACGAGCCAAGCTCACCTCTTTCACCTCATTCAAAGAGATTGGGACGCAGTTCAAGCCCAGGATCACCTACGAACTGGAGAAGTACCTCAGCTGGAAGAAAAACTATGACAGGATTCGAGGCACAAAAATTAAGAAATTCTGCTGCTTCCAGAAACTCAAATCCCTGCAGCCCTCTCACAGGCAGAAAAACCCCAGCAGGAAATAAATCAAACAGAATGAATTCATCTCCCTCACCAACCTTTAGAAAAGATGGCAATGCTTCTCCCACCAACTTGCTTAGCGCAAGGACTGATTCAACAATCAATAGCATCTTTGATAAAAAAAGCTCCCCTCTCATTAAGGATGGGTATGTCAAAAATGATGTCCTTTTCCCCGAAATCGAAAAGAAGCTTTTGATTGATCCTCTACTTGGTGTGTTAAAGAGTGGAATGGTTGTCAAGTATTATTCTGACGGATCAAGATATGAAGGAAACATGAAGGGAAAACTCCGTGAAAGAATCGGTGTGAATTATTACGGAAACGGAGATGTCTATGCTGGTGAGTGGAAAAATGACAAATTTAATGGAAGAGGAGTGTATTTCTTTGAGAATGGAGAAAGATATGAAGGAGAGCTCAAAAATGGTCAGAAGAATGGCCAGGGAGTCTTCTACTATAAAAACCGAAGCAAATATGTCGGAGAATGGAAAAACGACAAAAAGCATGGCAAAGGAACTTTCTATTATTTCGACACCAAGGACAGATACGAAGGAGAATGGGAAGAAGGTGATAGACACGGTGAGGGTACATTTTTCTTTGCCACAGGAGATGTCTATATTGGTGGCTGGCAGAGAGACGACAAGTCAGGACACGGAGTGTTGAAGTACATTGATGGAGGCGCATATGATGGCGAATGGGCTTACGGCAAATTTAATGGCAATGGGCTCATGGTTTATGCAAATGGAGACCGATATGAAGGAACTTGGGTCGAGGGTGTAAAAGCTGGAAGTGGTATTTATGAATATAACGACGGCTCAAGGTATGAAGGCGAATGGAACGATGATAACAAACACGGCCAAGGTGCTCTTGAATACTCCACAGGAGACAAGTACATTGGTGATTGGGTTGAAGGCGTGAAACACGGACAAGGAACCTACTACTATGCAAATGGAGGAGTTTATCAAGGAGAGTTCCAAAATGACCTGAAACATGGAATTGGAAGCATGATTCTCAATGATGGTACAAATTACCAAGGAGAATGGGTTGCTGGAGAAAGATGTGGAAAAGGCGAATTAAAGCTTGCAAATGGAGATTACTACAGTGGAGACTTTAAGAATGACTCAATGTCAGGCTTTGGAGTTTACCAATGGGAGAATGGGGATGCATACGAAGGGTGCTGGCTCAAGAATAGAATGCATGGAAATGGAAAATATTTCAAAAGAGCCGGGGATCACTTTTTTGGCATCTGGGATGCTCAAAGACTCGTCAGAGTAACAACACTTCCTGACGAATAGAAAAAATATTTTTATGAGTACTTGTTGTGATGTAAATAATCATGAAATTATTGTTAGATTTTTTTTACATATCGTTCACAAAAACATTGCCAGATCTGAATATGAATATGATACCCTGCATATTTTAACTTGATTTAGATTTATGATTTTATTTTATTCTTGATAGATATCTTCAAAAAATTCTTTAACCCCCTGAGTGCGGAAAATTAAAAAAAAAAAATTGAAAGTGCTTAACTGCGGAACGTATCAATATTGATACACCCAGAAACTAATTTTCATACCCCCAACTGCGGAAAATTCAAAAAGTTTGTCTGAAGGAATTTTTTTTGAAATGCTCAGCTAGGAAATGTATCAATTTTCATCCCCCCTTTAATAAAAATTTTCCTCAAGAGAAGTCTTACAGCCCTTTCAAAAAAACTTCCTTGATCAGAAACAGATTTTATCATTCTCTCCCATCTGGCGTTCCTATCGTTC
>Ga0182738_1007366_pt1 | contig 11194 bp, 8 predicted proteins | sample eDN5th30CBELigMG_FD_128876 | JGI IMG/M metagenome (GOLD analysis project Ga0182738, IMG submission 128876) | Enriched Miracle-Growth compost microbial communities from Emeryville, California, USA - eDNA 5th pass 30_C BE-Lig MG (version 2)... ... | reverse complement strand
CCCATTTTACACAAAATCTCCTTCCTCATATCCTTTCTTGAAACAACTCCTTCTTTTGATAAAAATGCTGATGGCCCTCGCCTATCTACATCTCGAGCTTGCTCAAATGTTAAGTTCCTGATCCTTGTCTGATTGGAGATTATTGCTGGAACTTCAGGCTCATCTGTGTCAGATTCTTCCCATGGCTGAGGTTCAGGCTCTTTTGGAAGGACTTCTTCTGTACTATTTTTAGACTGAGGAGGTTTTCTGACTAGTTTGTGTGGCACAGTTTTGTCAAAGAAGGCAGACTTTGTGTATGCTGAGTCTTCGCTGTCGTAGAGATAGATGAACGAGGCAAGAGTGAGGATACTGACAAAGATAAGGAGTTTTGATGCCTTGTCATTCATGTGTCAATAACAACCGGCTTTTAATTTTGAAGGGGTTGTAGTTTAAAAACTTATATTTTCAGTAATATTTTCCTTCGTGAAATTTAGCGTGTAATTATAGAAAATAAGATATTCTGTTAAACAGTTCGTTATCAACAAATTTTTTCGACAAGCCTTCCATTTTTCAATTGAGTTTTTAAAATATCCTTGTCAGAAACAAACTCAAATCGTCTTGAATTTTGTCAAAAACAAGACACGATCCATCCCAAATGTTCTCCAACTATTTATCAAGATTTTTTCGGCTCTCCTCTAAAAATATTACAGTCCGTTATATTAATTATTTTTTTTGAAAAATTGGCTGATTATCCTCTGAAATCCTTATCAAATTAAACCAACCTCTTTATTCCTAATTTTCATAACTTTTTTCAAGCTCTAAACCCATCACTCTTAAAAAATCTCAAAGAAAAATTTCCTCAGCCTTTCTAAACTTAACCACAACTCAAAAGTACTTGATTCAAGTTTAAATTAAAGCAATAATTTTCAGATCAAAAAACTTCACTTTTCTAAGTTTTTATTAACTTCCGGGTTTAAAAACCAGATTTTAACATCCACTTGAGGATTTCATTTCAACCTTGGTTTTGTAGAGTTAAATCCTCACTTTATGTACCCTTGTGCAGACGATACCTCATCCTTTCACCTTTTTTTGTCTTCAAATAAAATTCTTGTTGTTTCTCCTTTTGCCAAAATTAGCAGTCGACTTCAGTTTAATAATTTTGAGAGAACAACTGCGAGCAGACTCAACAAAATTTGTGTCTCTCTCATAAATTTTGAAAGCCTGTTAATTTAAACTTTTTGACATTCTTATGACTTTCGAATACGATCATCCATTAAATGTAAAAACCAGTTTATCGTTTTGTCTCTGATAAACTCATTAAAAAGCGTTGATTCAGGAGGGGAATTTATTTGCCTACCATCTCAAGTTTGAATCATCAATTAATCGAAAAACCCTTTGATTAAACACCCGCTCGAATTTTTCTCCTCCGGTTTTATGGAATAAATCCCTATAAACTTATTCCAAATCTTCTCATTATTCATTAATCGCTTCAATCTGCCAGCCACCATTAACACCAAAAAGTAGCCTAAAGGTTTTTAACTTGCTCCAAAGTTAGTTTTGATGATCAGAAACGATTATTTAGAAAACTAATCGGTGGTAATACCTGTACAGTATTTCCTCGACTCACACTTTTTAAAATATTAAAACTCATTAAAACATTTATTAACTCTCTAATTTGGAAAAAAAATGAGCTTAAATCTCCGCACCTACTACCACGATCCTACCAATCACGGAAGACAATTTTTTGTATCCATTTTCTATCGTTTCCTCTCGATTCTTAACCTTTTTCATCATAGTTGCTTCGAGAAGCTTTGAATAAAAAGCCAGAAGATCGTCTCTCTTCAGATATTGACATTATCGCTCAAAACATCTACAATCTCAAATACTTCCAAACTATCATATACGATTCCACCGAAAGACTCGAATTTGCCAAAGGCTGTGCCAGATATCTGAAATATGCTTACTATCCTAAAGGCACCCAAGTCCTCAGAAAAGGTATTTCTCCATCTACTATACTCTTTCCAAATCTCACCTTGAATATAGGAGATAGAGGCAATGATTTTTACATAATCCTCAAAGGAGATGCAAGTGTTTTTGTTCCCAAGAACGAAGCAGAAATCAAAAGAGACTCTGCCGATGATACGAAAAGACAAGCATTTGAGAGATATTCCGAGTTTATTGCTCAATCTTCCAACATTGCCGCATTAGTTGAAGCCACAGGAGATCTTCCATTGCCCAAAGGAAGAAGAAGCGAAGGCCGCTCAAAATCGTTTTCTATACACTCCAGTGATTCTGATAAACCCCAGACTAAAGTCATAAAAGCCAACCCTATTGCCAACATGATTCTTGATAAACACAACACAATTCTTAAGGACCATGTAAATGGGGACCTAGCCTATGATGAAAAACTCCTTCTTTTAAATAACAAAAAATTTGTCCTTGAGCCATATTTTATTAAAGGAATTGCGACCTTTAAAAAAGTCACTGAGCTTCGTACTGGAGAATTCTTTGGAGAGCTCGCACTGATATTTAATCAACCCAGACTGGCAAGTGTCATAGCTGCGGATGATCTTCATCTTCTGATGTTGAATACGAGTGATTATAAAGAGATTTTTGAAAGCCAGATTCAGAATGTTTTGGAGAAGATGAAGTTTTTTGAAGCGAAATTTGATGGAATTTTGACTGGAGATCGAGCTAAATTCTGTTATTTGTTAGAAGAAAAGTCGTATAAGTTTAATGACCTGATCATTAAAGAAGGTGATGTGCCTGATGGGATTTACATTATCAAGCAAGGAGAAGTTCAATTGTCAAAGTTCTCCAAGCAAATGGGCCCAGAAACAAAATCTCCGACGAATGCTTTCATTCGAAGAGGCTCAATCCAACAAAGAAGAATTGTGGTAAGCGAAGTTATTTATAAAGAAAACTTTTCAATATCAAATAGGCAGCAACGTTAGCAAATGGGAATTATTTTGGAGATTTTGAAACAATAAAAGGAGAAAAAATGAAATATACAGCCCTGAGTACGACCTCTACTCTTGTCTATAAACTCAAAAAAACTGTAATACATCTTCTTATCACTCTTAATATTAACTTTTCCTCCAGAGTTATTTTAATGTTGTTGTGCAATACCTCCCAGCCATCGTCAAAATCCTCACTGAACAAGCAGAAATCACAGAAGAAAGCAGAAGAACCCGTTTAGAACACACCGAAAAAATCCAATTTTTAGCTCTTCCCGGCTTTGCAGGCTTTGAAGACAAGCCATCAATGTCATCTTTAGATCGATCATCAGAAGAAAAAGACCTTCATCTCAAAATAAAAAATATGTATAAGTCAAATAATGAGATCCTCCCTCTTCATCGGAAATCCGCCATGTTTGAATCAATTATCAAAGAAGTCGAATCTCCTGAAGAAACTGCCTCAGCTGCCTTAAAAGGCGGCATTAAAAGAGTCAACTCTCACAAAAATTTCAAAACTATGGCCTCACCCAGACAAACTGTCCTTGCTCCAATTGAAAACCCCACTGGTACTCCAAAAACTGATTCTGCCGGTCCTTCTTTAAATGCATTTAAAAAACTCAAAGATCTTCCTCTCAGTTTCTCCGCTACAAACTCCCCTATTGGCACTCCCAGAAAAGTCCAATTCCCAATTTCTGGCCTCGACCTTGATTTCAGAAGTCTTTCATCTGCTTCTAACACTCCGAAATCAAACAGAGCTTCCAAATTTAAACTTCCTCAATTAACAACCCCAAAAAGTAGTTTTTCAGGGCTTAATATTGAAAGAACTAATGAAGAAGAAATGAGCAAGTTGGCCGAAAGAATTCGTATCAGATCGTCTTTGGTCGCAAAAACCCTCAACGTGAATAGTTCTCAGCAGCAAACACCACCTTCAGAGTTTGTTAATGTAATTTCTTCAAATTTGGAGCTAACAAAACCAATAAAAAGCGAGCATCAAAATCATTTGGTGAAATCTCCTCGTGATATTTTCCATTCAGCAATTTTTGTGAAATCCACTTCTGAACCGAAAGAAACGCTCAAAGCTCACACTTTTAACAAACAAGCTCTGCAATCTATGCATCATGCTATCGTCTCAAAAGCTCCATTTAAGCACATGAAACGTCAATCTACAGGTTCTCCTCCAAAAGGCTTGACAAAAATTAATATTGCTGCTGCTACAAATCCTCATCAAAGAACGAAAACTTTGAAGTCGGATAGATTTGAAGGAGTTACTCAGAGAATAAAAACTGAAAGAGGTCTCGCAAAAATGACTCTTATTCCTGATGGAATTCAGAGAATTGAACACGATTTTGTTGCTGATAATCAACTTTTATCCATCAAATCCTCTGAGACCAAATTAAAGAAAAATTCCCATTATCTCTTTAGAAATTTTTCCACTATTGGCTTAGGTAAATAAAGAATTATTCCTGTGCAATATTTTCTTTCTTTTATATAATTAAATGTCTGTCTATCTTTGAGATAAAAACGTCCTGAAGATTTTTTTTGTTACTTGATCAATTGATTTTTGTTTTTTGCTTAATTTTTTGAGATACTACTTTAAAAGTTCTTTGTTGTTGAAAAATTTCTTCATTAAATTTTTTTTTGTATTAAAAACTTGAAATTCATGAAAAATCAAGAAAATCATCCAAAAAATCCAGAAATTCCCAATGCCTATGGAATTTATGTTTCTTCTCAATCCAAGTATTTCCCTGAATTTTATTGAACAGATTCTTTGAAAAACATTTTAAAATTCAGGGTTTTAAAAAAAATTTTATAATTTTGATTGAAATTTTTTTCCTCGTAAATTCAAGCCAAAAAGACAATAATTCGTATTGTTCTCGATTCTTTCTCGCCTATTTCAATAAAAGCAGACAAGAAATCATAATAACTAATTTTGACAAAAGGGGGGATTGCTAAAAATAATAAAATTTGAGGCGAAAAATAAAAAGGACAAAGAAACTAATTTAGACTTTGAGGTCGAGCCAAAAACTAGCCGACAAGAAAATTTGCTAAAATTAGTAGAAATGCCACCAAAAGAATAATATTTCTTATAATTACTTGCCTATATTTTTTACGAGACTCGGATTCTGTTCTGAATTAGCCTCAATAAAAGAAAAATTGTATTAATAGAAAATATTGAGGCAAATCTAAAACATCTATTAATTTCTGGATCTTTTTCTTTTCAATTTTATATCGATGGTGCCTAGCAATTCTTCCCTTCATCTTATGAATTCTTGTCAAGTCACTTTTATTTTTATTGAATTCGCCTCGTGAAATACTTTTATAAAGCTTTTATCGCACTTTTATGTTTATTTTTATAAAGAATTCTGGTGAAAAAATGATAGGCCAGTATTGACAATTTTAAAGGAATAAAATTTTATATTATTATAGCCTCGACACTCTTAAGAAATCCATTCGAAAAACATCGAAAATACCATCGAATTTTTACCTAAATCTTCTCAAAAAACCATATAATCGCTACCATTCTACATATTGCTGAGTTCCCCTTTCTTTCTTGGAGCTTATGGAAATAAATTATTTATTTTTTCACCTATATAACATGAAAAAATTAGGCAAAAATGATTCTTGCAAAATTCAGCATGAAGTCGGTAAGCCACCTTTATAAAAGTATTTGAGGAGGAATCTCTTGGGCATGAGGAAGTCAGACAAACAATTTTTGATATCAAAAGGGCAGAATTTCAAGGAGAAAAATGGATCTAAATCATGAGAAGAAGGCAGACCAAAATATTATTTTTGGTTGTTCGAGACCTCAAAAAAGAATCCAGAAACAAATTTGAGTTTATCTTCAAGCAGTTGGTCCAGTATCCATTTTCTTTCGTCGCCATGAAGGCAACCATTTATAGGCTATGAATATATCGAGCTATACGAGCAATGAAATCCATTTTAATGCTTCAAATATGATGGTTTCATAGAAGTTCCATGTTTGATGAAAAGAATAATTCGAGCTGAGGTAAGTTGAATTATGTTAGATTAACAAAGTGTTCGAATTCTAAAAAGAAATCTTGCCATTGTCTGTGAAAAAGCTAGGATTTCATCAATTATCAGCCTGTAAAGAAATGGATCATCACAGGAAGACCCATAGCAACTTGCTAGAAGTAATTTTTATATAGACGAAGGTATTCTCAAAGAGGGATGTCAAAAAATGAATCAGGTTCTGGAAGAAATTGAACAGAAATATAAATTTATACATTATTAAATAAAGGCTTATGGATGTCAGAATCTCAATCAATTCATTGAGAGCAACTTTTTATTTTTAAAAGCAGACAATTGAAAATGGTTTTAGAAAAAATTTTATATTTCAGGATCGGAAGAGAGGAAAAGTGGGGAAGAGGAGTCGATTGAAAGAGAATCGCAGGGTGAAGGAATGTTGATTGATAATTAATCTGTATCAAGAAAATTGATTTCTGTTGGGAGTGATTAAAAAAATGTACCAAAAGGAAGAAATTTAATTAAATAGAAGGAATTGATTTTGGTGGAGATTCAACTTTTGAACGAAAGATCTAGAAAAGAGAGGGACAAATTTAGGTTAGGGCAAAAATGGTATCAAATTTGTTCAATCTGTGGTGCAAAATTCTTCATTTTCAAACTCCACAGAAAATGTCTTTTAAAAAATAGTAGTTTCCATTTTCGGAAATAAATCAATGGTACATCTCGTTGGAGTCATACTATAGAGAAAAAAAGGACTCGGATTCCTCGTTTGAATTCAAAAAAATTACGAATATTGTTTTCTGGAAACAAACAACCATTTGTCCCTTCTATTCTTCTTAAAAAGGAAAGGAAGTTCTCTGATTAAAACAAAGAAACTCTGGTTGACCTTCAGGGGAGCCTTTCAGCTCCCAAAAGAGACTTTCTTCTTGAGAGGTCACAGTTCAGATTTGATATGTAGGATAAAGAGGATTTCTGTGGATTGAGGGGCTAACTGAAATCTGAATAAACTGTTATGTGCTTTATTCCCAAGGCCAAAAAAAAATGATTAACTTCTAGAAATTATTGAAAAAACATCTCAAAGATTGGGCAACAGAAAATTTTGTAGTGAACCACCGAAAATTTCTTTTCCAAAATAGCTTTATTTTGTTTTAATCTCAATCGAATTTCTGCTGTTCGCTGTCTAAATTAAACAAAAGTGTCCTTCAATTCCTGTTTCATTTTTCAAACAAACAAAATTTCTTTTTTGGATCTTGAGATCCTCTAGTTACCCTTTTTATTTTAATGCATATCTATTTCCCGGGCAACCAATTCCTAACAGTCATCCATCATGTTCTCTCTTCTTTTTGTGTCAATTCATGTCGTTATTTTTGACTATAATCTTCAATTAACGATATACGAACAGAATATTTTCCCAAATTTGAGATCTTTTCCCCCTTGAAATTGACGGTAATATTCAAATAAACTGGTCATTTAAAACCAGATTCAGACTTGGATAATGACAGGAGCACGAAGCCTCAAGTTTTTCGAGTAAAATAATAATATAATTTTCAAGAACCCTTCCAAATGTCCTGAAACTAGAAATATAGTTGTGGATTTTTTAAACAATTTTGGATTTCGATCAGAACCTCAAGAATTATAGGGGCTTTGAGCTCTTAGTGACATTCATTTTGACATTTTTAGGTGAGGAATTCTCTTAAAACAGCAGATGAATACTAAAAAGACGAGAATGTAAGTGAAATGGAGAAATAAACAACAAAGAGAAAAATTTTTCTAGAAGGATAAAATTAAAATTCGGGCCAAAGTCTGAGTTAGCTTTTTTCAAACTGGTGTTAGTTAATTGATTAATTCCAGGATTAATGAGAATGATCATTATAATTCAGACCCTAATTTTAGACTTGTTGAATGTTTGGACATCTTTTTTGATTTGCCAATTTTTAATTTTTCGACTTCTCTCATCCTCTCTTCTCTCTGAGCTGTCAATCCCATTCATTTTTTTTTCTCTAGAAAGACTATTGAAAAACGCTTGACAGACAAGAGTATATTGATAATGAAAAATGCTCTTAGATGATTACTAGGATAACCCTTCTCGAAGAGAGCTAAATGCCGAATGGGGTGGAGCTTTCGCAAGAATTCACAGGATTAAGAATAGCTAATTATAATGAATTAGCCTTCGCGTTTTGTTTATTGAAGGAAATGTTTTTGAAATTTATGCCAGTTAAGATTAATATGACAACCGAAGATTCTCTTGTTCGAGATCAATTAAAAATTAATGAATTTGTAAGTTAAAGTAGCTTCCACCACACCTAACTACCTTTCAGAGGTGTGGTTTTTACGAGGAAATTCTTTTCCAATGCTTCTGAACCCTTTACAAGAGACATTTTTGAAAGAAAAAATTGCCCAAAGGAATTTTTTTAGAAACAATAGATATATAATTCAACAATGAAACATACAGGGGGATTTATAGATGCATTGGATGTATACAGAACATTCAAGCACGTATAAACACACGTGAAACTCAAAAGTTTGTATATACAGTACAAGGCCATAATTCACAATTCAAGAATATAAAGGAAAGTTATAAGATAGAATACAATGTAACATGTGTATATTTATAGGTTTTCGACTGATTCCAATAAATTATAAACGTCAAGCCCTTTGATTATGGTTTGGCGTCCGCTCGACAACACTTTGACCGACTATTATTATATCATTATATTGTACAGTTCGTCAAAGCCCAAATCAACATCATCAAAAATATTTATTTTCTTTTGGTTTTTGGTTTTCAAAGATTTTTTTGGCAGCTGATTTGGAATGTCCATGTCTTGTTCTTGGTTTTTTAAAAGATAATTAAAGATTAAGGGCATTAATTTTTGAGAAAAGCTTCTCCTGGGTAGCTGACTCGAATCTCTTTTGGTTATATCGTTTAAAATTGACATCATTAATTATTGGGTTAGATGCTCTCAACGGTATATCTGCTGAGATATCTTCGAATATATGTTCCTGATGATAAGGGTTTTTAGCTACCATCATGTTGGGACTGTCACAGTCTCCTTGTGAGCTGGTTGTGCAGCTGGAATCGGAATTCCATTCACTACAAAAAAACTTTAGATCTTAAAAGCCTATCTTTCTTACTATGTAGTCCCATATTCGATTCGGGCACTACAGAAACGCACACGGAGGGGCTTCATGGGAGAGACGTGGCCACTAAGTACTTCTACGTTAGGAGCACTTGAAGATAGATCAAAGATTTCACTAGCAAGGCGTGAACTGATGTTTGAAGCTTGCTTGATGGGAGAGGGGCTGAAAATCTTGCCTTCAAAGGGAAGGTTTTCAGATTGAGAGCGTTTTATGACAAGTCTTGTTGGTTGCATGGGTAAAGTAGTTAGTTCCCGAAGAAGTTTTGGGGTTGAGTAAAAGCAAAAGACTTTTTAATTTATATATGTATATCTGCTCATTTAATCGCCTATATAAAGATTGCTCATGATGACGTTGATTGATCCAGATTTTAATTTACTATACTAAATTTTATCTTTACATTAGAGAACTGTTGTCTGTTTAAACCTCTCTCTATTTCAGAAACTCTCTTTTTTTTCTCCTGGACTGAAACATCTCGTCTTCCTTTCAAAAACTCTTCTAGAATTTCTCTTAAATATCTCCAAACTCCAATTTTTTTCTCTTTAATTGACATATATCCCTCATCCCATCATATTCAACCTTAATAACTCCACTAACTTATGTTCCAGGGCATCAGCAGTTCTTGACTAGTTCCTTACGTGATATATATTCAATATTGGGAATGAAAAGTTATGTTTCGAGTCTGGCAAAAACATGAGAAAATGAATGAAAAAATTAGAAAAGATCTTTCTAGAAATGGAACAAGAAGGGGTTGAGGGGTTTAAATAAGTTTTTTCTGATCAGGAGAGTCCTAATTTGAGGTGAACAGGAGCAAACAAGCTCTCTTGCCAAAAAGAAAATAAAATTTCACAAATTCTACATGATCGTTATTTAGAGTTGTTTGTTAGGAACAGTTGTAAGAAAATTAAGTTTGTGCAAAATGCATCAAAATGTTGTTAATTCAAAAAATAAATCTATTTATCAAATCCCATCATCACCATACTGTTTTCATAAACGAGAATCTCGACACCTATCAAAAACAAAAGCATGTTTCCCCACCCCAAGTTCCTCACAATTTCATAAACACGTAAAATAAAGAAAAAGTTTGGGGGACTTAGGACAAGAAAGGAATTAAAACAAAAATTAAAAGAAATCTAGTATTAGTGAGGTATTGAAAAAAATTTTTTTGTCAAAAAAATGGATTCCACGCAAAAGATGAACGAAATTCTCAAGAAAAAACGCCCAGTTCCTCGAAAATTCAATACTTTCAAAGATTTCGATGCCAGTCTTTTTAAAGGCCCTGGCAGCAATATTCATAACGTCCCTGATCTCAGCTCATATATAAACAAATTCTCTCATGCAAAAACTCCTGAACGAACTCGTGCCAATCCAAGTCTCAACTATTCACACATCCCTGAAATCCGTCCTTTAGGCAAAGAAAACCGCTCTTCAAGTGTCTCCAGAAAAGAAGAGAGATCAGCAAGTGTCAAACGGAATATGAGAGATAGATCCCACAACTACTCTTTACTCGGTGAAAAGTCTCTTGCTGTTGATATGCAAGAGGTTGAGCATAAAAGAGCGGAATTAGCGGGAAGATTGCAAGTCTATCTCAGCTCTGATAGAAAAAGCTCCTCGCATAAACGAAACCTCTCTTCCAAAAGATCAGGAAATGTTGCTCCTCCAGGTCAATACAAGAGGTTAAACTCGTCATTTGTTGAGACCAGACAAAGAGCATTATCACAAGATAAAAGACCAGTGCACTTCCATAAAAATAGTAGCTTACTGAATAACTCCATGATGTTTGATGAACCTGGGAATATTTCAAGGGATCAAAGTTATCTCAAGGAGCTTTTGGATGAAGATACTTCTCACGTCCACGATATCAGTGGCGTCAACTATCAGTATGCCGCGTCTCCTAATAAAAATGATGAAACGTATGATGATCATCAAGCAACTGTCAGTATCACGAATCAAGACAAAAATCATGCTTATGATGAAAGTATCGAATTTAATGAAAAGCATAGAAAAGGTCAAGCTGATCGAAATACTCCTCTCTATGATAAGGTAGCCTTTGTGTTGGAGATTATTTTAATGACATTTTCTCAATAGGGAAAACAGCTTTTCAGAGAAAAGAAATATGAAGAAGGAATAAAATATCT
>Ga0182738_1007365_pt1 | contig 11195 bp, 8 predicted proteins | sample eDN5th30CBELigMG_FD_128876 | JGI IMG/M metagenome (GOLD analysis project Ga0182738, IMG submission 128876) | Enriched Miracle-Growth compost microbial communities from Emeryville, California, USA - eDNA 5th pass 30_C BE-Lig MG (version 2)... ... | reverse complement strand
GATCGGATGAGGCACGACCCCCGCGTCCGTCGGCTTCAACCGGATCGACGGATCAAGGTTCAAGACGAAGCAGAGCTGGGCCGAGGCGGTCAGGATCCGCCCCTCGGCGTCCTTGATGTCGGACTCGCGGCGTTGCAGCTCGGTCAAGGCCCGGTGGGCGTCGGCGTGTCGTCCCTGGCCGGCGTTGGCGTAGGCGGCGGTCAGCTTGGCGACGTACTTGGCCTCGTCGCGGACCTGGATCGCCACCGCCCTGCGCCCCTCGGCCCGAAGCAGCTCCGAGAAGGCGAGCGTGGTTTGAAGGAACGCCTGGTTCCGCGCCGCCTCCGAGGCGAACTCGCGCTGGGCCACCATTTGCCGGGCGGCCAGATAGGTGAAAACCCCCAGCGCCGGGTTTCCGACGAGGACGATCCCGGGGATTGGAACGGTGCCCGCCGCGGTGGCCCCCGAGCCGCCGCCGACGTAGATGGCCGACCGATTCACCGAGATGACGTTGCCGTTGGACTGTTGGAGGTTGCCGGTGTGAGTGTCGTAGTTCATGCCGAGGTTGATCGACGGCAAGATCATCGCCGCGGTGAGCTGCTTGAGCGCCGCGGCCTCCACCACGCGCTGGCGGGCGATCATCAGCTCGGGATTCTGGGCCCCGGCCAGCCGAAGGGCCGTGTTCAGGTCGATCGGCGCCGACTCCGCCGGCAAGATCGACCCGGGCGATTCGGGGACCGTCATCATCCCCTCGTCAGACCCTCCCCCAAACGCCTCCAGCGAGTTCAGGACGTCGCGCCCGGATTCCCGCCGGAGCGGAAGCGGCTCGGCCTCAACCTTGACCCGCGCCGGCTCCTCTCCCCGAAGCCCTCCGGCGAGGCCAAGGGCCAAAGCGAGAGCGCCAACAATCCTCCGCGCCCCGTTCGTCTTCATCGCCCCCCCCGACCCTTCAAGAATCTCCGCGCGTTCCAATTCCACCCGTTGTATCGGATGTTCGAATCGCGGCGCTTGAATCGAGAAGAAGGGCGTCTTCTGTAGCCGGCCTCTGTGAGGCCGGGACCGGCGTCGGGCTCCGGCGCAAAGTCCTCGGCCAGCGGCGGGCGTCCGGCCTCACAGAGGCCGGCTACAGAAGACCGCGCGCCAGGATTTCCTTCGGCCACCTCACCGCCCCGGCAAAACCCGCGTCTTCAACGGGGCAAAACCGTGATTCAAGGGCCCGACGCCCCGGCCGGTGGCGACTTCGGCGCCGGCGCGCAGGGCTTCGCGGACATAATGCCGGGCCGCTTCGACGGCCTCAATGAGCGGTTCGCCCAAGGCCAGATGGGCGGCGATCGCCGACGAGAGGGTGCAGCCCGCGCCGTGGAGGTTGCGCGTCGCGATCCGGTCGCCGGAGAAAACCAAAGGCGGCCGGCCCGAGATTGCCAAAACGTCGGTCACGGCGTCGCCGGGCAGGTGTCCTCCTTTAAGAAGCGCGGCGCGGGCGCCCTGGCGAAGCAGGGCCTCGGCCGCGTCGGTCATCTCGTCCACGGCCCGGATCGGCCGACCGAGCAAAAGCGCCGCCTCGTCGAGATTCGGCGTGATGATCGTCGCCCGGGGGAACAATTCGCCCGCCAGCGCCCGCGCGGCTTCGGGCTCGATCAAGGTCGCGCCGGTGGCCGAGACCATCACCGGGTCCAAAACCACCCGGCGCATGGCGTAACGGTCGATCGCCCCGGCCACCACGCGGACGATCTCGGCCGAGTGCAACATGCCAATCTTCACCGCGAGGGCGCCGATGTCCGACATCACCGCGTCGATCTGAGTCTCCAAGAACTCCGCCGGCGCCGCGTGGATCGCCGCGACTCCCCGGGTGTTCTGGGCCGTCAAGGCCGTGATCGCCGTCATGCCGTAGCACCCCAGCGCGGCGAAGGTCTTGAGGTCGGCCTGAACGCCGGCCCCGCCCCCCGAGTCGGACCCCGCGATGGCCAGCACGCGAACATATTCAAAAGGTGGCGGATCATCGGTCATGGCAAAGGCTCGGAGCGGCCGTGCGTTGAGATCATTTCTAAAACCCCGCGTGCATCCTCGGCCCCGGCGATTGGGCTTTGAGGATCTCCGCCTCGGCCTCAAGCAGCTCTCCCCAACGCTCTTGAACGCGAGGGGCGGGAAGGACCCGCTCGGCCAGCATCAAAAAGACGTTGTAATGCCCGAGTTCCGAGGCCCCCAACCGCGTGTAGAAGCGGGTCAGCTCGCGGTCCTCGCCGACCCTGGCCAGGACCAAAAACCGCTCGCACGACCGGGCCTCGATCAGGGCCGAGATCAAGAGCCGGTCCACCAACTCCTCGTTCCCCAGCCCCTTGCGAACCAGCCCCCGAAGCGCGCCGGCGTAGGGGTTGCGATGCGTCCGTTCGAGCCGTCCGCCCCGTCGCGAGAGGATCCGAATCACCGAATTCAGATGCGAGGCTTCATCATGAGCCACCGCCGCCAGAGTGCTCGTCCAGGCTTCGGGAGGCTCCGGATCGGGCCATCGGTTGAGAAGCTCAAGCGCGTTGAGCGCCGCCTTTTTTTCGAGATAGGCGTGATCGTTCAAGAGCGCCAAAGGTTCCCGAAGCGCCCGCTCTCCCCAGGAGTCGGGCGTCCGAACCAACAGCGGCAAATCGTCGACAATCGCGGCCCGGCTCATGTTGAAAGCACCTTGCCCTCGCGGAAAATCAATCCTCGAAATACGCGCCGACGCCCTCACCCCCGGGGGCGCCCCCATCCACTCGATGGGCGATTGTAGCCGATTTCCCACAAGATTCGCCATCAACGCCGCGCCCGCCCCCCCGCACCTTCAACGCAGCTTTCCCATTCCATCACCAAAGCGGCCAACGGGTTGCGTTGGAGGAACACGCCACGCTTTGTCCCACAAAGTTTTTGGATCCGCCGTGTAGACAAGCGGGGGGGAAAAGCCCACAATAGCGGCGGGTCCGGGGGCTCCATATTTCGGGATGGAGGATCCGGGCCGACCCGGTCATCATGGGCGGATTGTTTGGACTCGGGCGCACACCTCCGGAGCGTGACGACATCTTCTCATGACGAGTTGTTCCGAAACTTTGACCGCGCCGCCGTTGCGGGAATATCTTGACGGGCTTCGCCTCCAGGTGGAGGCCGCGCTGGCGGACTGCTTGCCGCCGGAGTCCGGGGAATCGGCGGGCGACTGTCCCGAGCGGCTGGCCTCGGCGATGCGCTACAGTCTTCTCGGCGGCGGGAAGCGGCTCAGGCCGATCCTCTGCCTGATGGCGGTCGAGGCGTGCGGCGGCGATCCGTCGTCGGCCTTGCCCGCGGCCTGCGCCTTGGAATTGGTCCACACGTATTCGCTGATCCACGACGACCTGCCGGCGATGGACGACGACGACCTGAGGCGCGGTCGGCCCACTTGCCACAAGGCGTATGATGAAGCCACGGCGATCCTGGCCGGCGACGGCCTCTTGACCCTGGCCTTCGAGTTGATCGCCCGGGGAATCGCCCCCGCGTCGGCGGCTGTTGAGTGCCTTCGGATCCTGGCCGAGGCGTCGGGCCCCTCGGGGATGGTCGGCGGGCAGATGGCCGACCTCTTGGCCGAGCGGCGGGCGGTTGACCTCCACGAAGACGGGTCGGCCGCCGAGCTCGAGGCCATCCACCGGCGGAAGACCGGCGCGTTGCTTTTGGCCCCCCTGCAAATGGGGGCGGCAATCGCCGGCGCGTCCGAGCCGATTCGCGAGGCCCTGACCCGGTACGGCCGGGCGGTGGGTCTGGCCTTTCAGATTCTCGACGACGTGCTCGACGTGGAGGGGGACGAGACCAAGCTCGGCAAGCGGGTGGGCAAGGACTCGGGCCAGGGCAAATGGACGTATCCCCGGTTTCTGGGGGTCGAGGGAAGCCGGGCCCGCGCCCGTCGGCTGGCCGAGGAAGCGGTCTCGGCTCTGGACCCGTTGGGAACGCGCGGCGACCGGCTTCGCGAGCTGGCTTTGGCTCTTTTGGAAAGGGATCGTTGAATGCTCAGCCCCGATTCGTTGTTGGCCCGGATCGGCGCTCCGGCGGACCTGAAGACCCTCTCCGACGACGAGCTGGAGCGCCTCGCCGACGAGATGCGCGGCGCCCTGATCGACGTCGTGGGCCGACGCGCCGCGCACTTCGCCAGCAACCTCGGCGTCGTCGAGCTCTGCCTGGCGCTTCACCTCACCTTTGACTTCACCGAGGATCGCCTGATCTGGGACACCGGCCACCAGATCTACCCCCACAAGCTCATCACCGGCCGCGCCGCCGAGCTGCAATCGATCCGGACCAAGGGGGGGCTGATGGGCTACCCCAACCCGGCCGAGAGCCCCTTCGACCTGTTCATGACCGGCCACGCCGGCTGCGCGCCGTCGACCGCCCTGGGCCTTCGGCTCGGCGACGAGATCATGGGCCGGCCCGACCGCCATTCGGTGGCCGTCATCGGCGACGGAGCCCTCCCCTCGGGCGTTGTCTTCGAGGCGTTCAACCACGCCGGCGGCGCCAAGTCGAAGCTCCTGGTGATCCTCAATGACAACAAGATGTCGATCTGTCCCCCGGTCGGCGGCATCGCCAACACGCTCGACCGGGCGAGGATGTCGACGACCTATCACGACTGGAACAAGCGGGTTAAGTCTCTCCTGCCCACCATCCCCCTGGTCGGCGAGACCGCCGAGCGATGGCTTCAGCAGTTCAAGGACGCCATCAAGGCGTCGCTCCAACACGGGATGCTCTTCGAGGAGATGGGATTCACCTACCTCGGTCCCATCGAAGGCCACGACCTGAAGGGGCTCCGCTCGTACCTTGAGCGGGTCAAGGCGATGGACGGGCCGATTTTGCTCCACGTCTTGACCAACAAGGGGCACGGCTTCGAGCCGGCCGTGAAGGACCCGGTCAAGTTCCACGCCCCCTCGCCGTTCACCAAGGCCGACGGCCGGCTCGTCCCCCTGCCCGTCTCGGGCGCCCGGGCCTACACCGACGCCGTCAGCGAGGCGCTTTACGACGCCTGCGCCCGCGATTCGAGGGTCGCCGTTCTGACCGCCGCCATGTGCGAGGGGAACAAGCTCCAAAAGGTCCGCGAGAGCTTCCCCAAGCAGTTCTTCGACGTCGGCATCTGCGAGAGCCACGCCGTCGCGCTGGCCGGGGGAATGGCCAAGACCGGCGCCCGCCCGGTGGTCGACATCTACAGCACGTTCCTTCAGCGCGCCTACGACCAGATCTTTCAGGAGGTTTCGCTGCAAAACCTCCCGGTCGTCTTCTGCCTCGATCGGGCCGGCCTGGTCGGCGCCGACGGACCGACGCATCACGGAAGCTACGACCTGGCCTACATGCGGATCTTCCCCAACATGGTCGTCATGGCGCCGGGAGACCATCGCGACGTTGGGCCGATGCTCGACTTCGCGCTCGGACACGACGCCCCCACGTCGATCCGATACCCTCGGGCCAAGCTTCAGACCGTCGAACGGGAGTTTCAGCCGATCGAGCTTGGCCAAGCCGAGGTCATCGACTGGGAGACCGACGGCATGATCGTCGCCTGCGGCGCGCTTTTGCCCGCCTGCGTCGAGGCCGCCGATCGGCTCCGCCAGCGCCACGGGCTTCGCGTCGGCGTCATCAACGCCCGGTTCGTCAAGCCGCTCGACTCGGCGACGATCCTCAAGGCGATCGACGAGGCCTCGTTCGTCCTGACCGTCGAAGAGGGCTGCCTGCCCGGCGGGTTCGGCTCGGCCGTGCTTGAAGCCGCCGCCGACGCCGGGCTCTCCACCGGGCACGTCCGACGGCTCGGCCTTCCCGATCGGTTCGTTCTCCACGCCGAGCGCGACGAGCAGCTCGCCGAGGTGGGACTCGACGTCGACGGGATCGTCCGCGCGGCCCTGGCCTCGGCCCAGGCCGCCGGACTGGCGCTGGCCGACGACGACGAATCGAAGCCGAAGGCCGCCAATGGTCGGACCAACGGTTCCGCCGCCGCGTCGGCCGTCTCGTTTGGGTCGTCCGCGCGGTCGTAAACTCGCGTGGGGAGTTAAAATCCATTTCCCTGTGGCAACTTGATGGGTGCCCCGGGTTCGTCTCGAACCCGGGTGGGAAGGCCGCGGCCAGCGTCCCCGGGTTCGAGACGAACCCGGGCCACCCAGCTCCTCATGGAAACCAGCTTCCGAATCGCCACGCTCGGAGACATCAACCTTCATGGAACGATTTCCAGGCTGGCCCGCCCCCCCGCGCCGGGCTCCGCTCCGCCTGATGCTGCTGGGCAATGGAACCCGCGAGGAGGCCCGGGGCCAGGTTGACCGACTGGCCGAGGCGATCGACGCCGCGCCCGATTTGACGCTGGTGGGGATCGACCTCTCGGCCGACTCGGACCTCTCGCGCCTGCCGGCCGACGTCGCCATCGTCGTCGGCGGCGACGGCACGGTTTTGCACACGGTTCGCCGAATGGGGATCCACCCGATCCCCGCCCTGGGCGTCAACGCGGGCCGGCTCGGCTTCCTGGCCGACCAGACCCCGGCGAGCTTCTACGAGCGGCTTCCCGACCTGGCCGAGCACCGCTACACCGTGGAAAACCTCATGACGATGTCGTGCGAGATCACCTCGCCCCGGGGCCCCTCGCGGGAGTTTCGGGCGCTCAACGACGCCGTGATCCGCGCCGCGCCGTATTTTCGGATCATCGAAATCGGGTTGTCGATCGACGGCGAGAGCGTGATGAGCTACCGGGGCGACGGCCTGATCGTGGCCACGCCGGTCGGCTCGACCGCCCACAGCCTCTCGGCCGGGGGGCCGATCCTCCCCCCCAACGCCCACATGTTCGTGATCACCCCGATCTGCTCCCACACGCTCACCCAGCGCCCACTGGTCGACGGGGGTCACAAGACCTTCGAGCTAACTCCCCGGGGCGAGGGTCTCGCGGCCATCCTGGTCGTCGACGGTCAGGTTCAAATCCCGCTCCAAGAGGGCGACCGCATCACCATCCGCCGGGGCAATCCCCCCTTCCCCATGATCCGATTGCCCGGCCACAGCTTCTACGAAACCCTCCGCGACAAACTCGGCTGGGGCGCCTACCCCGCCGGCGACCGCGGCCCGAGAAGCTGAAGGAATCTCCGCGCGAAGATTCCGAGTACACTCCCATTGAAAAACTTGATCGCACCCATAGAATCCTCCATACCTGGGTTTTTAAGACAACCCATATCCAACGCTCGGAGGATGCAACATAGATGGGATCTTGGATCCGAAGCCCCCGCCTCCCGTGGACCGCCTTGTTGGGATCGGGACTACTCGTGGCGGCGGCGACGACGACGGGCTGCCAGCCGTCGAACCCCAACGTGGGCCAAGTCGAGAAGCCGATCATCACCGACGATGCTCCCAAAAGCTCGGAGGAGGCGGCCGCGCAATCCGAGCCGCCGCCGATCCAGTACAAGCGAAAGCCCCGCTGATCCCCCAACCCGGCACCGACCTAGGCTCTGTTTGAGAGGCCGGTCGGACGCGCCTCCCCGGGAACGCCGATCTCCTGATCGGCATTCGGGCCAACAGCCGTTGGAGGGAAGAGCCGATCAGGAGATCGGCGTTCCCGGCTCGGCGCGTCCGGCGGGTTCTCGGACGGAGCTTGGCCCCCGACGTCCACGCGTTTGTTCATTTCATTGCGGTCGACGATTTCCGACAACGATGTCGGTCTCTTTTCATTCTCATCCGATGGAGATCTCAACGTGAGACGGCGAGGGTTCACCCTGATTGAGCTGCTGGTGGTCATCGCGATCATCGCGGTCCTGATCGCGCTTTTGCTCCCCGCGGTGCAGTCGGCCCGCGAGGCGGCCCGGCGCGCCCAGTGCACCAACAATCTGAAGCAAATCGGCCTGGCGATTCACAACTACGTGGAATCCAACGGCTCGGTTCCTCCGACCGGCGGCTATTACACGGCCGCCAACAACGTTTGGCAGCGGCATTCGATGAAGACGCGGATTCTGCCCTTCATGGAGCAGAACGCGGCGATGAACGCCATCAATTTCGACGTCTCGCCCGTCAAGCCCAGCACCAGCGCGGGGTATCCCGTGGGGCGGCTGATCAACGGCACCGCCGGGGCGATCCAGATCAACAGCTTCCTTTGCCCGTCCGACCCCAACCCGGGCAACACCGGACTGAACCAGGCCAGCGGCAGCACGATGAGCTTCGCCGTCGGCGTGTCGAACTACCCCAACAACGTGGGGACCAACCGCGCCTACACCGGCGGCCGAATCAACGGCCCGGCGTACTACATCGGCGGCAGCGCCCACTCGGCCGCGACCTCCGACTCGCCGGCCGACGTCGGCGCCCCGGCCACCATCGCCAGCATCACCGACGGCCTGAGCAACACCGTCATCTTCAGCGAGTGGGTCAAGGGATCCAGCGGCGGCAATCAGCCCGGCCTGAACCTCTTGTGGTACGAGGCCGCGGGCATCGGCACGTCGGGCTCCAACGAGGCCGATTACCAGATCTGCCTCAAGACCGTCTCGGTCAACCCCTGGGACTACAAGGGCGAATACTGGATGTCGGGCGACGTCGGCCGCGGCGGCGGATACCACCACATCGCCCCCCCCAACTCCAAGTCGTGCAAGGCCGACCGCTCGTTCTCCGACGGCTGGAACTCCGGCTGGCTCATCTCCGCCAGCTCGTTCCACTCCGGAGGCGTCAACGCCGCCTTCTGCGACGGCTCGGTGAAGTTCATTAAGAACTCCATCAACCGCGAAACCTGGCGAGCCCTGGGCACCATGAACGGCGGCGAAGTCATCAGCTCCGACGCCTATTAATCCGAGAAACGAGTCGGCGCGCGGCCCAACCAAAAGATCCGCGCGCCGATCGTCGGCTCCATTCCGGGATCGACCGGCGCGCCTCTACCGTCGGAGGAGGCGGGCCAGGCCCCCAACGACGAACACCATCAAACCGGCCGGAATCAGCGCCAACGATCCCGACTCGGCGGGCGGCGAGGCGGTTCGCAACGCGAAGCTCGCGCTATAGCCCGTGGCGATGGCGGTGAAGCCGCCCCCCGTCGGAGCTTCCGAGATCCGTTTCACGGCGGCGTCGCCCCAGGCGGAGATCGTGCCGTCGGAGCGCAAGGCGTGGCCCACCTTGTCGCTCCCGGCGATGGCGACGAAGCCCTCCTCCGCGGGCGCGTCCGAGACCTCGCCGTGACAATTCAAACCCCAAGCGGCAATCGCGCCGTCGGAGCGCAGCGCGAAGCCGTTGCTGGCGCCCCCGGCGACGCCAACAAAGCCGCCCCGCGTCGGAGCGTCCGAGACCTGACCGTCGACATTGTGGCCCCAGGCGGCGATCGTGCCGTCGGAGCGCAGCGCGTAACCGCCAAAGTCGCTCCCGGCGATGGCGACGAAGCCGGGCTCCGTCGGGACGCCCGAGACCTCCCCGTGACTGTCGTTGCCCCAGGCGACGATCCGGCCGTCGGATTTCAGCGCGTAACACGCATGATAGCCGGCCGCGATGGCGACGAATCCGGCCTCCTTCGGCGCGTTTGAGACCTGGCCCTTGAAGTCGCGGCCCCAGGCGACAATCGAACCATCGGATCGCAGGGCATAGCCGTTCTCCCAGCCGGCGGCGATGGCCACGAATCCGGCCTCCTTCGGCGCGTTTGAGACCCCACCATCCCTGTCGTTGCCCCAGGCGGCGATCGAACCGTCGGAGCGCAGCGCAAACCCGGTCCCTCCATTCCCGGCCACCGCGATGAAGTCGGTCCCCTTCGGAGCCTTCGAGATTTCGCCGTAAAAGTCGTCCCCCCAGGCGACAATCTCGTGCCCCCTCGACGGCGCCGCGACCGAAAAGACCACTCCACACACGACGAAACCGCGAAGCAAACGCCGAGTCCACGTCTCCATTCCCATCCCCATCATCATCCTCCACTGAGAGACGACCGGTACGCGCCGGCTGGCGCGAACGCGCAAGGCCCCGTGGTTCATCCTCCCCACCGGAGGCCGTGAACCACGCGAGCATCAAAGCTCGATGACATAATGGAAACGCGGCTGCGGTCACTTCTTACACAATTTTCAAATATTTTTTTCCCATCGAACCGGCCGGCCAGCTAAAACATCATGTTTGGCCTATAATCGCCGCCTTGTAATGCATAAGTAAACACAACATCATTGGGCGATCTCCCGATCGTGGACGGTCGACGATCTCGTTGATGGGCGCGCGGAGAGACGGCGCCACGAAACCTGGCGCGCCCTGGTCACCATGAACGGCGGCGAAGTCATCAGCTCCGACGCCTATTAACAATCCAGGGCCGGCGAGGGCGGGTGGCCCGAGGGCCGAGTGGCGGAGAGCGGATTTCGAGATATGCTCGGCCGGAGCCGGCCATGGATTCCCTCTCCCCCCGCTACCGGGGGGAGAGGGATGCTTGTCGGCGGCCTACTTTCTCAAGATGGGCGGAGCTCCCCCCTACCGCCGGAGGAGGCGGGCCAGGCCCCCAACGACGAACACCATCAAACCGGCTGGAACCAGCGACGACGATCCCGATTCGGCGGGCGGCGAGGCGGTTCGCAGCGCGAAGCTCGCGCTATAGCCCGTGGCGATGGCGGTGAAGCCGCCCCCCGTCGGAGCTTCCGAGATCCGTTTCACGGCGGCGTCGCCCCAGGCGGCGATCGTGCCGTCGGAGTGCAAGGCGTGGCCCACCTTGTCGCTCCCGGCGATGGCGACGAAGCCCCCCTCCGTGGGCGCGTCCGAGACCTCGCCGTGGAAATCCAGCCCCCAGGCGACAATCGCGCCGTCGAAGCGCAGCGCGAAGCCGTTGCAAGCGCCTCCGGCGACGCCAACAAAGCCGCCCCGCATCGGAGCGTCCGAGACCTGACCGTCGACATTGTCGCCCCAGGCGGAGATTCGGCCGTCGGAGCGCAGGGCGTAACCGCCGAAGTCGCCGCCGGCGATGGCGACGAAGCCGGGCTCCGTCGGGACGCCCGAGACCTCCCCGTGACTATCGCTGCCCCAGGCGACGATCCGGCCGTCGGATTTCAGCGCGTAACACGCATGATAGCCGGCCGCGATGGCCACGAATCCGGCCTCCTTCGGCGCGTTTGAGACCTGTCCCCTGGTGTCGCGGCCCCAGGCGACGATCGAACCATCGGACCGCAAGGCGTAGGCGTTGTGCCGACCGGCCGCGATGGCCACGAATCCGGCCTCCTTCGGCGCGTTTGAGACCCCACCATCCCTGTCGTTGCCCCAGGCGGCGATCGAACCGTCGGAGCGCAGCGCAAACCCGG
>Ga0182738_1007364_pt1 | contig 11195 bp, 9 predicted proteins | sample eDN5th30CBELigMG_FD_128876 | JGI IMG/M metagenome (GOLD analysis project Ga0182738, IMG submission 128876) | Enriched Miracle-Growth compost microbial communities from Emeryville, California, USA - eDNA 5th pass 30_C BE-Lig MG (version 2)... ... | reverse complement strand
GTGGAAGCGGAGCAGCGCCTGCAGCACTGCGAAACCTTACTGGATACCTACGCCCAGCGCGTGTTCGAGGCGCAGGACGAAAACCGATGACCTGAAAGAGGTGCTCCATGCAGTTGAAAGTGCTGACGTACAACACCCTGTTCGCCGGCCGTGACGGTGCCGATACCCGTCGGGCCGCGGCACAGATTGGCTTGGTGCGGGAGCTGGAACCCGATGTCTTCCTGATGCAGGAGGCCCGTGGATTCGATGCGAACGGGGGGAACTGGTTGTATGACATGGAGCACCTGTTTCAGATGCGAGGCTTTTTGGCCCTGGCTCCAAGGACAGGGCAGCATCTTGCGATCTTTATTCGGCAACCTCTGAGGCCGCTCTCGTTCGAGAGCGATCCGTCCAACTTTCATCACAGCGTTGCGTCTCTGAGGGTGGCATTGCCCGGGATCGAGCAAAGCCTGCATCTGACGAGTGTTCATTTGTGCCCGAATGGCGTGGATGTCAGGCGCCGTGAGGCTGCCTATCTGGCCGTGCAGGCCATCCCCGGTGAGTATCGGCTCCTTGCAGGGGACTTCAACTCGGCGTCTCCGCATGATCCGGAGCCGCAGGGATTCGATCTGCTGGCTGCCCATCACCGTATTCGCTACGCCGGAGATGGGCGTCACGCTGACAGGACGGTACTTGCAACGCTCGAAACGGCTGGTTGGGTCGATGTAGGGCACCTTCTCCAGCCAGCGCCGACACCCACGGTACCAACGGCGGCATACACCAACGCCGAGTTCGCGCAGATGCGGTGTGACTACGTTCTGGCTACACCAGCCCTCGCCAGTAGGGCCGTCGGCTATCAAGTGATTCGTACACCTGCCACCGACAGTGCCTCCGATCACTATCCGGTCCTGGCGACATTCGAGATTTGACCATGATTCCGCCGACGTTAGTGCAGCGGCTGGGATTACGTGCTCCTTACCATCGAGATCGCATGATGAGCCAGTCTCAAGAACGCCCCTTGGAAAAAAACGACATCCCTCAAAGCAGTACAAGTCGATCGACCTGGCTCAACAGAACCGTCGCGGGGGCGGGGTTGACCAGCGCCCTGGGCGACTTCTGCTACGAGACGACCACCGTGATCCTGCCAGGGTTCCTGGCGGTGCTCGGGGTGCCTGCCGCCGCGTTGGGTACCATCGAGGGGATCGCCGACGCTCTGGCTGCCTACACGAAGATGTTCTCCGGCTACATCGCCGACAAACTGGGGCATCGCAAACTGCTGGTCCTGGTCGGCTACGGGCTGACGCCGGTCGGGCAGGTGCTGCTGGCCCTGGCGCTAGGCTGGCCGCTGATCCTCGTCGGCCGGCTGGTTTCTTGGTTCGGCAAGGGGCTGCGCGGTCCGCTGCGCGATGCCATCGTGATCCAGGCGGTGACCGCCGATACCCGAGGCCGTGCCTTCGGTTTCCATCGGGCGATGGATACGCTGGGTGCAGTCATCGGCCCGCTGCTTGGCGTCGTCCTGTTGGGGTGGGCTCAACAACTCCCCTGGAGCGATGCGAGCGGCCCCTTCCGGCTGGTGCTGTGGCTGAGCGTTATTCCCGGCGTCCTTGCCGTGCTGGCGTTCCTGACTCTGGTCAAGGATCCGCAGCACTCCGCGAACCCCGAGCTGAAGTTCTTCCAGACCCTCAAGGGTCTGCCTCTGCGCTTCAAGCGCTACCTCGGGGCGGTCGGTCTGTTCGGCGTCGGTGATTTCAGTCACAGCCTGTTGATACTCGCCGCCACGCAGTTGCTCAGCAGCACGCTGGGTGTGGTCCAGGCGGCTCAGGTCGCCGGCCTGCTGTATGTCTGGCGCAACCTGGTCCAGGTCCTGACGTCCTATCCCATCGGTGTGTTGGCGGATCGGTTGGGCTCGCTACCGGTGCTTGTCGCAGGGTATGCCCTGGGGGGCTTGACGGCGTTGCTGGCAGCACTGGCCTTCTGGTCGCGGCTGGACAGCGTGCCATTGCTGGTGCTGCTCTTCACCGTTGCGGGCCTATACGTGTCGGTGCAGGAGGCCCTGGAGTCCACCGTGACCGCCGACATGGTGGAGCCGGAAACACTGGCTCTGAGCTACGGTGCGCTCGGCACGGTGAACGGTACGGCGAAGTTCGTTTCGAGCGCTACTGTCGGTTTGCTCTGGACCTCCGTTTCGCCCGTACTCGCTTTTCTGCTGGCGGCGGTACTGATGATCGCCGGTACTGGAGCGTTGGCGCGGATGTCCGGTACTGCCGGACGTTGAGGGGCCTTGCTACGGTGGTGCTGGTGGCGAGTAGCGGTCGTCGCCTGGGGCCAGATTCCCGATCTGCTGGCCGACGTACCAGAGGATTGGAACGGCTGCCAACTGGCTGAGCACGCAGAACGCCACGGTCGCCGCCAGCGAGTGATCGTAGAGGATGCCGATGAGACTGCTGCCGGCAAACCACGCGATGCCGTAGCCGGCGGTGAACAGGCCGAAGGCCGAGGCACGGCGGGTGCTGGGCACCATGGGGGCGACGGCGGCGGGGATGATGGATTCGTGCACGCCCATGCCCATACCCCAGATCGCCGCTCCCCAGAGTGCGCACCAGAAGCCGCCGAGCAGCGTCAGCGGGGCGAAGGCGCTGCTCGCCAGCGTCAGGCCGACCAGCACCTTGAAGCCGTAACGGTCGAACAGGCGGCCGAACAGCAGGGAGCCACAGCCGCTCACGCCCATCGCCACCGCGTAGAAGATTGCTATCCACTGTGTGGGCACGCTGTGGGTGCGGCTGAAGTGGTAGGCCATCAGCGGGTAGTCGGCGAAACCGGCCGCCACCAGCAGGGCGGCGCAGAAGTACAACCAGTAGGTGCGTGGCAGGCCGTTGTGTTGCGCCGGGTTGCCTGGTTCGTTCTCCATGTCCTGGGGGCGCGGGTAGAGCCAGCGCGTCAGCAGCACCAGGCCGATGTTGAGCGCGGCCGGCACCAGCAGCAGGGCGAAGGCGCTGCGGTAGTCCCCCTGGCGGGCGAGTACCGCCGCCACCAGCAGGGGGCCGAGCATGGCGCCGAACTGGTCGAGAGCCTCGTGGATACCGAACGTCCAGCCGTAGCCTCCGACCTGCTTGGCGGCCTGGGCCAGCATCACGTCGCGTGGTGGGTTGCGCACTGCCTTGCCGACCCGTTCCAGCACGATCAGTGCGGCGGCGCTGGGCCAGTCGTGGGTCAGGGCCAGTGCTGGGACGGCGCTCATCTGCAGCAGGTAACCCACGATGCTGATGGGCCAGAACTGCCCGGTGCTGTCGGCGAGCCGGCCCGACACCAGCCTCAGCCCATAGCCGAGCAACTCGCCGAGGCCGGTGACCACGCCGACCATGGTGGCTGTCGCCCCCAGCGTCGCCAGGTACGGCCCGATGCTGCTGCGCGCGCCTTCGTAGGTGAAGTCGGCGAAGAAGCTCAGCACGCCCATCAGCAGGATGAAGCGCAGGGCGGCACGCTGCGATCCGCCGGATGGCTGCGAGGCCACGCCGGGTCCGGGCTCAGGCTGGCTCGCTGAAGACTTACGCATACAGGTCGGTGCCGGATGCTATCGCCAACGGGGTGCCCTCGACGATGCGAAAGGTCCTCCCGCCGTCGTCCTTGCGTTCGACAAGGAGGAGTAGGCTATCTTCGGGCTGTTCCCGGTACAGGCTGTCGGCGAAGTTGTGGAGGTGGGGGGAGGAGAAGGGCTGGAAGTCGTGCTCGTAGCGGTCCGCGGTGATGGTGTCGACCGCTTGACTGAGGCTGAGGGAATATGGGCGCGAGCTGGCTAGAGATGGCCGTTGCACGCGGGGGAAGAGGATGCTGTGGAGTTTGCCGGACTGTATATCCGTGCTGAGCAGATCGACCGCGGAGGGGCCTGAAAGCAGCTGTGTGGCTGATGACATGATCCATTCCTCCGGGGACGGTCTCGTCCGGGGTCATGTAGGCATCATCAGCACGGGGGCGGTTATGAGGAGGAATGCCATCTCCTGCACTCACCCTAGCAGAGAATCTCCAGTGGGGTGAGGGGCTATTTTGATCGATCAGATCATCCAAACATACTGCTAGTAGTCGGCGCGATAATGTAATTGGAGTGGCGGGCATTTGTCCTAGCGGGTCAGAGCCAGGGCTCGGCGTGGACAGTGATGCGGTCGAAGAGATAGGGAACATGAGTGCCTGCCAGTTGATCTGACGGGCTACCAGTACTTAGTAGACTCTCATCCGCAGGGCGGTGCGAACCGAGTCAGTGGAAAATCGGAAGCCGGTGGGGCTCTGATTGAATGGGCAGGCAGCGTTGGCGCTGCTGGTGATCAACGGAAAAGAGAACGCTCCCGAAGGAGCGTTCATGGCCGCGGTCAGGATTTCACCTCCAGCAGTTTCCCTTCGCTATCGAAGACCAGTCGAACTACTGCCTTGGCGAGCTTGGGCTGGGAGGCGAAGCGCAGCGCGCGAGGTAGTAGTGCTTTTACGACTTCACTGGGCACCTGTGAGCAGCCTACGGCGATGAAGGTCGACAGCGTCTCGTCATCCTCCACTTCGGCATCCTCGTCGTATCGATCATCGAAGATGTAGTCGGATACGAGTGGCGTCACGCAGTCGGCGCTCGGTGTCAGGTAGAGCGTATCGTCCTGGCGGAGTGCCTTCACCGGGTACTGGCCTGGCTCACCTTTCAAGCTGACGCTCAGCGCTTCGACCAGGACCAGTTCGAGGGCCTCGGCCAAAGGAGGCGCGTCCTCGCGATAGAGTATGGCGCCATGGTGGACGCACACCTGATCAGATGTGGTGGTTCGGCGTACCTGCCGCAGCCAGTGCTGTTCATCGAGACGAGGTTCTTCCAGCAGGAAGGCTTGCCGCGCGGCGAGGTAGCTTTCCGCTGCCCACTCCTCGCGGCCATCGCTCTCGATGGACCAGACGCCTTTCTCCTCCAGCTCCAGGCGGGTCACGATCCCACTCAGCGGATGATGGTCCCAGAAGCGACGATAGCCAGGTGGCTCGCCCTCCCAGTTGCGGAACCATGCACGGGGCACGAAGGGGACGTCATTCAGCAGGTCCGCATTCGAGGATGACAGGCAGGTCTCGGCATACGACGACACGAAGTCGCTGCCCGACAGTTGCTCCTTGGCTTCGAACAGTGCCTGCCGGTAGGCGGCGTTGATGGCGTCCCGTATCCGCCGATTGTCCGTCTCTTCGTTGAGCAGGTGCTGGCGATCGGGCAGGCGAGCGATCATGTCATCGCGCAACAGTACGACCTGCTGCCTGGGATCGGTCGAGTAACGGCCGCCAAGGGGGAGCCCCTGAAGGAAGCAGCGCCGCCGTGACGGAGGGGGGGCGAGGTTGAGTAGAACCTTACCCACGGCTGTTTCAAGCCAGGGCAAGGTGGGGTCGGCCAAGGGTCGAGGAAGGTCGACACCGTTGAACGAGATGGGCACGGGGAATGCCTCGCATAGACGCTCTAGCTGTGCCGCTGCCCATTGCGACAAGGTGAGCGTAGCCTGCGGTGATTGCACGCCCTCCAGCTGTATTTCACTACCGAGGCGCGGTATGGCGGGATGAACCTCGATGGCATCGCCGTGGATGATGGCTGCAGTGGCCGCGCGGAAGGCCTGGTCGCGCGAATGTACCGACAGGTATTCGGCGAAGTAGAGGGTCGACAGGACACCGAGGCCGAATGCGTTCTCCCGCTCTTTCAGCTCTTGGTCCCAACCGGACTCGGCGATGAAGATCAGGGTTTGCAGGTCGGCAATGCCGGTACCGTCGTCGCGCACGATGAGCGTGTTGTTGTCGACGATGACCTCGATGTGCTGAGCCTTGGCCCGGCGAGCGTTCTGCAGCAGCTCACCCAGCATGGAGGCCGGGGTGAAGGCATGTCGCAGGTTGGCGATAAACTGATGCTGGTTGGTCTTGAGACGAATCGTACTCATGGCGTAGCTCCTGCTTGAGGGCCCGAAGGGGCGTGAAAGAAGAGGCCCGTGGGGCAGCGCGAGGGCGCTGCGGATGATTGAGGCGCGGAAGTAGATGGCATCGACGCCGAGGGCTGGCGTATGTCCGCAAAGGCGATGCGGGCGGACGGCTGTGGTCACTACGGGACGTAGCGCAACCTTGAAGACCTTGGTTGCCGGGGACGCTGACGAGCAGCGATACCTGCGGCAAGACTGGGGAACCTGGTCTGGCGTGTCGTGGAATTATCGGAAGGTGGGCGTGTCCGGTTCCTGTCGGTCACTGGGCTGCGCCTTCAATTGGTTGCGTGAGCGGCAGGAGAAGGCCGCCGAAGGCTGTGCCTCCGGCGTTTGAGGAAGTCGCCACAGTGGGCTGGTTGAACGGTCTGGCTGTCGTCAAAGCCATCCGTTGTCGCAGCAATCGCACTCGGCCCGTGTCGTGGCTGGGGCCGATACCCTTCGGCACGCATCCGCGCACAAAAGGAACCCGTTGTTTCGCCGGTAGGCGCCGGCACCGATTACCGTTTGACCCGGATGGGTCTCCTGGCAACTCGCTGGTAATTCGGCAAGGTGCCAGGGGACCCATCGCGGGCAACGGAAGAGACTGATCAGCTGAAGGGGCGTTCCGCGATTCTCGGAGGAGTGACCTTCGCACCGCACAGAGACAGCTGCAGGCTGGCGGGGGCACACCATTGCGGAAGGGAAGGTGTGCTTGGGAGGTCCCACCGGGCCGGCGGGACGTCTGCCGCAGTACCGAATACTGGCACGACAGAGGGGCTCAGGAAGTCTTAGCGCGTGACCTTCGTACGTGGCGAGCCTTGTCCGGCTGTCGGCTGCTCGATGGGGCGGGAACCCTTGCAGTCTGGGTAGCGACTGCATGACCAGAACGCGCCATTCTTGCCGGTGCGTTGGCGCATCGGTGCCTTGCATTGGGGGCAAGTGGGGGCTTTGGGTAGCAGGATGGCCAACGTGCTGTTGCGGTACTGCTGGACCAGTTGCCTCACCCATGAGGCCTGTCTGGAGATAAAGCTCTCCAGCGTCATCTGCCCGGTTTCGATCATATCCAGCGCCTGCTCCCAGAGTGCTGTAGTGCCAGGATCAGCAATCGCCGCAGGTACTGCATCGATGAGCGTGAAGGCGGCACCGGATGCGCGCACGGCACGACTTTTCTTCAGCAGGTAACCACGCCCGAGCAGGCCGTTGATGATGCTGGCACGCGTCGCCTCGGTGCCTATACCCGCAGTCTCCTTGAGCTTCTGCTTCAGGCGCGGATCGGTGACGAACTTGGCGACGCTCTTCATGGTCTTGACCAGTTCACCCTGGGTATAGGGCTTGGGCGGCTGTGTCTTCAAGCTCTTCAGGTCGACCTTGTTGACCTGGCAAGAAGTGCCAGCATGCAAAGGCGGCAGCACTTGACGCTGTGCCGTTTCCTCGGTCTGCGCGTCCTCTTCTGGGGGCATTGCCAGCGCTTCGCGCCAACCCATTACGGCAACCTGTTTACCAACGGCAATCAGCTGTTGCCCAGCACAGGTCAGCCGTACCTCTGTGCGATCGAACTCGCGGTGCGGCAGAAACTGCGCGAGGTAATGCCCGCGGATCAGGCGGTAGACCGCGAGTTCCATTTCGCTCATGGCCGACAGATTGGCGGGCTCCTGCGTCGGAATGATGCCGTGGTGAGCGGTTACCTTGCTGTCGTCCCAGGCGCGAGATTTCTGTGCCCTGTCCAGGCGGCCAAGCACTGACTGCAGGCCGGGATCGGTGGCGAGCAGGGCTGCAAGAACCGCTGGCGCTTCAGCGAGCATGTTTTCGGGCAGGTGGCCTGAATCTGAGCGAGGGTAGGTCGTTGCCTTGTGCGTTTCGTACAGGGCCTGCGCGATATCCAGCGTCTCCTGGACACCCAGCCCCAGCTGCTTGGAACACACCTCCTGAAGCGTCCCGAGGTCGAACGGCAGCGGTGGACCTTCGCATACGCGCTCCGTCTCGGCCGACTCGACGGTCGCACTGCCAGTTGTGCGAAGGCGCTCGTAGGCCTGTTGTGCCGTTGTCGGCTGCAGGCAGCGGCCGGCTTTGTCCACCGTGCTATTGGGAGGCGTCCAGGTCGCGATGAAGCTCTTTCCGCCATGGGACAGCTCGACATCGATTGCCCAGTAGGGGGCGGAGACAAAACACGCGATCTCACGGTCGCGATCCACCACCAGCTTCAGCGTTGGTGTCTGCACCCGGCCAACCGACAGCACACCGTCATATCCGACTTGCCGACCGAGCAGGGTGAACAGTCGGCTCAGATTCATGCCGATCAGCCAGTCCGCCCGGGCGCGGGCGAGCGCAGAGTGGTACAGCGGTAGCGTTTCGTTCGCTGGCTTGAGTGTACTCAGCGCCTTGCGGATGGAGGCATCGTTGAGGGCTGACAACCACAGTCGCTGGATGGGACCGCGGTAGCCACACAGCTCGATGAGCTCGCGGGCGATCATCTCGCCCTCACGGTCTGCGTCCGTGGCGATTACCAGTTCGGAGGCCTTGGCGAGGAACTGTCTGACGATCTTGAACTGCGCGGCGGTTGCCGGCTTGGGCTCGACACGCCATTGCTCAGGGATGATGGGGAGTTGGTCGAGCCTCCAGTGTTTGTACTGCTCACCGTAGCCTTCTGGCGGAACCGCCTCGACCAGGTGGCCGATGCACCAGGTGACGATGAGTCCGGTGCCGCTATAGCACCCAGCTCCGCGTTGCCTGGCGCCTAACACGCGGGCGATGTCCTTACCTTGGGAGGGCTTCTCGCACAGGAACACACGCATAAGTTCTCCAGGTCGCTGGCGATCATGGAATGACTGCCAGGGTTCCCGGATGTGGTGTACGGAGCAGCAAACTAGGCGGAGACAGTGAGCCCGCTTTCAGTAGAGAGAATGGCGAGTAGCTCGGTTGGCGAGTGCAAGGGTCAAAGGATCTTGGTCGAAGCTTGCGCCGTCATGAAAAGTCCAACTCCGATTGTCGTGCCAACAAACATGCGCTCATTGATGAGGAGAGGGGGCTCAACTCGTTATGTTGGATTGCATGAGTGTCTTTATATTTTATATAATTATCTCTTGCTTTCACTCTGGCTGCCATTAGGTTGGTTGTCTTATAATAATTTCGTAAGTTCATGCTTTTCCCTCTATCTAATAATAGGAGTCCAATATGTCCCGTCTGGCAGAGTTTCGTGCCGCCGAAAAGGCTCTTGCCGAGCAGCTTGCATACCTGGAGTCGCTCAAGAACGACTCGAGCCTGAAGAAGGAAATCGAGTTCGAAGAAAAGCTGAAGAAGCTGATGAGCACTTATGGCAAAAACCTGAAAGATATCATTGGGATCCTGGATCCGGCAGCTGGCGTTGTTGGCCGTAAGGTCAACCACAAGGTCGATGCGCGGCGCAAGGCGCGTGTCGTAAAGGTCTACAAGAACCCTCACACCGGTGAAACTGTGGAAACCAAGGGTGGGAACCACAAAGTGCTGAAGGCATGGAAGACCGAATACGGTAACGATACCGTCGAGTCCTGGTTGGTCAAATGATGGGAGGACCAGTGAGTGGTCCTTCCGAATGGGTCTTGGTTGTAGGGGGCGAAATCGTGCCCGGTGCTGCTGACCAGTAATATCGTTTAGAGAGCGCGCTGGAAATCCGTGGATCTCGGTGTAGCTATCCCTGGGGGATAGCTACACCGAGTTCTTCGACCTTCAGTTATTCGCCTGCGGTACCTGCGTCGGCTATCGGTTTCGGGCTCAGCACGACCGACTCCAGCCGATAGGGCAGTATCCCGACCCGTCGAGCCTCGATCTTGAAGGTCACTCGTTCGTTCTCGTCGGCATCTTCCCACTCGTCACGTGCAGTGCGTCCTTCGACGAGAACGCGCATGCCTTTCTGGTATAGCGACCGCCAGTGCTCGGCGTCACGATGCCACAACTCCACAGGCGCCCAGTAGCCACCGCGGTCCTCAAATCCGTCCTTGGTCGGAACAGGATTGTCGAAATAGACGTTGAGGCGCAGTAGGCGTCGCGGCTCGTCGTTGCCGTTAGGAAACTCCCGGTATTCTGGCGCCGAGCCGATATTGCCCTCGCCAACGAAATGAGTGCTCATGGTGATTCCTCGGGGTGGGTGGTGCGGATGGGCAGGTCGTGACGGTAGACACGCTGCAGGTAGGTCGATTCGGCGCGGGCTACCTTGTTGGCGCATTCCTGGGCTTGGCGGCCCAGCGTGTGCAGCAGGCTGATTTGCATGTTGAGGACGATGCGCTGGACTTCCATCGCATGGAGGTCGTCGATCAGCGATTCGGGAGTGGAATGGCTGGTGATCAGTTCTTGCCACAGGGCCACGCCCATCGCCGAACGGTCGGGCTTGCGCCAGCGCAGAAACACGGTTCCTGCGCCAGTCGTCTGCTGGGCCAGTTGTACAGGCAACAAGCGGAAGGGGTAGGCGTTGGCCTGCGCCAGTACGCTCCGCTGCGCCAGCGCGATCAGCTCGTCACGTAGCGCGTGGCACTGGCTGGCCCACTCAGTCAGCGTCCCCTTACCTTTAAAAGGAAAGGGACGTAAAAGGCCTTTTAGAGAGGCTGCGTGTTCCAGTCTCTGGAAGTCAGCCTGTTCCAGGGGGATAAAGCGACGGGCTGCCGCAGATGCCGAGGTGTTCGTCATGCTGGCGCATCTTCGCTGTCGTTCGCCCCAGTCGCCGGCTCATCGGCGCTTTCAGCCGGGAAGTCGTCATCGCCTGCGGCAAGTCCTGCAGAGGTCGTCAGTGCCGAGCGCCGAACGATGGGTGGCGCATAGCGAGAACGACGGACACCTTCGAGCACGTCTTGCGGCAGTTCGCCGAACTTCTCGATCGCCGCTCGGGCTGCGGCATTTTTCGCCGCGAAGTCGTCTCTGGTGCAGCCAGAGAATCGGTATTGCTGGGCCAGGCTGAACAGGCTGCGCAGCGCGTGGGCGCCCTCGTTGAGCCACCGCTCCAACGTCGAACGGTCGATCAGCGCGGTATGGTGCGCAAGGATCAACTTGCGGGCCAGGTTGTCGTAGTCGGCCAACAGATAGATCGCCATGAAGCCCAACTGCGCATTCACGAACAGCTGTAGCCGGACTGGCTGGATATTCAGATTTTCCCCTAGCGAGATGGCTGAGGGGATGTCGGCCAGAGCCAGGTCGATCTGTTCGCGCAGGGCCTGGAGGGTTTCCTTGGTCTGCGCCAACTTTTCCTCGATTCGCAGCATCCACCAGTCGCTGTAAGGATCGTCCTGCTCGGCGCCGCGCTTCATCTTG
>Ga0182738_1007363_pt1 | contig 11195 bp, 9 predicted proteins | sample eDN5th30CBELigMG_FD_128876 | JGI IMG/M metagenome (GOLD analysis project Ga0182738, IMG submission 128876) | Enriched Miracle-Growth compost microbial communities from Emeryville, California, USA - eDNA 5th pass 30_C BE-Lig MG (version 2)... ... | reverse complement strand
GTCGCGGCGATCGCCTCGCGCAAATCGGCCATGCGAAGCGGGGCGTCGCCAAGGGGGGGCAGGCCAAGCTCCTGACGAAGCCGATCCGTCTCGGCGCGCTCGATATTGACCGCCTCGCGCTGCGCAGCGGCCTGCGCCTCGTCCTGCCGGAGAAGATCGCGCGCCTGACGCACCAGTTCCGCATCGCGCAGGAAGGCGGTGGACCGCTCATCGGCCGGAAGCGACAACCCCGAGGCTACCCACAGCGCTCCCCAATCGGCGGCCAAAGCGCCCTGACGCGCACGCGCCTCGGCAACGCGCCTGCCGGCCATGTCGATCCGAACGCCGAGTTCGGCAATGTCGCGTTCGGCCTGGGCCAGCGCCGCAAGCCTCTGCGTCTCGACCTGCCGTTCATCGGCGAGCCGATCGGCGTCGATCAGCGAGCGGTCGATGCGCTGGGCCAGCCCGGCATCGCCTTCCTCCCGCCCGCGCTCGCCGAGGGCCAGCGGGCGAAGCGACGTCCAGGCCGCGTCGCGCTCGGTACGGGCGGCAGCGATCACGTCCTCGGTGGGCGCTGGGCGGCCGGAGCGAAGCGCCGCCAGCCGCGCCTCGGCCTGCGCGCGCTGTTCCTCGAAGCCATCCAGCGCCTCGCGCTGGCGATCCAGCGCGTCGGACGCCTGCTTCTGCTCTCGGAGCGCCGCCTCGACAGCCGCCAGAGCCGGCAGCGGCAGAGCGGCTAGCGCCGTCGCATCCGTCATGCCATGGCCAAGCCGGCCCACTCGCTCGTCCAGTTGCGCGCGTTGCGCCACCAGCCGGTGATCGAGCGTGCGAAGCGCCCGTTCGCGTTCCTCGGCGCCATCGAGCCGCGCCAGCCGCCGCTGCAGCGGCACCGGGTCGACCACATGGCCGAGCGTCGCGCGGGCCGCTTCGATCGCACGCCGGTCGGCGACGATCCGGGCACGCTCCCGCGACACCGTCTCCTCGCGAATGGCAGCCGCGCGCATCCTTTCGACCAGCGCCTCGGCGCGCGCCAGCAAGGGCAGGTCCGGCAGCCGGTCGCTCAGGATCTCGATATCGGCCAGGCCGAGCGCCAGCGCGATCCGGTGCAGCGCCGCCTGCGCCTCGCCAGCCTCGGCGCGTCGCTTGGGCAGGCTCTGCAATTCCTTATCGACCGCCGCGCGCTCCTCGTCGCAGCTTTCGATCGTCGCCGCAAAGGCGAGGATGGCGTCGTCGACGGCGATGGAATCGAGCGCGGCCCTGGCGGCCGCCTCCTCCCTCGCCGCGAGGGCTGCGGCCTCGCGCGCCTTGTCGAGCGCCGCCAGCAATCTGCGCGCTCTCGACACGAAGCCAGCAGGAACAACCGGCAAGTCGCCCAGTTCGGCGCGGGCGCGACCCTGCGCGTCGAGGACACGCAGTTCCTTCGCGCCATGCACCAGCGCGCGCGCGCGCGCCAGCGCCAAATCGGCCGCGCGTTCCGCCGTCTCGGCCAGCCTGCGCGCCTCGGCCGTGCGCTCGGCCTCCTTGCGCAGCTTGGTCACCTCGTCGACCCGAAGTTCCAGTTCGCGGATCGCCTTTTGCGCCTGGGCGCGTTTTTCCACCGCCACACGGAAGGCGTTGCTGGAGGTCTTGCGCGCCGGATTGAAGATCTTTGCTGCGCTTTCCTGGAAGCGATCCCGCAGCGCCGCCACCTGGCCCAGGCCGGGCGCTGCCGCCAGCAGCGTTTCGGCCAGGTCGCCGCCGCCCGCCAGAAGCTTCTCGCCGCCCTCCCGCAGGCGGCGCTGATTGAGCCCGAAAATGTCGAGGAAGGCCTGGCGGTCATGCGCGCCCAGAAACGGCGCCAGCACATCGTCGGCCAGCGGCGTCTCGCTCGCGGGATCGATCAAGGTTGCGTTCTGTCGCTTCAACCGGGCAAAAGAGAGAGAGCGGCCATCCGACGCCTCGACAGTCGCAGCAAGCCGCATCGTCTTGTAATCATGCAGGAAATTGTAGCGCGACCGCGTCTCGATGCCGTAGAGCGCATCGGCGACGGCGGCGAGCGCCGTCGTCTTGCCGGCCTCATTGGCGCCGACAATGACGGTGACCCGCGCGTCGGGATCGAATGCCAGCGTCCGGCCGGTGAAGCGGCCATAGCGTTCCAGTCCGAGGGAACGAAGCTTCATCGCGTGCCCTCCCCCTCGCTGCCGACATGGCCAAGGCCGGCGAGGATCGCCTCGGTGGCGGTGCCGATCACCCCCCCCGCCAGCGCCTCGGGCTCGGTGCCTGCCGTGTCGATCAGCGCCAGCGCATCGTCCGGCGTGCGGGCACGGAGGTCGCCCAGGGTTTTGGCGATCTCGGCACGAAAGGCCGGATCGGCGGCAATGTCGGCGAGGATCGCATCGAAGCCGAGCAGCGTCGAAAGCCGCGCGCTGCCGGCCCGGGACGTCGTCTTGTCGCGGACCTTCTCGATCAGGACATCGGACCCCGCCTCCCAGGCAAGCGCCTGCATCTCCTCGCGCACCTGTTCCGCCTGCACGGAGAGATAGTCGTGCAGCGCGGTTTCGCCGGAGAGCGTCAGCCGCAGCGCCAGCGGCCGTCCCTCCGCGCCGTCGCGCGCAAGGGCGATGACGCGCCGGGCCTCCGCCAGCAGGGCCGCGGGTTCGCTCATCCCCGAGGCATCGATCTCGATCGCCTCGAACCGGGCCGCGTCGAGCGTCAGCGCCTCCAGGCTTTCGATCCGGCCATCGGCAACGGTGACCAGCGTCGCGCCCTTCGGGCCCGTCTCGCGCGCATGCCGCCCTTGCAAATTTCCGGGAAAGACGATGGTCGGGTCTTCCGACACGACCTCGCGGCTGTGGATGTGGCCAAGCGCCCAATAATCATAGCCGGCGACACGCAGATCCTCGACCGAGCATGGTGCATAGACATCATGCCCGTCGCGGCCGGTCAGGGAGGTGTGCAGGACGCCGATGTTGAAATAGCCGGGCCGGGCGGTGGGATAGCTGAGCGCGACATTCTCCGGCACATGGCGATTGGCGAAGCCACGCCCATGCAAGGCGACGCGCAGGTCCTCGATCGTCTCGGTCTCCACCGTGCGGACGGAGAAGCTGTGGACATTGGGGGGCAGCGTCAGGCTGCGGCTGATGACGGAATCGGCGTCGTGGTTGCCCCGGATCAGGAAGACGCGGATATTCTCGCGATGCAGCCTTCCCATCTCGCGGACGAAGAACTGGCCGGTGGCGTAGTCCTTCCAGTCTCCGTCGTAGACATCGCCCGCGATGACGACGAACCGGACTTTCGCATCGATCGCCGCCTGGACCAGGTTCTCCAGCGCCTTGCGCGACGCTTCGAGAAAAGCTCCCGCCAATTCGCCACGCCGCGCAAGGCCGCGCAGCGGGCTGTCGAGATGGATATCGGCGGCGTGAATGAAACGAAACGACATGGGTCCCCGTGGCCTTTTCCGCCATCCGGTCAGGGCGGCGGATCGTCATTCGGCCGTTCAGGCCGTGTGCGGGCATCGGCGCGACTCAGTCGCTGCGGGCTGCCCATAATTCCAGCATATGACCTGAGCCCCGCCCTGTCGCCTTCGCGCCCAGCGGGGGAAAGGCTCCAGAAAGCCGTGCGCTGTCGCAAGACGGACGGGCCGCCACCATGCCGGGCGCGCCCATTCTCTGCTACCGTTCCGGCCCGATCCCGGTCGCGAGTTCATCGATGGCATCCGTTCCCCGCATTCTCTCCGTCGGCGCGCTGACCCAGGACACGATCTATCGGCTGGACGAGCTGCCGCGCGGGCCGGGCAAGTTCATCCCGATCGAGGCCGTGCAGAATGCCGCCGGCATGGCGTCCAGCGCCGCCACGGCCGCGAAACGCCAGGGTGCCGACGTCGCGCTCTGGGCCAGCGTGGGCGACGACTGGCTCGGCCAGGAACTGATCGCCGAACTATCGGCCGAGGGCATCGATTGTTCCGGCATCCGGCGTGTCGCCGGTGCGCGCTCGGCCATCGCCACCATCCTCGTCGACGCGCGCGGCGAGCGCATGATCGTGCCGTTCTACGATCCGCGCGCCACCACCGCACCGGCTGCCCTGCCCTTCGATATCAGCCAATTCGACGCCGTGCTCGCGGATGTCCGTTGGCCGGCGGCGACTGTGATGGCGTTGCAGGCAGCCAAGGCGGCGGGCATTCCGGCCATTCTCGATGCCGATGTCGCGGCCCGCTCGGTGATCGAGGGCCTGCTGCCTTTCGCCAACCACATCGTCGCCTCCGAGCCGGCCGCCGCGATCCTCTGCGGCGACGAGATTTCAGCGCCAGAGGCCGTGCAGGCCCTGCACACCCGCACGGGCGTCTTCGTCGCGGTGACGGCGGGTGGCGACGGCACGTTCTGGCTCGACTCCGAGAGCGGTCGCGTCCGCCATACCCCCGCGCCAAAGATCACCCCGGTCGATACGCTGGCCGCCGGCGATGTCTTTCATGGCAGCTTTGCCGTTGGCCTCGCCGAAGGCTGGGACATGGAGCGCATCATCCGCTTCGCCAGCGCTGCCGCAGCCCTGAAATGCCTGACGTTCGGCGGTCGCCTCGGCGCGCCCAACCGGGCCGAAACCCTCGCCATGCTGGAAGGACAGCTAGCCGGATGACACCCGACCTTCTCGAACCCCGCCTCCGCCAGGCGGCGATCCTGCCGATCGTACAGCCGCGCTCCGTCGACTTCGTGCTGTCGCTGGTGGCGGAACTCGCCGCGGGCGGCGCGGAGGCGATCGAGATCGTCATGCGCAGCGACGCGGCGCTGGCGGCGATCGCGGCCTGCCGCCGCGATTTCCCGGACCTGCTGATCGGCGCCGGCACGATCCTGACCGATGAGCACTATGACGCCGCCGTCGCGGCGGGCGCCCAGTTCGGCATCAGCCCCGGCTTCCTGCCTTCCGTCTGCGCCCACGCGAAGAAAGGGCCGATCACGCTGGTGCCCGGCGTGCAGACCGCAAGCGAGGTCATGGCAGCGCAAGCGGCCGGCTTCGATCTCCTGAAGTTCTACCCGTCCGAGCCGGCCGGCGGCACGGTGGTGCTGGCCGACTTCGCCAACATCTTCACCACCGCCACCTTCATGCCGAGTGGCAAGATCCAGCTCTCTCACCTGGCCGGCTACGGCAAGCTGCGCAACATCACCTCGGTCGGCGGCTCGTGGATGTATGCCGAAGGCTCGACCGAAAGCGTCAGGGACCGGATGGCCGAGTCGCTTTCGGCCATCCGCGCCGCCCGGGGCTGACCTGTCCCGTCTTGAAACGAGAGCCGCGCGCGCTCTTTAGCAACAGGGAGCCAGATGCTTTCTGGCTGAACCCTCGCGCCGCTCTCCATCGGGATGGATCATGAAAACCTACAAGGTCGGCTATTTCATCGGCAGCCTCGCCAAGGGCTCGATCAACCGCAAGCTCTCGACGGCGCTGATCAAGCTGTCGCCGCCAAACCTCCAGTTCAGCGAGATCCCGTTCAAGGACCTGCCACTCTACAGCTACGACTATGACGCCGACTATCCGCCGGTCGCCAAGGCGTTCAAGGCCGCAATCGCCGAGGCCGATGCCCTGCTGTTCGTCACGCCGGAATATAACCGCTCGATCCCCGGCGGGCTGAAGAACGCCATCGACTGGGCGAGCCGCCCCTATGGCACCAACTCCTTCGCCCGCAAGCCATCCGCTGTGATCGGCACGTCGCCCGGCGCGATCGGCACGGCCGTCGCCCAGCAGAGCCTTCGCAGCGTGCTTTCCTTCTGCAACGCGCCGCAGATGAACGCACCGGAGGCCTATATCCAGTTCAAGCCGGGCCTGATCGACGATAGGGGCGAAGTCTCGGAACCATCGACCGAGACGTTCCTGCGCGACTATATGGAAGCCTTCCACATCTTCATCGCCCGCGTCACCTCGGTACTCCCGCGCGACGCCTGACCCGTCTATCCGAGACGGACGAGTTCCCGCGGCAGGTTGTTCAGGACCTCGATACCAGTCTCGGTGACGACGAGGCTGTCCTCGATCGTCAGCGCGCCGATGCCCCTGCCGTAGAACGGCGTCTCAAAGGCGAGCGCCATTCCGGGCTCGAGGATGACGTCGCTGTCGGCGGCGAAGAAGGGCCATTCCTCCGAGCCGACGCTGGCGCCGATCGAATGGCCATAGTGACCGCGCCGGTAGCCGGAATAGCCCGCGGCTCGCATAGCGCCAACCGTGACTTCGAACACGTCCCGCATGGCGATACCCGGCCGGATCGCCGCCAATCCTGCCTCGAAGGCGCTTTCCAAAGCCGCATGAACATCCCGCGCAGTCCGGTCAGGCTCGCCGAAGACGTAGCTGCGCGCGGTATCGGAATTGTAGCCTTCGACGATGCAGCCGACATCGGCCTTGAGGATCGCGCCCGGAACCACCGAGCCGCCGCCGCTCCAGGGATCGGAACCGACCGACATATAGTCCCACATGCCGGTCAGACCCGTCTCGCCGCGCGCAGCGGCGGCGGCCAGGACGCCGTCGCGCCAGAGACGCGTCATGTCCTTCGCCGTCTGGCCGGGCTCGATCCCCGCCGTCAACGCGTGGAATCCTGCATCGGCGAGGGAACAGGCGCGGCGGATGCAGTCGATCTCGCGGGCCGACTTGATCGCCCGAAGCCGGCGCACGACCTCGGAAGCGTCGACCCATTCGATGTCGGGCAGGACCCGCTGCAGCGTGGCGAAATCGGCGGCCGGCATGAATTCGAGATCGATGCCGATCCTGGTTCGGCCCAGTCCACGCTCGCCCAGCAGATCGCCCAGCACCGCAAACGCGCCGGCAGCAGAGAAGGTCGTCGGACGAGGCAAAAAGGCATCCTGGCCGCCATTGTCGCGACGATAGGCTTCGGTCACGCGCGACGCCGTATCGGCCGGGGCATCGGGGCCGAGACCTTCGATATCGACGAGGTCGATCCACAGCGGATGGGTGCGGATGTCGATGTCCGGGGCGCGGCGCGCCAGCGCATCGGCATTCAGGTCGCCGACAACCGCGCCAAGCCGGGCGCCTGCATCCGAGGGCACCAGCGCCGTGGCACCACCGGCCCGGCGCCACATGGCAGGCACCCCGGCGGGCAAGCCGGTTGCGTAGGTGAAGCTCTCCGGCTGGGTCAACACCAGCGCGTCCAGCCCGCGCTCCTGCAACAGACGCTGGGCGCGCGCGCGATCCAGATCGGACATGTCTCTATCTTTCCTTGGAACAGCCGAGGTCTCGGCTACCGCCTTCGGTCCGGGCGACTCTGACAAGCCGCGAGGCCGAACTTGCGTCGCGGGAGGGTCGATCGCAAGGCCTTGCAGGCTTTACGCCGCCGGATCCGATTGACGGCGACGTTGAGCAACACTATTCCATATATATGTAATAGATCGCATGCAGAGAGAATGTCCTCCGCCATGAAGTCCGTGAAACGCCCTCTCGCCGAACCGGAAGCGAACGACGCCAAGGCGCCGCGCCGCTCGCGCGTCAGCGGCATGGACCGCGCGCTGCAGATCCTCGACCACCTCTACCAGACCGGCGAACCGGCCGGCAGCTATGCGATCGCCAAGGCGGTGGGGGCGCCGCTCTCGACCATCTATGTCATCATCGATGAACTGGTGGAACGCGAGCTGCTGTCCCGCCGGGGCGACGGCCTCGTCTGGCTCGGGCCGCGCCTCTACCACTATGGCCTCGTCTATGCCCGGTCGCTGGATTTCCTCGGCGAGGCCAGCCACGTCATGCATGAGCTTGGCCGCCAGATCGGCGAGACCGTGCAGATCTGCGGCCGCGATGGCGACCACATGGTGGTGCTCGCCATGGCGGATGGCCCCGGCCATTTTCGCGTCATGTCGGAAGTCGGCACCCGCGTGCCGCTGAACTGGACAGCGTCTGGAAGGCTGTTGATCGGCCATCTGCCGGATGCCGAGCGGGTCGCCATTTTCAGCCGCAGCGCCAAGGCGTCACCGACCGAGAAGGCCAAGACCGACGCCGCCGCTCTCTCCGAGCTGGCCGGCGAGGCGTTTGAAAAGAGGCTGTCGATCCAGATCAGCGAGACGGATTTCCTCGTCTCCTGCGTCGCCTCGCCGATCTGCGACGAGTCCGGCGCATGCGTCGCGACAATTTCCATCGTGCTGCCGGAGCACAAGGTGGTGGCCAATCCCGAGCTTTATGGCAAGGCCGTCCGCGACGCCTCGGAATCGATCGAGCGCAAACTCGGATGGCGCGAGCGCTAGGCTCCGACGACGCCTAATCCTCGACGGCGACGACCGCCTCGATTTCGACGGTGATCTGGTTTGGCAACGAGCCCATGCCGACCGCGGAGCGGGCATGCCGGCCCCTGGCCTCACCGAACACATCGAGAAACAGGTCCGAACAGCCGTTGATCACCTGCGGATGCTGGGTGAAATGCGGCACCGCATTGACCATGCCGAGCAGCTTGACGACACGCCGGACCTTGTCCAGCGAACCGAGCGCTTCCTGCATCACGGCCAGCAGGTTGAGGCCGGTGATGCGGGCATGTGCATAGGCCTGCTCGACCGTCACGTCGTCGCCGACGCGGCCGTGATGCTCGAAGCCGTCGCCCTGCATCGGCCCCTGCCCCGAGAGGAACAGCAGGTTTCCCTCGCGGACATGAGTCACGAAATTCGCCACCGGCGGCGGCACGCGCGGCAATTCGATGCCGAGCGCGCGCAGGCGGTCATAGGGCGAGCCGCCCTCGGCTGCGGGGGCGGCAGTCAGATTGTGGCGCATTCGATGATCCGCTTTCCGCTCCGCGCATCGGAGCCCTTCCTGTCGAGGTGGCTGCGGGATCGACGTAAAGCGTGACCCGCGCTCTAATTCCATAATTGTGTAATTGCGCTCATTAGAGCGGAACGTTAGCATCCTCTCCAATGAGGTCAAGCCCGGCGAGCCGGGACCGCGGACGCCGACGGGACGGGGAAGCAACATGCAGGATCGAATCGCTCAGCGCGGACGCCTGGCCGGCAAGACCGCCATCGTGACAGGCGCCGCCGGCGGCATCGGCCGCGCCACGGTGGAGGCCTTTCTTCGCGAGGGGGCCGAAGTCGTGGCTATGGACCTTGCCGCGCCGCTGGCCCGCATAGCGTTCGAAGGCGACGGCGTGATCCGGATCGCGTGCGATCTCGCGGACCGCGCCGCGATCCAGGACGCGACCGACGAGGCGGTGGCGAAGCTCGGCGGCCTCGATATCCTCGTCGCCTCGGGAGCGCTGAAGGGCGGCACCGGGAATTTCATCGATCTGACCGACGCGGACTGGGACCGCTATGTCGACGTCAACCTGACCGGCACCTTCCTCGCCTGCCGCGCCGCGGCGCGCGCCATGGTCGCGGGCGGCAAGGGCGGCCGGATCATCACCATCGGCTCCGTCAATTCCTTCCTGTCGGAGCCGGAGGCAGCGGCCTATGTCGCGGCCAAGGGCGGCGTCGCCATGCTGACCCGCGCCATGGCGGTGGATCTCGCCAAGTATGGCATCCTCGCCAACATGATCGCGCCGGGCCCAGTAGACGTGACCGGCAACAATACCGGCTACAGCGAACCGAAACTGGCCGGTGAAGTGCGCGATGAGGTGGCGCTCGGCCGGCCCGGCCTGCCGCAGGAAGTCGCCACCGCGGCCGTCTTCCTCGCCGAGGCCGGATCGAGCTTCATCACGGGGTCGACGATCACCATCGATGGCGGCATGTCCGCCATGATCTTCGGCGGCATGCGGGGAAGCTGACCACGACCCGGCGTATCTCGACAGGCGGGGCATCAGATGATGGAGGGCGGGATTTGCATACGGTCCACACATTGAAGCGCCAGGTCGGCGTGGCGGCGCGCATGCTTCAGCGTGAAGGCGTGATGTCCCGGCAGCAAGGTGTCGAACTCGATCGTCGCGAGCTTGCGGACGGTCTCGCAGATCGCGCCGACATCGCAGTCCTGGATGTCCTGGATCGCGACCTTGCCGCCATGAAACAGCGCGTCGCCCGCCACCAGCATTTTTCGTCGCGGCGTCGTGACGAGATAGCTCACATGGTCATGGCTATGGCCCGGCGTCAGGATCATCCGCACGGCGACATCGCCAAACTGACGCAGTTCGTCGGGCTCCCAGACGCTGTCGACCGGGCAGGCGCGATAGACATAGTCGGGCGGGTAGACGCCGCCGCGCTTCGCCTTGCCGAGGCTGATGCCCTCCTCATCACCCTGGGAGACCATCGCCGCCGTCGCCGCGCCGGCATGCACGCTGAGGCCGAGCCGCTCGCGCAGCGCCGCGGCACCGCCGGAGTGGTCGGCATGGCCATGCGTCAGCAGCAGATTACGGACGCTCGACGGGTCGATGCCGTCTTCGGCCAGCACGTCGAACACGCCTTGCGGATCGCGCCCTGCCCCGGCGTCGAACATCAGCCAGCCGCCATCGGCCGCGACGAGAAATACGTTGCAGTCAAAGGCATCGGTCAGGTCGAACCCGCCGCCGCCGCTCATCACCAAATGAAGACCCTCTTCGATACGCACGTCCGTCTCGACTCCCGCTCGGTTTTGAGGATGCGGCGGCCGATGCCGTCGCAGGCTGAAGAATGCAATGAAAGCTTGGAAATCCCAGCGGAACGGGCGACGGCCCGGGCGCTGGAGAATCGTGAATCACGAAGGATCTAGAGAATGCATACGGGCGCCTTTTCCGACATATCCTGGGACCAGGACGGCAAGCAGGTCGGCTTCTTCAGCTTCCCCTATTCGATCGACCGCTCGCCCTACTACCAGATCAAGATGCCGGTCTGCCGGATCAAGAACGGCGATGGGCCCAGCCTGGTGCTGATGGCCGGCAATCATGGCGACGAGTATGAGGGCGAACTGACGCTGCTGAAGGCGATCCGCCTGATCGAGGCCTCCGACATCAAAGGCTCGCTCACCATTCTCACGTCCGCCAACACGCCGGCGGTGATGGCGGCCAAGCGTTGCTCGCCCTTCGATGGCGGCAACATGAACCGCGCCTTCCCCGGCAATGCGTTTGGCGGCCCGACCCATCGCATGGCGCATTTCATCGAGCACGAGATCTTCCCGCGCCACGAGGCGGTGCTGGACCTCCACTCCGGCGGCACCAGCATGGACCACCTGATCTGCAGCCTGATCGAACGGCTTGGCGATGGCGAACGCTACCAGCGCGGCCTGGAACTGATGCGCTCGATGCGCCTGCCCTATGGCATGATCGCCGACAACGGCCCGGACTCGCCGACCTCGATGGCGGCGGCCATGCGCGC
>Ga0182738_1007360_pt1 | contig 11197 bp, 9 predicted proteins | sample eDN5th30CBELigMG_FD_128876 | JGI IMG/M metagenome (GOLD analysis project Ga0182738, IMG submission 128876) | Enriched Miracle-Growth compost microbial communities from Emeryville, California, USA - eDNA 5th pass 30_C BE-Lig MG (version 2)... ... | reverse complement strand
TCGCAACTTGCCGAGCGGTCGGCGGTTGTTCGCGATGCTGGCGCGTGGCAGCTTTTGCAGTGTCCCGTTTCGATCTGCCCGCCACCCGAGGAATGCCATGTCTTTGTCCCACCTGACCGCGCTTTACGATGACCTGCCGATCATCGATGCGCATCATCACCTATGGGATCTCGATGGTGAGCTTGCGTATCCGTGGCATACGAACACCGAGCATTCCTACATGGGTGACAACTCGGCCCTTCGGCGCACATATATGCCGCCGGAGTTCCGGCGCGATTAGGCGCTGCACAACGTGATTGCGACGGTGCACATCGAGGCCGAGTGTGACCGGAGCAAGCAGGTTGCCGAGACGGCGTGGGTGACGAAGGTCGCCTCCGAGCACGGGATGCCGAATGCCATCGTCGCGCACGCCTGGATCGACGAGCCAAACAGCGAAGAGATCCTGCTGCAGCACAAGCAGTTTCCCTTGGTGCGCGGTATCAGAACGAAGCCGGTCATTTCGAAGGGCCCAGACGACAGCGTTCGCGGCCAGCCGCGGAGCATGCAGGACCCGACGTGGCGAAAGGGGCTGGGTCTACTCGAAAAGCACGATCTGTCGTGGGATCTGCGGGTGACGTGGTGGCATCTCGAGGAAGCTGCGGATGTGGTGCGCGAGCATCCGGGGTTGCGGGTGGCGCTCAACCATACGGGCTATCCGCTCGATCGTTCCCCCGAGGCGCTGAAGGTTTGGCGGCGCGGTATGGAGGCGCTCGCAGCCTGTCCAAACGTCCATTGCAAAATTTCGGGTTTGACCGTGCTGGGCGAGCCGTGGACGCTGGAGGCCAACAGACCAATCATCCGCGATACCATCTCCATGTTCGGTGTCGATCGGTGCATATTCGCGTCGAACTTTCCAGTCGATGGACTGAAGGGCTCGTGGGATTACCTCTATTCCTGCTTCAAGCGCGCGGTTGAGGACTTCTCCTTGTCGGACAGGAAGAAACTCTTCGCGGAAAACGCGGCGCGGTTCTATCGCATTGACCTTGGGTAATGGTGACGTCGTACATTCGACTTTCATTCGCCACGTTTGAGCCTAAGGTAGCGCCGGTCTCAACTCGTCGCGAGCCTTTGCTTGACCGAAGTCCTGCGGACGAACCAGCGTCTTGCCGTCATCGAAAGCGCGTTTCGTGCGCGTTGGGCCATTCCTTTGCTTATGGCGGCCGTTGCACTGATTGCCCGTATGTATGGTCTTGGCGGCAAGCCGCTCTGGTATGACGAGGTACTGACGCTGAAGCGTGCGGCGCTGCCCTTCTCCGATCTCGTGGCAGATTCGTTTCACAACAAACATTACCCGTTGTTTTTCCTTCTGACGAAGCCGTTCGCCGTCCAAGAGTGGGCGGAGGCACCGCTGCGACTGCCGGCATGCCTGTTTGGCGCACTCAGTGTTTTGATGGCCGCGCGCATTGCCGAAGATGTTGCAGGTCGGTGGGCTGCTTTGGTGACAGGCACGCTGATGGCGCTGTCGCCGCTCGAGGTGCAGTACGGGCAAGAAGCGCGGCCATATACGCTCGCCTCGGCGGCGATACTTGCCGCCGTCTGGGGGCTGTTGCGACTGCTTGATCCGGCGACGCCGGAGAACGATGGCGCGGCGCCGCGATTTGCGGTGGGTTGGATTGCCTATACGGGCGGGATGGCGATTGCGCTCAATACCGTCGGCGCTGCGGCACCAAGCTTCATCGCAATCAATGCCGTCGTTGCGGCGCTTTCCCTGCTCGGGCTGCTGCCGCGTGGCTGGCCGATGCGAACGTGGCTGCTGGTCAATCTCGGCGTGCTGATCTTGTGGCTGCCGGGGTTCTTGTCGCTTCTGATCGCCAACACATCCGACGCGACGCGCGGACTGAACTGGGTCCCGCCTTTCACGTGGGAGCTGGCATGCGCCGTGCTCGCCTCGCTCTATATGCTGCAGCTCTCGGATCTGCTCACATTCGAACCGCTGATTGCGCCGATTCCGTTGCTGGGGTTCGCTCTTGTTGCGCTCGCCGTGCTCGGCGGTGCCCGGCTGATGCACGCGCTGTCCGGCGCCGTGCTGATCACGTTGACGATCGTCATGCCGGCGGCACTTGCGGCCGTCTCGCTCGCAAAGCCGATGTTCGTGCCGCGCTATCTGCTTTGGAGTACCGGACCCTTCTTTATTCTTGTGGGGATCGGCCTCGCCGCGTTGCCGGCCGTCTGGCTACGGGCCGTGTCCGCATGTGGCTTGGTGCTTGCGGCGGCCTATGCCCTATCGCCCTACTACATCGCCGAGACAAAGCCGCGATGGGATTTGGCGGCCGTGTACCTTGCCGAACACGCGGCCGCGGGTGACGTGACGGTTGTCAGCAGTGGATTGGCGCGCCTCATGCTCGATACATATCTGGCAAGGTCATCTCCGAACGTGCGCAACCTTCTCAAGGCGCTGCCGAAGCATGAGATCGTGCAAGCGCTGCAAAGCGGCGCCGACGTTTGGCTGGTTCATGGGCGGGCCGGACAAGGCGGCAATCTCGTCGATCGTGAAACCTTCGCTTCCGCATGGCGGGATTTAGGCTCTGCCCAACAGCCCGTCGCGATCGGCCGGCACATCGTCATATGGCGGCGCACCTTTGGCAGTTCCGCAGGCAATTAGAGCATTAATTCACACCGACGGCCCTGCTCATCGTGGAACCAATCTCCGCGTGAATCACGAGATCTGCGATTTCGTCCTGATCTGTCGGCTCGCGGTTGACGATTGCGTATTTGGCGCCGAGGCGCTTCGCCATGACCGGGAAGCCGGCGGCGGGATAGACGACAAGGGACGACCCGAGCGTGATCATCAGGTCGGCCTGGCGGGCGGCATCATGGGCGCGTTCCATGGCCTCGTCGGGCATCGCCTGGCCGAATGAAATGGTGGCGGTCTTGAGAATGCCTCCGCATGCCATGCATTTGGGCAGCGTCTCGTGGTCGGCGAAAATCTGCTTTATCCAATCAAGCTCGTGGCGCCGCTTGCAGTCGAGACAGGCCGCATAAGTCGAGTTTCCATGCAGTTCGATCACCTTGTCGTCCGGCACGCCCGACGCCTGATGCAGGCCGTCGATATTTTGCGTGATAACGGCGAGCATCTTGCCCTGCTCGACGAGCCTGGCGAGCGCCCGATGTCCAGCGTTGGGCTCGGCCTTGCGCATGGTGTCGTCGATAGCGAACTTGCGGCGCCAGCTTTCGCGGCGCATCTCCTCGGAGGCGAGGAAGTCCTGAAACTCGATCGGCTGGTATTTGGTCCAGATGCCGCCGGGAGAGCGGAAGTCGGGAATGCCGGATTCGGTGGAGATGCCCGCGCCGGTGAAAGCGACGATGCGTCCGGCCTCGCCAATCATGCGCTTCAACTCATCAACCTCGGACATGGGTTGCCTCAGATCTCTCATGTACGGATGAGGAATGATACCCATCGCAAGATCTTTTCGTCACGCCCTGCGCGCCGCGGGATAGGGGAGATATGTCGACCGCGGCGACATATGACGGACTATATGTCGACGAATTTCGACTTCGTGGACATATGCTGAACGCGGGCGCCTTGACCCGCATCCCGTTCGGCCGCATTACGACGACAAACTCACGGATTGATGCGGAAATCTCCCATGGCTACCGAACGGTACAACGCGCCCGAGCGCGAAAAGCATTGGCAGACGGTCTGGGATGATCGGCAGACCTTCCTCACCAAGACCGATACGTCGCGGCCGAAATGCTATGTTCTAGAAATGTTCCCTTACCCGTCCGGCCGCATTCACATGGGGCACGTGCGCAATTACACGATGGGGGATGTGCTGGCCCGCTTCAAGCGAGCGCAGGGCTTCAACGTGCTGCATCCGATGGGCTGGGACGCGTTCGGCATGCCGGCCGAAAACGCCGCCATGGAGCGCAAGACGCACCCGAAGACATGGACCTACGAAAATATCGCCGCCATGAAGGGGCAGCTCAAGTCCATGGGGCTGTCTCTCGACTGGTCACGCGAGGTAGCGACCTGCGATCCGTCGTACTACGTGCATCAGCAGCGCCTTTTCCTCGACATGCTGGCAAGGGATCTGGCTTACCGGCGCAAGGCCAAGGTGAACTGGGATCCGGTGGACCAAACCGTGCTCGCCAACGAGCAGGTGATCGACGGACGTGGATGGCGCTCCGGGGCTCTCGTCGAGCAGCAGGAGCGCGAGCAGTGGGCGTTCCGCATCACGAACTATACGCAGGATCTGCTCGACGCACTCAGCACGCTTGAAAAGTGGCCCGAGAAGGTTCGCCTGATGCAGGAGAACTGGATCGGGCGGTCCGAGGGGCTGATGCTGCGCTGGCGGCTGGACACGGCAACGGCGCCGGCCGGGCATACGGAGCTGCAGATCTTCACGACGCGGCCGGACACGCTGTTCGGCGCCTCATTCATGGCGATCGCACCGGATCATCCGCTGGCCAAGGCCGCGGCCGAGAAGGACGCCGCGCTCGCCGCGTTCTGCGACGAGTGCCGCCGCATGGGCACGTCGTTCGCCGAGATCGAGCAGGCCGATAAGCTTGGCTACGACACCGGCATCAAGGCCGTGCATCCGTTCGATGCGAACTGGCAGGTGCCGGTCTTCGTCGCCAACTTCATCCTGATGGATTACGGCACGGGTGCCATCTTTGGCTGTCCGGGCCACGATCAGCGCGACATCGAGTTCGCGAAGAAGTACGGCCTGCCGATCCTGCCGGTGGTTGCGCCCAAGGACGAGCCGAAGCGCAGCCAGGCAATTGCCAAAGTGCACGAAGGCGTCGCCTATCTCGACGACGGCGAGATGGTCAACTCGCGCTTCCTCGATGGACTTTCGACGGAGGCGGCGTTCGACGAGGTCGCCCGGCGGCTGGAGAAGGAGCGGCTGAGCGGTAAACCGGTCGCCGAGCGGAAGGTCAACTTTCGCCTTCGGGACTGGGGTATCTCACGCCAGCGATACTGGGGGTGTCCGATCCCTGTCGTGCATTGCGACGCTTGCGGAATCGTGCCCGTGCCGAGAGGCCAGTTGCCAGTCGAGCTGCCGGACGACGCAACGTTCGACCAGCCGGGCAATCCGCTGGATCGACATCCGACGTGGAAGCACGTCGATTGTCCGACGTGCGGCAAGCCGGCGACGCGTGAAACCGACACCATGGACACGTTCGTCGATTCGTCCTGGTATTTCGCCCGCTTCACGGCACCGCATGCGAAAGCGCCGACGGACCAGGCGGCGCTCGACTACTGGATGCCGGTCGATCAGTACATCGGCGGCATCGAGCACGCGATTCTACATCTTCTCTATTCGCGCTTCTTCTATCGCGCGATGGGCGAGACGGGGCACGGGGGAAAGAAGAACCTTCATGAGCCATTCGCCGCTCTCTTCACGCAGGGCATGGTCGTGCATGAGACCTATCGGCGAGAGGGCGTCGAGCCGCCTCAATGGCTGTTGCCGACCGAGGTGAGGTTCGAGGGCGATGGCGACAATCGTCACGCCATCGAAACCGCGACGGGCAAACCGGCGGTAATTGGCTCCATCGAGAAAATGTCCAAGTCGAAGAAGAACTTGGTCGATCCCGACGACATCATCACGAATTTCGGCGCCGACTGTGCGCGCTGGTTCATGCTGTCGGACAGCCCTCCGGAGCGCGACGTGATCTGGACCGAGGCCGGCGTGGCGAGCGCGGGCCGTTTCATGCAGCGTGTCTGGCGGCTCGTGGATCTTGCGCTCGAAAAAGCCGCCCGCAAGGAGACTGCAAAACCGGAGAAAATGGGATCCGAGGCTACCGCTCTCCGACGCGCCGCTCACAAGGCGCTCGATCAGGTCGGCCGCCATATCGAAGCTTTGCGCTTCAACGTTGCCGTCGCACAGATCTACGAGCTGTCGAATACTCTTTCCGAGACATTCAACAGGTCCGGTGATGACCTTGCATGGGCGCAACGCGAGGCCATCGAGTTGTTGACACAAATGATTGGTCCAATGATGCCGCATCTCGGTGAAGAGTGCTGGGCGAGGCTTGGTTACAACACTCTTCTTGCAGAACAACCGTGGCCGAAGGCGGAACCGGCGCTGCTCGTTGACGATACGGTCGTCATTGCCGTACAGGTCAATGGTAAACGCCGCGCTGAACTGATGGTCAGTCGTACTGCCGAGAATGGCGAGGTGGAAGCTGCCGCCATGGCTTTGGATTCGGTGGTGCGCGCACTCGAAGGCCGCAAGCCGAAGAAAGTGATCGTGGTGCCACAGAGGATCGTCAATGTCGTGGTGTAAGCCGCGTGACTGCAACATTCGACGCCCTCGTTCCGGTGGCGCCTTTGGAGTCGTCGCCGGTGTGGCATTGCTGCTCCTGGCCGGCTGCTCAGCCGGCGACGGCTTCCGTCCGATGTATGGAGCAACGGCCTCGACACCCGGCGTTCAGGAAAAGCTGGCGAAGGTCGAGGTCTCGGCGATTCCGAGCCGTGTCGGCCAGCGCATTCGCAACGAGTTGATTTTCCAGAACACGGGCGGCGGACTACCGGAAAAGCCGGAGTACCGCCTTGATATCACAATCCGTGAATCCCTCGGCTCGACGCTGGTGACATCGACGGGTGAAGCGCAAAGCCAGATTTACACTCTGGACGCTCGCTTCAAGCTGGTTCGTCTCAGGGATAAGGCCGTGGTGTTCCAGGGCACGAGCCAAGGCCGCGCCGAGTTCGAACGTTTCCAGCAGATCTATTCGAATGTCCGCGCACGGGATGACGCCGAGAACCGGGCCGCACGTGTCGTCTCCGATGACATCAAGACACGGCTTGCGGCAGTGCTTTCGAGCGACCGTATTTGATCTCTGCCGGAATGACGCCTACGCCTAGTTGTAGGCCGGTCAGACGGTCGTCGTGGCGTTGGCTGGATTATCATGGTTGCCATCAAGGCTGCACAAGCGAACGCATTTCTCTCGAACCCGGACGGCAAAATCCGGGCCGTCCTTCTTTACGGGCCCGATGCCGGACTCGTCAGTGAACGTGCGCAGAGACTGGCCTCCCTGCTGGCCAAGCGTGAGCAGCCGGCCGGCGAGATCGTTCGCGTCGACGATGGCGATCTCGACGGCAATCCGGAGCGGCTGTCCGTTGAACTGCTGACCGTGCCCATGTTCGGCGGCGCCAAGATCGTGCGGACCAGCACGGGGCGGCGCGTGAATACGGCGACGCTCCAGCCCCTGTTGGATGGCGGCACTTTGGCGGGCGCGCTGATCGTCGAAGCCGGCGCGCTGCGAAATGACGACAAGCTGAAAGCGCTGTTTGAAAAGAGCCCACTCGCTGCAGCGGTCGTCTGCTATCCTGACGAAGGTGCCTCACTCGATGGCCTGGTGAGCGAAGTGCTCAAGGAAGCCGGCATTGATATTGCGCCCGACGCGAGACAGGAACTGATTGCACGCCTCGGTGCCGACCGCGCGCTGTCGCGATCCGAAATCGAGAAACTCGCACTCTATGTGCATGGCAAAACGCGCATCGATCTGGCGGATGTGGACGCGATCGTCGGAGATGCGTCGGACCTGACGGTGGACCTCGTCGTCGCCGCCGCCGCCACGGGTGATGTTGGCCGGGCGTTGGACGAGTGCGATCGGGCGATCGCAAGCGGCGAAAGCCCCCAGTCCGTGATCCTGGCGGCGGAGCGGCACTTTCATCGGTTGCATAAACTACGATCTGGCGTGGGGGCTGGGCGCGCGCTCGACGAGCTGACCCGGTTCATGCGGCCCCCCTTGCCATTCAAAGCCAAAGCAGAGCTCGAACGGCAAGCCCGCTTCTGGACGGTCGATCGCGCAGGCATGGCGCTGGCTCGGACGACCGAGGCCGTTCGCCGGTCGCGCAGCACAGGCGCCGACGAAGCGGTCATCGCGGAGCGTCTCCTGATCGAGATCGCGCGGCTGGCGAGAGCCGGAATGGCGACGCAGGGCCGGCGGTCCTCATAATCGTGGACTGTCGTGGTACTCCGTCAAGCCCGTATCAGAGCGCTTGTCGCGACAGGCCATGCACCTTTAGGGTGCCGCCGGCCAGCAGAGGGACATGATCACCATGGCGGACAGCACCTACGACGTCATCGGCATCGGCAACGCCATCGTCGATATCATTGGACGTTGCAACGATACGTTCCTCGCCGAGCACGGGGCCACAAAAGGCCATATGCGCCTCGTGGACGAGGAAACAGTGGCGTCTCTTTACAAGGCGATGGGGCCAGCGATCGAGATTTCCGGCGGGTCGGCCGCCAACACGATGGTCGGCATTGCGTCGCTTGGCGGGAAGGCCGCCTTTATCGGCAAAATCGCGGACGATGAGCTGGGCGTCATTTTCGGACATGACATTCGATCCGCCGGCGTCGCGTTCGAGACAACTCCGGCCAACAGCAAGTCGACGGCCCGGTCGCTTATCCTGGTGACACCGGATGGCGAGCGAACGATGAACACATTCCTCGGCGTGGCGCCCGAACTCCACCAGCGGGAGATCGATGCCGATCTCATCGCAGCCTCGCAGATCGTGTATCTCGAAGGCTATCTTTTCGATCGCGCCGAAGCGAAAGCCGCGTTCCGCCAGGCGGTGAAGATCGCCAAGGGCGCTGGCCGTAAAGTTGCGCTGACGCTCTCCGACGCGTTCTGCGTCGACCGGCACCGAGCGGAGTTCCTCGATCTTATCCGGGGAGGCGTCGATATTCTCTTTGCCAACGAGTCGGAGATTACGTCGCTTTACCGTGTGGGCGCATTCGATGACGCCGCACGCCATGCGCGCAATGCGTGCGAGCTAGCGGTGCTGACGCGCAGCGCCAAGGGCTCGCTGATCCTGAGTGGAGAGAAGGCGATTACCGTGGCGCCCGAGTCGGTGGCGCGTGTCGTGGACACGACAGGGGCCGGAGACCTCTATGCTGCGGGATTTCTCTACGGGCTGACAGCCGGGAAGCCGCTGGAGACCTGCGGACGTCTCGGCAGCCTCGCTGCGGCGGAGATCATCAGCCATGTCGGAGCGCGTCCGGAGACGCCGCTCGTCAAGCTCGCCGGCTCGAAAGGACTGTGAGACGTCCCTTATCGCTGCGCGCCGGCCTTCGACATTCCCGCGTCAGATCCGGCGCAGCGCGACGCTTTCGATGCGATGATTCGCACCCTTACGGAGGATGAGGTTGGCGCGCTGCCGGGTCGGCAGGATATTTTCCTCGAGGTTCACTTTGTTAATCGTGGTCCAGATCTCGTAGGCGCGTTCCTCGGCCGCATCGTCGCTCAATTGCGCATATCGATGGAAAAAGGCGGCGGGATCGCGAAAGGCCGTTTTTCTGAGCCGCATGAACCGCGTGACGTACCACCGCTCGATCACCACCGGATCAGCGTCGATGTAGATCGAGAAGTCGAAGAAATCGGAGACGAAGGGTATGGCTTCACCGTCACGCGGAAGCCGTGCCGGCTGCAGGACATTGAGACCTTCCACGATCAGGATGTCCGGATGCTCGATCACCGTCTCCTGACCGGGGACGATGTCATAGCGAAAGTGCGAGTAGACCGGCGCGCTGACCCGATCGACCCCGGCCTTGATGTCTCCAAGGAAATTCAGAAGCCTCGGCAAATCGAAACTTTCGGGGAAACCCTTGCGGTGCATGATGCCGCGCGCTTCCAATTCTGCGTTGGGCAGAAGAAAGCCGTCGGTCGTAATGAGATCAACACGCGGATGATCCGGCCACCGGGCGAGAAGAGCCTTCAAGACGCGAGCGGTGGTCGACTTGCCCACCGCGACCGAGCCGCCGCAACCGATGACGAAGGGCACACGCCCATCCTTGCGTCCAAGGAAACGCGACGTGACCGTGTGCAGCTCCTGCGAGGCCGCGACATAGAGGTTCAATAGGCGCGACAGCGGGAGATAGACCTCCTCGACGTCCGCCATCGACAACTCTTCGATGATGCCCGAAAGCGACTCGAGATCGCGAGGGACCAGCGTCATCGGCGTATCGGCACGCAGCCGAGCCCATTCCTCGCGCGAGAAGTGGCGATAAGGCGAATATTGCAGGGCCGCGAGCTGCTCCGGTTTCATGGCCTCTGTCTCCAGCAGGTCCTGCAACGTCTTCATTCCCGTTCCAATTCGCATTCCCTGGCCGGCTACGACTTGCGCGCGGCTTTCTCTTCCAGGCCCGACATGGCAGTGCGGCCGTCCAGAATGGTAAGCACATCTGCCAGGCCGATGTCCCGCGACTCGAGCAGGACGAGCAAATGATAGAGCAGATCGGCCGCCTCTGCCTTGAGGGCCGCATCATCCTGGTGAACAGCAGCGATCACGGTTTCCACCGCTTCCTCGCCAAACTTCTTGGCGCAGCGCTCCGGTCCCGCCTCCAGAAGCTGGCGTGTGTAAGATTTGTCCGCGGGCGCCCGGCGACGCGCGCGGATCGTCGCCTCCAGCCGCTGAAGCGTGTCGCTTGCCATCCGTTCCGTCCTCGTCTGCAGCTTCCGTCGAGCCGCTAACGACACGAGGCGGTCCTCAGCGTCAAGTCGGAACACCGATGAACGAAAAAGGGCTCGCGATTGCGAGCCCCCCGGATGGACCGAACACTGCAAGGCGGCTCAGCCGCCTTGAACGCCGAGAATCCGCAATCGCAGATAATCGAGCTGATCGAAGTTGGCATACTTGATCTGGAGGACGCCGCTCTCGCCGGACCCCCGCTTGATCTCCACCTTGAGGCCCAGACTGTCGGCGATTTCCTTCTCGAACGCGCGCGTATCCGCGTCCTTCTCGCGCTTGCCCTTGCCTTCGCCGGGATTGTCCAAGGCATGGACGAGCGCTTCGACCTCACGCACGTTCAGGTCCCGAGCCACGATCCGGTCGGCAAGCGCCTCCGCATCGTCACGGCCGACGAGCGCTCGGGCGTGACCGGCAGTCAGCTTACCCTCGCGCACAAAACCGCGAACCTTATCCGGCAACTTCAGGAGTCGAAGCGTGTTGGCCACGTGACTGCGGCTCTTGCCGATGACCTCGGCCAAGCGCTCCTGCGTATAGCTGAAGCGCTCCATCAGGTCGTTGTAGCCCGTTGCCTCTTCGATCGCGTTGAGATCCGACCGCTGGACATTCTCGATGATCGCGAGTTCCAGCATCTCCTGATCGTTGAGCTCGCGCACGATCACCGGGACCGTGTGCATACCCGCGCGCTGCGCCGCGCGCCAACGGCGCTCGCCCGCGACGATCTCGTAACCGCCGGCG
>Ga0182738_1007359_pt1 | contig 11197 bp, 8 predicted proteins | sample eDN5th30CBELigMG_FD_128876 | JGI IMG/M metagenome (GOLD analysis project Ga0182738, IMG submission 128876) | Enriched Miracle-Growth compost microbial communities from Emeryville, California, USA - eDNA 5th pass 30_C BE-Lig MG (version 2)... ... | reverse complement strand
TGCTACAAAAGCCCCTGCAGTAATTTGTTGCCGGTGTTCACCAACGCAAAAGGCAATCATTACTGAAGGGATCAAAAAGATTACAAAGAAAGTGACTTGTTCAATTGGAGATGGTGGAAATGATGTTGGAATGATCCAGGCAGCTGACGTGGGGATCGGTATAGAAGGAAAAGAAGGAAAGCAAGCAGCTCTTGCAGCAGATTTCTCAATAACCAAGTTCAAGCATTTAAACAAATTGTTCTTGTGGCATGGAAGACTTTCCTATAAACGATCAGCTTCCTTATCAACCTTTGTCATTCATAGAGGCCTCATTATTTCAATCATTCAAACCGTCTTTTCAATTTTATTCTATGGCTTGTCCATGCCGATCTATAGCGGAATTCTCGCTCTTGGTTATTCTACCATTTTCACCATGTTCCCTGTCTTCTCCTTGGTATTTGAGATTCTCTGGGATAATAATTCATATAATTTTTTAAAAGATTTTAGACGAAGATATTGATGTCCAAAGAGCATTGAATTATCCTCCATTATACAAGACACTTCAATTAGGAAGAGAACTCAATGTCAAAGTTTTTCTTGCTTGGGTCTGGGCGAGTGTTTACCAAGTAAAAGATGTCCTTTAAATTAATATTAACTCACAAAATAGGGAGCCGCAATAATGTTATTATCATTATCAATGTTTGATAATTCTTATACGAATATTGTTACAATTACTTTCACTGCACTAATCTTTTCTGAAATGCTCAATATCACCACACAAGTATCTGATTTGAACATAATTTTTCTCAAAAATAATTTTTAGTTGAATCGAGTCCATTATTTGACGGTGATATCGATAGGATGTTCACTTATATCGTATATGCTGGTGATAATCTTCTTGAAAGATCAGATAAATGCTACAGAAATCACTTTGAAATTTTTATATAAAGTCATCTTTATGACAATTATCAGCTGGATGCCTATCCATCTTGTCAAAATTGCTATCAAAAGATTCACTCCTACAGAAGAAGAAAAAATCATGCATGGTGCTAAACATCCTGAAGAATTACCTCAACATCTTGAATTCGATAATTTAGTATAGTTGGGCAAATTTGTCTGTATATATTGTCTATTTTCGTACATTATTATGAACTTGTTAAATAGTTCCTTCACAAAAAAATTTCGATGCCAATATATTGCTCAGAAAGGGGTTTTGATTTGATTTGATTATTTTAATAAAATAATTTTTTGAATTCAGATATTGTTAGTCCTCTTTCTCTTCCAGAGAAGAGATCTCCCAAATAATCACTCTGTTAGAATCAGATCTGTGAAAAAAAGATTATATCTATATATCTTATTTCATAAGAAAGAAGAACTTTTAAACGCATGTCTTATTTTACACAATGGAAAAGATAACTGTTTGGTTGTTGATTTATTCCTTTACGAAACAGAAAAAAACTGAAGAGGAATAATAATATTATGATGACCCAAGAAAAGGAATTTTTTTTTCTCTATCTCTCTTGAGAGGACCCCTGAAAAAATCTTCCCGTTTTTGTTCAATATTAATAAATCAATGAGAATCTCAAAAAAAATCATAATGCATAAAAAAAATTCACTTGTTTTTAATGCAAGACAATACAATACAATGCAAAGAGTCGCCGAATTGGTTTTAATTGAAGGATTAATAACTATTTTCTTTAATTGATTAATTAATTTAATATTTCCGAGCCATGATTAATACAATTTTTTTTCACTCATTTTCTTTCTTAATAAATACTCATATGACCATTTTTCTTTCAAGAAATTCTTCCTCCCTTCCTTCCTAACGCTTTTCGCCCATTTTCTTCCTTCAACATAATTACGAGCAATTCCTTTTAAATACAGTTGATCTACCTTTAAAAATTTAGTAATATGATCAAATTGAATTGCAAAATTATTTCCCTCATCCTCCTGAGCATCGCCTTTTCTGGACTTTGCTCAACTCTTTCGGATGATTCTGCGTTCCTTCCTTCGGAGCAGGCCTCCCCTTCTGATCCTTCTGAACCCACCTTCACTTTGACCATCCCTCTCGCCAATTATCACAATCAAGAGTATTCTGGCGAACTTCTCATTGGGTCTGATGGTAAGGCCTTCAAACTCAATTTTGACACCGGATTCCCTTGGATCTGGGTCTCTCCTGATGATGCAAACATCAGCAATACCGATTCCAAACCTACTCTTCATTGTAATTTCTCATCCTCCTGCCACCTTTTGGCAGGCCCTGAAGCTATGATTAAAGAGGAGGTCATGTATTTCCCCAGCAGCGAAACTATCAAAGGATACCTCGCCACCGATAATGTCGCTTTCCATAAAGCAAGTTCTAAAGTTAATCAGACATTATTGTTATCGAAATCCACAGATTCTATTCAATCCGAACACTACGACGGCGTCTGTGGTCTCAGCGTAAAGAATGACAAAGGTCAACCTAGCCTTCTTGATACATTACATTCAGCCCAACTTATCAAACAAAAAGTTTTTGGTTTATATCTCAGCGATAATCCTGAAGCATATGGCGAAAAATCCTCCGAAATCACTTTTGGCGGAATCAACCCCAATTATGACAAAGTTGATTTTGTCGATGTCAAGGTTATCCCTGACGCCATGTACTGGCAAGTCAGCCTTGACGGCATTTATCTCGGCACATCCAACAGTTTTAGCGCTGTCACCGTCCAAGCCACAACTGCTATTGTCGCCAGCGGTATCAGCAATATTCAAATGATGTCTGAAGACCTCACTGCCTTCAAAAATGTCCTCCAAACCTCATATAATATAGCCTGCAAATATAATGAGAAAAAAGATGTCGTCTGCCCCTGCCCCAATGGCGATATACACAGATATCCCAATATTACCTTCAAATTGGACTCTAAAATGCTCTCCATCCCTCCCTCTTTGTACCTCGAGGTTGACGAAAATTATTGTGTCCTCCTCCTTGAAGGCTCCCTTGAAAACTCCAACACTTATTTCAGACAACCTCCTACTGGTGCTGATTCTGCGGTTGAAGGTGGCAATGCCAATCAAAGAGGAGGCTTGGAAAAGGGCACTTTTCTTGTTTTGGGAGGAGTCTTTTTGAGAAATTATTATACATTGTTTGATGCTGAAGAAAAGAAAATGTCGTTCACACCAGCAATCAGACCTCCCAAGAGTATGATCACCACCTTGGAAGTTATTTATATGATCTTTGGAGCTTTTATTTTGGTGATGTTTGTGGTGTTTGTTGGATGTTTCGTTCAAATCTGCCTCACAAAGAAGAACCCCACCATGGAGAAAAATGGCTTGGATAAAACTTTAATGGAAAGAAAAACTACACTCAGTCAGTTTGTTCAAGGACTCGATAGCAATTAAACACTTGTCTTAAATAATTAAATATTTTTCCCTCGAGGCAGGTAAAAGTTGACATGACAACCAAAAATATTTGTTTTTATTTTTAAAAATCATTCCAAAAAGCACAATTTCTATTTGAAAAAATTTATCCTTATTGGTCAAAAAAATAAAAGAAATACATATCGTAAAAATCCATATGATTATTATTTTATAAATTAAATAATGTATAAGAAGGAAAATAAAAAGGAATCATCCTTTTTTAAAAATGAAAAATCACACACACACACACAAAAAAATTTGTGAAAATTTTTGGCGAAATCTCACATTTCACAAATCACAAACACAAAGACTTTTTCTTTAATTAACCAAACAAATCTTCTGATGAGTCTCTAGTAAATTCTATATGTAAGGATATCCATAATCCTGTGATTAAATTTATTTCTAACCAAACATGCCTAAAGTCGGAGGAAGAAGAGTATTTCTCCTTTTATTTACCCCTATTCACTCTTCCAATAGAAAAAGTCAAGGACTCATAAAGAGACCACTGATAATGAAGAAACTTCAACTGGTCAAAAGATCCCCAAGAGTACATCTCACCTTATTTCCATCAGATTCATCTAATACCCTGTTTAGCCTTCATTCTCAAGAGAGGCGATATCCCCAACCCTCTTAAGGTTATGATTGGTGATATGAGAGAAGTCATGTATCCCCATACCGCCATGAAACTTCGTGTAATTACCCTTCGAAATCTCCATTTCCAATAACTTTCTCAGGAATCCAGCAAGAACAGACTTAAGGATTACATTTCCACTGGTAGTGGTTTTGGTGTTACCCACATGCTCCTCTTCTCTGCCACTAGCACCAGTAATTGAGATAGTTTGTTCCCAATTTAATGATCAATTCCTTTAGGCAATTATCTCAGACTTGTTAAACTTCCTGATGGTCCCACTCTCACCTTCAAAATCAAGAGCTATTCCACTCACAAAGATATTGTTGCTTCTCAAAAGAAGGCTAGAATTTTCGGAAGAACTTTGGCTGCTCCTTTGTTGATTCTCAACGGGTTCAACAATATTGCTCCTAATACGACCGATGAGAATAGACCTTCTGCTAATCATTACAATCTTGCCTATTTAATGATGCAAAATATGTTCCCTCCTCTTGATCTTGCCAAAGTAAACCTGAAATTTTAATGCACATTATTTAACTCAATTTTAGGCTAAAATCCACAATACCAAGAAGGCTGTTATGTTCAATTTGGATCAAGAGACTGACACCATTGATTTCCGTTATTATGGATTGAGAGCTACTCACACTGGAATCAATAAAAATGTATTTTCTTTTATCAAATTCTCAACTGACCTTCAACAAGATAAAACAATTATTGGAAGCAAAGAAAGCACCAAATCTCAAGAACTTTAAAGACATTAGTGAGTACATCCTTAGAGAAAACGACTACATGAGTGAGAATGAAATTGAAGACACCTTGGAAGAAGAAGATGTTAAATCTAGAGGTGGTAATAAAGCTCCCAAAAAGATGACTGTCAAATTATACGTAATCTCTTAAAATGAAATGATTTGACCTAATTTTCTCAACAGGAGATTGGACCCAGAATGACCTTACAATTGATCAAGATTGAAGAAGGACTTTTGAAAGGAAATGTCGTTTATCACAGACTTGTTCAAAAGACTGCTGAAGAAGTTGAAAAGAATAGAAAGATGTTGAAAGAAAAGGCAAGACTCAAGGAAAAAATGAAGAAGCAACAACAAGAAATCGTCAATGAAAAAATGAACAAAAAACTTCAAAAAGAAGTACTCTTCATATTTTATTTTCAGTCATTAACCACTCCTCACAGGAAGCAAAGAGAAAGAAGCAATTTTTGGATGAACAAAGAGACAAACAAGAAGATAAGGAAGAAGAAGGAGATGAAGAAGAATATGATAAAGAAGCCGAAGAAGGTGGATATCAAGAAGATGAAGAACAAAAGAGTGATAAGAAAAGAAAGCCATTCGATTTGTCCCAAGGAAAGAGAGTCTTTCAAGAAGAAGATGGAGACGAAGAGGACGAAATCGATGAAGAAGATGAAATTGAACTTGACGAGGAAGCTGATGAAGGAGATTTCGGCGAAGATGAAGGTGATATGCCCGAAGATTTTGATGAATATGATTAGATAGAAAAATTTAAGTGTAAATAGAAATTGATATATTATTATTTTGATATTATGTTTATGTAATATTATATTGAAAAAAAAATCTCTATTTATTTTACCTGATCACATCGTTAAAATTTTTTTCCTTCAAGACAATATTTTGAGGTGTAAAATAACTCCGCAAGGAGTATATTAAATAAAAATATTCAGTGAGGATTTGATGTTTTGGTTATCGGTCCAGAATTAAAAATTAATTTGATTGCGTAATTTGTATCTATCAGACATGCAAAAGATGCAAAAAAGTGGCAAAGGCTCAGAGTTTGATGATATTGACAGCTTACCTTTGGCCATCAAGAAATTTATGAAAAGTGAATATCTTGTCTTTTACGAAGAATCCAAACAAAACGAAGCTGAAGTTGAAATGCTTAAACATACTCTCATTAATCCCAATTTCTTTGCTCCTATTGGTACTTTTTCTCTTTGAAGAATTCTCTGATTTTATTTCTAGTTGGAAGAGAAGAAGACTATCCCTATGATGAAGATGGATTGAGTGACTTGGATTATGAAGATATGGACGAAGACGAGGAATATCTGAATGAGATGTATAACAATGATGATCTAGATAATGAATATTATGATAAAATTATGGAACAAATAAATGAAGACATTCAAAATGAAATTAGCAGAGATATAGCTAACGGCCCCAGTTATAAAGCTAAAAAGACCACATTTAAAGCCACCGGAGCTGAAAAGCAGAGTATAGAGGATGAATATATTGAAAATGATGAAGATTTCGTTTCTGATGATGATTGGGAAGACGAAGATGATGAAGAAATTGAAGTCTAAAATTTTGGGCGGAGCTCTAGATCTATTAGGTTTTTATTGATTTTGCAATAATCTTTCGAATAATAAGAATAGAATATTCATTGTATCTCATATGTTTTATGAGAGGAAAATCTCAACAATATGTATCTATCCATGTACTTTTTATCTCACCCTTGAAATTTTTTTTTCTGAAGAATGAAGTCAATAGAAAAGGATATCCCCCAATGACCTCATGCCATTATTTGAATATATCTTTCTAAATTCGACAATAAATAAAGTTTAGTTAAAGGAGGACTAAAACAATTAGAACTCTAATGAACAACAACAAAAGGTCAATAAAAAAACCAAGTCTTCTTTCTCCTCGACTTCCAAACATCAATGTTATCCCAACAAGTAATTCCGGTTCATATTTTCTCTCTTACTCACTTCATACTAGTTGGCACAGCACGTTCTTTGACAGAAGCGCTTGATCCATCACTTTCAGTAATTGGACCCTCATTGAATCTGCCTCTGACTTCTCCAATCTCTTCATCAAAGAAGCTAGGAGCACATGCATTGAAGGAGAGCTTACATTTATCAGCAAGAGAAGGCCAGAGAATAGCAGACAACAGAAAATCGATGCATATAATGACTTCAATGAACAAATTAGATTATACGCCAAATAGTATTGTCCATTTTAGTGGAGGAGCAAAAATGATGAGCAGCACAGTCAAGAATTTTCACGCAAGTGCATATGATTCAATCACAGAAGATCAATCTAATGAGAGGAAAAAAACGAAATCAGCACTGCCTTCTGTGACAAAGAAAAAGGAAGAAGTATTAGCTTCAAAAATTTGGAATGATGACCAGATGAAACTGGTCAAGAAAATCATGTTTTATTTCCAAGAAGCCAACAGTAAAATCCCTGATCCAGAAGGCGTGGAATCAGTTTTGAGCCAATTATTGGCCAATGCAGAACATGCAGCATACAGTTTATTAGGGTCGTTATGTCAAATAATAGAAACTAATAACCGTGAGATCAAGAATCTTGGGAATAAAGTCATTGCGGCACAAGAAGCTCTCAAGAATATCGAAATCACTTATCGAAACAAGAATAAAATGGAGTTTGAAAAGCTCGAGAAAATGAAAAAAGATATCGAGAAAACTTATAAAGATAAAGAACTCACGGATAATTCCAATTATTTCTTCATTACAAAACTCACCAATGAAAACGAGTTCCTCAAGGATAAACTTCAGAATATCATTGATCTCCAAGAATTCAAAAAACTCACCGAAGAGCTCGAAAATACCAAAGCCAATTCCCGATTGAAAACTGAACAATTTGAGTCTGAACTTAAAGACAGAGAAGTCTTGCTGACCAGATATGAAATCATGTACAGTGGCACCAGAAAAATGAATGACGAGCTTGCTGAACAAAACAAGCAAGCAGAATTAAAAATCATGAGGCTTGAAGAAAAAATCGAAATGCAGCAAAAGGCGTATGAGAATCTTGAAGAAGAAAGGGATATGTATAGAGAAAGAGGATTGATGCAATTGGCAGAATTTGAGTCATTACAGATCCAATTAGAGCATCTACAAGTCAACCTTGAAAAAATGAAGGATAAATACTTTAATGAAAGAAAAAGAGGAGAAAAGTTACAAAGACAAAATACTAATGAGAGACTTGAAGAACTTAATGCTTTTGGAAATGAAGTCAAAACCTTCCAATATGTAAAGAGTATATTGTACGCCACTCCAGGAAAGACCTTGGCCTTCAAAAAAGAAGAAAAAGAAACCGATGACAAGGAAAAAGACCCACAAAAAGAAAAGGAGAAAGAAAAAGCACCCAAAAAGGATAAACTTGTCACAGAAGTCGACCCTAAAAATTACATGATCTCAAAGCCAACTTACCTTTTCCTCTTCCAGAAGCAGAAAATCTATACCAAGATGAATTCTGTCAAGTTTACCAACGATTTTATAGCCACACTAAGAGCTATTTATGACTCCAAATACAACGAATATCTTTATGCTGATAATTATACTCAAGTCTCCCGTTTCCCTGACTTCGTCTATTCCTGGATGGGAAAATTCGTTGTTGATCCAGTAACTCGTAGTGTCAGAACTGCTGATATCAAAGATCCCGATCCAGAGGTCTTGAGAAATGAACTGATTGTTTTATTCGGCAATCCAATGGTTTCAAGGTTGTGGGAATGCATTGTTTTCAAAGAATTCCTCGAAGAAATGCATACAAGAGACGAGCTGATCTATTTCTTACAATGCCGACAAGTTTTATTCCGAGGCCCGCAGCTTAACGATCCAAGTGCTACGTTTATATACAGCTACTATGTGAAATACGAATGGGTCGAAATCGTTATTGACAAGATTTTAGGGCCAAAACATAACAAGGAAACGGTCGGATTGATCAAGACTCGAATCAAGGAAAGAGCTCGTAAGAAGAAGGATAAATTGTTAGTCGATTCAGTATTTTTCTTGAGAGTCATGTTGGAGGAGTATAAGAAGGAGAAAATGGAAAGATTTTCAATGTTAAAGGCAGCTTTGCTTGAGGATCAGGACCATGAGGCAGTTGGGCCTTCAAATAAAAGTAGAGTGATAATACACTTTGATACATTTAAAGATTTCATTACGAACTATTATCCAGAGGTTTATGATATTGAAAAGGCGGAATTATATAGAAAAATTTGGCTTTACAGTAATGGAATAGTGGATGTGGACAGTATTTTGACGGTGTTGAATGAAGAGAACTTCTTTACAAGAGTGATGAAGTTCCCACATTTGGATGATAGATTTGTGCCAAAATGTACAAACCCTTCAGAACAAGTACATTTGACCAAGATTTATGATTTTGTTTCAAAACAATATGAAAGAATTGACAAAGATATTGATTTTGTACAAGATGCTTCAGCGAAATTGGGAGTCGAGAAATTCACTGGAGATCTCTTTGATTTCGATAAAAAGATCAAATATCATATCAGAATGGACGGAAGAGGATTCCAAGGAAAAGATATTCATCTTTCTATGGCGGCCTTTTCTGTTCATATTTACAAGCTCAGTCATTTATTGTTACATTTGGATGATGTTGGAAAGGAAATTTATATTAATGTACAGAACGATATTGGAGAAGTGTTTGCCAATATTAGACATACTTTGAGAGGCTTGATGTTGTTGCAAGATACAGAATTGAAAGAGTTTGAAATTAATGTCAAAGCAAAGAGATTGCAAAAGTTCTTCAAGAGTAAGATTTCTTCATGGTACAAGTTGATGAACTTTATCCTCAAAAATAAACTCAAAAAATTCATTGGTCACTAATTGTTAATATTGTGAATAGTGGAAGATATTCCTGTGTATGTGTGCTAATTAATTTATCCATTTTTTTGTCTATTTGTCTGTTGAGAGCTTGTATTTTTTTAAGCTGCCAGTATTTGTGTTATTTCACCTGCTTTGAAAATATTTTGAGAGGAAAAAATGTAATCAGAGTGTCATCAATCAAAAGTTACCAGGATCAAGAAAAATCATTTTTGAGCTCAGAATCTGGTCATATTGATTTTTTTACAATTTTGAGAAAAAAAACTCTGCAAAAAATTTTTTTAATTGACAGTCTCAAAATTTCACCCTTTATTTTGCTGAAGGAAAAAATTCAAATAGACTCGATCCCAGTCACATCTTCCAAATAACTCAATATCTTGAAGCTTTATAAATCATCAATCTATTCTCATTCTAATTCTTTCGATTTAAGGTTCTTGGGATTTTTAATTTATATTATCGAATAATTCCAAAATAATCAACAGTTTGTCAAAAACTTGAACATTACACTTCCTGTGCACCTATAATCTCCAACTCATGGAACGAAGCGGAAGGAATTATAACCAAAAACCCAATTTCTCTAATCGATTTCAACATCGCAACCAACTCAAAAAACCCTATCCTGATTTCAACAACAAATCATCCAATTCTTCCAAATCTCATCCTAATCACCCTGGACACTCCCATAATCCCCAGCCATTCCACTTTAACGCCCAAGGACAATCTCCTAATAACTACAAGAACCAACCAAAAGGCTTCCAGCCTAATTTGAAAACCACGAGAACACCACTTGTTAACAAAAATTCTGAACCTTTCTTTACTCCAGGCTATTATGGTCCAGAGTCAATTGCTACTTTATTGAATGGTGTAAAGAAGGATCCAGAACAACAACAAAATGAAATTTTGGGATTTAAAGTGGTACATGATGGACGTGTGGTTCATGATGAAATGCCAAAGGGGCCTGAATGGGAGAATAAAAGAGAAAATGAAAATAATCAAATGCACTTTGGTGGTTGGAATAATTTAAATGGCATCAATAGCCACAAATATAATGAAATCCCTAATTCCATTGAAATCTCTTTGCCTAGCTTCACCGAATGTTGAAATAAACCTGCTGAATTCAAAGAAAATAGAGTGAATATAAAAGTCTAGACTTATTGTTTCCAATCAGTATATACTTTAAGTCTATGCTTATATTTACCCTTCCTTTATCTATATTAAGTAAGTTATTATCTTATAGTAAGTTTTATCATTATCACCTTGAAGTTGATTTTGATTCCTAAAATATATCATTACTATCATTATTATTATCATTATTAGTTTTATTACCCTTGAGTTTTTAACCAAATTATCCTACTCGATTCACTTGTATACTTCTCTTGTATTTTATCATACATCAGTATCATTGCCCTGACAAATTTCTTTCTCCAACACTTGAAACAAAAGTCTCTTCATTTGTATTTTTAAAAATAAAGAGATATTTCTGAAAAATAAAAGGTATCTTCTGCTTTAATATCATGCAAAAATTCTTGACAAATCTTCTTCATACTCCTCATCTCCGTCAGATTTTAACTAAATCCCATCCT
>Ga0182738_1007357_pt1 | contig 11200 bp, 10 predicted proteins | sample eDN5th30CBELigMG_FD_128876 | JGI IMG/M metagenome (GOLD analysis project Ga0182738, IMG submission 128876) | Enriched Miracle-Growth compost microbial communities from Emeryville, California, USA - eDNA 5th pass 30_C BE-Lig MG (version 2)... ... | reverse complement strand
AGCTTCTTGACAATCTGTTCCGGACTATGACGCTTCCTTCGCTTCGACATCGAGTCTCTCCCCGACCCTTCCAGGCCGTTAAGACTCTCATACACCATGGATCAGAAAATGGGGAGCAGACCATTTTAATTCTACTTCGGCGCATCGGTCCGACACGCCAACTTGCACGATCCGAAAAGCAGCCTGCATATGAACATCATTGCATATTCAGTACCAACTGAGTGAAGCCCAATAAAGAGACGTCGACAAACAACTTTGCCAATGTTTGCCCCTATGCTCGTGTTGAATTCGGAGCCGAATTCCCGCAGCCGTGACAATAATTGTGTCAGTTTTGGCCAAGCGTTCTGTCAGAAATGACAGGAATTATGTCAGACACCACAACAATGGTGCCTGACACAAATGTTGTCACGCAGACCACTCTGAAACGCAGGGTTTTTCAATTTCCCTGACACAATTACTGTCACGTCTCTGACATAGAACCTGGCCACCGGGCGAGTTTCTGACACAGAAATTGTCACTGGGCATTTGGGCCATTGTGAAGGGCTGATCCAGACCCGTCAAATCAGTTGCCGTAAACCCTCTGTCCATCCAGAAACCGACGAGCCAGCGTCGCGGCGTAGTTGATGGCGTGAAGCGTGTCATCCGGCTGGGTTTCCGGATGAGTGTATTTGATGGTGCGTTGCTCATTGTTGTGCTCTGCCACTTCACAGTAGATCTCTGGCAAGAACGCCCGACAATCCTCCAATCGTGGAAAATCAATCCGCTTGGTTTTGATCCGCGTGAACACCATGCCAATCGAAGCAGTCCGTCCAATCGTCCACGCCCAGAGTCTTCCCATCCGCTGTTGAGGCGCTTGATTCGATCCCGAATAGATCATGGCATACAGCCCGGAAACCGATGGCAACTCCTTCAGCAGCAGGTTGTTGTAAACGTTGCCGTTGCCACCACCGTCCGCGGCAATCGCCATTACCTGAAACGTACGACAGCGTCGAGTAATCTGTCGGAGGATCACATTCGGTTCTTCCATGGCCGCGAAACGCTCAAGATACACCACGATAAATCGATCATCCCGAATGTAACCGATTGTCAATACCGTGCGAGAAACCACCCCGCCGCCCCAGTCGATGCCGGCAATCAAAATCGGCTGTCCGTCGACCGGAACATCGTTCACCGAGTTGGCCATGGGGCGTGATCCACAACACGCCTCCACTTCTTCACGCGTCACGATGTGATCACCGAGGAACGTGGGCAGCCCCAGGCACTCATTTCGAAACAACGCGGGGTTGTAACTCGACTGCCGTTCCAGCAATTCCGGATAGTTCAGCCAAGGAGTCGCGATGTGATTGATCGTGAATCCATCTCCCCAGCTTGATCCAGGATTCCGAGCCACCCACAGACCCGTGGACGGGTCAATCGCTGTACGACAATTGGGACACTCGGGACCAGCGAGTCCGAGGGCTTTCTCGTCAAGGAAAACCTGGTGACCACACAGACATGGCACCAGCCACTCATGTGCCGTGGAACGGTTGAATACCTGCTCCAGATGGTTGTCAACACTCTTCGGAGTTCCAGTAAGAAACACCCGCCGGTGCTGTGAATGGCTCAATGTCTCCTCCAACACTGGAAGATCACCGTCGGCAATATCCTGAAATTCATCGATCAGGAGATAGTCCGCATCGATCCCGCGAACTGCATCCCCGGAATGGTAAGCGGCCCGAATGAACACCTCGGAACGATTGCGGAACTGCATGTGTCCAATTTGTGGCTTTTGTCCGTTTTTGCCAATCAGAATCCGACGAATCACCGGGCTGTCCATGAGGACCGGCATCAACCGGGATTTGGCGAAGACCTTGGCCTGGTCACCTCGGGGAAAGACCACTGCAATCCGCAGGCCAGGATGGGTCACGGCCGCATGCGTGACGGTATTGCAGAGAAACGTTGTCTTTTCGACCTGTCGGGAGCAACGCAAGACGATTCGGCGAGCTGTGGACGCATAGATCGTATCCAAATAAGGACGCCCGACGAAATCGATCGGGCGTCCTCGGAGATAGATGAAAGCTTCGCTGAACTGCTTCCCGGTCATTGGTGCCGCCCTTGATTGCGGCCGAAAACGGCGCGCTCCGTACCGCAGTCGAAGTGATCGAGCCAACAGGTCTATGCATTCTTGCTCTTTTCCTTTTGAACGAATTCCATCGCTGCAGAGAACTGCTGGTCGTTCAGGAGTGGCTCCAACAGATTGAGCATCTGAGGATTGGTCCGCAGCAGCTCCTGAAGGTCATCATTCGAGATTCCCTGCGAGTTTCGCTGAGACTGATTCGCATAATGAGCTTTCAGAATGTCGCCGAAGGTTGCCCGCATCGCATTGGCCTGCCCCGGTTTCAGAACTCCCATGGCGATCAGGCCTGGGAGCTGACTCAATCCCTGCAGGCAACCGGTGGAATCGAGAATTGTTCCAGCCTGACGCTGACGGCCAGACTCGCGGCTTTGCTGCGGATCACGTCGACTGACATTTGATTCGTTTCCAAGCGACTCGTTGTCCGAGTTCGAATTCATCATCTCCGCCATCTTTTCACTCCTTTGAATGTAAAAACTTCAGACACTTCACTGAACCATATGACACCTGAATCAGGATTATGGCCGCTCGACCGATCACACACTGAATGTCTCAACTTGAGAGATTTCCTTGTGATGCGTCATGACGAACGACTGCTTTCACCCACATTGCTGGGACGTGAAAAACTTTCGCTTGAGGACACCTGGGTCAGGAAAGTCCCACCACCTGAGAAGTGTTGATCCAGACCTGCCAGAAGTTCACTGACATCCTCCGACGACATCGCTTCACGAATTCGCCCCGCAATTTTGCGGATGGTTGCTGAACGCTGAAGTCCAATTTTCTCCGCCAACTCTGCGAGACTGATCGTCGGCTTCCACAACAACCAGCGAATCGCTTCAAACCACTGCAACAAGGGCAATGGAGAACGAGACATGACCGTTCCTGCCCGAAGGCCCATCTGCAGTTTGCAGCCTTTGCACTCCCAGCTTCGGCGGGACTTGATGAAGTAGCCTTCACGGCTTCTGCAATCAGGACAGAGGCGCTCACCGATTTGAAATCGCTTGATCAGATACTCTTCGCATGCAGCTTCGTCACGGAACGAGGGAACCTGCACAGCATGCTGTGTTGTCTGTGTTTTTCTTCGCTGTTGCAGTTCCTCCAGCTTCTGCAGGCTTCGATAAAATGCACGAGCGAATCCCAGACTGCGACGATCACAACTTTCCGCCCCAGGAACCATCAGTGCTCCCGCGAGAATCTGTTCTTCTTCCACCGGAGTTCCATTCCCGGCCCGTGAAAGCAGGCTGGGGAGTTCCCGGGCTGCCTGTCGCTCCACCGCCAGAGCAGCTTCATCAGTTCGTTCCATCGCTGCGGCTTTCCGCGCCAAATCCCTGACAATCATGCGCTCCATGGGGCCGACTGGCCGGTATTCCTGAAAGAACTGCTGACTGTAACGTTCGACTGTTTCAAGACGCAGCAAATGGGGAAGAGCCGCTGGTGAAGATGGCAATGTCCCTTCAATTGGTGGCTCTGAAGGATCATTCTCCACGTCGTATCGCTCATACATGTGAGTTGGAGCCACCTTGAAAATCCCACCATCGGCTTTGTGAGTGCAAATAAAAATCAATCACGGCAATTCAAGTACCTTGGCGAATTCACTTTTCCAAGTCCGTCCCGCCATCGAACAGACCAGTCAATTGGCGAGCGATCAATGTCAGATCGAGCCTCATCATGAGATACGGTGTCAGATCCTGAGATGTTTTTTTGGTGTCATGGACGTTCTGCCAGGGAAAACACTCCAGCTTTCCCCCTCCGCTGGGGTTCGCGTCGGTCGCAAGGCGAACATACTTCCGATCGCCGATATCTAGGAAATACTGTTGTTCTGTATCAAACCTCCCACTTCGAGGAGAAAACTTCCAGTCCCAGCCTAAGTTTTGCGTCGTACCTCGCAAAACCTGCTCCCCATAGGTCGCGATGGCCGCGGCAAGCGGGACTGGAATTCCGTTTTCCTTGAGCTTCAATACCATCGCCAGCCAAAACGCCTGTGCCGGTCCGAACTGTCGGTGGTTTCCACTCTGAGGCGTTTCTTCAATCCCTTTCGGCACAAAGCCTCGCTCCAGAACGTAGCGAGCGTCTCGCTCTGAAATCCCTAGTCGCTTGCAGATCGTTCCGAGTCGAATTGTGAGTGACATACCAAGACTATAAAGCCGACTGTAGGCTTTTGTCAACCTGGTCCACTGACAAACTTCAGGAGACCTCAAATATCTGAATGCACGCCCTTCGGAAATCTCTCAATATCGAACTGAGTTTTCTGATCCCTTCGGGCCAAGAAGCAATCGATGAGATTTTGACGGACTTGCTTGCCACCAGGATTGCATCGCTGTGAACAGCGATCGGAAGACACGGGCGGAGTTTGTCCATCGCCATGCCTTTTTGATTGACGGAACAGGTGCGGCATTCTGAACTCTCGTCTGCGAATTTCCGGTCGGTGACCATTTACTGGCAGGGTTGTGGGTGAAATAATTTCTGCCATGTGAACGAACACGAGTGAGTGTCGCTGGTCTCGGATAAAGCGTTTGGTGCCACATGTACAACAGAGCCGTGAGTCTGGGGGGGAACTGCGAACCCGCCTTCCACATCAAACGCTGTCATTTGAGTCGTGAAACGATGCCGTTCGACAATGGTTTTACGAGCCTTTCGAGCTTGCGGGAAACATTGACGAGTGCTTTCCAGGCCTGTTTCGCGGGCCCCATTGCCATTCGTTGCATGCAGACGGGCTTGGAGATGGTGCATGAGCCTCCGGCACTTTTTCAGCATTCCATAGACAAGTTTAAGCGGCGCGCGGCGCGACTGCTTGCCTGCAGGAACGAATGCCTGCTTTTTATCCGCAAGCTTTCTCAATATCACCCGACGCATTCGATGGCGATCGCCGAACATGAAGAAATCACCCAGCTCCTCGGGAATCTTGGGTTTGCCAATTTCCGCCTTGTGACCATTATGCGGTCACCAGTAGATTCCTCTTTGGAAAACACCGAATCTGGCATTTTCTGCTTCAATAGTCCCCCTGATTTTCCAGGAGAAGAAGACTGGAAAGGAAATCGGGCAGAGTGGGATCGTTTTTTTCAGACAGTCTGGCAGTAGAGCTTGGAGGGGGCTGACATATCCGAGGTGGCAGTGATCTCCGGAAAAACCGGAATGGAGCGAATAAGAACTCACTGCGACACGCCCCCTGTGGCGATTGCATGTTTCAGATATCGCAGGCCATCATCATCCGTAGAAAACCATCTGAGCAGGCGATTTGTATAGGCCTGCTCCAGGGCCTGCTGACCATCACCTGAAATCACCTGTCCTAGATGTTCTACAAATCGCAACCGATGCTCTCGCATCTGCGCGATACATTCATCACGAATCTGCTCTCGAGGCCATTGTGCCTGAATTGCAAACTCAATGGCTTGCTTGAGCGAGTCCGCTCGCGGTTCACAAATGATCGCATTGTTTGGAGTAAAAAACAGATCCCGGCCGCCTCGTGATGGAGTTGAGATGACGGGCAGGCCTGCCAACAGGTACTCTGTCGCCGCATTGCAGCCTCCCTCTTCCTCTGACAGGATGACGCCGGCGCGACATTGATTATGCATCGCATTCACCTCTGCGGGCTGAAGCAGGGATGTGTTTTTCCACGCAGGTCTCAGCGGCCTCCAGGCCATCTTGTCCGCATCGACACGCGAGATCAGCGCATACCGAAACCCAGCGGGAATCAAATGCAGCCGCTTGTAGGGCAACAATACTGAATTGACCACAAAATCATATTCGATGGGTGACTGGGACAACTTGTGAATATTCCAGTCTAAAAAGGCATTGTGATGACACAGAATGCAGTCCACTCCCAATCGAGTGTAGAAATCCAGCTCAGCCTCACTGTTCGCGCAAACAGTGATCGTGCCCCCCAAATTCAAAACGGCACGAAAAAATGATGGAGAATGTCCCAAATGCCATGTCATACGCACATAGAGATGAAAAGGACGTCCTTCCAATTGCTGCAGGACGCTCAAGTTGTGCCCCATCTGCCCATAGAGGACCAGGGGATCGGGATAAATGCAGGAAATCAACACAATGGCATCCTCAGGAGATTGTTGACAATCAGATCGACCATCCTGATCCAGAATCGTGACTTCTCAACTGGGGCAGGCTTTCCTCAGGGGATTGCGGTGAACTTCTGAATGTATTGTCTGGCCTCATCGTCAGAGCCGAACCAGCGAAGCAACCGGTTCGTGAATGTCATTTTCAGCTGTTCGACCCCATCAATTCCAGCAAGCTGGGAGAGGTGACGGCAGAACCGCATGCGATGCTCTTTCATCAGCTCAATACAGTCATTTCGAATCTGGTCACGATCCCATTGTCTTTGTAGGGCGTCATTGACGGAACATTGCACGGATTGAATCGTCGGCTCACAGATGAGGGAATTCAGCGGGTTATAGAAGATCTCCCGTCCCCCCTTAGCGGGAGTCGAGATGACCGGCAATCCGGCCAATAGGTATTCTGTTGATGACCAACAGGCCCCCTCCGTTGCCGAGAGGATCAGTCCCAGCTTCGACTGGGCATAGATCTCATTGACCGCTTCCGCCGCGAGGTATTTGTCATTCTTCCATGCCGGCCGGAATGGCTCCCAGGCAAGTTCGTCACGCCCCGGTTGGGAAATCATGGCGAAATGGTATCCAGCCGGTATCAGGGAATGGCGTTTGTAAGGCAAAAGAACGGAATTGATGACGAAATCATAGCGTCGTAATCCCGAAAGCGGTTGATAGATTTCCCAGTCCAAAAATGCATTGTGGCTGCAAAAGACTGAGGCGAATCCAGCTGCGCGATAGAAATCGTGTTCTTCTTCGGAATTGGCGCACAAAATCGGATATCCACCATGGTCTGTAATGCAATCTAAATAGGCGCGATCAATTCCTCGATACCAGGGAACGCACACGTAAACGAAGAATGGGCGTGAGGTCGGTACGGAATAGATACAGGGATGGCTGCCCATGAATGCATAAAGGACCAGTGGATCTGGGCAAATCACGTGGAACACCAGCTGCTCCTCCATTCCAACCGTCGACGATGTTCGAACAATCCCGATCCAGCCCCATCATCCTCGCTTCCAGATTGTCTCTGCCGCACACATGGCTGTGGAAACCAGACGATCAACAGCGAGTTTGATACCAGGCCATGCAGAAACGGCATAATCATGACCACACAAGAGATCCAACTTACCTGCCCATGCACGAATGCCCTGGGCCACGGCCTCTTCCTCATGTGATGCATCTAAAAACACCACCTCGGAATCAGGCAGCAGGCTCGCGGCTTTCGCACTGTCAGATCTCAACAGGACAATCTCAATATCCGGACGTCTCTGAACAAGCTCATCATACATGGTGAACAAGCTCTGCCCGGCCCGCCGAATGGATCCCAGATACAGGTCAACGACCCGGAGCGAGGCGCCCGGGGGAAGATGGAGACCAATGCACAGCATGGATCGACCACAATAGGCGCCCCGTTCCATCCAGGAGGTGACCCGTCGGGCCGTTTCCGCGAGCCATTCGCATCCTACTTTGCTCATGAATCCCGGAATTCGGTCAATCGCTTCCCATTCCATTGGCCCCATGTGATCTTCTCCACAACTGATAGGAACAGGATGGTGATCCGCCTGCAGTCCTCAAATCTTCATGGCAAATTTCAGGATCCGTCGCGACGGGCGGGAAAATAGTCGATCATTTTTTTTCGGAACGGCTCGTTTCCCTGAACCGTGTACAAACCATTGTCATCCAGAACAATGTGCCGCGACTGAAGGTGTGTCTGCATCATCCAGTGAGCTCGTTCGTGATATCTGCGTTCCGAGTGTTTTCCGTGATTCAGGTGAATCAGGTCGGAACTCAGGAATTGCATCTGCCCCTTGACCAATGCGGTCGTGCGTTCCGCCCAGAGATCGTACTCTTCTATCAGCCAGGTGGGGGCCGGTGGGCTGGGCCAGCGCACCGGCCGTCTGTCGCCGTCAAAGGCGTAGCACATCCAGGCATCGCCACCGCCAACAATATGCCTGTCAAAAAAACCATGCTTCAAAACCTCGCGATGCGCTGCCCAGCCGAACCCGGGATGGCCATAAACCTTCTCAGAACGTTCGCCACGCCATTTTGAGAAGCTGCAGAACGAATGCTCGACTCGCTGTTCTTCATCAAGCCAGTGAGCCCAAGAATACGGTTGAATGACCCAGGCCTGTTGCAGGGCGGCAAGTGTTTGTTCGTACCAGGCCGAAGGCAGCAGAATATCCGCATCCAGCCAGGCAACGGCGTCGACATCAGCAGGAAGAGATTCCAGACCGAGATTGAGAAGCCGCTCTTTTTGCCACAGGCAATGCCTGTCCCGCCTGCCGCGAATATGCAATGCCTCCGAATCAATCGCGGGATCGTCATCGAGAGTCAGCTCGACAACAGTAATCGGAACGTCTCCTAATGATTGGCGAAAGGTGTGGTAGTTACGAACAATCTTCCGTGATCTGGCGGGATTGAACAGGCAGGTCAGGACATGGAGTTGAGAGACTGTCGGAATTGACTTCGCCGAGTTCACATCGGCAGCCGGACCCGCCTGTACTTCAGCCAGGCGAGTTGGTGAACAGGGAGTCGCGCCGAAGGCCGGACCGTTAATGGCGTCTGAGTTTGTCTCGTGATTTTGCAATCTCGCAGGTCCTCCCGGCATGTGGAACAGGTGTGGCTCTCCTCCGTGTGGCCGATCATCCGCTTGATCGCACCGGAGGCATTGTGCACGAAGAACCTGCAGCGGGCTTCGCGAGATTGCAATTTGCGGATGGACGCAATAACAGAACTCGCGGCTATGGCCGCTACGGAATTGGCAGGCAGGAAGTTCTGAGTTGTCCATCATTAGTGGGAGATCTCAAAAAACAGTTGAATCGCAGGCTGTCATCATCAGACACCAAATGAAATCGACCGTCCAATGCACTCAACCGGCAATGACTTCCCAGTTCGGGGCAATATCAGCGGCCAGTTCATCCGGAGCGACATCCGCCCATTTCAGGTGAACCTCTGCGGACTCTTTGGCGAGCACGGGGTTCGCGAGCAATGTGGAATGGATCCGGCTTTCAATCTGATCGGCGACCAGTTTGCGAATGATGCGCCCCCCTTCTCGTCCGCCAGCCTTCTCATTGACAGCATGCCCCTTTCGGCCGATCCACTCGACCAGTTGTGTCGAGAAGCGCAGCCTGGTTTGGTGTTTTTGTACCCATTGCCGTTCCATCCTGAGACAGACACGCTCGGCGATGCCAATCATCGCGTCCTCGCTCAGCGGCCTGAAGACCACAATTCTCCCGATACGGGCGAGAAAAGCCGGGGGAAACACCGGTTGGGTGGAGCGCTCCTGGCGAACTTTCGACAGGGCCTGCTTCACCTGCTCGGCAATGGCCTCCGGCGGCCGTCCGCTGCGCGTCATCTGGGCAATATTCCGGTCGCCGGCATTCGTCGTCAGAATGAAGATCGCCCGATCGGCATAGGCTTTGACTCCCCGCTGGTCAACAATCCAGCCTTCGTCGAACAGGTTCAGAAAGGGCTTCCAGACATTGGGATGAGCTTTTTCCGCTTCGTCCAGCAAAAAGACTCCATAAGGATCAGCGATCAGTTCGTTGATCAGCCGGCCTCCTGCTTCATAGCCTACATAACCAGGGGGAACGCCAATGATGCCGCTGACGCTGTGAGGCTCTGTAAAGTTGGCCATCGAATAGGTCTGCAACAGTCGGGTCGAGGAATACAGCTCGGCAACGCGTTTGGCGAGTTCCGTCTTTCCGACACCAGTCATGCCTGCAAACAGCATCACGCTGGCCGGCTTTCCCGGATCATTAAACCCGGCCTTGATCAGTTGGAGTTCTCTCGCGACTTCCTCAATCGCCAGATCCTGGCCTGCAACAGCTGCCTGTAACGTCCCGGGAATGTTCAGGGATGTCAGCTCGCCGGAAATTGTTTCCAGCGGAATGCCCGTCGAGTCGGACAGGGCCGTCATCACATGATCCAGCTGCAGTTCTGGAATCTCCTCTCCCTGCTGAGTCCGTCGGAATTGCACATCTTCGCATGCCCGGCGCAGTAAGTGGAGGGATTTCGCAGGCTGATATTCGCTCAACAAAAACGTCCCGGTCAGATTGATCACGCGAGTGACGACTTCGGCGGAAATTTCCAGTTGGAATTCGCTCGCGCAGTGCGCTGCCTCCCTGTGAACAATTTCGTCCACGAGAGCGGTATCCGGCTCCGGCAGTTCAACACGTGTCAGGCGGCGAATGATGTCGGCATGCTGCGCCATCAGCTCGACAAACTCCTGCCTGTCCACCACAAGAATCACATTGCCGGCTGCGTGCGACAGCAAGGACTGCAAGATCCCCCTGGGTTCCAGTCCACTGGATTTCAACAGGCGATTCACTCCCTCCAGACACCAGACCGCCTCGGCGCTTTTTGCCGTCGCCTGAGTCAGGCTTTCCAGAAAAGCCTTGCCGTCCCCAGGAGGAATCTTCCCGCAGTCCACGGCCAGGAACCGCCGTCCGGAGAGGTGTGGCAGCCTTTCTTGCGCTGCCTGCAAGGCCAGCTCCCGCAGCAAAGTTGATTTGCCAACCCCGCGCTCTCCGATCAGCAGGACATGCCTTGTCGAGCGATACAGCCCGCGAGACAACTGGGCGATCAATTCATCCGCAAAGTCACCACCTGACAGTTCCTGTTGCTGTGCCAATCCCGTCAGATCGGTCAGGAAAGGATTGGCACTCACCCGGGCTGCGCCAGAATCCAAGGGCATATGCAATGCAGACGAATGGTGAATAGAAGAGGTCATGGCATCCAATCAATTGAAAGCGGCGATACACAGAAGATCACAAACGACTCATACCTATCTTCGCCGCAGAAAATCCATAAATTCCACTGACTCAATGACGCGAAGTCACCGCTTCTTATGCTGTGAGAATGACTCCCAGTCCATCTGTTGTGGGTGGGCAATTTGGTGAGAGGCTCCGTCAAAACCGTTTAAGGATGGTAAACAGGCAAGCCAGTTGAACCCAGCCGAGGAACATGGAACCCAGGCGGTCTTTACGAACCGTAATGCGTCCATAGTTCTGGAGCCAGGCGT
>Ga0182738_1007356_pt1 | contig 11201 bp, 8 predicted proteins | sample eDN5th30CBELigMG_FD_128876 | JGI IMG/M metagenome (GOLD analysis project Ga0182738, IMG submission 128876) | Enriched Miracle-Growth compost microbial communities from Emeryville, California, USA - eDNA 5th pass 30_C BE-Lig MG (version 2)... ... | reverse complement strand
CTAATCTCTCTAGATACCATCCTTAAAATATATATATATATATATATATATATATATGTCTTTCTTGTTTTCATCTTCTTCCAATATAGCCTCAAAAACACAATAAATATCCTTCTCATAGGCTTGTCAAACTTAGCCAAGAGCTTCCTCCTAGCTCTTTTACATACTAAAGGACATCTATCTCTTCTCATACCAAAACTAAACAATTTAATCATAAATCTTGTATTACAATCTTATTCTCTAGGTGAAGTTAGTGAAGAATCTTTGTTCAATACGATCTCAAGAGGTTGTTTGGAGGGTGATGGGAGAGCTTTCGAGTGATTTTAGATGGTTTAAACGGGTTAAAGGAACTCTTTTTTTGGACTTATTTTCTTGATTTTTAATATCTGTTTTTTTGTTGGAAAAATATGCAAACTTCTATATGAACTTCTTTTCATGTTCTCTAATAGAATGATTCAAGTTATGAACATTCCTAGCCAAAATGTCTCAAGGCAAAGGGTTTGAGTGAGAGAAACAAGCAAATAAAGGCTAGGATGAGAGTTTTTCAGTGGATTATTTATTTCCAATAGAGTTTAATTGAAAATTACAACTGGGATACTTTCCAAAAAAATATAGCCCATCCAAAATTTCCATGATACTAGAGGATTTTTGATTTAGACTTATTTTTATAAGTTTATCATCAAGATTCTTTCCCGTTTCCCCTCTAAAAATAAAAATTAATTTCTTCCCCTACTGCCTATATTAACCCCGTAAACTCTCTTCATTTTATAATAATTATTAATTCTAGCTTCTTATTCTTTGCGAAATACATTCTTCTCATGAGACTCTTAAAGAATAAAATCGCTAAAGCTCTTGAATACCGTCGAGCTATGGCCTTAAAACCCCTTCCGAAGGCCGTTCCCAAGACAACTCCTCTTCCAAACAAGACCGAGAAAAAGCCTACAAAGACTGTCTATAAGTTGAAGAAAAGGAAGCCAGCAAGAGGCAACAATATTATGAAGAATTATTCGCGCGCTATGGTTAGCTTTGCTCTTTCAAAATTGGCTCTTCCTTACTTGGCACCTGAGCTTGAGAAAAGAGGTTTAACTCTTGCTATTTTTCAGAAAAATCTGAGAAATAAAAGAGAAAAAGTGCACTGTATTCGAAGCTTGAGGGAGCTTTTATTGCCAAAAGCTGAAGATTCAGAGAACAGAAAATCTTTTAAAGAGATTTTTGGAATTATTTGCGAGGTGTTTTTGAAGTTTTTCAGCGTGAACTGGATTTTCAATAGCAAGTTGAATGATAAAATGAAGTATTTGAAATACAGAGGAAAGATTTTGAGAAGAGTTCAGGATCCTGAACATTTTACTTATTTAGAGAGTTTTTAATTGTTGTGAAATGATTTTGTATGAAATTAATAATTATTGTAAGGTTTTAATAATATGATCCTTTGAATGAGTTTAAATAGTATGAGAGATACATATTTAAGCTGCTTTGAAAATTATTGTTCAATTGAGAAAGCTCAAATTTCTTTTAACAACTATCTTTATCTTTTTATTTGAGACTTTGAATTCAGAATCCTTTTTCTCAATCTCATCAAATTTTCTCAAGTTTAGCTTAACATATAAAAAAATATTGTTGAGAAGTAACCTTTTAACCATATATAAAGCTTCAAGTTATGAAAACTGAAAAATTTCTCAAGCACCAAAAATCAAAATTTTTTCTATGCAAAATAGAGAGATCGACCAAATAAGATTCTGCAATGATATAGGTCTCGATAAGGAGATTACTTTTTAGATATCCCAGACTCAAATCTCAAAAAGAATGAGCTTCATATGATCTTTGGTCCATAGGATTTGATGGAAGACTCCTTTCCTGTCGAAATGATTTCCTAGACACTTATGCACTTTTCTCGATCTTGGGCTACTTTGAAATCACATTGTAGAAGCTAACTCTTGGATTTCTAAGGCGTTATAGTTCGTCTAAGCAAACATCTGTATTTTTGCTATTAATTATTGAATATAGATTCTCATCTCGAAATAAACCTTCCCACTTGCAAAGAACCTCAATTTGGTTCTTTAAAAGCTTTTGAGTCTTCATTAATTCTCTTCTATTCCTCTTTTATCCCATCAAACTCTCCTTTAGCTTTGAGAGATTTTCTTCATTCATGAAAATATGTTTCTTTCTCATGATCAACAAGCTTCAAAAGGCTATCTACTTCGTCGTAGTCTTCTCCTTTCATGTTCACGAGGACAAAGACACGAGCATCTCGGAAGATCTCGGATTTCTCTTGATCTCCCACACCATCTACCTTATGATAAGAATGCAAATTTTGCTATTATCATCTCAAAAGGGCTCTCTGGTCTCCTTCATGCCATGTCAACTGAAAGAAACGTTCAAAAAAGGGTCAGTTCTGTTGAAGTGAAGCTCATTGGAGCTAGAAGGCAAATGAAGGGGCAAAAAGAAGGCTTTATATTGGAGGATACCAGAAGGTCGTGTTTACTGATATGAAGGCAGATCATCAGATTTCAAATAAATTTCAGTTAGTTCAAGAGATTTAATTACTCTCCTCCTCAACTCAGGTTTCACCCTCCCAATCAATCTTCGTACGAGGCCTCTAAGGATCGAATCTCTTCACTCTCATTCTCAAGACCTACATGCCCTTTTAATGATGAGGTTTTGCTTAAGGAAGGCAATCTATCGGGTTTTCACATTTTCTCTCAAATTGACGACTTTCTCTGATTATCTGTCTCTTGAGAATGCAGAAAAGCGAGGAATTGAGTCAATCAGAAGATCTTCTGGGTGAAAAAGATAGTTTCACAAGACCAGAGAAATTAAAGGGGGCAGGATATGAAATGTATTCAAATGATGTGAAGATACTCAGAATAAAACCTTCTTAGAAACGCTCCTTTGAAGAAGAGTATTCTATTTGCTTCAAAACAACTTGAGAATTCTTGAGAGAGGAACATTTCGAGCTTGAATGTGTGATTTAGTTGAGAAAGCAGACATGGAGATATTATGAGGAATTAATTGATTTTCCTTCAGAGTCTTTTAATGCGAAAAAATGGTTGCCAATTCAAATCCTGAGGCGAGCTTAAAATCTATGAGAATTCTCTTGAAAGTCAAGAGATTGAAAAGAAAAGATGAACCAATATCGATCTTGGTGATATCATCTGGAAATTTGCGAAAGGGGCTTGAGGTCAGTCTTTTGAAGAAGAATAAAATGCAGAAAAATCAAGAGAGAATGGCTTTGTTGAAGGAATGAAGATCTTTGAAAAAACGAATGCGAAGACGTAGAGTTTGATTGAGACATTGAGCTGGCTGGCATTTCAAAAAATACAAAATGGATTTGAGACTTTGCAAAAAACTAAAGCCCACAGGATGAGGTCTTTTTTGCTGTGAAATAAGCTCTGAGGAAGGCTTTATTGTGTTGAAGAGAATTTGTTCGAGAATGAAAATGAGTCAGAATGGAGAAATATGCGGAAAATATTTTTTTCGAAATGAGAATAGAATTCAAAAGGATCTGAATCAACATTTGAAGTTTTTGAAGAGTCCATCAAATCAAAATGTCTTGGGTCATCTATCCAATTTTATCCTTTCCATCTCAACCCGATCTCAAAGACATTCAACTGGTTTGTTGCAAGGATTTCAATATGAAGATAAGCTGAAAATATCAAAGATTCTTACGGTGATCTCAAACCTCTGAGATATTTGAGTAGAAGAATTGAGAAAATTCCGCTCCTCATATAGCTTTCATATCAAGCTACCTTCAAAATGAATGAGTTGTTGAGAGAGCCAGAATGGTTCTTGATTCCGATCTTTTGTGAACTTTGAAGCTTGAGATAAAGAAGCCCAGCTCCAAGGAATCCAATACAAGTTCAAGACCAAAATTTGGCTATTATTTTCAATGTTAAATATTTTGATTTCTATTATATTCAAATAAACTGTATAGTTTTTTTGAAAGTTTATTAAATGTCTCTCAAACTCTTCATAAACTTCAACTCCAAATTCGATTAGCACCATTCATCTGATTCTCTTCTGACATCTTGGATTCTAAAACTCGGTAGATTGAAAACGAAATATTTGAAAGGCTTTAGAAAGCTTTGTTCTTAAGCAGGAAAGTGAACTTCAAAACAAAAACATCGAGTGAGTTGAATGAGAGAGCTTTTGAATCAAGTTCAATGTTTAAAAAGAGAAATCAGGAGAGCCTCTCAGGATTTTTCTCTCCTAGCACCTTCCATCATTCCCTTTTTTTCGCTCTTTGTGAGTTTTAACTTCTGGGTCTTGAAAAGGATATCGAAAAGAGAGTTTGGCTCCAAGACTCAATGATGAGGTCACCAGAAAGTTTTTAGGAAACTTTTGCCTGAATCTAAAGGAAAAACTTCAATCGAAAAACCCTTGTGTTTAAAGAATTAATTACGTAAAGAGCATCCTAAAGAATGGAGGTGTGAACTTTGTGAAGGGAAACTGGGCCTCAAAAGTTCAAGATTTTTGTGGGTTTCTCTATGGAGGCCTTTGAAGTCTTGTTTATAAACCGCACCGAAGGATATTTTTGAGGGAGATTATTGCCTAGTTTTATAGTGAAATGATGATTAGGATGATCAGTAACAATTTATTCAGAGAAGCGGGTTAAATTTTTTCCTTTGATTTTTTGACGATTTTTATCTTGCCGATTTTTTGTAGAATCTGATCTATTCTCAAGAAATCTGGGTTCTCTCTCTGAGACCCTTGAAGTCAACAACAAAACAAACTCGGTTTTTAAAAGTTAGAAGAGGTGTTTGAAGACGACAGAAGGAGTTTTTCTTTCAGGTCAAAAACGAGAACCTAAAATTAGGTCAAGGTTTTTTTGTTGAGTTTATTGAGATAAAAACAAGCACAAAAAATTTTAACTTGAAATAGATTTTTTCGAATTGGAGCCAAAACTCGCAGCAAACGAAACTTCCTTATTATCTGTTTTCAGTTTTTCCCCCTTAAATTTTCCTTTCCAGCTATTTCTCCTTTTTTGACTTCACTTTTTTAATAAAACTTTTATTACTCGAAATTTTTTTTGTCTAATGGGACTCCATAAAATGAACATTAACTCTGAATTTCAATCTCAAAATCTCCAAGAAGAAGCCCCTTCAGGGGCAAATCAACAAGAGAACACCCAAAAAAGCCTCATGAAGTTCAAGTTATCTTATGAGATTGTTCAGGATTATTGTCAAGCATTTCTGGAATTCAGCCTTTCAAAAATTGCAATGACTTATCTGCAAAAATTATTAGAAAATGAGCCTTTATGCTTGGAAGAATTTATTCAGATAGCGAGGCAATCTAAACATCAAGTGAACAGTTTAAAGAGTTTGAAGAGATTTTTGGTTGAAAAGGAGAGGGACTCTGCACAAATTCGGGCTTGGAAAAGGGTGTTTCGAGGAATATGTCAGGTCTTCCTCAATAATTTTTGTGTGAATTGGATTTTTAAGGTTGATCCTGGCAACAAAATGAAGTACTTGAAACTCCGAAGAAAGATGCTCAAAGTGGTTCTTCACACTCAGGTTCAGCTTCAGTGAATAACCAGCTCTCTTATCGTTTTTTTTTTTTTGTATTTTATCTCCAGTATTTTATAATCCTTCTGGTAACTAAAATTCCCTATTTGTATAGTATGAAAAAAGAAGGTGCATGATTTTTGAAAGTATTTTAGAAGGTCGAAAAAGCCTTGTTTTATAACCACTATTGCTCATCTTCTTCTAAAATCCTGCATTAGGTTAATTATAATTTTTTTGCTTTCTTCTGTAAAAAGTTTTTCTTATAATTTATTGTGATTTATTTTTTTCTTCTTAATTGTACTTCTAACTTCACAAACCTTTACTTCGCCCTTCCTGAGCCCCTTTTTGAGAGCCTCTGACTGCTGCAAAGGGCTTAGAACCCTTTTTCTAGAAACTAAAGCTTACCATGCATGGCATCATCCTTTCCAGGAGTCATTTCTTCAAATCTTTATGAGTTTCAATCCAGATTATTAGCTTCACATTATCTTCTTCGCCCAAACTCAGCATTTACATCTTGAAGAATCTATCATGGGTTTATGTCGAGTCTAAATAAAAATCTTTGTTTTCGTAGATTGAAGAAAATCTCAAAAAAGGATTGAGATTTGAGAGTTTGAAGGTGAGGAGAAATTGATTGACTTGTAGAAGATATAGAGTTTTAAGGGTTGAAGTATGAAGGTTCATGCAAGACATACAAGAATTTACATATGAATTAAAAATTTATTAAAATTGGGTTTTATGGGAAATAGTGGAGTTGTTTTTCTCCAGAGACGCAGTTAAAAAATCATCAATGTTTTAAGACTCAAAATAGGTTCACCTCTTGAGTTACATACCCAAATCTCAAGCCATACAATCTGATGTTTCTTTCGTCTTCTGTATTCTTGAAATAGATGGAAATCCTTCCTAAGATGCTTCTTTTTGACTCATGTATGATCTCTCTTTCTTCCTCAGAAAATTTTTCAAGAAAACTTGGCTCAAAAGCTCCTGACTTTTGCCAAGGAAGAGGTGAAATCCATCAAACACTGCGTCTGATTCACTGAATAAACTTTCTTCTTTGACAAAAGAAACTTCTTTTTCACAGGACATTCTGAGAAACCGGAAATCTTCACACTGAGGTCAAATACCCACAAAGAAAGGTATTGGGAGTTCAAGCAAGAGTTATCAAAGGGTTTGCAGGGTGATATCGAGAAGTAAAGCGCTCCTTGAGTTCCCACAAGAAAGATCTCCATGAAGTTGGCCAACATCATTTAAATCTCAGATTGAACGAAGCAGAGAACTCAAAAGTTTGAAAGCGGAGAGCTCAAACGAGCTTGCTTTTGATATTGAAAAGATCAAAACAGATGATTTTCATCTAAGATTGTTTCAGATGAGTTTCTTGGTATGGTCAAGTCAAGATTTGAGGCAATCAATCAAGGCCTAGAAAAGATATCTACTGCTGTCTCTTGTGAATAGATGGACAAGCTTAGTGGAGGAAAGGATTGGAGACTGGTGGTTAAATTTCCTTTGGTAACGAAGAGGTCTTCATGGTTTGATGATGTGGAATGTTTTGGTAAACTTGAGGATGATAGCAGAACGTCAGTGTCTGGCGAGAGAAAGAGCGTTGAGAAAGTGGAATAGATTGAAGATTTTGAGGTTTATCACGAAAGAGAGAAATTGAGGAGTTAAATCCTTTGATGAATATGGAAGGAAAAAACTCTTCAAGTCAGTATGAAAGCAAAGAAGTCATCAAGGCAGCATTGAATGCAGAAATCGTTGAGAGGCAGTGATAATGAAGAAAGTGAGGCGAGAATTAATCCACTTTATTTTGAAGAAATTGCCATTAAAGAACGAAACAAAGGGGACTGAGATTTTATAAATTATGAGATTCGGGAAAGTATACCATTCAAATAATTCAGGGGTAACTAAACTGATAAGATCAGGGGGTAAGAACCTCTTAGAATTGCTTAGCCTTTTTGGTGGAGGCCAAACGACTTTGGAGAAGGAACTTGTTTTCTCAAAAGAAACATTCCAAAGAATAAAGAGAGTTTAAATATGTGAAGAAACTGAACGAGTTTTCGGGCGAATGGTAAGATGAAGAGATAGTAATGTCTTTGGAAGGAAGGAAAAAGCTTGCCATTTTGTTAAACTTGATTATTCGAAGAAGAAGAATAATAACAGTTTTGAGTTTGTATATTGCTCGGAATATTCTATAAATCTATGAGACGATAAAATCAGTTTTTTTTTCGATATGATTCATGTCAGTATGTGTGATTCACCGGTATAAAATGAATAAAAGTTGATCACCGGCTGAGGGAGAAGATGATTTCAGCAAGTTTAAAAAAGAGGCAATTGAATTTCTAATCAGCTTAGATCAGCTTTGACTAGTTCAAATTTCTGAATTAACCCAATCTAAAAATACCGATGAACCCAATGAATGTTTTTATTGTTAAAATTAAATTATATTCTCGTTCGGAAATTAGTCACTGCATAAATCTTACACAAAAACCTTTCGATTTTTTCTTCATTTTTGCCTTTGTCACCCTCTTGTCTCTCCCTCATTCAACTCCTAAACTAATCAACTCCATGTCCTTCACCCATTTAACCCTGAAAAGGGAGGTCTCTCACTGAACAAAGAGAGGATTTTGAGGTGGGGAAAGTGGGTCGGAGGGAGAAAACCAAGGGTCTTCGAAGGGCTTGAACGATTTCTTCAAGGATGTATTTATGGATTTTTCTGTTGCTCGTTAGATTCTTTGAGATTAAAAACAAGAAAAAATCGTTTTTTTTGTTTATTAATGAAAATCTATTATTAAATATTTTTTTGGTTTAGGTAATCTTTTTAAAAATTACGTTCCTAATCATCGTTCCAGAAAACAAGGAAAAGTTCTTAAAGTTCTTGATTTCTCTAACATTTTGAGCATAGAATGAGCAAAATTTTTCTCTAATGGAGAGATGAGACTGAAGGTTTGGCCAAATTATCAGCTACTATTGGGGCATAGCTATTTTCTTTCCCAGTGCTTAAAAGTTATTAATCAAACAAAGACAAATTTCAAAACCCAATTGAAAATATACAAAAATAGTAGTAAATAAAACCGTGATTTTAGTTGTTCTGGATAATAATAGGATCTTATTCACCACCACCAGCCTCTCTTCAACCGTTGAATCATTACTTTACATCTGAAAAATCATCACTTTTCACATGGATTCCAAAGATGAAATGAGTTAATGAGACTCAAAGATGAGTCTAAATCCTCTAAAGGTCGAGCGAATTTGCCGAAATAAAAAAGAGAAAATCCTTTTGTAAGATTAATATGTCAATGGTCTTAATTAAAAATGGTAAGGCTTAATCTTTACCATTAAAGGTTATCAGAACGAATCAAAATCGGAAAAAATCATTTAATTGAACCTCAAAACTATTTATATAATTAAAGCATATTCGCTGAGTTAGGGCCGGCCGCTACTGATTTCCTTTGTTTAATAAACCCTATTTATATGCGTTGATTCCGTTTATTTTACAATAATTATTTTTCCTCTTAACTTCACTTTCACTACAAAAAACCTACCATGAGATTCCTCAAGACCAAGATTGCCCATAACCTCGCTGTCATGAAGGCTCAAGAAGCTCTCAAGACCCCTCAATCCATCAAGATTACCCAGAAAAAGTCCCCATTGGCTTCCCCAAGCAAAGCTATGAAGAGCCCTGTCACCAAGGACGGAAAGGTGAAGAAGCCCAGAAAATTGGCAGTTGGCAACAATATTATGAAGAACTACTGCAGAGCTTTGCTTAATTTCAATCTTTCTGGGCTCGCTGAGCCTTATTTGAAGGAGTCTGAAGATGGACAGTACATGTCTTGCGAAAGATTCAGAGAACTTCTTCTTGCGAGAAAGAAGAAGATGAACTGTATCAAGAGCTTAAGACAACTTTTGTTGCCTGAAGCTGTTGATACTGAAGAAATCAAGATTTTCAAAAGACAATTCCAGAGAGTCTGTGGAGTGTTTTTGAAGTATTTCTGCGTGAACTGGATCTTCCATAGCAAGGTTGCTGATAAGATGAAGCACTTGGCTTACCGAGGAAAGATCCTTAGAAGAGTTCAAAAACCCGAACATTTCACTTATCTTGAAAGTTTTGTCAAGAAAGAAAAGTAACCCAGAAGATTTTTCGAAATGATTTTATGTCTCCGTTTTTAAATAATTCATTCATTTAAAGCTTTATTTTTATTTTTGCATTTTTCGTAAGAGAATGCTCAGTTTTGGTTTCATATTAAAAGTATTTTTTTTTCAAATTTCGGAAAAGTGTTTAATTTTCAATAAATCTTAAATTACTTGTCTCACTCAGTGATTTTTTCTTGTCATAAAATAAAACTCTCTTTCTCTCTTTAATAAAATAATTAAATTTCTTCTTCGACCTCCTTAATTCTCATGTTGGCTCCTTGGATGAGTAAATAAAGGCTCATGACATCTCATCTCGGCCTTTTCATATCTCATAAGAAGAAGAAACATGAGATTTCAAGAAAAGGTCAAGCTAAGGTTGGTAACTAGGCTCAAAAGAGATTGGATTGAAATTCCTCGGAATATAAAAAACTCTTTGGGTAACCACGACCAGAAATCCAATTAAAAAATTTATATTAGATTAAACTTCAGAACTTATGGACTAAACTCACTTAATATTTAATTTTCTGTGCAATTATGGCTGACTGTTGTTGGTTTTTAACTTCCTATAAAACCGGCTGAAACTCTTAAAAACCACGTGGTTTTCAGGTAGATCCTTGCTTGGTATGCTTTGTCAATCAATATTTATTTGGGAATTTGAAAGGGAAAGCCAGCTCTTTTTCTCAAGTCTGTAGAAATCCTTTGAAGGAAAATTATTTTAAAAATTGAATTTTCACACAGACTATTTTGGCTACGTCTTTCGCGCCAAAAACTGGACATATTGAATTAACGTTAGTTATGAAGTAAAAAATCTCCTTATATCTGGGCTTGATCCTCGAGAATTTCGTTCTTTTTGGAATCAAAAGGTAACTGATGAAAGTGGGAATGAGAGGAATAATTTACGAGAAGTTAGGAGCTGAATGAAGAAAAATGTTTTTTGAAATTTTGGGTTTCAAATTTCAGCATGAAATAAAACATTTCTAAGATTGGATTGACCAAAGTGACAAGGTCGACCCTCCTCCTGCGACCACTTTCAACCAGATATGAGAAATAGGTCGGGGTTTAAAGGGAAAAGTCGGGAGTTTATTTTGAAACGTCCTCTTTGAAAAAAATCATAACTGTTTTAGTTTAACGAAAAAATTAGCGACAAGAATTGTTTCAAGAAAAAACTCTAAACCCCTCTGGAGGCACTTTTAATTCATGAGATCACAAGTTTTTGAGGGGAGTTAGGGTCTTTTCTCATCTTTCTAATGTAGTTTTTATTCAGAAAATCCGTGAAGAAGGGTCAATTCGAAATAAAACAGGGAAGAAATATGGGTTTTAGTTTGGAAAGAGGGTCGATGGAGGGGTTCTAGTGCAGTATTCCTGAGGACAACATTCGAAGAGGGTTAAAATTTAGGTCTTTTTTGATGCCTTTAAAACCTTCGAGAATAAGTCTTCATAAGGGTTTGAAAAACTGGTCCTTGAAAATAAATCTAAAGGGAAACCCTATAGAGCCGTTAAAAGAAAGCATTGGAAGACCCATTGATTTTTCTTGGTCTCTAAGGACGGGGGAGGTCGGATTTCGTTTCATTTTTT
>Ga0182738_1007354_pt1 | contig 11203 bp, 7 predicted proteins | sample eDN5th30CBELigMG_FD_128876 | JGI IMG/M metagenome (GOLD analysis project Ga0182738, IMG submission 128876) | Enriched Miracle-Growth compost microbial communities from Emeryville, California, USA - eDNA 5th pass 30_C BE-Lig MG (version 2)... ... | reverse complement strand
GAAAATTGTTGCTTCAAAAAGATTCCAATTAGTCCAATTTTTGGTTCGAAAACGTGTCAAATCTGGTCACAAGTCCTGAAATCTGGAATTGCTTGTCTGGAACAAATATGACAATGACGAAACTGAGATTTTGCACCAAGAAACTCAGATTTCCTTCCAGCTTTTATGAATTGATCCTATTGGAGAGAATCATAAATAAAAAGCTTTAAAGTTCATCCAGAGTTCCTCCTTCAAGAGAAGATAGAATTTAGACTTTAAAATCCTAAAAAAAAAAACGATCCAAAACATGGGGAAGAAATTTCGTCGTTTTTTTCTTCTTTCAAGTCATGGAGAAGAGACATTCTTCAACAATTGAATTTGAAAATCTCTCGAAAACTTCGATGAAATTCCTCAGAATGAAAGAAATTGGGTTTCTTGGGGCAACATTTTTGTTGAAGAAAACTTGAAAATTTTTTTTGCAAAAGTTTGCTCTTTTAGAAAATCATTTTATATAAACTTGAACTCTCTGTGAAGACAATTTTCTTTTCAAATAACAAGGGAAGTTTAGAAGGCCCATTGAATTCGATACGAAAGAAAAAGGTTCAAATTTAAACATACATTCTCAAAGTTATTTTAAAATGAAGTTTTTCATTTCAATGCAGAATTCGGAAAAAAGGAGAAAAGTCAAGTTATTTTCAAATTTTGCTCATAGAAAAAGTTTTCTCAACAGTTCAGTTGACACACCAAATACCCCCTAAATCTTATCTCACAACCAAGGGCATTCATTGAGAAAGTCTTTTATTTTTTTAAATATGTTTCAGGCAAATCTCGCAAATGAATGGGAAATACGTCATCACAACCTTCAAATACGTCGAAAGAACGAATGAAAAAATATTTTTCTTTTTTTTAATCTCATCATAACTTGAATTTGACTTACAAAAACCTGGACTTCCAAGCTCTAGAGTTGAACCATGGGGTTTATCTCCACTCTTTTTAAAAAGGAAGATCCATTCAATTCACCTGAATAATTAAAAATTAAAAAATAATCTTGTTTGCCAGCCAGCAGCCAGCCAGAGAAAACTTTGTATTTTTTTCAAATCAAAATGCCAGACTGAGAAGGTGTGTGCTTTTCTTTTCAACAACAAGTACTCTGCATATTCCGAGGCTTGTATCAAACCAGTAAGAAATGATAAAGATTTTTTTAAAACTCAATTGAGTGGTGGGTTTTAATGGGTTGAAATACAGCCACTCCTTTTTTAAAATGCCGCCCTTTCAAGGAACAACCATCGAACAAACAAGATTGCTTCATAGGATCACTTACGAATTAACATAGATACATAAAAAAAATGAAGGGCACCATTCATTTTGAATAAACTAAAAACTTGCAATTCTAGTCACTTATGCAAAGAAAACGAAACAAACAACCTGAGTTGACTTGAAATTCACAAAAGTTTCAGAGTTTAACCCAGCTCCTTGGAGATATAAAAGATTTTAAAGTGTATTTTTCTATTTTTTTGCAATTCTCACCACTTATCGAGAACTTTCGAAATGCTTTGTTAAGAGCGAAAATAATTTTTTAATCGGCAATAAAGCTCCAAAATTCCATCGCAGATTAAATTTAAAATAGAAAAACCAAGAGCCCGAAAATCTTTTTGTTTCAATGAATAACTGGGTTGAGATTGACTGTTGAGGACTTTGTGAAACAATTTGGTTTCCTGAAAACAAGAAAACTTCAAGAACGCTGAAGACTAGCAAACATAAAAAAAAAACACAATTTGCTGTTTACAGAATAACTTTTTTCTTTTGAGAATTTTAGAAAACAAGAGATGCCTGTCCATCATCCAACAACCACGAATGATGTGTTTTAAAAAAAGGAAATTCAATTAAAATCTTTTGGAAATTCGTCCATAGAATTTGAGCTTAATATTTCACTCATAGAATTATCTCGATTTAAACAATCAAAACAAGAATCATATCTTTACAAATTTTTTATTTCCAGATCTTTCCACATGAGTTCGAAGAAGTACAACCTTTGGTTTGTCACTTTCGCCACACTGACTGCGAATATAGGCTTTCTCTTCTTTGATTACAACATGAGTGTGTTCAACAGTGTCCGCCCTTATCTGGCTGATTACGTGTTCCCTGATGCATCCTCTGGAGTACTTTCGTTCATTCCCTCAGCCTCCACAATCACTGCTGCTATTGCCTCTATTTTTGCTGGATCCCTTTGCGCAAAGTTTGGAAGAAGAAAAGTCATGATGTTGAGTGATATCAATGCCATCATTGGAGTCATCCTGACGCTAGTTGCCTCTTTGCCTGTTGTCATCATTGGCAGACTCCTCATCGGATTCACGCTGGGAATCAGTACAGTTGTCATCCCTATCTACTTTACTGAAATCCCTCCTATTGAATATGTGGGAGCTGCAGGAATCGGATTGTCTGTCCTTGCCTCAATTGGTGTCTTGGCCGCTTTCTGTTTGGGACTCACTGTCCCAGATGAGATGGCTCCAGGGGAAACTAGTCAGACTTGGAGAATTTTGCAAGCCATTTCCATCTTGATTGCACTTGTGAGAATTGCAAATTTCCTCTTCTTCTTCAGATACGAGCCTCCCCAGTATCTGGTTGCAAACAACAGGATGGAAGAGGCTGAAAAAGCTCTTGCAGAAGTTTATAGAGAAGGAGTGAAAGAGAGAATGGAAGAACTCATCAAAGAACGCGACTTTATCAATTCTCAAGGCAAAGTTAAATTTATTGAATTATTCACCAGAAAATACAGAAGGGCTTTAGCTGTTTGCGTTGTTATGCTTTCTTTACAACAGATTTCAGGCTTGAATATTGTCATGGTCTTTGCAAAAACGATATTTGCCGATGGAATCGACGAAAATAGCAAAACACCTCACTACTATTCAATTGCCCTGGCTGCAGTCTTCCACGCCAGCAGCTACAGCTTGTTTTATTTCCTCAAGAGATTCAGTCGAAGAACCCTTATGGTTTACGGCACTCTTGCTCTGGGAATTATCGAGCTTCTTTTTGGTATTATCTCGAAAGCCGCCTCCCCTTCCTCCTTTGGAAGCAAAATCTTTATGATTCTCTGGCCCATTCCCTTTGTGCTTTCGACTGGAACCCTTCCAAATATCATGGTTTCAGAAACCCTCCCTGAAATCGGGTGCTCTGTTTGCTTGTTGGCAAACTGGATCTGGGGATTCCTGACGGTTCAATTCTTCCCAAATCTGACCGATGCGATGGGAATTAATGGTACCTTTATCTTGATTGGAGGTATCTGTGCCGTCTCAAGCGTTTATTTCTATTTCGAGGCAGTTGAAACCAAAGGAAGAAGCAAAACAGAAATCTTGCAACAATACAGTGGTACTTGGAAGAAAAATAAGGTTGCTAATGAGATCATTGCTCATGGAGAATCGAAAAATGAAAAGAATGCTTCTGATCTCGAAACCTTGAAAGGTACTCCTGATAAAAGTTCAATGATTCAACCAGAATCAGCTTAAGATATGATGAGATAGATAGGAAAGGAAAATATTCAAAGTATGATGTTCATTGTTTATTTATTAAATTACATTATTATTATCAAGTTATTTATTTAAATAAAGTACAAAATAAACGAAGCAATGTGCATCTACGAGAAATCCAACCTCCCTCACTAACAATTTTCATTCTGTGCGATTGAGAAGATCATAAGAGAGAATTTTGTGATATGTGTGAACATCCTCAAATTATCATGTGATTATGGTGAATCTTCATCTCCTCCTTCATTCAGCTTCGTTCGAAATTGTTAAAGATGATATATCAGATCTTGAAATTCGATAAGGCACTCGTCCAAAATACCCTTTCTTTCTGATGACAAACAGATCGAGACTAACATTCACATTTAATTGACTGACGAGATGAAGTGAACTTTGTTGAGTGATTGTGAAGAGACTTCAATATTGCCTGAAAAGGTGCCTTTTTCTCCATATCCTTTCTTGCAAAAAGACAAATCTCTGGCCTCTCTCCGACTTCTCTCTTCTTCAATCTTGCCTGGAATTCAGTTAGAAAATTGTAAAATCATTCTTTCTGGTCCCATTCTTTTCTCCTCTCACAAAAAGACAAGAGAAACCTCTAGAGGAACCTTATTTTGTCTGAATCACTTATCACTTTCGCATCAGACAATAATCAATTTCACCATGTTGTCTCTTATTTTAAATAATCAGTTTTAGAATTTTCTTCTATCTATGCCTTAATGTTTAAAAATTTATCTCTGTAAAGGCAAGAGAGAATTACACCTCCTTTAATATCCCTTTGAAAATGATTTGCTTCTCTTTGAAAATATATTGTTCACTCACTTTCTCGTAAAGCATATCAAGTCTTCTTTCAACACATCAGAATCTCGTGTTATTTTTTTTATCAAGAGAAGATGTAGCATTTTAAAACCCTCTTTTAATCATTTAGTATCCGGCTTTGTAAGACGGGGGAGAAGTCTTTTCTTTCCCATTTAGCTCGTTTGCTTTTTTCAGAGGGAAAATGACAGATGATAGAATCTCCTAAAAGTGCGATCTTGATGATGATGTCTTCTAGCCCTTGAAGTGAGTCTAATTCCTCGTAGGACAGGACAACAGTTTTATTTCTTATTCTAATTTTGTCGCTGGAAGGACTAATTTTTGCAATATAAAAATCGGCAAAAATACTTGTTTTTACAATTATTTTTTTTTCTTAAAAACACTTCCCTTCATGAATCAAAGAATCTTCCTTCTGCTTTGCATCATTGCTCTTTTCTCATTTGAGACCATCGCAAAAAGCTTCAGAGGAAATGACTTGAGCGATTTCAGCGATGATGATGAGATTGATCAGGAATATTCTTTAATTGAAGGTGAAGATGACATTATCCAAGGTGAACTTGCCAATTTTGAAGCTGCAGATGATATGGATTATGGTGGTTCAAATTGTGTTGAACAACTCGTATGCACACAAGTAACCGTTCCAAGAACAGGAGTCGTCCAGACTGTGTGCCAAAACCAACTCGTTTGCCCTTAAATAATTCAAGGGTATTGTGTCTGAATACATGTTATTTTCCCTTTTTTTGTAACTTCATTGCAAAATTCGATTTTTTTATCTGATAAATTAATTCATAAATGATTATGATATTATGAAACAACTTTTCACTTCAACCCGAACTCCTTACATTCCTTCTTCTCTTTACCTGAAACCCTTTCAGATGAGACTTTTCTGCCAGGTTAGCAAGACAGTTGAAAAATGATACCAAGGCAAAAGGACAAACTGTGTCCTGCCAAAAAATTATTTCCACTGTTTGAAAAATACTGAAAGTATCATATTGTACAAATAAAATCAGTTTTGGAATCTCTATTTCTCCTTTCGTTAGGATCCGTTGCAAAATACTTTTTAATTCGATTTAATAAGAGCTTAATTTGTTCTATTTCCTTGTCCATCAATATTAATCAAAGGCTCAAAGAAACACGTCTGCTGATAATTTCACACGTCCCTGCTTTCGGTTGTTATAAAAGTAACTGATTTCTCTCTATATATATTTTAACCTCAGAAATTTCAATGCTCCTTATTCTTCCATTAAAAAGTGATTACCCTCTGAACAGCAAAACAGTTGAATTAAGAAATAGTGGCTCTTGCTGCATAAATCAAAATTGAGAGACAAAATATTTTGCGAGGAAATTCATCTTCGAGTTCAATTCAACCTCGGACTAAATCCTCCTTTCTGAAGATGCTGCGATGTCTCCACTCACTGGTTGTGTTTTTGAACCTTGAAAGAAATTGTTCTGAAACCCAGAATCTTCTTTTTTGAGAAAAGGAATTTCTCCTAATGATGACCATCCAGCGTCTTTTTCACTTTAAAAGATGAATTCCATCCATTCAAGTTTTTTTAATGAGTCAATTTCAAGCATTTTTCTTCCTTGAAAATGAGCAAATTTCAATATTCAACCATGATTGGAGACTCGCTCACATCGATTATTCTGTGACATGGAAGCTATTGTCAGGAGAAAATTGAACCCCCTTCCATTGCCCCAAGAACTCTCTTGAAATCCCCCTTTTTCTGCAAAAAAATCTTCTTGAACTTTGTATTCTGTTTCTGGAGCTTCGAAATTTGATGAAAGAAAGTCTGTTACTTTGAATTTTTGTTCTTAGGCCAATACTAGCGTTTGATATAAAATTAACTTTTGCGAATTCGAATTAAATAAGCTGTTTTAATTGTAATGAATAAGCAGTAGGACGGTCATCCCCAGAAACGCGTAGAAGGATAGCCATCAAGTTCATTGGTTTAATTGGAAATCACTTTGATCATGAGTGGGTGATGAAGAAAAACAAACAATGTAAATTCTTTTTGATTGGGAAATTCGTCTTGCTCAAGAGAACACGCAGAATTATTATTTTGTCTTTTTCAATATTAATCTTTTCAAAAAGTTTGATTTGTGGACTTTAAACAGAAATAAAAGCAATCTTCTATATTTTAATAATGATAATCTAAACTCGTACTCATTTCTGGATGAATCCTAAAATTCTTCTTTATATTTGTCTTCTTCTTTTGTTTTTCTTACAAACTGAGTCAAAAAGTTATTCAAAGACAAAAAAATCATCAAAGGTCACAAAAACAACCACATACACAAAAACATATACCAAGAAATCAAGTTCTTCTCATCATGATGACGACTCAGACTGCGGAACGCCTGGTGAAGTCGTGAATTTGGAAGTGGGAGAAAACACTCTGACTACAGTTACAGTTTGCGGCCCGGAGGTTCAATGCCAAACAGTCAAGATCCCTCGTATTGGAACTCGGAGAGTTTGTAAAACTGTGACTGTCTGCAGAGATGAAACAAGCTAAATTTTTTTCCCTCCTTTATTGAATTATTTTATTTCGTTTTGTTTCCCTTTTGTTTCTATCTTTATAAAATTATATGAGCCGTATTTATCTTGTCTCCTTTTTATAAAAGTCATGAATTTGACATTTCATCTATATATTTTCAATAAATACAAAATAAATGACATTTTCTTAGGGTCATGTATAAACAATTAATTTCAGACTATTTTTTAAAGGAATTTCATCTCTTCCTTCAATTAATTAAGCTTTTCTTTCAATTTTTTTCGTGTAAAGGATTCATTTGTTTTCATGCATGTCTTCAATATATCAAGAAATTGGAGGACATTTTCCTCTATTTCTCATGCATTCCATATTCAATTTGGAAAAATTCTTGAAATAAACACTTTTTTAAATCGTTCTTTTGAAACATCAGCTTTTTCTGCGGCAAATTTCAAGGATCCACTTAGATGAACCAATCTTTTTTCTGAATCCACTGAAAATGAGAGCTCAATTTATTATCTAGCTCATTGCCTTTCTTTCTATTGAGCAATTTTATTAATTTGACTGAATAAACTGTCAAGATAAAAACATAGTAGTCAATTACTCAATATTTTAGATCTAATTCTATTCGACCGAAATACCATCAATCGAAAATCCACATCGCGATGAACTTTAGAATTCTCATATACCTGTTAGGTCTGAGTCTCATTTTGAGTCCTTTATGTTTATCACAAGAAACAACAGAATCAGCGGTTGTGCAAGAGGGAGAAGAGATTGTTTCATCAGAACCTTCTGATTTTGCATCTGATGACATAGATGCTGTGTATTCTGCTCAAAATACCGCAACTACGACTTCTCAGACATCAAAAAATGACAACTATAATATCAAGGAGATTTCAAAAGGAAAAGCTGGTTGTGAAGTTATGAAAGAGTGTCAAGATGTCGTCATGCCAAGATTAGGAACAAGAAATATCTGCAAAACTTATCTGAAATGCCATCAAAAGAACTGATCGGTGATTTATAGACAGCTAAGTGCGTGTCTCTCAAGGCTAATTTAGCGAATTTACGTGTGAATATCAATAATTTCTTCATTCCTTCATAATTAACAAAAACTATCATCTATCAATACTTTGTTTTTGAGTTTATAGAATTTTTGTCATGAAACCTTACCTTGTTCTGAATATGTTTATTTTCAAATCATACTTCAACTTTATCAAATGATCTCATATTCTTGGACTTTATTTTTGGAAATTGTTTGTTCGGAAACAAGAGATTGAGGAACACCAAGTCAAAGAGGAGGAAAATTTCATATTTGTGGAAAGATCACAAAGTAAGGGGTGAGAAGATACTTCTGAAGTTTTCATCCCAAAAGGATCAAATTTTGGTTGAAATTCGTTACTTTTCCTTTCACCAACTCAGTCTTAAAAGCAATATCCCTTTGAACAAAAAACTTTTCCCTCATGAAAAATCAGATTTACAAATTCGTTTTTTTCGCCTTTGAAAATCGTTTCATTCTCACTGTATGTATATTTTTGTTTAAATTGTAATAGTCAAAAAGAACTTTGATATCAATAAGATCAGAAACTATCTAAATCCATTTCTTTGGTCATATTGGACTTGAAATATCATCATCTTTGAGAGATTGTCTTCAAAACCTTTTTGCATTCAATGCGAACGAAGATAAAGACTAAAAGGTCGAAAATAAAGAAATGGCGGGAAAAACAAAAAGCTGGATCTCAAGGGTTTTACTCAAGAAATATCGAGATGTCTTTTCTCCAAACGTGTTTCCCTTCTTGTATGAAGATTTTGGTCTTCAATTTAGTTTGAATTATTCAAAATTTTGATTCTAGAGGAAATTTTTTTCAGCCAAATTCATTCAAATCTGAATGAGGAAAGCCAGGCTCCGAAAGTGAATCAACGTTTTCCTTGCTTGCTCACGGCTCTTGCTTAAGTTTTGATTGAACAAAATTCCTGAACGGATTCCTCCCCACCTATCATAATGAAGCCGTCAAGCCAAACCAAATCAAACCCAGTAAATTATTTATTTTGCGAAATTTATCCGTAATATATTCCAACTGTTATTTAGATTTAGCGATGATGCGCACAGAAAACTTCTCTTTGCTTTTCCTCTTCCTCTTGGTCTGGAATTTCAGAACTGCCAAATCAGACGGCAACTTTCTCGGAATGCCTGATGCCTTGGATCCTTGCAATGAAGAATTTGAGCTTGATGATTTGCTAGATTCCAACTTTGATGACATTTTGGATTTGATTGTGATTCCTGAGCTGGAGCATGAGAAGAATTATAACCATTCGCATCTCGCTGAAGACATTGAGGGTCTTCGCAACCGAGTAGATCAGCTGTTCCATGGAAACAACAAGCAAGATTATGAAAAATTAGTATTGATCTGGTCCTATGGCAACGGAGGCAAGGTCTTTGAAGGACTATTAATTGATGGCGAAATGGTTTCAGTCGACTCTGACTCAGATTTTTCAGTCCCAACCAATGATTGCGAAAGCGTTCAAGTTTGTGAGACGGTCATTATTCCCAGACTTGGTGAAAAACATGTATGCAAGACTGAGCTAAAATGCAAAACTACCCTGGATATGGACAGCGGAGAAGTAATCAATGAAGGTGAGATCTTGGGCGAGGATTATGAGCTTGATATCTCACTCTAAATAGTCTGAGAAAATAAACACTCTTCCTGAATTAACTAACACCAACTTCATGTTTTTATTGCAAAAGTGATTTGTTACTACTATTCTGAATTCACTCATATTTTTATTCTAATACTTGATGAAGCCCAATCAAAAGATGCTTCATTTCCATAAATTTCTTTTTTTGCTTAAATACTTTGATAGTGATCTATCAATAATTAACATTCTGCATCATTCATTTATTTGTTGTTTCCTATTATTCTAATTCACTACATTATCATTCAAAAAATTTTCCTTCAAAATCTCTCTTGGTTTCTTTCCAGGTATATATCTAACTATTAAACGTTAAGATTCATTTGAGAAAAAGCCCTTCCTGAAAATCTGATTTTGCAATTCATTTTACCATGAATAAATTTTACTTTCTTTGGGTCAATCAATCGATGTTGTTTCTCTCAGGAGAGAGACTCTTGGTCTTCTTTCTCTCTTATTGAACTTAATAAGTTCAGAGTTAACTTCATTTCTCTGAAAGTTGAGGGAGGAGAATAAGTTATAAAATAAACTGCTGCTCTTATTTAATTAAAAATAAAAATTAGGCGCGAGGCAAAATTAAATATCATCATATCAATAAATCAAATTAACTGACTTTGTTCAGAAGCTCATCCATCAGGTCCACCAAAGTCTCAATAATGTGCTTCCATTTCGTCTTCTTCCTCACTCTTTTTGTCGTATGCCAATCTCAGTCCCTCGAAAAGCGCGTTTTCCGATCATTTCGAGGTGAAAAGCCAAGTTCTAAAGAGAATCTTCCCAAACAGCTTGAGAACCTGCTTTTTGAATCTGAAGCAAACAAAAGTTTGGAATTAGAGCTCAATCATCGGAATCAAGAAAATGAGATTGATGCGATTTTAAACACAGCGTTCTCTGAAAATGATTGCGGTGAAGAAGATCTTGCTGTTGTAACCTTTGATGATGAAAGTATTGATAATGATATCCTCGAAGGCGTACTCTTTAATGGATTATTTGACCACAACTTGACTGTCAGACAGATGGGGTGTGAAACCGAAGAGGTTTGTCAAACGATTGTTGTTCCAAGAGTCGGAGAAAAGAGAATCTGTAAAGATGTTTTTCTTTGTGATACAAATGCAGAAACTGCCTCTGAATTTGAGGAGGAAACAATTTTGGATTCAAACTTATGAAGGAGTGTTTTCCCCTGATGATTTCAAAACGAGACGAAAGAAAAACTTTTCTTTTCGGAGGAAACCCTTGGAGATCTGAACAAAATTATTGATTTTTTGCAAACACCTTTTTTATTGAAGGGAAGAAATTCTTTCCAAGCTGCTTACTCTTCTTTATTTTTATTTTAATCTCGTATTATGAATTCTTAATTTTTATTCTACTTTTTGAATTAACCTGAATTAAGTAATATTATTTTTATGATTTCTTTTTGAAACAAAATTTTTGCGATGTGAGAACTTTCTTGAAAATCAAACTTTGATGCCAAATGTTTAAACGAGAGACCTTTTTTGAAATTTTTGCTTCCACTAAACTCGAAATAAAATTTACAACAATGTTTCGAAGTGAAAAACCTTGCAGAGCACATTCTCAATCATCCCTTCTTTCTCTTGAACAACATACTCAAAAAGTTGAAGAATTCTGATTCCTTGAGAAAAATAATATTTCAAGAGACCCATCCAATTCAATCGGAAAAATTAATCCTTTCAATTTCCAGCCAAAGAGAAATGGAAATCAGATTCT
>Ga0182738_1007351_pt1 | contig 11205 bp, 8 predicted proteins | sample eDN5th30CBELigMG_FD_128876 | JGI IMG/M metagenome (GOLD analysis project Ga0182738, IMG submission 128876) | Enriched Miracle-Growth compost microbial communities from Emeryville, California, USA - eDNA 5th pass 30_C BE-Lig MG (version 2)... ... | reverse complement strand
GGCGCCGTCGGGGACCGTCCCGGTGATGGAGCGGTCCTCAAACCCGGTGAAGCCGAGGCGATCCCATACCGAGACCGGCGCGAGCGACCCAGTGCCCACCACGGCGCCGTTGGCGTCGTAGAAGGTGACCTGCACCCCGGCCGAGGACGCGTCCCAGCCCTGGCCGCCGAGATCCGCGCTCAGCGCATACGGCGTTCCCGCCGCGCCGGTGACGTCGACGGTCTGGCTGATGCTCGACGTGCCCACCGGGCCGCCGCCGGCGAAGTTGTCACCGGCGCCCGACGGCGCGGTCTGCGGAAAGCTCGACCACGCCGGGATGGGAGTCGACACCGGCGACGGATAACCCATCGGGGTGCCGTAGGCGATCACGGTCGGGGTGCCGGTCTCGGTCCAGCCCGGGATGGTCACCCCGCTGTAGCCCGACCCGGACGGATCGGCCGTCTCAAAACTGGGGTTCACCAACAGGTTCTGGCTCATCTCCTGCGCGTCGGCGCTGGCGGCGCCAACCGGATCAAGACTGTTGAGCCAGCTGACGAGCTCGGTGTCCGTCTGCGAACCCAACACCGTGCTGACCGAGCCCATCTCCAGCAAACTCGTCATCGTGTTGAGGACCTGGTCGATGAGCATGTCGAAGTCGTCGGCATGGGCGTCGGGCGCAGACACCAGCTGCCCCAGCCCCAGCGCCACAAAAACGCTGGCCGCGCCGGTCATCCCGATCCTCAGACGCCGAAGAGCCATGGTTCCGACAATCCTCAGGCATCGCTAGGCCGTCAAGAAGCTCCAGCTAATACATTTCAGAGCCACAGCGAGTCGCCAGAATCGCACAACCGTGGGATCAGCCGAACAGATCCGCCAGGCTGAAGCTCGGGGTGTTGGCGATCAGGTCGGACATGTTCGCCCACTGCTGGGCCGCCTGGGCACTGAGTTCGGTCGGCCAGTCGTCGTTGCCACTCAAGATCACCGTCGCGAAGTCGTCGCGGGCGTTGAGCAACCCGGCCAAGATGCTGGTGTTCGGGTTGAACAGTGCGTCGTCGATTGCCGTGATGAACATCTGCGGCATCAGCACCGACATGGCGGTCTGGGCCAGCGCCAGCGTGATCGGCAGAGTGATGTCGCTGGTCAGCACCGGCAGGGCGTTCCACACCGAGGTCAGGCTTTCCATCGGGTGGTCCATGATGCTGCGCATGACGGCATCCCAGTCCGGACTCAGCGCGTCGGTGAACCGCAGCTCGATCGGGGTGGAGGGCTGGCTTCCGAACACCGACTCGAAGTTATCTCTGCCCATCAGCGCCGACAGCGCGTTGAGCTCCAGATGCTGGAGCACCCAAGCAGGCTGGGCGTGGATCCGGGACACGTCCATGGCGTAGTCATACGACATCACCCGCCGGGCCATGTCTGCGGCGAACTCCTCCGGGCTGACGGTCGGGGTGTCGCTGGGCAGGTACTGAGCGATGTCGCCGACCGGCACCACCTGTGCCGTCACCCCCAGGCCGATCGCGGCGTCACGATCGTCGACGTTCTCGAAGCGCGCGAAGATCTCACCAGTGGCGAGTCCGCCGGTGTCGAGCCAGTTGGCCACGCCCGGATTCGTCGCGCTGATGACGTAGTAGGTGTAGCCGTCGTCGGCGTGGAAGGTGGTGGTGTTGTTCAGTGTGGTCTGCGCCATGACATAGGGCAGCGCACCGCCGTAGACGTTCATCAACTCGATGCCGCTGTAGGCCGCCTCCACGTTCGGCACCTTCAGGATCAGCGCCTCACCGGAATCCAAATCCCAGTTGCCACCGGTGACGACCGCGGACTCCAGACCGACTCCATAGCTGGTCTCCGGTGCCAGCGTCATCATCGTGTTGGCGGGCACCTCCATACCCACCGATGCCCCACCTTCGATGCTGCGCTGGTTGAACGGCACGACGATCTGAGCGAAGGCGCTGAACAGCATGTTCAACACGTCATCAACGGAGCCGATCTTGGCCGGCTCGGTCGGCACGTCGGTTCCACCGCCCTCGGTGGGGAAGAATCCGCCGGCCGGGATCGCGAAGAACGGCGGGCAGTCGGCCACACATTGAAGGCTGATGTTGGCCGGACCCTTGGCCCAGTCACCTGTCATGTCGCGGATCAGCAGGGACGCGGCGCCGCCGACGGTGGCGTCGGTGGAGTCCAAGAAGTTGACCGCACCCGCCGGCGCTTCCGGTCCGATATAGATCGTGAAGTTGCCATTGGCGTCGACCACCAGGCCGTGGTTGAGTTCCAGATCCTCGATGGTGTGGGCCGTGGCGCCGGTGACGGCCATGGTGCTGATCGACATGTGCTCGGTTCCCCCGCCGAGGGTTCCGGTGAGCACGTAGGTCGCACCGGGAGCCAGCCCCGCGGTGACGTGGTAGTTGATGTCGGGGGTGAAGTAGTCGAAATACTGGCGCGAGTCGGCGACGTTCCCCGCGACCACTTCGGGCGATTGGAAGAACACTCCGTTGAACAGCTCGGTGACCCGCGACAATCCGGTCGTGATCAGCTGGTAGTTGGTGTTGCGCAACATCGTCATCAGCGTGTCCGCGTCGCCGGGCGAGGCATAGGGAAGTGACAAATCGTAGGCCTGCGCCTGCTTCATGGCGTCGAGCAGCGCATCGAGGGCCTGCTGATATCCCGCGGTCAACGTCACCGCAGGTGCGGCACTGCCGGCGGTCACCAGCGGGGTGCCCATCACCATCGACAGCACGCCGCCGACCGCCACTGCGGCGGTCGCCAATCGCCGTCCGTGACCCGAGGAGCGGAGCCAGGACGAAACCCGCGAAGGGCGCTGCGCTTCGATGTTGCCGGTCATGTCCACGGCCACTACTCTCCCGCTCTCGTTAACCATTTTCTCTTTTTACTCACGGCTGATTCTTATTGGGGACCATACGTCCGGGCTGGAAGAGGTGCAATAGTCGGCGTGCAGTTTGGGGCGATCGTGTCGCCCAACCGGTTGCCGACATCAACCGGCATCGACCGGTAGGTTGCGCTGCATGTCCATGCGATGGCTTTCTGCGTTCGGCGCGGTGACGACGGCACTGGTCCTGAGCGGATGCGGGCTGACGGTGACAAAGACCGGCACCGATCCAGTGGCGCACCTGGCCCCCCGTAGCACCCCCAACGGCATGGTGTTGGTGTCACCGGACAACTTCGTGCGGGCCGTCACCGACCAGGAATTCACTAACATCGTCAACGAGAACGGTTTCGGCCGTTTCTTTCACATGCGCGACGTCACCCCGATTGACAGGCAGCTCGTGGTGCGCTCCAACCGGGACACCTTGTATTCGGCTGCGGTGTTCGACCTGCAGGCCAGTCCGGTGACACTGACCTTGCCCGATCCCGGTCAGCGGTACATGTCGGCGCAGGTGATCAACCAGGACGAATACGTCACGGACATGTTCTACGGCGGCGGCGAGCACACCCTGGATCAGCAACATGTCGGAACCCGCTATGTGGCCGTCGCCATTCGCATCTTGGCCGATCCCAACGATCGCGCCGACCTGGCCGCAGCACACCGCCTGCAGGACGCGATCACCGCGCAACAAGACGACACCGGCAGCTTCGACGTGCCCCGGTGGGATCCGGTCAGCCAGAAGAAGGTCACCGACGCGTTGTTGGAGCTGGCCCAGACCATTCCCGACACCCGGGGCATGTTCGGCACCGAGGCCGACACGGACCCGGTGCGGCATCTGATCGGGGCGGCCGCGGCGTGGGGCGGCAACTCCGAGAAGGAGGCGCTGTACCTCAACGTCACCCCGGCCCGCAACGACGGCAACACGGTGTACCGCCTGACCGTCAAAGACGTTCCGGTGAAAGCGTTCTGGTCGGTCACCGTCTACAACAAGAACGGCTACTTCACGGAGAACCCGCAGCAGGCGTACTCGGTGAACAACATCACCGCGGCCAAAGCGGCGGACGGATCGGTGACCGTGCAGTTCGGGGGTTGTTCGGACGACAACACAGCCAATTGCCTGCCCACCACACCGGGATGGAACTACATGGTCCGGCTCTACCAACCGGAAAAGGACATCTTGTCAGGTAAGTGGGTCTTCCCGGCGGCGCAACCAGAAGAGTCGGCGAGCAGCGACACCCGGTCTCCGGCAGCGGCACCTACTCCGGCGTCCAGTCCCGCGCCCCCACCGGCACCGAGGAGGTAGTTGGTGGAAAAGCAGTTTCGCTTCGGCGTGGGCCTGAACCCGATCCGGTCGGCGACCGAACTCGCCGAGACCGCGCGGCGGCTGGAGGGTTTCGGCTTCGACGTCCTGCACGTGCCTGACCATCTTGGCGCCCCGGCCCCCTTCCCGGTCCTGGTCGCCGCCGCCGCGGCCACCTCGACGATCCGGGTGGGCACCTACGTGCTCAACGCGTGTTTCTACAAGCCGGCGCTGTTGACCCGCGACATCGCCGAGACCGACGTGCTCTCGGACGGGCGGCTGGAGGTGGGTCTGGGGGCGGGCTACGTGCGCGCGGAGTTCGAGGCCGCCGAGCTGCCCTTTCCCAGCGCCGGTCGCCGCGTCGAATACCTCGAGCACGTGACGAAGTATGTGGCGGCGCACCAGCCGCGCGTGCCCATCCTGATCGCCGGCAGTGGTGACCGGCTACTGACGGCGGCTGCTCGCCACGCCGACATCATCGGATTGACCGGGTCGCGGGTGGACGGCGCCGAGGATTCGCTGGCCGAGCGGATCGACTTTGTGCGCGCGGCCGCCGGCGACCGGTTCGATGCCCTCGAACTGAACCTGGCCATCACCGCGGTGCCGACCGACGGTTCCGGGACGCCCAATCTGTCGCTGACCCGTCGGTTCGCGCCGACACTGTCGGATGAGGAACTGCTGGCCTCGCCCGCGGTGCTGTCCGGGTCGGTTGACGAGATGGCCGACACACTGCGCGAACGCCGCCGCTGCTACGGGATCAGTTACTTCACCGTCCAGCAGCAGCACGCCGAGGCCTTCGCGGAGGTCATCGCCGCACTGCGGTGACCAGCGCACATTGTTTGCGAACGAGAGTGGTTTGTTTACAAGAATTTTCGCAACCGGGCAGCATCTTCGATATCGCTGCGGAACTTGTCGAGCGTGCTCAACGTATACATTCCGTCGATCGCCCGATCATCCCAGAGCTGGTGGATCTTCCGCAGGTCCGAGACGCGATTCTTCCAGCCGATCCCGTCAATCACTGCGATCACAAACTGACGTGGCGAGCGAACCTCTGCCATCTCCTCGATTTCCCGCACCGCGTCGGTGAGCTTGCTCCCCGTCGAGTCGTAGCCCTTCGCCGCGACCACGATCTCGGCGGCGCTGCCGTTCGGGATGACCAGGTCACACGGAGCGGTACGCCCGCTGCGCCCTACGAAACGCGTGCGCGTCTCATAAGGCAGGCCGAGTCCCTTGACGACGGCTTCGATCTCGTCTTCGACGTGACGCCCCTGCTGCCCGGCAGCTGCAGCCGCGGCCCGGGTGCCGGCACGCGCGATGAGTACATCCGCGGCACCGTACTGCGCGTGTAGTTGCGCAACCGTCTGCGGTACCAGAAAGTACGCGTCGTCGAGCCAGTCGATCAGCTCCGCAGCTCGGGTGCGGGCGAGCCGCACCCAGCCGGCGGTATCAAACTCATGTTTGAGCGCGTTCTTGAGCTTCTCCTGGCCAAGGCCGGTAAAGAGTGCCAGCACCGGTACGTCATGGGGGTAGGCGGTCACCCAGGCCGTGAGCGAGGCGCGATCGATCGTTGGCAGGGCGGCCAGCGACACGACCGCGCGACGGATAGCGTCGGTCTCGGGTGTAGCGGCGAGCGGATCGATGTGCGCGCTCAATCGGCCGAGTGCACCGAGGTAATCAGCGAACGGAACCGCGGCGCTCATGCATTGGTTCCGACAAACAGGTACTCGGACACATCGCGGCGCGTGGCCGCCGAGTGCGTTCCGAAGCTGTATTTGTGGTCGACGGCGATTTTCTGGACGTCAGACTTCACCTTGCCGAGCAAGTCGACGATCCGGCTGGCATCGGGAAGCGCGTTCGAGGAGTAGGACAGCACGATCGCGCCCGCATCCTCGAACCGCTCGAAGGTCCGCAGTAGTGCGTCCTCGATCGTGCGCTTGTAAGCAAACGGAGTGAATCTCTTGGCTATCTTCTTGGTCTTTGTCTCTTCCATGATCGTGACGTCACGCCAGTAGACGCTTAATCCTTCGAGGAAGTGATATCGCTTCATGTAGTCGGCGTCGTCACGCGGCGGCGCGTAGGGCGGGTCCAGATACACCAAGTCCGGGGCCTCGACGTCCAGGTCGAAGATGTCGCCGGTGACCGTGCGGCTCTTGCTTCCGTTACTGAACACGACGGCGTTGTACTCCGCGGCAGCACGACGAAAATGCTCCCGCAGTGTCATGCGGAGATCGCGGCGGCCGTCAGCGTACTTGGTGGAGTCGGTGAAGGTGAACACCCCGCGAGGTTGGCGTCGAGCCGCGGAGAGCACCAGCGCGGAGATCGCGATGTCTCGCTTGAATCCGGTCAGCTGTTCGATATGCGACCACGCCGAATCGAGGAACGCACGATCCTCCGGCGTGTAGTAGAGCCCGTCGAACTTGGTCTGGATGAAGTCACGGTCGTCGGCAGCCGGTCCGCAGATCAGGTCAATGTCCGCAGCGGTGAGTCGCACAGACGAGTTAGCAACAGTCGCCCGGGTGATCATGCCGGGGAACGCCAGAAAATCGTTGCTCGTGACCGAGAACCCTTGTGCCTTTAACAGGTACGAGACCACCCCAGAACCGGAGAACGCATCTACGGCCGTCTCACCGCCAAGATCGGCAAACAACCGCTCCAGGTGCGGCAACAGTTGGAATTTCGAGCCCATATAGCGCAGCCGAGGAAACCTTTGGGCCCGTTCAAGAACCTCGACCGTCGTTACGGCCCTCGGCTGCGTCATGACGTCACCATGACACAGCATTACGACAGTCCCCGGCAGGCCCGGCACGTGTCCGGCTCACGAACACGCCGAGGCCTTCCGCGAGGTCATCGCCGCACTGCGGTGACCAGCGCCCACACCGAAAAGCCCAGCGCACCCACTACGGCGACGGCGCCGACGTAGAGGCCATAGCCGGCGGTGATCGGCGCCGCGACGTTCAACCGGTAGTACCAGATGCCCAGTGCAGCGATGAGCGCAGAGTCCAGCACGGCGACGGCCGCGGCCAGCCGGGTGAAGAGTTCCCGGGCCACCATCGCGCCGGCCACCAGCAGAACGGAGGCGAGCAGCACGATCAGCTGGCCGACACCAAATCGGGGCGGCAGCGCGATGGCACCGACGCTGCCGCCGATCGCACTGGCATGCCCGCCGCCGTTGGCCGACGTGGTCAGCCACGGCAACCATGCACTGGCCGACAGCAGGGCCGCGCACAGCGCAATCAGCCAACCGGGACGCGAGCGAGTCATGTTGTGACACTAGCTCGCATCAATCAGCACGCCGCTGCGCGGCATCGTCAACGTTCGCCTCAGGCCGAGCCGTGCCAGGAACTCGTCGTCGTGACTCACCACGATGAACGCTCCGCGATAGCCGCCCAGCGCGTCGACAAGCTGACCGACGCTGTCCAGATCGAGGTTGTTGGTCGGCTCGTCGAGCAGCAACAGCTGCGGCGGTGGATCGGCGAGCAGTAGTTGGGCCAGCGCGACGCGGAAGCGCTCACCACCGGACAGGGTGCCGACCGGCCGGGCCACGCAGTCGGCGGTCAGCAGAAACCGGGCCAGTTGGGCCCGTACCGCCTGCGGCTGCCTGCCGGAGACCGCCGACACCGCGTCGAACGCGGACATGGTGTCGTCCAGGTGGTCCAGGCGTTGCGGCAGATATCCGACCCGGTCGGTCAGCAGTCGCCCGGCATCGCCTGTCAGCAGTGCTTTCAGCAGCGTTGTCTTGCCCACCCCGTTCGGGCCGTCCAGGGCGATGCGTTCCGGTCCCTGCACGATGATCGGTCCGTCGGCTCCCGGCAGCTCGGCCAGCCGGCGACTGTTGGGCACCTCCGGATCGGGCAGGTCGACGCGAATGTGTTCCTCGCGACGAACCCGGGCGGATGCGGCGTCCAGATCGGCTTGGGCGTCACGGACGCGACCGTCAAGATGCCCGCGCAGCTTGCCCGCTGAGACCTGGGCATTGGCAGCGTTCTGGTTCATCACGATCTTCGCGGCGCGCCTGTTCTGTTGGGCGACTTGGGCTGCCCGGTTGCGTCGGGCGAGTTTGGTCTCGGCTTCCACGCGTTGGCGCTTCTCCACCTTGACCACCTGTTCGGCGGTACGGGCCGCCGTCCGGGCGGCGGTCTGCTCGTCCTCCAGGTGGGCCCGCCAGGCGCTGTAGGGGCCGCCGAATGTGGTGAGTCGCCCGTCGTAAAGCTCGGTGGTGCAGTCCATCTGCTCCAGCAGCGCGGTGTCATGGCTGGCCACGATGAGTGCCCCCGGCCACGTATCGACCAGCCGCGCCAGCCCGGTGCGCGCGGCGCGGTCCAGGTTGTTTGTCGGCTCATCGAGCAGGGTGATCGGTGCGGCCGCCAGCCGCAGTCCGGTCAACGCCACCAGCATGACCTCCCCACCGGAGAGTTCGGCGACTCGGCGATCGAGGTCGCCTGATCCAAATCCGATGTCGCGCAGTGCCGCATCGGCGCGGGCTTCGATGTCCCAGTCATCACCGACCACCTCGAAATGGGCCTCGGCGGCATCACCGCCTTCGATGGCCCGCAATGCGGCGAGTCGATCGGCGACGCCGAGCAACTCGGCGATCGAGGCGTCGGTATCGAGGGTGAGCAGCTGCGGCAGGTAGGCCACCTGCCCGGCAGTGGTGATGTGCCCGGTTGTCGGCCGCAGATGCCCGGCGATGAGCCGAAGCAGGGTGGATTTGCCGGCACCGGTGGCGCCCACCAGGCCGGTGCGGCCGATACCGAACGAGCCGGCGACGCCGGCCAGCGCGGCACTGCCGTCGGGCCAGGTGAAGCCGACATCGGTCAGGGTGACGACAGCCTGGGAATCGGAAAAAGGAAGGGACATGGGGTCTCCGGGAAGGTCAGCGGGAGCGCTGACAACCGGGACCGTACTACGGCAACTCGGCGGTGATCAGCGCGCGGACAGCGGCGTGAGACCGACGATGCCTGTCATTCCATAACCTCCCGTGAAGCGGACGTCCGCCACCCTAGCGGCGGGAGGGAGCGGCGTGCAACCGATTAACTCGGCGCGAAAACCGTGACGAACTTGCGCAGCGACTCGTTGATGTCGCCCTTGAGCGCGGCGGCCACCAGCATGCCGATCGGCCCGAACAACGCCGGACCACCCAGGTGCACATCGAAACTGACCTTGGAGCCATCGCCTTCCGGCGCGACCTTGGCGAGCAGCTTGATCTTGACCCCGCCCTTGCCGTCGCCGTTGAGGGTCATGCCGGTGGGCGGCTTGTAGTTGACGATCGTCCACCTGACCTTGTTGAGCATGCCTTTGACCTCGACGATCGACTCCAGCGTGGTGCCCTTTTCGAGGGTCTCGGGCAGCACACTGCGCCATACCCGGTGAATGGTCAACCACTCTTTGTAGCGGGACAGATCCGAGGCGTGCGTCCAGGCCTCTTCGGGAGGCAGCGGGACGTCGATGGATCCGGAGAGCTTGGCCATGTCGTGCTTTCCCCTTGTGTCGCGGTTTATCGCTGGGTCATTGTGGTCGTTGCCGACTCCCGCCACAACTTCGGCCGCTCACCGAGCATGCCGCCCCTGGCCCACCACATCGCCTCGATGGCGGCGGCGCCGAGCGCGCCGATGCCGAGCGCCAGCAACGTCAGTGCCACGTTGGAGGGGTCCAGCAGGAACTTCTCCCGGGTCAGCGGCATCGCGAAGATCGCCACGTAGGCCAACCCGCAGCTGATCACCAACAACAGTCGCCACCACTGATAGGGCCGCGCCACCACCGCCAGCACCCATCCGGCGGTGCTCAGCAAGGTGATCAACGCGCTGGTGGAGGCCTGAATCTGCTGGACCGCGGTGGCCTCACTGCCGCGGTAGGCCACCAGGTAGGACGCGAATGTGGCGATGCCCACCACCACGCCGGCCGGCAGCGCCCCGCTCATCACCCGCCGTACGAAACCGGGGTGCGCCCGCTCGTTGTTCGGCGCGAGCGACAGGACGAACGCCGGGATGCCGATGGTGAACCACGCCGCGACCGTGACATGGATCGGCTGGAACGGATACAGCAACGGCTTGGTGCCGAACAGTGCCGACGCCAGCCCGACCAGCCCGACCAGCAGTGCGAGCAGCACGGAATACACCGTCTTGGTCAAGAACAGGTTCGCCACCCGCTCGATGTTGCCGATCACCCGACGCCCCTCCCCCACCACGTAGGGCAGGGTGGCGAATTTGTTGTCCAGCAACACGATCTGCGCCACCGAGCGAGCCGCTGAGCTGCCCGCCCCCATCGCGACCCCGATATCGGCATCCTTGAGCGCAAGCACATCGTTGACGCCGTCGCCGGTCATCGCCACCGTGTGGTCGCGCGCCTGCAAGGCGTGCACCATGGCCCGCTTCTGATCGGGACGCACCCGGCCGAACACGGTGTGTTCCTCCAGCGCACCGGCCAGTCGGTCCGGTTCGGTGGGCAGCTTGCGGGCGTCCATCGCCTCTCCGGACAACCCCAGCTCGGCGGCCACCGCGCCCACCGAGACCGCGTTGTCGCCGGAGATGACCTTCACCGACACGTCCTGCGCAGCAAAATAATCCAACGTCTCGCGGGCGTCCGGTCGCACCTTCTGCTCGAGTACCACCAGCGCCGCGGGAGTCACCTGTCCCGGCGCTTCAGGATGGTCGACGGGCTGGTCGCAGACGCCGAGCAACAAGACACGCAGACCGCGCGCGCCGATCCGTTCGGCCTGCTCGGCGGCCGCCGAGGACGGTTCGAGCAGGACATCGGGCGCTCCGATCACCCAGTTGCCGTGCTCGGAAAAGGAGACACCGCTCCATTTGGTGGCCGACTTGAACGGCGCGCAGGCGCTCGACGTCCAGTCCGGCGATGTCGGGAACGCCTCGGCGATCGCCTGGATGCTGGCGTTGGGGCGGGCGTCTTCTGCGGCTAGCGCGGCCAGCGCTTGATGTACCGGAAGGCCTTGCCCGCCATCGAGTTCGGCGACCTCCGACACCCGCATACCGTTCTCGGTGAGGGTGCCGGTCTTGTCGGCACAGACCACGTCGACACGGGCCAGGCC
>Ga0182738_1007350_pt1 | contig 11205 bp, 9 predicted proteins | sample eDN5th30CBELigMG_FD_128876 | JGI IMG/M metagenome (GOLD analysis project Ga0182738, IMG submission 128876) | Enriched Miracle-Growth compost microbial communities from Emeryville, California, USA - eDNA 5th pass 30_C BE-Lig MG (version 2)... ... | reverse complement strand
GGACCATTTATAAGGAAAAATTTGCGAAACGAAAAAGATTCTGGTATCTTTTTCTGAGAAATCACTCGAAAAGAGAGTTGAAGAATGATAGTGTAACCATTCTAAAATAGGCGAAATTCAACATGACTCTGAAGAAATAAAGAACTTCTGAAAAAATTTAGTTCGTTCTCTTCTTTGTCAATTAACGTGAAGGTTTACAAATTCTAAATCTCCTCCCTTCTGATTTCAATTTTTTTCACATATAACCCAAAATCGTAAGCTTCTGGACCTCTTTACAATTAAAAATTTTGGTGCCTTGTATAAAAAATTTGGGATTTTATGTGATGGTTTCATCTCTCTCACCCTGTTGACCCCATGAGTCATGCGTGAAAATCCTGCCAAGCCTTTATTTAGAGATCGAGCTTCTCGTCGTTTCACAAAATCAATCCAGAATAAAAACCCTTCTTAATTCGTTTCACTATCAATCTTCAATTAAACCAAACAGTTTTATTAAAAAAACTTCATTTCCTTGAGAGGTTTTTTCTTCAGACTTTACGCTTTCTTTATAAAATTTTCCTTTAAAATCTTCTCTAATAAGGCTTTTCTCACAAAGAAGATGCAGAGAGTTTTACTTTCTTCCACAAGAATATGCTTATGGGACAGATTTATATGATGAGATTATTCAAATAGAATCAATTCAATATAAATTTAGAGAGTTTTTGAGGGAAGACCTTTCCCTAGCAAAACCTCTCATACAATTTCTTTTCTTCTTCTAATTTTTTTTTGAATATCAACATTATATTCAAACTAACAAGACAAATGTCAAATAAAAAAAACAAGCAACAGCAGCAAGGCAACATAGTAAAAAAACATAATAACAACATTCTTTCTTTATTTTTTATATCGTTTTTGCAACAAATTTTAATTCAAATATTTCTCCTTTATTATTATATCCCTCTTTCAAAAGCCATTTTTCCATTATTTTCTATTGACTTTCAACAGCAGCAACAGCCCCAACAACATTTTCTTCTTGTCGTTCTTGTACTTCTTCAGCCTTCTTTTCTGCCTTTTCTTCTTCAACGACAGTTTCTTCTTGTTGTTGTTGAGCAGATTCAAGGCCTTTTTCTCCAATAGCATTCTCATTTTCAAAGCCAGGTGAGGCAGTCTCTTCACTTTGAGTGACCTCTTCAGCTTCATTGGCCACAGGAATGGCTTCAGGTTGCTCTTCTTCTTCTTTGAAGATCATCTCTCCTTCTTCTTGGTTCTTATCAGATCCTCCTTCTATATTCTCTGTATCGACTCTTGACTTTTCTGGGCTAAAGGTAAAGGCCACATTCTCTCCATTTTCTCCTCCATTTTGAACAGTCAAATTCTTTTGCTTCATTGGAGTCAGATCTTGTATATTGCCTTTATATAAATTAGTCTCTCTAAAGGAAAACGTTCTCTTACTGTTTGTAAAGGCATTGCCTTCAAAGTTATTTGAGCTGGGAGGAAGGAAACTTTCCTCGTCATCCAAGCCTTTCAAGAAGCTTTCCATATTCTTATTATCATCAAAGTTCTCACCTACAAATCCCATCAAAATCCCTTCAAAAATCCGCTCTTTACTTCTCAAGAAGCCAGTCATATTCTGAGTATAATTAGCGAGGTTATCCTTCTCTAAAAGGACCATTAAAGGGAGGTCTTTACAATAGAATTCTTTACTTTTACGGGCGAGCTTCTCTTGCATGCGCTTCTTTTGCGAGCTGATATCGCCTTTAACAACAGAGTCATTGTCCTTAGAAGAGCCTCCGAAGTTCTCGAGGACGTCATTCAAATTTTGCTTAACGTTGGCCTTCTCGTTTCTCATCTTCAATTCCAATGAAAAATACTTCTGCTTCTTATTTTTCAAGGTGCTTATACTGTCCCTCATATTCTAACCAAAAAGGTCAATAAAGAAATTTTCCAAAGGGGTCTTTACGGGGTTAGTAGGCATTTTTGTAACTCTTCTCTTGTTATATTTTGCGGCGGCGTCTTCTTCATCAGAGCTTTCTTCATGAGCTTCCGTAATAACATCATGCTCCGTGTCAAGATTAGGCGAACTCACGGTCACTTTATATTGCGAGTTATTGTTATTTCCGCTCAGGAAGCTGTTATTTTGGCCAGATGAAAGCCCAGCAGAGCCGGGTTCTTCTTGTTGAGAGCTTTGGTCGCGGGATCTATTAAGTTCGGACGCGTGGGAATTGTTGAGAGCTTTAGCGTTTTCTTGGATGAGGAGCTTGAGGGACTTCTTTGTGGCGAGAATATCTTGGATTTTGTAAATGAAATAGGAAGCGATGTTGTCTTGGATTGAATCGTAATACTCTACACATTGCTATTGAGGGGGAAAAGGTTAGATTTTAAGCAGAAAAATGAGAGGTTTTACAGCGTAAAATTGAGTGAGTTCGTCAAGGGTTTCTGCGGTATAAGTCTTGTTGGAAATTTCTTGTTCAAGTTTAATGACTTGCGTGAAGAATTGAGTGGTAAGAGATTGAACACGCTTGGTAGTAGAGGAGTTTGCAGAGGGTTTGAGGAAAGACATAGTGAGAGGAGTGAGGTAAAGGTGGGACTTTTTAGAGGTGAATTAATAAAGTTAATTAATTTAATGATTTGTAATGGAAAATAACGTCGGAATTTTTATGTCTTTGATGAGTGTAAATGTTTTTATATACAATAAAACATAGTTTTTCTTTTTGTTTTTGTTGCATAAATTTGTCACAATCAAAAGCTTTTTTGTTGGTTTCATTTAATTTTTAATTCATGATGACTCATCTTCTCTTTAATTAATCCTTCAGTTCCTTATTATCAACCCAACTCCCATTCCTTTCCTTCCCATTTTTCTCCTCTTGCCATCTTCACAAGCAAGAATTCTCTTTGAAATTTCAAAGGGATTTTTTTCTTTGTTGAGAGTGCCAGTCAGATATGTGGCCAGTCAAGATAGATATATCCTTAAAATAAAGCATAGAAATACGTAAGATAATATATATTGAGATTTTAAGGCTGTTTAAATCGTAAGCCTTAAATTTATAGTTTAAGCTTAAACATAATTTGGTATCGCCTCTTATCCTATCAAAAGCCCTTGAGCTCCTTTGCTGCCCAAAAGTGCCAAAATCCTCCTCAATATAATCTAAAACAAAGGAGGACTTGATGTTTTCCTCATAAAGTTGACCAGTTTTTTTCCCTTCCTCCTCCAAGTGAAATTCTTCAAAGGTCCTTTTGTTCTTTGTTTTTCATGAAGCTGAAGTTTTTCGCCAAAAAAATATTTTCAAAAATTTTCTGTTGCCTTCTGCTTTCAATTTGGAAAAAATTCGTTCTTTACAAATACAGTACTTTAGTCGATTCAAAAAACACTCCCAATAGTTTTTTGGAGCCCATTTTAAAAACGCAAGACTAAGGACAAATCATCCAAGACAAGAAATTGACATGAAAAAAAAACTTCTCAGAGAAAGATCAAAATACTTTCTAAAAGGGTTTTTAAATAATAGTCCAGTCAAGATTCTAAAAGGCCAAAACAAAAAAAAAATTGATCGATCGGACCATCCAAACATTTTCTTGGCATGAAAGCTCTGGCCTGTGATCTTTCAAAAATATCACTCCCTCTTCAAGTCATATCACGATTATATTGAGGGAGGGACTCGTCCAGTTTTATCTTTTTTACTTTGCCTCTGGAGTATCCCAGTTTGCTTTTGATAAAACAAGCCTTGAAGAGGCAAAAACCCCTCGGTGGCCTTTAGAAGGCTGACTGAAAGAGAATTTTTTGAAGAGATATTTTCACGACCCATTCGAATCTAGAAAATCTTTGTTAAATTTATCTCAAATCAAATTCATTTACAAAAAGCTCTCAACACAACAAGCTCTTTCTCGTCATAACCAAAACTCTCATATAGAGTAACCTTACCAATTACCTAATAGAAAACTTTATTAAAGGGAGATAAGGACGAATTCCGAGCAGATCAAATTATTAGAGACATCTGAATCAGACGAAGGCAAGGAAAAATTTTCCTTTTTTTAGAAAAAAATATTAAGGTTCAGCCCTTCAAAGGCTTACAAAAGGGATAAATATTTCTATATTCCTATATTTCTTAATTAATTTATTCCTCTTCCCAAGGCCAAAACCCCTTATATCTCATGGGAAATTGTTTAAAAGGCGACGAAATTCAACAGCCGGTCCGTCAAAAGAACCCCAATCCCTACCAGACAAACACAGTTTCCGAACAAGACAAAACAATTCTCAAGCTCAAAGCCTATCGTGATAAACTCCTTTCACAAAAGCGTGCTTTATACCAAAATGCCGATAAGGCCCAAAATGAAGCCAAAGTGCTCATAAAACAAGGCAAAAAAGACCGTGCGCTCTTCGCTTTAAAGAGAAAGAAGTTATATGATAATATGGTGACGGATATTGAGAACCAATACACGATTATTGAGAAGACCGTCATTGACGTTGAAGGCAAAATTCAGCTTTCTGAATACACGAATGTATTAAAAGACACAAACGACTTGATAAAGTCACTGGATACGGCTACAAAACTGGAGGAATTGCAGCAGATTGGCGAGGATATTAGGCAAAGAGAAGTAGAGACGAGAGAGTTTAATAAATTGTTCGAAGAGCATCATGTTAATGACTCGGAAGTTAACGACTTGTTCAAGCAATTTGAAGCGGAAGTCAACGCTGAATCTTCTTCTGTTGTGAATAAATCCAACGTCAGACAACAAGCCAGCCCAATCAGACAGACAAATCACAGAGAAGTCCAAGAAGAAGAAGACCATGGCGATCAAGAAATCAGCCAAAAGCTCGCTATGCTTGCGTAATAGAAAGAAATTTTTGTTGTTATTTAAAGGGGAAATCGTCCTGTTATATAATGATAATTACGAATGTAATTATTAGTAATGTTGATAAAGAGAGCCAAAAGAGCCTGTTCTCTTCTCTCCAAGAGAAATTCAACAGGCCCGCGTTATATAGAGCTTAAAAATAAACAAAAAGTTACACACATTTCTGACATACTGCCCTCTTTTTTCTTCAATAAAAACTCCTCTATATAATACTTTGCCATAAAATTTCCTCAAAGTACTCTCCCATTCCTCTTATTGACCCTATCAAATCATTAGCTTTCCCCTTCTCAAACCCTCCTTACCTCAGTATTAACCCCAAAATCGTTCTTTTCCACCTCAGTTTCTGAGAAAATCACGGGAGTTCTCTTATCATAAAACATCTTTGGCACAAAGATTCTCGCCGCAAACAACATGATCGCTATCACCAAAATCCCCACAAGCGCCAGAATTCCTCCTCTTCTCTTTGTTCCATAGTTAATTTCCTGTAGTCCCTCAGCCTTTAAAGCAGCTTTTTGGGCACTTCCAAAGCTTTCTCTCTTACTATTTCTGGGCTCAGGAATGGGGCTTTGTTGGATTTCTTTTGTGTCATTTGCCCTGAATCTGATGGACTCTTGTGTGGATTCTTCTTTGTATCGCTGGAGTTCTGGGTAGTTAACGTGTACAGGGCCGCGGAGAAGATGCGTATCGCTGTAACAATTACGGTTATCTTCAAACATTTCTTGGTATAGACTGGCCTGAAGGTCAAAAGACCTGTTAATACTTTGTCTCATATGAGCAGGATCTGGCTTCCTTAAGCTTGCTATTTCTCGATTTCCTCTCACACTTCTCTCGCTTTTCTCACTTTTCTCGCTCTTCTTGGCACTGTCGCCAGCGATGTCATTATACAAAGCGTCAAGAGGAGCAGATAATAAGTTTGTGTCGTCTTGTTTTGGCTTTTGAATTGTCGCGTAAATGCTTTCTCTGCTGTAAGAGAACCTTTCTTCAAGGGGAGTCCCGCCATTTTCCACACGAATAATGCTCCCACTAATGCTGTAAGCGCTACCTTGGAGTGAGGGATAGCGGATTTGACGTGGGGTTTGGTGAGTTGGAGTGTGTTGTTGGGAGTGTTTTGCTGAAGAATTGCCTTGTTTTATCCTTTGGAAAGGTGAGTCTTCCATTGAAAAGGAACATCTTACGCATTGAAGAAGTCAAAATCTTTGGGTTCAGGTGCAAGGAAATTCTCCTTATTTGCTTCTTCTTGGATGCTTTCTAATGTCCCCGTGCGCTTAATAGTGGCCGTGTTCATTGTATTCATCTTCTAAATAAAATATAAGAGGGAAAGTCTTCACATTACATCTAAATGTCTTTTGAGAACTTGGAGGAGATATTCACGTGTGGCGTCTTTGCGGAGAGAGTAACGGACCTGCATGTCGTCGAGGGCGACGCGAAGCTGGTCAAATGTAAGGGATTCGAGGTAGGAAGGATGGAAGTTAGTGGTCATTGGGGAATTTAAAGGGGGAGTTTATTGTTTTTTGAAAATTCAAAAATTTGATTTTTCTTTGGGTGTGTGAGAAACTTGTAAAGGAAATTTTCTTTTGTATTGCGTGTCTTTTACAAACGGGAAATTTTGCCTCGAAAAATTTTTTGATTATGAGTATATAGTAAAAAAATAAAATTCAAATTAGCTGCAATTCGTGGTGATTTAGGCATTCTCCTTTGGTAAAAACCAAAAGTTTATCCTCGTGACCTTAAGATTCGCTCTCATTTCTCCTTATTGAAACAATTCTAGCTTCGTCTTTCCTTCAACTTTCATATTACCTTCAAGAGAATATTCTATTTTCTCTCCAAAAACGAGCTCTTTATCTCTTCAAAAGGAAGTTTTTTCTCAATGGCAAAAGGCCTTCTTTATAAAGTCAAAAATTTTTCATTCACTTTTTATTCGGTTTTCATTCATTTATTTCTCACATTAGAGCACATTCCAACAGCGAGGAAAAATTTTGATTTAAACAAAAGGTTAAATAATCCCCAAGCCAATCAAAACTCACGCCTTCAATCAAAGCTTTTTCTTTGTAAAAATTTTTCTTTTCTCAGAGTTGATTAGCCACCAAAATCGGTCTATAATTACGATCAATAAAAAAAAATTTTCCCCAATCATCTCAACACCAATGGATCCCACTCTTCCTACCAACCCAAACCAACAATCTCCCACCCACGAAGACTTCAAAGCCCCCGAACTCCTCGTCCGCCATCGCAGTATTTCATTTTCCTTCCTTTCCTTTAATTATTTCCATTTACAGGCAATCAGCCAGAAGCCAAGAAAAGTGCTTTACACACTGCCTTAAGAATCAACAACAACCCCACAACCTCCCATTCCGAGCTGCTCCCAGTCCGTCGGGACGACGTAAGACCGGTTTTCTATGCAGAAATCGTGATAACTCTAATAGACTGTGGTAATGGTGAAATATACCGTATATTGGATCAATAAACATGACGAGAAAGTTCATCAACTTTTGATTGAATGGCCTCATATGGAAATCGTCATTGAAGCTATTAGAGATGTCATTCCCTATATTAATCAACGCCTGGCCGAAGATAATTCACCTTATATGCTGAATTCCGACCCTAACCTTTACGAATTCTTCAAAGCAAAAAAATCCGGAAAGCCTAAATTAGACTACCCAGGTGACCAACTGATAAGAAAAACTGCGTTTTTCTAATGAATTTCTGTAGGATTGGATATGAATCAAGTGTTGAGTATGACTGGAGTAGTCAGATTGACGTTAGTGGAGAAGCCACAGAGTGATGCAGTGGAGGTTAGAAGGGAAAAGTTCAGTGAAGATGATATGGAAAATATGAAAGGAGTGGAAATAATGGGAAATAATAAAAGGACAATGTTGAAAAGTACGATGCCTGGGATGCAGAGTGTGGCCTCACAGATGTTTGATGAGGAAGGAGTACAGTATGTTGAGGAGACTTTTTGTTGTTGTTTTAAAAGAATGAGAAAGATTAAGAATGATGATTTGAGCAGAAAGTTGATTGAGAATTAAAAGGGAAAGGAGAGGAAATATAAAGGGAAGGAATTATGGGACATGAATATGTTTTATGTGTGTTTTGAATTAAGAATTTATAAAGGAAAAAAAAAGGAGAATGGATCATTTTTATGAAGGAAGTAAAACTGGCACAAGGAAAACTTGAAAAGGAAAAGAAAAATAAAGAAGGAAAGTTAATTAAAAAATTGCTTTTTCCAGTGAAAATGAAAAGAAGTTTGTTGTTTATTTTTGTGTCGTGTTTTATTTTTGATTTGTAATGCGTGTCTTTTGTGTTTAAATAAGTAAGATTTTGAAAATAATTATTATGAAATGGTCTGTGTTTCCTTTTTTTTGTGAAAAATCAAAATTATTGTTATGTTGATAGAAAGAAGAAAAGATGAAGAGTCTTTTTATTTATAATTTATATAGTGAATATTAACATGTGTTGTTGATCTTTTTATTTATATTTTTTGTCCATATTAATCGAATCCCAGGTTCTAATTCTTTTTCATCGTCAAATTTTTACTGTATATGCAGAATCAATAGAAATTTCTTAAAGAGAAAATGTTTCTAAAGAATTTTTTTATTGAAAAATTTTTCATTTTTTATAAAGAAAAAATTTTGTTGAAGATTTTCTTCACAAAAAAATTCAATGAAAAGAAAATGTTTACACAGCAAAAGAATTTCACCTTTTCAACAGAGCTGTTAAAAACTCTATTTTTAGAGTCCATGGATGACATAAACCCTGGATGATGCTGAGCCAGCGTCCGCTCCATACGTTTTTGGTGACGACTATTCTGTAACAATCCTGTTTTCAACAAAAATATGAAATCTGAAAAAATCAAAAGAAGTTATTGTAAACCTCGTTTTCCTATGAAAATGGTCTATTAGAGAGTGTCTTTGAAAAATTTTTTGAGGGCAGGGTTGACTGCAAAATTTTGTCTTGTCTTTAAAATTTTGGAAAATTCTAGAGGATCAGGGATTAATAGCATTCAGAAATTAATAGGAAAAAACGTACTGCTCAAAAACCCAAAATTAATCTTGTCTGAAGAAATTCAAGTCCAACAATCTATCTCCTATTCAACCAATTTCCTTTTGTTTCTTCAAAACCTTTACATTTTCAATGGATTTTGTTGGGTTTCTTTTCAAATCATCTCCTTCAAAATTCCTTCCATCGCAATTGCTTTCATTATCTTCTCCTTCTTTTCGATCGAATTTTGTCCTTTTTGATAAGGCCTCAGGTTGTTTTCCTCAGCTTTCTATGTGAAGCTTTAGAAGCAAAGTTTTCTCCTTTAAGGAAAACTCCTTTTTCCTTAAGAAAAAGTCTTTATGCAATTTTTCCTAATGGGATAAAATTAGACCTTGAAAAACTCAAAACCTTCAAACCCTTCAACAAAACAGAGAACTTTCTCTGACACTTTCGACAAAACTCTCAAGCGAGGCAACGTTTTCTTTGAGGATTTTGTGAAGATTCAGATTTATAATGTTGTTATTATGAGAGGAAATAGTGAAAAAAGAGATGTAAAATTGAGAAAAAAAGATTAAATAAAGGATGAAGTCAAAGGTTGATTTCTAATTAAAGGGAATTTGTTTAATAAGAACCTTGAAGTTTAAAGCGATTTTTTCTTGACTTTTTTTAGCTAAATTAGACTTTGAATAATTGGGTAAAAACTCGGTTTTTCCAAAATATGACTCGATCAAATTTTTACTGTCATTTTTTAAAAACTTGCTTTTTCTTATAAAATACATTCAAAAAGACTATATACAAAAATCAAAAAACAAAACAAATAATTAAAAAGAAAAAGAAATAAGGTGTAAATATCTATATCATCAAACAAAAGGGTCAACAACATAACTGATACTAAGCGCAAAGATTGTAAGAGGCAGTCATCGAGATGAAAGAAAAAACGCGAAACATAACTTTTATATGAATTCATAAAATAACATTTATTTTCAAAGTGAAATCTATAAATTATATAACTCCTTGTCTATACCTAATATCTCTAGTAATTAAATAGAAACTTATATATACCAATAGGCGTTCATATAATGTATGTTGTATGGATTGCCGAGTCCGAGGACTCAAATAATAAATAAATAAAAGACTATATAAACTGTTCTCTGTTCTCTTATTTTGTTTCAGTCTAATGAAATTTCGGCCTTGTCCAACTCCTTCAGACGTTTTGAAACAAAAAAGAACCCTATTCTTTTCAGTTAAAATCAAAGTGATGTTCCATTTTTTACTTTTCTTTAAAGGTCATTATACGAGATGAACAGTAATAGAGCTCTGATTAAAGTCTTTTTCCTTCTTCCCCCAATACTCTGTAATCAAGTCACTTGTCTTTGGATTTTTTGGAATTTTTTGTTTTGACGACTGACAAAGAGTCCAGGGCTGATTTTTTAATATTTTTGTGGCTTTACAATTCAAAAAAAAAATTGAATCAAAGAAAGATGACTTTTTATCCGAAAATGATCAACTGAAAAATTCAAAAAAACAAGGGTGGAACGATCCCACCAAAGAGAAAAACTCGCTCAATGAAAGCATCCATTTTGTTAGAGAAGGTTTGAGCTCAAGAAAATGATCTTGAAACTTTAAAATAATTCTTTGAAATTTCATCATTTTTAGGTTTGAAGAAATCTTGAGATTTTTTTGAGTAGTTCATAAAAGGAAAGACCCTTCAAAAGACTGCTATTTCCCATGGAAATTATGAGATAAAGTTTGTTCCTTCTGACATTTGATTAAAATCCTTGCTGGTCAAATATTTTTGTTCACTTTTTTTTGTTGGATTGTCATCGAGATAATGTCTTATGTTTTCTCTTTTGAAATAATTTTGAATTGAGCTCTTTATAATTTACTTTCTTAATTTTTAAATTCTTTCTGACATGAGCTTATTTACCTCAAGTTTTCAAAAAGAAAATTCAAGTATCTGCTCGCGGCATTCTGTTCATAATTTTTATTTGCTTTCTTTTGTATCTTGTTCTGAATCTTACTCCATTCAATCGCCCAATAAAATTTTATTTGCTCTCTTTTTTGAAAAAATAAAATTTACACTCCCAAATTATTCAAATAACATCTCCCCATCCTTTCAAATCCTTTCTCCAAAAATCCCAATAAAGTTTCTCTTCTCAATAAGTTTTATTTCTTCAGATAAAGCGCTCAAATAAAATATTCTCTCAAACTCTATTTCAAAAAAATAGCTCTTTCTTAACTCCATTCTCTTCCCAACAACCATAAAACAACCATCAAAATCTCCAAAGACCCGAAGGAGTCTCTTCCCAGCCCTCAAAAAAGCCGCCATGATTTTCCATTCAAAAATTTTCCCATGAAGCCTTCCCAATTCTCCAATAAAACCCTTCAAATTCCCATTCCACT
>Ga0182738_1007348_pt1 | contig 11208 bp, 13 predicted proteins | sample eDN5th30CBELigMG_FD_128876 | JGI IMG/M metagenome (GOLD analysis project Ga0182738, IMG submission 128876) | Enriched Miracle-Growth compost microbial communities from Emeryville, California, USA - eDNA 5th pass 30_C BE-Lig MG (version 2)... ... | reverse complement strand
GTGTCTGTCGTGTCTCCCAAGGGTGGAGTAGGCAAGACCATGCTGGCGTTGCAGCTGGCCGCGTCATATGTCCGCGACGGATTGCGCGTGTGCCTGGTGGATCACGACCCGCAGGGATCTGCGCTGGTGTTCGGCAAGATTGCCCAGCGGGCTGGGGTTGAGTTGCCGTTCGTGCCCACCAACGCCCGAGTGAGCGGGTTCGACGTGTACATCCATGACCACCCGCCAGGGTTGGAAGAAGCCTATCCCTCGCGCGTTGCCGTTGTTCCAACGCTGCTGGATCCGCCGTCTTTCCTGATCCACCGCCGCGGGCTACGCCATCTGGAAGAACGTGGGTTGGTCGTGGTGCCCGTGGCATGCAGGTATCGATCGGACCGCAAGCAACAGCGCGATCTGGTAGCCGCCCACTTCCTCGACCGCCCAGTAGTGAAGGATCGGGACGTGTACCCGACCTGCTACGGCCGGGGCCTTTCGGTCGTGGACGCGCGGGGTATTCCGCACCTGGCCAAGGCCCAGAGGGAAATCGCTCTACTGCGGGCAGCAGTGGATGCAGTCATCGCCCAGACGAACTTCGCCCCATGAAAAACCATCCTATGACTCGTGCCGTCATCTGCCGCCCAAACGGCGAGTTGGAAGAGGTCGACTTGCTTACCACTACACCCGAGGAGCAGGCCATCGCCATCCGTGACCACCGGGAACTGGAACTGGTGCTGATCCTGATCCGGTCCATTCGCACCGTGGAGGAGGCAGCACATGAGCTGGAATGACCTCGACGCCGACGACCTGGCCAAGGTCTCGTTCACCAAGCAAGCCCAGGGAGTACGCATCCAGCGTGAGCCAGGCCCACCGAAGATCTACGTGGAGGCCAGTGTCGAGGCGGACACCAAGCCGATGTTGCTGCGCACGTCCAAGACGCTACATGACCGACTGGAACGAGTGGTCAACGGCAATCGAAGCGTAGCGCTGCAGGCCTTGATCGAAGAAGCGTTAGACAGGCTGGAGTCCGGGCAAGAATGCTGGCGCGTGATATCACGCGATATCGGCTGATATCTGCCGATATCAAGAGCAAGAGCGAGGATCTGGAACTAGGCCTTTGTCCATGCTCTGCGCTTGGGCTGTAAGTGGTGCATAGCCCGCGTACGCAAACGCTCTACTTGAAGCCCCAAGTGGGGCTTTTTCTTTTCTCGTTGTTCGTAGCGTTTCGCAGTTCTCAGGGCTTGACAGCTTGCCGAAATCGGCTTTCTCCACATACTGGATATAGGTAATCGCAAAGCATGAAACCCCATAAAACAACGGGTTTTAGCAACGAAAGCCACCCACTACCGGAGCCCAGACATGAGCCTCTTTGACCGCATTGCCCACTCCCAGGAACACACCTTCATTGCCCTGCGCAGCAACGGCCTTCTGGCTCTGGTGCTTATGGGCTTGGCAGTCCTTACGGGCACCGTCCTCCCCCTCATCGTTGCCTAAGCCACACCCTTCCCCAACCGAGACTTCCCCATGAACATCACTGAACAATCCCTCGTTGCCTGCATCGTCCTGGCCATCTCTGGCTCTGTCATTTGGCTGGGTGCCAAGGCCTTCGACCAGGTGGAGGCCAACACCGCCTATTTCGAGCAGATGGCTGAAATGGAGCGGCAGCCTGCCCTCATGGAAGACGTGGCCCGAGCCGAAGCGGAACGCCGCCAACGTCAGGTCGAAGAGCACATCGCCCGCGCCCAGTAAGGCCACCATGCGCATTCTGGAACATCACACCGATCCTGTTTCTGGCCACACCTACGCCGTCATCGTCCTCATTCCCCGGAGCCCGAAATGAACTTCAACCAGACCTACTTCTCCCGCTTGCAGCAGGCCATCGAGCGGGGTTCGCTTCCCCGACTGGAAGAGGCCATGGCCTCCATCTACGAGGACTACCTGAAACGCACCGGTCAACAGCGGCAGCACATCGAGTACAACCTGCACTGCTTGCTGGAAACGTACAGTGTCGTGGTGGACGTGAGAGGCGAAGACGACATCACCGCGCTCATGCTGGCCTGCCTGCTGTACCAGGAGAAGGTGAAGCGGGGCGACAGGGCGGGGGCGCTGGTCCAGAACAACATCGCTCGGTGGCTACTGGAACACGATGCCAGCGTGGGCGCAGAGGGATGCCGGCCGATGGTCCGAGCCGTAGATCGCAACACCGGCAAGGAGGTGTATGTCCGAGGCCGGGGAAAGAACCTACTGGAAGCCTTGGGCTGGGCGGCACTTCCTCCCAGCGTCCAGCAGCACATGCAGCCCGAGCGTTACCAGCCGGAAGCCCGGCGCCAGGACTCGCAGCTGGCGGTTGCTGCCTGATTTGTCCGCCTTGTGGCCGGGTGCCACAATCGGGCCGATTGGGGAACCCGAACAGCCATGCCATCGACAGCCAGCCTGACCTTCGACCACGCCATCCAGGACGCGGTTGATCTCGTAAATCACTTCGACAATCTCAACACCCAGCCGCCGCCGCCCGAGAACGAAGTGTTGAAGCGGGCCAGCTTGGTCATGGCACTGGCGGCGCTTGAAACCTACTTCGAGGACCGACTGGTTGAGGCGGTCGAGGCCTTATGCGGGGAGGGCGACTCCGCCCAGAACCGCTTCATGCGCGAGACCCTGGCCAACGACTTGAAGTATTTCCACACGCCCAGCACTGATCGCGTCAGGCCGCTGTTCCAGCGCTATCTGGGCGTGGACATCACCGAGTCCTGGAAGTGGAACATGATGGAGCCAGCTGCGGCCCGCAACGAACTGAACAAGCTCGCGAAGAAGCGCGGGGACATTGCCCATCGTTCGTGGCGGCCTACCAACGGAACTCCAACCAAGCACGCGGTGTCCCGGGACGACCTGCGGCGCCACATCCATTTCATCCGCCAGCTCGTGTTGACGACCGACTCGGCGTTGGCCAAGTCGGCTTAGTAGCCCAGGGCCGCGTTCAACCGACGGCTGGCCTGCCCGTATCTAGCCAGTACTTCCGCTTCCATCTCCGGGTCGGTCGGGAAGGCCTTGTCCTGGCGACGGGCCGACAGCATGGCCTCCATGGCAGTGTTGGCTTCCGCATACTCGCGTTCGGCCGCTACCCGCTCCTGGTCGGTCTTCCTTCGTTCGGCCAGCCGTCGCATACGCTTGGTGCTGGGCTTGACTGGGCGTGCTTCCAGCACGGGCGACGGCACGCTTATGCCGCCCACTTTCCTGCGGCGCAGCTCACTGACGCTTCCCGAAGTCAGCCACCAGTGGTCGAGGAAGTCGCGCAGCTCGGCGCGGCGTCCCACCCCTACGACCCAGGCGTTGGCGTCGATGAGTTGCCACACGACGCGACGGAAGTCGTCGTCGGTCAGCAGGTAGACGGCCCGTCGCTTCTCGCGCGTCAGGGGCTTTCCTGCCAGGCGGGCGAGCAGATTCGCCAACCCCTTCGACTGCCTGTCTCCATAGCGTGCAGATACCCCCAGCAAGCAAATCCCGTCGTCGGCTTGGGCGGCGTAGACCCGTGAGCGCGGCATCGTGTGGCGGGCTCCCAGTGCTTCGCGGTAAGCGGGCAGCGAGGCGGATGACGGCAGCGGGACAAGATGGTTATGCGACAGCAGGAGGGTGCGGGCGCGTTGGTCGCGCAGGTGTTCAGGAAGTCCAGGGACGGTCAGAAGGTCAGAAGACGCACGGGACTGTTGGCAGCGGCGGCAGCACACGAACGAGTTCTCGGCAGTCAGCGGCCCGCCCAGGTAGGGGTGGACGCACGTGGCAATGACGGGCGCGGAGAACGAGCGGGGCACATCGCGGATGTAGGGCTGGCGGCACAGTGGGCAGCGTTCGCCTGCAGCTTCAAGAACACGGCGGCGAGCGTAGAGGGGCAGGGTGGCGCTGTGCGGAACATCGAGCGAGTCGATGGCTTGCTGGAAGTCGGCGAGCGTCAAGGTGGGGCAGGCAGGCGTCATTGGCTGGGGGAAGAGTGGCGCTGCATTGAGTGTGGCGCGGCTTGCGAAGTTGGCAAGGGCAGCGCGAGAAACGGCTCGACGATTGCGAGTGTGGAGTGCGTGGGGCGCACTGGGCGCGAAGAGCAACGGCACGAACCTATTGGCGAGAAGCTGGCGGCTGACGTCTGTTTGCGTGGCGGTCGAAAGAGCGACGACGCGAGCGCAAAGCAGAGGTCAGCGCATGGACAACACGCTCCTATCGGATTTGACGGCCCTAATGGCAAGGGCCGCCAAAAGCTGCGAAAGCCGTTGAGTCGCCAGCGTTTCGGCACCTAATGGAGTTCCATTAGGTTTCTGGCGCAAAGCAGCACCAAACCGCTTTGTCGCCGCGTTCGCAGTTCCATTAGTTGGGGCTTGCCAGAGTTGGTTGCCTTCATAGCTTGGATGGAGTCGATATCCAACTGTGTGGGCAAACGAACGTGGCTGGCAAAACAATCTCCGTGTGGTTGAAGGGCGACGAGGCCGAACGCTTTCAGGGCGCGGCCGACGAACGCGCCCTGTCGCTCGCCGCGTTCCTGAAGCGCGCCGCCGATGCAGCCCTGGACACGCCTGACCCGCGCGATGAGCTGCGCACCTTCGCCACGGAACTGCGCACTGACTTGCGCGCAGACGTGCGGGCCGAGGCCGGCAAGGTCGCCGAAGCCGTCGCCCTCATTGCTGAGCGCCAAGAAGAGCTACGCGGTCTCTTCCACCGCTTCCTCAACGACTTGAACGAGCAGCAGATCAACGCCGTGAAAGTCGCCGTCGAGGTCGGCCGGCAGCACGGCCGGGCCGAAGCCATGGAAGCCCTGGGCTCCAAACCCACGTACCGATCCAGTCCACCCCCGCCGCTTGACTAGCTCGTTCTCACCCCACCAAGGAACTACCCACATGAAAAACCTGATCGCCTCCCTTTCCGTCGCCGCCATGCTGGCAACGTCCGTTGCTCCGGCCATGGCCCAGGACGCAACCTCCGCCTCAACCGAAACGGCCAAGCCCGACAAGCCCAAGGCCGACAAGAAGCGCCTGTTCAAAGCGGGTGGTCTGGGCTGCCTGACCGGTGGTGTCGTCGCCTTTCTGTCGGGCAAGAAAGACAAGGCCCTGACCGCTTGCGCGATCGGCGCGGCCGTCGGCTCGGTGGCCTCGTACAAAAAGCAAATGGACGAGGCTCTCGAGCTGGCCGCCCAGGCGCAGGCCGCAGGCATGACAGCGACCGTCGCCACGAAGGAGGCCACCACCAAGACGGGCGAAAAGGTGGAAGCCCTGGACAGCGTGGTCATCGCTTACGACCCGGACAGCATGTCCGCCCGCGATCCCCAGACCGTCGCTGTGCTCGACAAGATCTCGGCCCTGGCCAAGCGCTCCAAGGAGCCGCTGACGATCGCCGTCGAAGGTCGCGACATGCGTGCCTGCCAGATCCCGCTGGCTGAACTGTCGGCACGCGACACCTTCCCGCCGGCCAAGGCCATCGACAAGTGCGGGCAGGGCAAGCCGCAGCTGGTCATCACCCCAGTGCCCGATCTGACCTGACCACCACTGGCCGGTCTCGTGGACGGGACCGGCCACTTCCCTGAGGACTTCCCCATGCGCAACACCACCATCCAGCTCACCGCACATCCGGCTCCCTTGGAGGGCCTGACAGTCGACGACATCCGGGCGTTCTTCTTGGAGCAGCCAATCCAGATGCCGGCCGAGCCAGCTCCGTTCCAAGGGTACACGCCCGAGGAACTGGATCTTCTCTTTGCAGACGTGGCCGCTGATCCAACCTTCGCGGGCGGCGAGGGCGAGGAGCGCTAACCGCCATGGACGATCTGTTCTCCGACCTGGATGACCTTCCGGTTCCTCCCACACCGCCGACACGCCCGGCGGTCCCGAACTTGGCCGACGGTCTACGCAACGCTGGCTTACTTTCACGCCAGCCGTCGGTGGCTCCAGAGCCGGTCCCTGTCATAGACCCCGAGCCCGCCATCGTGGCCGAGCCTGCTCCCGAGCCCGAGCCGGAAGTGGTGTACGAGCCCACCGTTGAGCACGAGGATGCGCCCGCGGGGCCGGGGGAAGCGCCTCAGCTGTTCACTGACGAAGAAGTGAACTCCGCGGTCGAGCTTGTACCCGACGTCGAGGTTGCACTGGAGGCAGCGCCCGAACCCGAACCGCAGCCCGAGCCCGAGCCAGAGCCAGAGCCAGAGCCAGGAACGTCGTCCGAGTCTCCTGTGGTGATTGCCGAGCCGCCCGTTGAAGCGGCGCCGCAGGTTGTCCCTCGTTCCATGCCTACCCGACGTTGGCACTGGGTGGGTGGCGCAGCCGGGTTGGTGTTGGCGGTCGGCGTCATTGGTTGGCTTGTGTACGGCTCTAGTAATAAGGAGTCGGTTCCCGCACCTGCACCTTCTCCGGTGGCGGCGCCAGTGTCCGATGAGCCACCCGTTGATCCTTTGGTTGTGGATCCGGAAGCGCCTGCGCCCGCAGCTGTCGAAATGCCAGCTGCTCCGATCGAACCGACCACACCGGCCGCACAAGCCAAGGAAGAGCCGGCGCCCGATCAAGTCCCGGAGGTGGCGAGTAAGCCCACACCGAAACCGGCGGCGAAGAAACCACAGCGAACGAAGCCCGCTGTCCAGCCAGCGCCCAAGCCCACGTGGCAGGACGATGCGTTGGACAAGTTGGACGATTTAGAAAAACGCTTATGAACTCGCAAGTTCAGGGGTTGCCGAAATCGGCTTCCCCACTAGCTTGAAATCATTCCCCCACTTCCCCCCTGCCCAATGATCCTCCGACTTCTCTTCCCTCACTTGCGCCGCGGTAGGCCCGGAAACTTTCTAGCCTCTTATGTGCTGACCTTCTACGGGCGACTGTGTATCGGTGGCCCCAAGGTGGATGACCTTCCCAAGCAAGCGCCTATCGAGGTCCGCCAGCGGATCGTGGATACCTGGTTCAACCACAGCGAGGACCGCTTGCCCGAGAAGCGATTGGACAAGTGGGAAGTGGGCCAGCTGAAAGCCGCACAGCTGCGGGACGAAGAAGAGAAGTGGGCCGCCGTTCGGGCGTTCCTCTACTCGGTCTGCCTGGGCGTTGCGCTTCTTGGCCTGGGAGCGGGCGTCAACAAAGCGGCGTCGGTTGGCGACTCCTGGTGGGCCAAGCACAAGGCCGAATCCGCTGCCGAGGACGCCCGCGAGTACGCGACCAAGCGCGACACGCTAATGAAGGAGTGGGTTGCGGATATCGCTGGCTACTCCGCCCAGAAGTGCATCGATGAAGTGTCGGACCTGCGGGATCGCAAAACCGACCAGGAGCGCGACCGCTATACGGCCCTGCAACAGGGCTGTGCGGACAAGCAGGCCGAGATCGAGAAGCTGGTCAAGGTCTGGACGCTTGACGACTGCGCCGACTTCGGCATCGAGGGCAACAAACAGATGGCCGACGGCGGTTCACCCACTTGGGTCGATGAACTGATCTTCCGTGGTCACTGCTACCCCACTTACGGCGCCGCGCTCGAAGCGCGCTTGAAATAAGGACTCCCCCCATGCAAGCACCTGCCATTCCCCAAGACACGCTGAACCTGTTCAACAAACTGGCCTACGGGATCCGTGACGTGATCCTGCGTCGCCAGTCGGCCATCGCTGGCAAGACCAGCAGCAACGACTGGGTCTACGACCGGGCACAGGAGCGGTTCGACTACATCACTCAAGGCGAAGACCTGATCAATCTGGCCCCGGTTCGCGTGGGCGAGCCGCTGGTCAATGTCGAGCCGGAACACCATGAGAAGTTGCGCGAGCTTGGTGCTGTGGAGAAAGACGGCCAGTTCTTCATGCCGAAGCTGCTGGACGATGAGCGCTGGGTGTTCAAGAACTGGTTCCCCAAGGCAGCCCCCGACTTGGTGTCCATGGATCTGAACTGGCATCTGACCCGCGATGGTCGCCCCACCAACGGCTACATCGCCCCTGAGGACCTGGTACGGGGCAACGACAGCACGGCCACCTCCTTCCTCATGGCTGCTTTCCCTGTGCTGTTCGCGGGTGGCTACGCCATGTCCCAGTTCCCGATCGTAGGGCCAGGCATGGCCGTGGCTGTCACCGGACCGCTGCTGGCCCTGCACGCCTACGCCTTGTATCAGGCCGAGGGTGCGGGGACGCTGGCCAAGGTGCTTGCCCTGTCGGGTGGCGTTCCGCTGTTGGCTGCAAGCCTGTCGGGAGATGTGCCCTTCCAGGTCAACGGCACCGCCATGCTTATCGGAGGCGTGACCATCGGGGCCATCGTGGCCTTCGCCAGAGCGCTGGCATCCAGCGGCAAGGCCCCCGTGGTGTCGTCCATGTTCTCCAAGGTCGCCCATGTACTGATGGTGGTGGGCACGCTATTCGGGATGAACTACGCCTTGGGCCTGCTGCCCCCGTCGTTGAACTGGGTCAAGCCCCTTAGCTGGTTCGTGGTGGCCTGTGCCTATCCGCTGTACTACACCGCCGGCAACCACAACGCCCGCACCGCGTTCTTCGATCTCATGACCAAGCGCGGCGCCGGTTCGGTCCATGGTTCGGCCACTATGCTGGGCAAGACTTCCTCGTTCCGGATGCAGCAAATCCGAAGCGCCTTCCGCGACAAGTCCCCGTTCCTGGCGTTCGGTACCGCACTGGGCGTCCAGGCGAGGTACAACCTGTCGCTGGCTCCGGATCCTGATCAGGTCATGGGCATGACCGTGGAGGACTTGAAAACTCACCTGTTCCTGTTCGGCAAGACCGGTAAAGGCAAGACGCAGGCCATCCGCAAGCTCATGCTCGAACTGGCTGCGCTGGGTATGCCCATTGGCGCTCTTGTGGCGGATGGCAAGTGGGCACTGGTCACAGACACCCGAGCTTGGTACGACCTGATCATCGAGCCAGGCATCAAGTTCGCTCCCTTCCAAGGTATGTCCTCATTGATGGTTGCGCAGGCATTCGCCGAGGCAAACAACGCTGCACTGGAAGACAAGGAGTCCATCTGGGTTCGAGTGGCGGGCGATGCTCATCGCTACGGCTTGGCAATCCTCGAAGCACTAGTAGCGCACGAGAAAGTGCGGCGTGCGGCAGATGAGCGTGAGCTGGATGCAATCGGTCTGCGGATCGAACGCCTTGTCGGACAGCGGATCCTGATGGAGCGCAGCAAGTCCGACCTATCGGCAGTCAACGCCCGCTTGAAGGCCGAAGCCACCTTGGCCAGGACCTTGATGGCCAGGTTGAAGGCAGGGCGCATCTACCGGTGGGCGCCAGCTGCCTACTCCAAGATCATCAACACGCTGGGCTCGGGCGTGAAAGGTACTGACAGTGTCTGGCGCCCCAGCGACAAGGCCATGGCCCTGTTCGACTACTTGGGCTTCCGAGTCAAGAAGGAGGGTGAAGACGATGTGCTGTTCAACCAGCGCGTGGAGTTGGAACCTGAATCCATCCACCCAGACATGGCCGACGAAAGCCGCGTGTTGTCTAACGCGATCTACTTCTTCACCGTGCCCTGGTTCCAGGGTAAGACGGAAGATCAGCGTCAGTCGTTCCTTATGAACATCGACTCTGACCTGCAAGGTTTCATGCAAAACGATGAGCTGCGGGGCAGCACGATCGCGGGCGTGGACTGTGGCGACGAAGCCTGGTCGCATACCGAAGAGGGCGAAGACATCCTGCAATGCCTGTATGGAAAGAAAGTGGGATTGAACCTGTCTGAGCGCTTCGGCAAGACCGCCAAGGTCATCCAGAAGCTGATTGAGAAGCGTGTCTTTGACGCCTGCAACGAGCGTGATCAGAAGTACAGCGAAGAATGGCCGGAGAAGACTGGCCAATCGTATGTCGTGGTCATCAAGGATGAGTGCCAGGATCTTGTATCCCCGGCCGACGTAAAGATGGTGGGTGTGGCCCGATCCAGGGGCATTCAGATGGTCTACGCCACCCAGAACTATGAAAGCCTCAATACGATCCTGCCCAGCGACGATGCCAAGGGTGCGTTCCTGTACAACTTCCGCTCGCGGATCATCTTCGAAGCGTCGCCCAAGACCTACGACTACATCCAGCGGGATGCGGGCGTGACGATGAAGAAGAAGCTGACGGTCAGCGTGCAGGAGACAGTGGATACCAGCCGCACGGTGGACATGATCTATTCGTCCGCCTACACCGACCGCAACCACCCCTCGGCATGGCGCTTCCGCGACATGGCGCGCCGCGGCTCCACCCGGTTGCAGGTCGTGATCCAGGGCTTGAAGAACTACATGGGCCTGACGCGACGTATCCCGGTGGAGGAGCTGCAAGAGCAGAACTACTTCCCCGTGTACTCCAGCGGCAAGTACGAGCAAGGTCCGATCATCGAAATGACGGACATGGCCGGCAATCTGATGGAAGAAAGTAACGCCCTTCTGTACTTCAACCGCGCCGGCCACCCTCGGATCGACTTCGCCAAGATGGAATACATCGGCAGCAAGGAGTTCGGTCGTCGCATGAAGGCCATCAATGCCGCCAAGTCCAAAGCCGTCCTCACTACCTAAGGAGCCCCCATGTCCGCCAACCACGAAAACGACCTGTCTTTGGGCCGCCGCTACAAGAAGTACGAAGCGGCCTACAACCTGGCCTTCGCCGCCGACCCCGACACCCACCTGCGCCGTTTCGATGAAATGGCACCCCAGGACGATCCGCAGTGGAAGCGTCTGGAGGTGTTTCGCGGGAATGATCGCGAGGCCTACCACGCCCACAAGTCCAACCCCAATGACGCCTTGGTGCGGCCCACCGAGAAAGAGCAACACATGTGGGAGGCCAACCGGGCCGACATGTGGCGCATCGACCGTGAGCCCTCATACGGCCAGCACGCCATGACCAACAACAAGTGGTTCGACATGTCATTGGAGCAGCGCCGCGGCGAGAACACCCAGAAGTTCTTCCACGCCACAGAGCAGCTCTACGGCGGGGACTACGAGGCCTGGGCGGCCAAGGCTGGCAACAACGTGGTGGCCAAGGAGGACTACCTGCAGACCCGGGCTGGGCTGGAGATCGAGCAGAGGCAAGCAGCCCACCAACAGAAGTTGAAGGAAGCACAGATCCAGCCGGTTCAGGAGCAGAGCGCGCAGCAAGCGCCGCAAATGGAAGTCCCCGCACAGCAAACTGCCCCAGCACAGCCGACGCAACAGGCCTCACCCGAGGCCCAGGAGCAAGCCGCTCACGCAGAAGCACCCCAGCGTACGCGCCTTTCCCTGGCCAACTTCGCGACCCCCGAAGACGGTATCGCTCACCTGCACAAGGAGATGTCC
>Ga0182738_1007345_pt1 | contig 11212 bp, 7 predicted proteins | sample eDN5th30CBELigMG_FD_128876 | JGI IMG/M metagenome (GOLD analysis project Ga0182738, IMG submission 128876) | Enriched Miracle-Growth compost microbial communities from Emeryville, California, USA - eDNA 5th pass 30_C BE-Lig MG (version 2)... ... | reverse complement strand
TCGCGATTTTGGCGATGGCCCTCGTGGGCGGCCGCGCTCGGCCGTCCGCGAGGACCAAAATCGAGCGGATCGCTCCGGCTCCGAATTCCAGTCTACTTCAAATCCCGGCGAAGCCGATCGAGGGTCTCCTGATCCCGGGGATCCAGGGCGACGGAGGCCACTCCCAGCTCGTCGGCTTTTTGGAGCGAGCCTTTGGCCTGGTCCGGTTTGCCTTCGGCCTGGAAGGCCTCGGCCAGCCGAACCTGGAGGATCGGTTTTCGAGGGTTCAGCGCGACGGCCTGGTTCAGGTCGGCGACAGCGGAGGCCGCGTCGCCCCGTTTCAGGTGGATCATCGCCCGGGTGTCGAGCAACGAGGCGTCGGGCCCCGCGATCGATAGGGCGCGGTTGATCATCTCAAGGGCTTGGGGATCACCCTCGGAGCCGAGGATGAAGGCGAGGTTGTTCAAAACCCCCGGGTCGTCGGGATTGTCGCTTAAGATCTGGTCGTAGAGCTTCCTCGCCTCTTCGGATCGATTTTGCTTGGTCCTCAACAGGGCCAGAATCAACCGCGACGACGGGGAGTCGAGCTTCGGGCCGATCGCCCGCTCGATCAAGGCTCCGAGCCGGTCGACGAGGCCCGCCGAGGAGGAACCCAACTGGGAGAGCATCGCCAGGGCGACGGGGACGACGGCTTCGGGGGAGCCCGTCTTCGCGGCCGTTTCGCAGAGGACGACGGCCTCCTCGTCTCGACCCTGACGCGCGAGGAAGAGGATCAGGGGAGAGAACCGCTCGGGGTTCTTGGCATCCAGGGCGGCGAAGCTCCGATAAAGCCGCTCGGCGTCGTCGGCGCGGCCGAGGCGCTCCAAAAGCGAGCCCAGCGCCGCGGACTCTTCGGGATGCGAGTTGGCTCGATCGGTGACGAGGGCCGCGGCCGCCTCGTCCCGCCCCCTGGCCTTAAGCAGCCGGGAACGGGCCTCGACGAGCCTCAGCTCCGCCTCGGGGGATCGGGGCCGGAAAGGTCGAAGGAGTTGATCGGCGTCGTCGAACTCCTCCTTGTCGATCATCCAGTTGGCGAAGGCGAGGACGTGATTCTCGTCCGGGGGGGTCTCGTTGACCAGGGCCGTCATCAGCTCGCGGCAGGCGGGCCATTCGCCCCGGCTCTGGTGGAGCCCGGCGAGAAGGAAGCGATCCTCCAGGCGAAGCCGACGCTCCCGGTTCAGCTTGTCCAGGGCGGCGACGCCCTCGTCGCGCCGATCGGGGGTCGCGCTCAAAAGCAGCGCCTTGATCCGCTGTTCGTCGGGATCGGCCGAACCGGCCGCGGGATCGGCTTTTTCAAACCGGGAGATCGCCTCGTGGACGAGCCGTTGATCGCCCGACCGGACCGCCAAGAGGGCCAACGCCCGTCTCGCCCAGGCGATCGTCTCGGGAGGGACGTTGCTCTTGGGATCGAACAGCGCGTCGAGCAGCGGCTTGGCCCGGCCGACGTTCTGGGTTTCGACGTGGAACTCGGCCGCCATGCGGATGGCCACCGCGTCGCCGGCCCGGCCCTTCAGGACCTGGGCCGCCTTATCGGCCGCCTGGTCGTCGCCGGCGATCGACTGGCAAAGCGCCAGGGCGAGTTCGGCCTCCTGGGGCGGAATGCTCCGGGCGGCCTTCTCCAGCACCGGAGGAATCTCATCACGGCGCCCGGAGACGGCCAGGAGCCGAACCCGGGCGATCCAGGCGGCCGAGAAGTCGGGCGCCAACTCCAAGGCCCGAACCAGCGCCTTGTCGGCCTCGGCGTGCTGGCCCGCGACGGTCAAAACGTCGGCCTTGGCCGTCAACAGCCGGGCGTCCTCGGATGATTCCGGGACCGCCTCGCGCGCCAGGGCGATGGCCCGTTCCCGGTCGCGACGATCCAGGACGGCCCGGGCGAGGATCAGCTTCATTTCGTTGGTCGGCTCGCGGTCGCCGAGGTCCTGAAGGACCTTGTCGGCCTGCTCGTTCCAGCCCAGTTGAGACAGGAGCAAAACCGTGCGACGCGCCAGGGTGGGCTGAACCGCTCCCAGCTCCAGCGCCTTGACGTAGTCGCGGGCCGCGTCCTCAAGCCGTCCGTCCAGCTCGGCGATCCGGCCGCGCGCCAGGGGGCCGCCCCACCAGTCCTTGCGGACGGCGAGGATCTCGTCGACCAGGGTGGACGCGGCCTTGCGGAGCGAGCCGACGGCCGCGGCGTCCTTGGATTGGGAGGCGCGGGAGAGCAGGGCGCCGGCCGTGACGTAACGCCAGACGGCCCCCGAGTCCCCTTCGGCGGCTCGGATCTGACCGGCGATCTCCTCGGCCTGGACGTCATCGCCCCGAACCAGGGCCAGGTCGGCCCGTCGCGAGAGGATGTCGATGTTTTTGGGATCCAGCGCCGAGAGCTCCTTGAGATACCCTGCCGCCTCGTCCAGATCTCCCAGCCGCAGGTGGGCCGTGGCCAGGCGATCGAGGATCGCCCGCCGCTCGTTGTCGGAAAACTTGTCGAGACCCTCGGCCAAACCGGCGAGGATCGGGGCCGCCTGATCACGGGGCAGGCGGCCGGCCGTCTCAATTTTCGTGAGGCGAAGCGCGGCGCTGGGGCCGAGATCCTTCTCCGCCCGGTCGAGCGCGGCCAGGGCCGCCTTGACGGGCTCGGCGACGCCCGGCTCGTCGCCTCGGGCGAGAAGCCCGGCCAGCGCCAGGCGGCCCACCAGGGATTTCGGATCTCGGGCGATCGCGTCCTCCAACAGCTTGCGGGCGTCGGCGGGGCGTCCCCGGCCGGCTAGGATCTCGGCCCGGTGGACGGTCACGCGCCAGGTCTCCTCGGGGAGCGCGAGTTCGGCCTGCTTGAGCCGCTCTTCAATTCGGTCCCATTCGCCGGCGGAGGTGGGTTGGCTGGACGCCCGACGGATCAGAAGTCGAATCTCGTCGAATCGCGACTCGGGGCGGGTGGCCTCCAATCCCATGTGGATTCGGAGGGCCTCGTCGATCCGGCCGGACTTCTCGAGGGCGTCGGCCAGCACGGGACGGGCGAGCTTGCCGTCTCCCGACTTAGCGGCCCGCTCCAAGGCGGTGATCCGCTCCCGGTCGTCGCCGAGCCGTCCCAGGCACTCCGAGAGCAAAAGCTCGATCCGCTCGGTCATCATTGGGTTGCCCGAGAGCAAGGCGCGCGCGGCGTTGAGCTGCTCGACCGCCCCGCCCCACTTCTCTTGGCGGAAGTTGACGAGCGCTTCGAGATAGCGGGAAAAGCCCTCGCTCAGACCGGCCTTGGAGAGACGCTTGATCCAGGCGTTGGCGCCGTCGTCCCCCTCGATCTTGTTTTCCCGGATCAGGATCTCGGTCAGCAGGAGCTGGGGCTCAATTTCGTCGGGAAGGGCTTCGGCGGCCTGGCGGAGCAGGGCTTCGGCCTTCCCGAGATCCCCCGCCGCGGCTTCGATCCGCGCGCCCAGTAGGTAGAAAGCCTTTTCCTTGGGAAAGAGCTGAAGGCCCTTGGCGACCTGAGCGCGGGCGTCGTCAAGCCGGCCTTCCTCCTCGGCCTGCAGGGCGGAGGCGGCCAGCGCGTCGAGGTTCTCGGGGGCGAGCTCCAGGGCCCGTTTCACGTCCGCCGGGTCGTCCTCCAAGCCGAAGTTTTTGCGGAGTTGCGAGCGGGCGATGAGCGCCTCGGCCGAGTCGGGGTTTTCCTTGATCATCTGCTCGATCCGCCGCTCGGCCGCCTTGGGATCGTCGAGTTTTTCGTGAAGCAGGGTCGCCAGGACGGCGTGGGCCGAAACGCGGTGGGGATCGTCCTCCACGGCCAAAAGGAGTTGAACCTCGGCGTCGTTGAATTTGCCGTCGGCGGCCTCGACCCGCGCGAGTTGCTCCTCCATCTCCGCCCGGCCGGCGGGGTCGTCGGCGCGATCGGTGATCAGGCGGTTGAGCTCGTCGCGGGCGTCGTCGAAGCGCCCAAGCTCCAAGGCCATCTCGGCGCGGCGGCGCCGCAGCGCCGAGTCATCCTCGTTGAGCTTCAGCGCCTTGACGCAAATGGCGTAAACCTGATCGCGCCGAAGGTTCGGATCGGCGCCGTCGGCGAGCAGCCCGGCGTACTCGGACCAGGCCCCGGCGTCGTCGGGGCGGATGTCCAGATAGAGCCGCAGTAATTCAACCGCGCGCCCGGCCTTGCCCTCGGCCTTGGCCGTCTCGGCCTCCTTCAGCAGGATCGGGGCCCGTCGTTGCTTCTGATAGGCGCGCAGACCATACGCGCCGCCGGCCAAGACCGCCACCAGGGCCAGTAGGCCGAACAGGAGGGCGAAATTGATTCGTCGTCTCTTCTTCATGGCGTTCTCTAGGGTCAGTGGTGCAAGACTAGGCGGCAAGGAGAGAGCGTTCTTCAATAGTCGCTATCAATCCGCGCCGGGGGTCGAGAAGACGGCGCGATCGATGGCCGGAAGCAGGACGGCCAGGAATTCCCGAGCGGGGTCGTTTTCGGGAGCGACCGTCTCGCCCCCGGTCTCTCGAACGACGTAGAGCTTGCAGAGAACCGGCGCCGCGGCGAACGTCCAGAAGGGGGCGTTCGGAGTGCGCCATCCCTTCGCGTCGTTCCAACTCCAAAAGATCCGAAGGACCGACGGCGCGCTTCCCGAACGGTTGGCGATCGCCGTGAGGAACTCGGCCTCGCCTGAGGTCGCGTCCGCCGGCGTCCGAAACACGGCGGGCTCCCCCAGGGCGTATCCCTGGCTCGGATAACATATATCGGGCGTGTGGTTGACGATGTTTCCGGGGGGGCCGCAAAGCATCATGACCGACGCCTCCTCGCCAGTCTTGACGTTTCGGTAGCGGCGGAGCACCGAGCCCGTCGCCCCGGCGGTTCGCATGTCGGCCGCGGAGATCTGGCCCGACGTCCCCGTCCAGTCGCCGATGGTCATGGGCAGCGACTCCAGCCGACGGGCCATCTCGGTCAAATCATCCGTGAGCCGCCATCGGTCGGTCCACTCGCCATGAACCAGTCCGGCCCCAAGCACCAGCGCGAGGCCCGTTGCGACGCGAATCCAGTTCCCCATGAGGGCCCCCCAATTCGTCCGGCTCAAAAAACTCAATCAAAACAACGCGCCCGCCGCCCGCCGGCGGGCACCCCTAGGCGTCGGTCGGCTGGGGGGCGACCGACGGACGAGGCGCGGGGGCGGTCGCCGAATCGGCGTCCTCCGCGATCTGGTCCTCCTCCGGCGCCAACTTCGACAGGATCTGGATCTCGATCCAATACAAGAGCAGGGCGAAGGGAATCATGACCCAGCCCGCCAGATCGTGGTGGAACTCGATCGTCTCCTCTCCCCCCATCGTCTCCTGAAGAACCGCGGTTAGGACGATCCGAGCGACGTTGGCGACCAGGGCCACTGGAATCGAGCTCAGCACCAAAACGACGCGATCGGACCAGGGACGCTCGATCATGATCGCCACGGCGGTCGCCAGAGCGATGAGCGTGATCAACATGCTCAGCCCGCTGCACGCCTCGGCCACCCCGAGCCGAGTCTCGGTCAACTGAATCACGTTCCCCTGGGAAACCGCCATCATCCCCAGGCATTGCAGAACGAACGTGCTGGCCTGGGTGGCGAGCGACTGAAGCGCCGAGTCCATGGCCGATTCCAGGCGCCAGGGCGGGGGGATCATGAAAAACAAAAAGACGATCGAGATCCACGACCACTTGAGCAGGGGAAAACCGCCCAGCAGCAACGCTATTCCGGCCAGGTAGGGAAGAAGCGCGAACGCCGCGACCGGCCCCATCAGGAAATAACCGCCGAGAAGCTGGACTCCGGCCCCAACGGCCAGGACCGCCAGGCCCCAATTGCTCGGCGACAACGCGAGGCCCGACAGCCGATCCCGCCGCGCCCAAAGCAGCCCGAGGGAGAAAAGCGGCACGAGAAACCCGTGCGAATATCTTGGGTCCGTCTCCCAGCGGTCGGCGAGGCCGAGCAGAATCGGCCGCAGCGCCCAAAACACCGCGAGGGCCAGGAGCCCACCGGAGACGAGCATCGTTCGAGTTCCGGCCGATCGCACGGCGGGCGCCCTCCTCAACAAAACCTCTAGGCACGGTCTGAAAAATCCCTGGGGCGCCGATCTCCCGATCGGCCCTTCCCCGCCTTGGCTGTGGGATGCCGACCGGGAGATCGGGGGTCCCGCGGGGGATCGTCCGGCGGCTATCCAAACAGAGCCTAGTCCCAAGCTCCAAATCCCCAAGGCATGGATGCGACGATCCGATTCTTTCTACCGTTCGCCGGGCGCGTCAATCGGCGATTTTTTTTGAATGGCGCGTTTTACCGTCGTTTCCCCGGGCCGACGCGCGGCCAAAAGACGGATAACGATGAGAATTCACGCAATCAAAATTCAAAAAACCATCACTCCGAACCCCGGCACGCGGGATGAGGCGAAGCGCGCCGGCCCACCCGCCTCAGCCCAAAGTCGGCAATTCCCAAGTGGATTCGTCAAAACCAAGAACGAACCATCGCGCGACGCTAGCCATTCTTGGCGTCAAACAAATCAAAACGCGCGGATCGACCGGCGTGGACAGACGGCTCTTCGCGGACCGTGGACTTGGAGGCAACGGGGCGTTGCTTTTTTGCAACACCGCGTTGCGGCAAATCGGCTTCATTCGGCTTTTTCGGATTCGTTGGAGCGCCTTCGCGCCAGCCGCGCGGTTCGCGTCCGTGTCGCCCAGTCGACGGGCGGGTCGCCAAACGTCGCTTGGGGTGTCCGCGCCGTTCGGCTACTCGCCCTGGCGGGGCTCCGTCGGGCGGCCGGCTCGAAGGGTGAGGCCAAGGTGAATTGGCTTGCGCGCCAGATGCTCGCCGCCGCCGGCCGTCACCCGGATGGCGAAGGCGGGGGCGTTCTTCTTGCGGAGGTCGAGCAGTTGAAGCTCGGCGTCGCGCGGAGAGAGTTGAAGGGTCCGGCCGGCCGCGGTCAGCGCCAGCGATTTGGGCTCTCCGCTCCAGAAAGGGGTCTCGCCGTCGCCCGGGACGGCCGGAAAGAGCCTCGAAGATTCACCATCGGCGGAGTACGAGATCCGGCCGGCGCGCCGATCGGCCGAAATCCGGCCCTGAAGAACGACGGCCTCAATCTCGATGTCGTCGTCGGGGAACACCTCGTAATCCAGGGCTACACCGTCGTCGAGCGGGGTGACGCGCTGGATCAACCGGCCGCTGAAGTCGTCGCCCTTAAGCGGCATCGCGTAAATGGTGGCCGGGCCGTCGCGGCGGACGTGGATCGTCGCGGGATCGACATCGCGTTGATCGGTCAGGCGACCGCTCCATCCCGGCTTCTCCAATGAGATGGCCAGGTCGGTTAGAAAGACCTCGTCGCCGAGGCGGACCTCCTCGATCACGCCCCTCGGGTCGATCTTCGGAACGAGTTGGGCCGAAGCGAGCCCCGGAGCGAGTCCCAAGATCAGAATCAGCGACGCGGCCGTCTTCATCCGCTCAGCCTTTCGCCGGCGCGGCCGGCTGTTGTTGCGTCAGGCAGTGCAGGGTGCCGAGCCCCAGGATCAGGTCGACGGCGTGGATGCCGACGATGGTTCGGTCGGGGAAGAGCTCGGCCAGCGTGTTCAGGGCGAGGCGGTCGGCCGGGTCGTTGAAGGTGGGGACGACCACCAGGCCGTTGGCGATGTAGAAGTTGGCGTAGCTGGCGGGAAGTCGCTCGCCGTCGAAGGCCACCGGCGCGGGCATGGGCAGGGTGACGACCCGGAAAGGCTCGCCGTCCTGGTCCCGCGCCTCTTGGAGCCGCCTGAGGTTCTCGGCCAGCGGTTCGTGGTTGGGATCATCGGCGTTGGGCTCGATCACCGCGACGATGGTCTTCGGATCGACGAACCGGGCCAGATCGTCGACGTGGCCGTGGGTGTCGTCGCCGTGAATCCCCCGGCCCAGCCAGATCACGTTGGAGATTCCCAACTGCTCGGCGAAAACTCGCTCGATTCCCTCTCGCCCAAGGCCCGGATTGCGGGCCTGCACGTCGCTGAGAAGGCACTCCTCGGTCGTCAACAGCGTTCCCTTGCCGTTGACGTCGATCGCCCCTCCCTCCATCACCACCCGACGCGCCTTGCCGTCCACCTCGGCCCGGGGCGTCCACCGGCGCAGGCCGAGCTTGCGGGCGATCCGGCGGGGGAGGCGCTTGTCCTTGCGATGGTTGTCGTACTTCGCCCAAGCGTTGAATTTCCAGGCGACCAGGGCGACCGGATCGGCGGCCTCGCCCTCCGCGGAATCGGGCGAGCCGTCGCGGACCACGAACGACGGCCCCGAGTCGCGGAGCCAAACGCGATCGGTCTCGGCCCTTAAAAACGACACGCGATCGAGGTTCGCCCCAGCCTTCTCCAGGATGCCGGAGACCTTCCGCCTCATCGCCCGATCGGCGACGACGATCACCACGTTCTCAACCGCGGCGAGCACGCGGACGATCTCGGCGTAAACCCAGGGAATGGGCGCGAACTTGCCGGGCCAGTCGTCACGATTGTGGGGCCAGGCGATCCAGGTCGCCTCGTGGGGCTCCCATTCGGCGGGCATCCGATAACCAAGCTGTGCGGGCGTCATATTGCGTCCAGTTGTATCGTGAGGAGGATCGCGTTGCGGGGGTTGCGGCCCGCCCGCGTTAATCGCCGTCGAGGAATCGTCGGGTGATCGGCGCGTAGGCGTCAATGCGGCGGTCGCGGAGGAAGGGCCAGTTCCGGCGCGTCTCCTCCTGAAGCCCGGGGTCGCAGTCGGCCAGGAGAACCTCCTCGCGGTCCCGACTCGCCTTGGCCAGAATCCGGCCAAACGGATCGGCGATGAACGAGCTTCCCCAGAACTCGATGCCGCCGTCGGCGGCCCCTTCGTGGCCGATCCGATTGACGGCCGCCACGAATACGCCGTTGGCGATCGCGTGGCTCCGCTGCACGGTCTCCCAGGCGCTGGCCTGTGCCTCGCCAAACTCGGCCTTCTCGCCGGGATGCCAGCCGATGGCCGTGGGATAAAAGAGAATCTCCGCCCCCTGAAGCGAGGTCAGCCGGGCCGCCTCGGGATACCACTGATCCCAGCAAATCAAAGTGCCCACCTTGGCGTGGGCGGTGTCGAAGGTTTTGAAGCCCAAGTCGCCGGGCGTGAAGTAGTATTTCTCGTAGAAGAGCGGATCGTCGGGAATGTGCATCTTGCGATAGCGACCGGCCAGCGAGCCGTCGGCGTCGAGCAGGGCGATCGTGTTGTGATAAACCCCCGCGGTTCGCCGCTCGAAAAGCGAGCCGACGATAACCATCCCGGTCTCCTTGGCGAGCGTCCCCAGCGCCTCGGTCGTCGGCCCGGGGATCGGCTCGGCCAGGTCGAACGTGGCGGCGTCCTCGGACTGACAGAAATACGGCCCCATGAACAGCTCGGGGACGCAGGCGACCTTCGCCCCCTTCGCCGCGGCCTCGCGAAGCATCGCCGACGCGCGGGTCAAGTTGTCGGCCGGATCGTCCGAACACCGCATCTGAATCAAAGCCACGCGGAAAGGGGGGCGGTTCGCCCTCATCGCCTCAAGCCTCGCTGAAAGTCTTAAAAGGTCGCCGAACGCGGAAACGCGAGCCCATCCCAAAAACTCCAGTTGGCGCGGAGCGCCGGAGGAGCCCACAGACCAGGTCATCATAACATCGGACGCCCCCAACGGTTAAGCCCCGTCCCCCGACCGGGCCCCGCCGGCGCGCCAACGCGAGGCGTCGATTGAACCCCTAAAGGAAACTTTCGCAACATGAACTGAATCGGATCGCCACATCCAGATCCAAAATGATTCTCGCCGGTTCGCCGAGCATGGGCGGGGACTTCGATTTGATGTTGACTCAAAACAACACCGTGTCCGCGTTTAACCACTGCAATCCGTTTTATTATTCGTCAAGAGGGCTCGCCGGCCAGCGAATCAAGTTTATTTCGACCAAGTACAGAAAAGCTTCATCCGCCGCCTTGACGGAGCCCCCGCGGGAACTTTACTAATGGGTCGTGCCATCAACGCCAGCCTTGATGCGTGCTCTTGACGCGAGCCGACTCAGAAGCGGGCGTTCCACCCGGATCGAGGCGCGACCTCCGAGAGGGTGGGAAACGTGGGGCGATGTAACCCACGGGCACGGAGTGCGCGCTTTTTCCGATGGGAGCCGCCGCCAACGACGTGAATTCGGATCGGGACGATCGAATTCGACCACCGCGAGGGATCGCGAGTTCGCAACGCCCCCGGTTATTCCAACGACGACGGAGACGAAGCGCGGGCGCCGCCCCAACGAGCGGCGCCGCCTGGGCCGCCTGGATGTCGATCCATTCGATCCTCCCGTCCCCGCCCCGCGGCGACACGCGAGCCGTCTCGCCGGAGAAGGCTCCGTCGCGATCGCCGGTTCGGGTCCCGCGCCACAGAGGAACCCCGCAATGGACCTCGCGAGTTACGACGTGATCGACCTCCGCGACGAATTCTGGACCGTGGCGCGATCGAGGGCCGAGTCACACGCCCCCGTCAAGGCCGCCCTGGATTACGCGATCGCGGCGACGCTGCTGTTGTTGACCGCCCCGATCGCGTTGTTCGCGATGGCGCTGGTCAGGCTGACCTCTCCCGGTCCGGCTCTCTACCATCAGAAGCGCGCCGGGCTCAACGGCCGGGTCTTCACGATCCACAAGATCCGCACGATGTACAGGGACAGCGAGGGGGGGGTGGCGCGGTGGTGCCTCCCCGGCGACCCGCGCGTGACCCCCGTGGGGCGGTTTCTCCGCTGGAGCCACATCGACGAACTGCCCCAGTTGATCAACGTCCTGCGCGGCGAGATGAGCCTGATCGGGCCCCGCCCCGAGCGGCCCGAGTTGATCGGCGAGCTGGAGCGGGCGATCCCGTCGTACCGGACGCGGATGCTGGTTCGGCCGGGATTGACCGGGCTGGCGCAGATTCAGCTTCCCCCCGACGTCGATTTGGACAGCGTCCGTCGCAAGCTCGCCCTCGATTTCGAGTACATGAACTCCATGAGCCTCTGGCTCGACCTGCGAATCCTGGCGGGAACGGCCCTGGAGTGCCTGGGAGTTCCGGGGGACCGGATCGGCCGGCTGCTCCATCTTCCCAACGGCCGCGACCGCGTCGCGATCAAAGCGGCGCCGACGGACGTCTCAAAGGCCCCCCAGGCCGCCACGTCGCTTCTCGGCTGATCAGCTCAACTACGACGCGCCGTCGCGCGGCGCCCTTCGGACGCGGGGACCCACGATGAATCCTTCCGACGACCACATCCAGCCCGCCCCTCCAACCG
>Ga0182738_1007344_pt1 | contig 11213 bp, 8 predicted proteins | sample eDN5th30CBELigMG_FD_128876 | JGI IMG/M metagenome (GOLD analysis project Ga0182738, IMG submission 128876) | Enriched Miracle-Growth compost microbial communities from Emeryville, California, USA - eDNA 5th pass 30_C BE-Lig MG (version 2)... ... | reverse complement strand
GAGCGCGCCGGCCGAGCCGGCGAGGCGGAAGCTGCAGCGCACCGGGGCCGTCTCCGCCTCGGCGGCGGCGCTTCCCGCGCCGGCGACGCCGGCTGCGGCGGCCCCGAGCGAGGCGCTTCCGGCATCCTCATGGCTGCCCGTCACCGTCTCGGCGGTGGCGGCGCAGGCGGCGACGACGATCAGCCCGATCGGGGCGAGCGCGAGGGCCATTCTCCGTTTCATGGCAATGCTCCCTGGCTGTGAAAGGGGGCGGGACGGACGAGGGAGGGTGTCCCGCTTCTCGTGGGGCGCCTGTCCCTGGCGGCCGGTCTCGCCGCCGAGGCTCGCGCGTCCGTCCGTCCCGCTGCCCTGTTCCGCATCACGTCATGCCGTCCGGATCAGAACTGGCCCTGGATGATCACGGCGGTGTTGTTGGCGCCGTTCTGGTAGACCGCGGCGTTGTTGCTGCCGCCGGGGCAGGGCGAGAGCTGGATCACCGCCGCGACGTTGCCGTTGCCGGCCTGGTTCACGCTCGCGGTGTTGGCGCAGCCGTACTGGAACACGCCGGCCGCGTTGTAGAAGCCGTACTGCGTGATCTGGCCGTTGTTGAACGTGCCCACCTGGTTCAGGATGCCGGTGTTGTACCAGCCCTGCTGGGTGATGCTGCCGTAGTTCACGGCGCCGTGCTGCTGGACGTAGCCCTGGTTGTAGCCGCCCTGCTGCTGGATCTGGCCGTGGTTCACGGCGCCCTGCTGATAGATGGCGCCGAGGTTCGAGAAGCCCTGCTGGGCGATCGCGGCGTTGTTCCAGGTGCCGTACTGGTTGACGGTGGCGTAGTTGCCGGCAGAAGCCGGAGCGACGGCCGCGGTGCCGAGAAGAGCCAGCGAGCCGAGGGCGACGAAGATGCGCTTCATGACTTGGTCTCCTTCCGTATTTCTTTGAACCTGCCTGTCGTGCCCCGCCGTTCGGGGACGCTACCTTCATAAGGGGCGGCGTCTGAGCCCGAACTGAACCCGCCGGTTATCTTCCGTTCATCATTGCGGCAGGCGCGGAAGGCCGTGCGGGCGGGCTGCCCGGGCGTTCGCCTCGGCAGTGCGGAAGGAGGGGTGGAGGGCCGAAAATCCGCAGAAGAGCGCCGGGTGGCGCGTCTAGGACGCCGCCAGCGCGTGCTGCGTCCAGTCGACGATCTGGCGCTCCATCATCGCCCCGGCGGTGCGCGCGACGAGCCGGCCCGACCTGAACAGCAGCAGCGAGGGGATGGACTGGACCGCGAATCGGCTCGACGTGGCGGGCGCCTCGTCGGCGTTCAGCTTGAGGAGCAGCACGTCGGGCGCGAGCCGCGCCGCCGCCTTCTCGTATTCGGGCGCCATCATGCGGCAGGGTCCGCACCAGGGCGCCCAGACATCCACGAGCACGGGCATTGCGGTGCCGGCGAGGTGACGCTGGAACAGCGCCTCGTCGACAGCGACGGGGCGGGTCGGGACGAGCGCCTCCCGGCACCTGCCGCAGCGCGCCTCCGCGATCGGCTTTCCCTCGGGTATCCTGTTCTTCTGCGCGCAATGGCTGCAGACGACGAAGGTTTCGCTCAACGCTGCCCTCCTCGATCGCTCCCCGGTGGAGCCCGGCCGAAGCTCAGGCGGGCGGGGGCGGCGCCGTCGCCCCGTTCTGCACCGCGCCGAAGACGTCCTCGTCGGCAATCTGCATCCGCCCGACGAGCACGCTACAGCCGAGATGCTCCATCAGATAGCTCGCGACCGAGCCGGGCCAGAACCGCGTCAGCACGCCGTGCCGGCGGTGGCCGACGACGACGAGGTCGGCTCCGATCTCACGCGCTTTCGCCTCGATCTGCCGGGCGGGATCGCCGGTGGTGATTCGCGCAAGGGGAGAGGGAAAGCCCATGCGTTCGAGCCGGCGCACGCCTTCGGCCAGAACGTCCTCGAAGACCTGATCCTGGCCGATGGTGAGCTCGGGCGCGGCGTCCTGCACCAGCGTCATGCCCGTCGTCTGCGGCACCACGGCGAGAAGGAACACCTCGGCGCCGCACAGCCGGGCGAGGCGGGCGCCCTCGCGAAGGGCGAGCCGTCCGTCCTCCGATCCGTCATAGGCGAGAAGAACCTTGCGATACATGCGCCCTCCGTCTCGGCGGGGGGCCGCCGCCGGACGGCCGTCCCCTTCCGAGTAGGTAGGCCTGTCGCTGCGCGGACAAGACCGGTCTTTTCCGGAGGGCGAAGGCAAACCGGGTTTGCGGCGACCCGCCGCCTTCGCCCGCGGCTCGGTGGGCGCTAGGCTCGGCGGGATCGCGGCGTGCCGGGAGCGGGCAGGATGACGGATCCGGAGGAGAGGGCGCAGACCGCCGGACGAGTGATGCTGGGGCTGCTGTTTCTCGGCCTCGGCGTGTGGAAGCTCGCCGGCTACGGCGACCGGCTCGCGGCCGCGCAGGAGGCTTACGACACCAATATCTGGGACGTGGTGATCCCGGTGCCGCTGTTCTGGGCGATGATCCTGATCGAGATCGGCGGCGGCGCTCTGCTCCTTGCAGGGTGGCGCCTCCGAATCGTCGCGCCAGCGCTCGCCTTCTACGCGCTCGTTACCGGCATCATGATGCACGTGCGGGCGTTCAATCTCGTCGCGGAGATCGCCAGCCTCGCCTGGCACGTCATCGCCGCCGCGGGGCTCCTCGCCCTTGCGGCGAACGCCGGCGCGGGACGGGGTGGCGGCCGCGGCGAGCGCGTCTGAGCCTCAGGCGGCGCGGACCTCGGTCACCTCCGGCAGAAAATGGCGCAGCAGGTTCTGGATGCCGTGACGAAGCGTCGCGGTCGAGGAGGGGTACCCCGAGCACGCGCCCTTCATGTTGAGATAGACGATCCCGTCCTTGAAGCCGCGGAAGGTGATGTCGCCGCCGTCCTGCGCCACTGCGGGCCGGATGCGCGTCTCCAGCAGTTCCTTGATGGTCTCGACCGTCTCCGCGTCGGTCTCGTCGAAGAAGGTCTCCTCGGGCGTGTCGTCGGAGTCGCCGGTGAGCAGCGGGGCGCCGCTCATGAAATGCTCCATGACGGCGCCGAGAATGGCCGGCTTCATGTGCTGCCATTCGGCCGTCTCGTCCTTGGCGACGGTCACGAAGTCATAGCCGAAGAACACGCCGGCGACGCCGTCCACCGTAAACAGCGCAGCCGCGAGCGGCGAGGCCGCGGCGTCTGCCTCGGCCCGGAACTCGAGCGTGCCCTCCGGCAGCACGACGCGGCCGGGCAGGAACTTCATCATCGCCGGGTTCGGGGTGGCTTCGGTCTGGATGAACATCGGACCCTCGGAAGGCGTGGCGCTACAGTCTGGAATAATTCCAGTACGTTGTAGCCCAAGCTTGGGAGCATGGCAAAGCGCGACCCCAATATGGGCCGCGTGGGCGGGCTTCGCCATAGAAGCGCGTCAGGAGACCGCGGCGATGTCCTCGTCGGACAGCGAGCCGGGCACGATCGTGACGGGAATCGGGAAGGCGCTGTTCGCCTTGGCGATCAGCGACACCAGCGGCCCCGGGCCCTCGGTGCCCGTGCCGGTGGCGAGCACCAGGATGGCGATGTCGGGGTCGTCGTTGATGAGCTTCTGGATCTCCTCGGCAGGGACCCCCTCGCGGATCGCGAGCTCGGGCTCGACGGAGGCGATCTCGCGGACGCGGGCGACGAATTTCGCCAGCGTCTCCTCGGCCGAATCCATCGCCTCGGCGCGCATGATGTTCTCGACGCCGAGCCAGGACTGGAACTGCGCGGGCTGGATGACGAACAGCAGCACCAGCCCGCCATGGGTGTGCTCGGCCCGGCGCGCGGCGTAGTAGACCGCGCGGTCGCATTCGGGCGTCGCGTCGATGATCGCGAGGAACTTGCGGCGGTGCCCGGCCTCCGCCGAGCGGCGCAACGTCACCATGCCCGGATGCTGCCAGCAGCCCCGCGGCGCCGCAAGGCGGGGCTCATCGCCGCGCGCCGGGCATAAGGAAGCCCATGATGCGCTTCACGTCCGCGAGGATCGGCGCGGCGATCGCGGCCGCGCGCCCGGCGCCGTCCGCGAGCACCCGGTCGATATGGCCGGGATCGGCGTTGAGCCGGCGGATTTCGGCGCCGATCGGGCCAAGGTGCGTCACCAGCAGCTCGGCAAGGGCCGGCTTGAAGGCGGAGAACTGGGCGCCGGGGTGCTGGCGCAGCACCTCCGCCTTGGTGATTCCCGCGACCGCCGCGTAGATGCCGACGAGATTGTCGGCTTCGGGCCGGCCGGCGAGCCCGGCGACGTCCGACGGCAGGGGGTCGGGGTCGGTCTTGGCCCGGCGGATCTTGGCCGAGATGGCGTCGGCGTCGTCTGTCAGCACGATGCGCGAGGCGTCGGAGGGGTCGGACTTCGACATCTTCTTCGTGCCGTCGCGCAAGCTCATCACGCGCGTCGCCGGACCCTGGATCAGCGGCTCAGGCAGCGGGAAAAAGCCGTCCTCGCCCAGGTCGAGCGCGCGGATGCGGTCGGCGAAATCGACGTTGAACTTCTGCGCGATGTCGCGCGTGAGTTCCAGGTGCTGCTTCTGGTCGTCGCCCACCGGCACGTGGGTCGCGCGGTAGAGCAGGATGTCGGCCGCCATCAGCGTGGGATAGGCGTAAAGGCCGACCGAAGCGGCTTCGCGGTCCTTGCCGGCCTTCTCCTTGAACTGGGTCATCCGGTTCAGCCAGCCGAGCCGGGCGATGCAGTTGAAGATCCAGGCGAGCTCGGCGTGCTCGTGCACCTGGCTCTGGTTGAACACGATGTTCCGCACCGGGTCGATGCCAGCGGCGAGGAAGGTCGCTGTAACCTCGCGCGTGTTGGCGAGCAGCGCTTCGGGGTCCTGCGCGACAGTGATCGCGTGGAGGTCGACGACGCAGTAGAGGCAGGGGAACTGCGCCTGCATCTCCACGAACCGGGCGATGGCGCCGAGATAGTTGCCCAGATGCGGGGCCTGCGTCGGCTGCACGCCGGAGAAGACGCGCGGGGTGAAGCGCGCGTTCGGCACCGTCTGGGGTGCCGTGGTGTCCAGGGCTTGGTCGGCCATCCCGGCCTCTCCGATCGTGTCTGGCGTGGCCGGGGCCGGTTGCCGCGGCGGCTCGCTTATGGCGGAGGGTGAGGGGGGGTTCAAGGCCCGTCCGCGCCCGGCTCCAAGCGCCCGACCGTCACGGCGCCGCCGCGGCGCGGCCTGCGCATCGCCCCGGCGAACTGGCGCAGGTCCACCGCGCCGGTGAGAACGCAGGCGAGGGCGAACGCGCCCGCGCCTGCGGCGACGAGCGCGGCGAGCGCGGCGAAGCCGGCGATCGCGTTGCCGCCGTCGAGCCAGCGGCCGAGCAGCCGCTCGGCGCCGATCAGCGCCGCGCCCATGACGATGCTGGCGACGAGCAGCATCGGCAGGCGCCGGGTGAGCGTGGGATCGGCGCGGAACTGGCCGCGGCGGGCGAGGGCGGCGGCGAGCAGCACCGCGTTCACCCCGCCCGCGAGCGAGCTCGCCACCGCGATGCCGACATGGCCGAGCAGGGGAAACAGCAGTGCCGCCCCGCCCACATTCACGATCATGCTGACCGCGGCATGCACCATCGGCGTGCGCGTATCCTCGCGGGCGAAGAAGCCCGGCTGCAGCACCTTGATGAGGACGAAGCTGGGCAGCCCCGCGGCATAGGCGGCGACCGCCGCCGCGGTGGCGCGCGTGTCGGCGGCGTCGAACAGGCCGCGCTCGAACAGCACCGCGATGATCGGCACCGGCACCACCATCAGCGCCACCGCGGCCGGCAGGCTCAGCGCCATCGCGAACTCGATGGCGCGGTTCATGGCGTGGTCGGCGGTCTGGGGCGTCTCCGAGCGCAGGCGGCGCGTGAGATCGGGCAGCAGCACCACGCCGATGGCGACGCCGACGACGCCGAGTGGCAGCTGGTACAGCCTGTCGGCATAGCCGAGCCAGCCGACCGCGTTGTCCTGCAGCGAGGCGAAGATCGTCCCCACCACGATGTTGATCTGGGTGATGCTGCCGGCGATCAGCCCGGGGACGCCGAGCACCAGCAGGCGCTTCACACCGGGCGTCCAGCGCGGGCGCCTGAGTCGCAGCGGGAAGCGCGTCCGGCGCAGCCCGATCGCGAGCGCGGCGAGCTGCAGGAAGCCGGAGGCGAACACGCCCCAGGAGAGATACGCGCCGGCTGCGTCGGTGCCTTCGGCATGGGTGACCACGATGAGGATCATGGCCCCGATCAGGCCGACATTGAGCAGGCTCGAGGCGAACGCGGCGAGGGCGAACCGGCCGAGCGCGTTCAGCATGCCACCGATCATCGCGGTCAGCGACATGCAAAGGAGATAGGGGAAGGTGATGCGCGTCAGCAGCGTAGTGAGGTCGAACTTGGCCGGGTCTGAGCTGAAGCCGGGCGCGAGGACGTAGACGAACAGGGGCGCGGCGAGCTCGGCGAGGATGGTGAACACCATCAGCGCGACGAGCAGCGCGGCGAGCACTTCCTCGGCGAACCGGCGCGCGACGTCCTCCTCGTCCTCGCTGAGCGCACGCGAGAACAGCGGCACGAAGGCGGCGTTGAACGCGCCCTCGGCGAAGATGCGCCGGAACAGGTTCGGCAGTCGGAGGGCGACGAAGAAGGCTTCCGCAACGGGGCCTGTGCCGAGCAACGCCGCCATGAACACGTCGCGTGCGAACCCGAGCACCCGCGATACCAGCGTCGCCCCGCCCACGGTGGCGAAATTGCGCAGGAGGCTCATGGGGTGGGGAGTGTGCTCGGGGGGGATTCGGGAGGTGGGAAGGCCGGTGTGTCCCGGTTCTTTTTCCACGAGGCACCCCCCTCCCTGTCCCTCCCCCTCAGGGGGGGAGGGGACAGGGAGGGGGGTACCCCAGGCAAGGCCAGGGGAGTGAGTACCCAGGGCAGGGCCAGGGAAGAGCCTACCCCGGGCCGGAACAGCGACGGAGCGGCCCGCCGAAGGGACCGGGAGGGACATACCCGCCGGCGAGACAAGGCCGGCGCCACCCCGATCACGACGCCCCTCACGCCACCGCCCGCTTGGCCGGCTTCGGCTCGCCGCCGCTCGCCTCGAAGGCCTGGCCCATACGGCGGCGGATCGTCTGCTGGCGGGGGCCGGAGGCGATTTTTTGGCCGGTGAGGTCGGTGACGTAGAACACGTCGACGGCGCGCTCCCGAAGGTGGCAATATGCGCGGAGGCGATGTTGAGGTTGAGGTCGGAGAGGGTCCGGGTGAGGTCGTAGAGCAGGCCCGGCCGATCTAGCCCGCTGGCCTCCACGACCGTGAACTGCTCGGACAGCGCGTTGTCGACGCGGATGTCGGTCGGCAGGCGGAAGGCGCGGCTGACGCGCCGTGAGCCGACCTTGCGCGCGATCGAATCGGGCAGGCGCTCGCGCCCGGTGAGCGCCGCCTCGATCAGCCTGCCGATCCGCTCGGCCCGGCGCAATTCGTCCGCGTCGTCGGGAAGCTCGCGCGTGACGGCGACGGTGTCGAGCGCCATGCCGTCCGTCGTGGTGAAGATCTGCGCGTCGACGATGTTCGCGCCGGCCACCGTGCAGGCGCCCGCCATGGTGGACAGGAGGCGCGGATGATCGGGGGCAACGATGGTGATCTCGGTGATGCCCTCGAAGCGGCGGACCATGGCGCTGGTGGCAAGCCGCTGCCCCGACCGGTCGGCCGTCCGCAGCAGGGCGGCGTGGGCGAGCTTGTGCTCGAGATCGACGCGCAGCCAATAGGGCGCGTAGTGGCGCTTGAGATAGTCCTCGCGCTCCTCGGCCGGCCAGTCGACGACGGCCTCGGCGAATTCGTCCTGCGCCGCGGCGACGCGCTGGCCGCGCGAGAGCTGCGAATGGCCGCCGAGCAGATAGGGCTCGGTCTCGTAGTAGAGCGTGCGGAGCAACTGGCCCTTCCAGCCGTTCCAGACGCCGGGGCCGACGGCGCGGATGTCGGCGACGGTGAGGATCAGCAGCAGCTTCAGCCGCTCGATCGTCTGCACCACGCCGGCGAAGTCGCGGATCGTCTTGCGGTCGGCGATGTCGCGCTGCTGGGCGGTCATCGACATGGTGAGGTGCTGCTCGACCAGCCAGCCGCAGAGGTCGATCTCGCCGGCGCTGAACCCGAACCGCTTCGCCAGCCGCCGCGCAACGCGCGCCCCGGCGATCGAATGGTCCTCCGGCCGGCCCTTGGCGATGTCGTGCACGAACACGGCGAGATAGAGCGCGCGCCGGTTCTTGATCTGCGGGAAGATCTCGGTGGTGAGCGGCAGCTCGTCGCTGGCATTGCCCTTCTCGATCTCCGAGAGCGCCCCGAGTGCGCGCAGCGTGTGCTCGTCCACCGTGTAGTGGTGGTACATGTTGAACTGCATCATCGCGACGACGCGGCCGAAATCGGGGATGAAGCGGCCGAGCACACCGGTCTCGTTCATCCGCCGCAGGGTGGCTTCGGGATTGCCCCGCGAGGTCAGGATCTCCAGGAACAGCCGGTTCGCTTCCTCGTTCTCGCGCAGATCGGGCGTGATCAGCGCCAGGGAGCGGGTGAGGAGCTTCAGCGCGTCGGGGTGGTAGGGCAGCTTCTGCCTGTCGGCGACGTGGAAGAAGCGGATGAGGTTCACCGGGTCGCGCCGGAACACGTCCTCGCTCGCCACGGTGAGGCGGTCGTGCTCGATCACGAAGTCGGCCGTGCCGGCGATGCGGCCCGGCCCGCGCCGGGCGATGCGGCCGAGCACGCGCCCGAGCACCGGGGGCGCCTTGGCGTGGTGGAGCTCGAGGCCGGTCGAGAAGATGAGCGTCAGGTCGCCCACCGATTTCGCGATCAGGAAATAGTGCTTCATGAAGCGCTCGACCTCGGAGAGGCCGGGATGCGACTGATAGCCGAGGCGGATCGCGATCTCGGGCTGCACGTCGAAGGAGAGCCGCTCGTCGGCGCGCCCGGCGACGAAATGCAGGTTGCAGCGCACCGCCCAGAGGAAGTCCTCGGCCTTGCGGAAACGCGCGTATTCGGCCCGCGAGAACACGCCCTTGGTGACGAGCTCCTCCGGGTTCATCACCTGGTAGAAGTCCTTCGCAATCCAGAACAGGGCGTTGAGGTCGCGGAGGCCGCCCTTGCCTTCCTTTACGTTCGGCTCGACGAGATAGCGCGAGGTACCCTGCCTGCGGTGGCGCTCCTCGCGTTCGGCGAGCTTGGCGGCGATGAAGGCGGCGCTGGTGCCGCTGACCACGTCCTTGAAGAAGCGCTCGACGAGGTCGTCGTAGAGCGCCACCTCGCCGACGACGAACCGGGCCTCGAGGATCGAGGTGCGGATCGTCATGTCGGACTTCGAAAGACGGATGCATTCGTCGACGCGCCGCGTCGCGTGTCCGACCTTGAAGCCGAGATCCCACAGCACGTACAGCATGAACTCGGCCACGCTCTCGCCCCAGGGCGTCTGCTTGTAGGGCAGCACGAACAGCAGGTCGATGTCCGAGCCGGGCGCCAGCGTGCCGCGGCCGTAGCCGCCCACGGCGACCACCGCCATGCGTTCGGCGGCGGAAGGGTTGTCCACCTTGTAGACGCGGGTGACCGCGAGGTCGAAGATCACCCGGATCAGCAGATCCTGCATCCGGCACAGCCGTTCGGCGCAGGCGAGGCCCTTGCGCTCGGCGAGCAGCAGCGCGTCGGCGCCCTGCCGCCCCGCCCGATAGGCGCGCTTGAGCACGCCGAGCACCGCCTGGCGGGCTTCCTGACCGAGCATCGCGCCCGGGCCCCCCGCGGCGGCGTTCACCTCGGCGCGCAGGGCCGCCTCGTCGATGAGCTCGATATCCGCCGGCCGTGAGATCATTCGCGTCATGTCGATCCGGCGCCTCGCGCTCCGCTCGCTGCGGCCGCCCTGCCGAAGGCCGGGACACTACAGCCAAGCCGCGTGCGGCGCCATCGACGCGCGCCGATCGCGGCTCTTGCGAGGCGGATGGCCCCCGGCCATCATCCTCCGCCTCTCCCGATTAAGGAATCGCTCGTGCTCGCCTGCTTCGCGCCCGACGGCGCGCCCGACTCCACCGCCGCCGTGCCGATCCATGCCGTAGGCCCCGATGCGATCGACGGCATCCTCGCCGCGCTCGGGCAGGCGGCGAGCGCTTGGGGACGGGCGGCCCATTTCCGCGGCCAGACCGGACGGGAGCTGCTGATCCCCGATGCGGAGGGCCGGATCGCGGCCGTCGTGCTCGACCTCGGGCGCGAGGGGCCGGCGCGGTCGCCCTTCGCCGTCGGCCGGCTCGCGACGACATTGCCGCCGGGCACCTATCGCCTCGCGCAATGCGAGGGAGACGAGGAGCTGGCGCTGCTGGGCTGGGCCCTCTCGGCCTACAGGTTCGACCGCTACAGGAAGCCCGGGGAGCCGGGGCCGAGGTTGGTGCTGCCGGAGGCGCGCGCCGGGGCGGTGGAACGCACGGCGCGCGCCGTCTATCTCGTCCGCGACCTCGTCAACACGCCGGCGAACGATCTCGGCCCGACGGAACTCGCCGCGGCGGCTCGGGCGGTGGCCGACAGGTGCGGGGCCGCCGTGGACGAGATGGTCGGCGACGAACTCCTTCACCGCAACTTTCCCTTGATCCACGCCGTGGGCGCCGGCTCGGACCGCGCGCCGCGCCTCGTCGACATCGTCTGGGGCAACCCGCTCGCCCCGAAAGTGACGCTCGTGGGCAAGGGCGTGGTGTTCGATACCGGCGGGCTCAACATCAAGCCCGACGCGGCGATGCTGACCATGAAGAAGGACATGGGCGGCGCCGCGAACGTGCTCGCGCTCGGGCAGATGGTGATGGAGGCGGGGCTGAACCTCCGGCTCCGCATCCTGCTGCCCATCGTCGAGAATGCGATCTCGGGCCGCGCCTTTCGCCCCGGCGACGTCTACAGGAGCCGCAAGGGGCTGACGGTCGAGATCGGCAACACCGATGCCGAGGGCCGGCTGATTCTCGCCGATTCGCTCGCCTTCGCCGACGAGGAGGGCCCGGAGCTGCTGGTCGACATGGCGACGCTGACGGGGGCGGCGCGGGTGGCGCTCGGCCCCGACCTGCCGCCGCTCTACACCCGCGACGACGGCTTCGCCGCCGATCTCGCCGCGGCTGCGGCCGCGGTCGCCGACCCGTTCTGGCGGATGCCGCTCTGGGCGCCCTACGACGCGCTGCTCGAGTCCAAGGTGGCGGACGTCAACCACATCTCGGGCGGTCCGTTTGCCGGCTCGATCACAGCGGCGCTGTTCCT
>Ga0182738_1007342_pt1 | contig 11215 bp, 6 predicted proteins | sample eDN5th30CBELigMG_FD_128876 | JGI IMG/M metagenome (GOLD analysis project Ga0182738, IMG submission 128876) | Enriched Miracle-Growth compost microbial communities from Emeryville, California, USA - eDNA 5th pass 30_C BE-Lig MG (version 2)... ... | reverse complement strand
GAATGACATCACACGCATCTGATGATTAGGTGCTCTAAGCAAGACAGTTTGTTTCTTGCAACATTAGTTAGTAATGAAAGTGAATGTTTGGGTGTCCTTTTTAATATTGTATCCTCAGTTAGTTGATTACCGGCAACTCCCAGCCAAATTCCTGCCACATCTCATTCGACCATTCGCGATACATCGAATTAATCAAACTTTGCGAATAGAAATGGTTATCGTAAATATCTTGAAACACCGTTTTACGTTCCTGCAAGTCTTCGATCAATTGTTTCCGGTTTGCGGGATCGGCGCCGGCGGATTTATCGGAAATCATTTTCAGGAAAAGACGTGCCGGTTTCGCTTCGGCCCGTGTATAACGAATTGCCTGCTCCAGAAATTCGATTCTCTTCAAAATGATTTCGTCAGAGCTGGCTTGTGTTTTTGCCCGATCCAACATTCCTTGCAATTGATCCAAATTGCTATCGGTAAAACAATCCGTCAATACACGCAACTGCCGGTATTGGGAACGATTTGCCACGGCGTCGGAAACCTCGTCCCAATCCACTGCGTTTTGCGCGAGTTGGGTGGTCAATTTTTCCAGGGTAGAAAAGTACTTTTGGATGGTCGGCGAAGCAGCGCCAAAACCGGCATCGCAATAATCTTTCATCAACGCGTCAATATCCTGCGATGGATCCCATAACAACTTTGCCAACACATAATAATTCAATCCCTGCCCGCCCCAGTTATGCATTAGCGAATCAAAATCCGCGCCCATCATGCCGGTTTGGTAACAATGTTTAATGTCCTCTCCCAATCGATGCGGATATAAAACGGGAAATCCCAAACCGCCATAAAAGGCGTTGGGCCGCAACATTAAATCGCTGGCGGCACTTGTCCATAAATCCCAATTCTGCAAATCGCTTTGACGGCCTTCTTCACCCAGATATCCCAAACCCACAAACCCCACAATAACATTGGATGGCAATTTGGCATAGAGCGGTGGGGTTTTGTAAGCGCTGTAGGCATAAGCGCCCAGCTTGCGATCGGGGAATTTCTTTTGGACGATTTCGGCTATTTTGGCATAGAACGTCACGTATCGATCGGAGAGAGAAACGTATTTATCGGCACGATGGCGATTTCCCAGGTTAAGCGTAATCTCCGGCGCGTTGGGCGGATCCAAACGGCGGCAAACTTCGCACATGCAAAAGCCCGGGCGCCCGCCATCATTGGGAGAAATGGAGAGTGACGCCAAATTGGGATCTTTTCCAAAACGCGCGATGATATCAGCGGCGATGACTTTCACTAATTCATCATTGGACACATCCAAACGCGCCTGATGCGGCGCAGCGGATTGATCGCGCGAGCCATCCGGCTGCAACGCAAAATATTCGGGATGTGTTTTGCCATATTTTTCCCACATCGTTCCATAGGCATGTTTGTATTGCAAATTAAACGATTGCCCCAAACCCATCGCTTCAAACCAGGTGCCGGAACCGATCACTTTTTCGACAAAACCTTCCACGCTGCGGTCCAATTGCGCTAAGGCGGCTTTGTGTTGGCGATGCGGCTGCTGTCTCGAATTTGGGAAAAAATCCCCTGGATAATAATTGCGAATATTGCGTACATCGAGGGCAGGTTCATCCTGCTCGTTGAGAGGATTTAATACCAAAGTACTTTTACGCGGATACACCTCTCCCAATTCGCCGGGCCACAACCAGCGGCAATCAAAATGCCGCTCCAGCAAGGCATAAACGCCATTGCGTGTGCCGTGTACGGCAACGCCTTTACCCTGATCATTTCCAACTAGGAAAAGTGTATTTCCCGCCGTACGCAACCGATATCCACCGGGTTGCAAATCCGCCGCATCGATACCCGCTTTTTGAGCCAATTCGGTGGCGCCGAGCGAAATAAGCGTTTGGTGCTGTGACGATGCGTCCAATGTATTTTCTGCCACGATCGGAATGTTAGCACCGGAGATCTTTTCTAACATCCCCTGTAATACAACGGCTGCTTCTTGAATCGCCTGATCATTATTCGGAACCACTAATGCCGCTTGCGGCTGAGAATCGCGCGCCAATAAAAGTACTTTTCCGCTGGTTGGCAACGATTTAAAATTGCTTTTCAGAGGACGTTTATTTGCCACCGGTTTCCATTGCAATGGCGGCACATTCGGACCTAACGGCGTGACACCCCATCTGTTGTGCGGCGCATCTTCCGCAAATGCCGACAAGCCGCATCCCCCGGTAAGTGCCACTCCGCCGGCTAATGCCATGAAATGCAAGAACTGGCGGCGTGTGGGGTTTGGGTATTCTGAATTAGGTAGTTTTGTTTTCATGTTAACTTATATAAAAGTACTTTTAGTTTATGGCGGTGGCGTTGTTGTATGGATATAATGGACGTCATTCTGAATGGAGCGAGGAACGAGCGTAGTGAAGAATCCCCATGATTCCGACGAAGTACGTTGAAATTTCGGGGGATTCTTCAGGTCGCAGAGCTCCCCTCAGAATGACGTCGCGTTCATTTACGATTCATACAACAACACGATTTAAGGAACAAACGGATTCCAATCACGATTGCACCAGATAGAATCTTTATCAATATTCGTTAGATCGCAACTCGAACCGCCACTATACGTTTTATAGTGAGCTCCGTTTACCCATTTTACATGGCCATCTGCATAAGCAACGTTTCCGCCATCTAAATGTGGCAGCACTCTCAAAGCTGTGGCAGGAGTGGCGCTTCGCGCGGCACTGCCAAAGTCACTGGGGTTTGCGTAAACGGCATACTGAATGTTGTAATCCATGATGGCAAATATTTCTGCGGGTCGCTGCACCTGAGCCAGCGTAACCGGTACCCGTCCTGAATCTGCTCCTGCGGGATATTTGGAAATATCATATTGATACCAATGATGTTGGCTTAACCCGCTGGAATAACCATAGCTGGGAACTGTGCTGATTCGCTGCGATGGACATTGAAATACTTGCACACTTTTGATGTAAGGATAAATAATATCCATCCAGCTCACGCATTTCCCACCTGTACAAGCAGGAGTTGTCGAGGGGAGCGAAATCGTAAATTTCGCGCCGGGCATCGAATTATCCGTTTGCGGCACACTGGGTATCCAGGCATTGAGCGGATAACGGTCATCATAATCTTGCACATACATCATCACACCCAATCCAATTTGTTTGAGATTGCTCATGCAACTGGCGCGCCTCGCGTTTTCTCTGGCCCGGGCAAATACCGGAAACAGAATTGCAGCGAGAATTGAAATAATGGCAATGACGACAAGTAATTCAATTAGCGTAAAACCGTGATGCTTACGAAAAGTACTTTTCATTATCTTTCTCCGTGTAGCTGATATAGTTCATTTTACCCATTTTCTGAATAGTTCAAACGGGCTTTGTAGAAAAGTTTAGGCGTTATCGGTGTCTGAGGCGGCCATTTGCTGTGCATGACGGACATTTATTTGTGAGCCAGACGATATTCTGTAGGAGAAACGTTGAAATGGCGTAAGAAGGCTTTTACGAAAGAAGATGTGGAAGCGTATCCGCACAGCCCCCCGACTTTCCTGATGTTGAATTCGGAATGGATCAATAAATCGGAAGCCAAATTCATGCGGCATTCATAGACAAAGGCAATGACAGAGGTTCCGGTTTCCTGTTGGAATAGACGGGCCAGATGGCGGGGTGAAAGGTGTAAATGTGTTGCGATATGGCTGACCGTTAATGTGTGTTCATTGAAATTGGCGTTAATGAAAGCGATGGCCTGTTGGACAATTGTATGTGTCGATTCAGGAGATGTGGAAGTGGGCACTGGGTTATGGGTAAGGGACTGGGAAAGCAATCCACGAACGATGTAATGCAATATGGCGCTTAAATGGTGATACACCAGAGGGAGATATTGCGGTGATTGATGGTGCATTTCGTGAATTAATTTTTGGGCCAGCGGATAGCAATCGCCGCCTGGCACGAAAATATCTGGATGTGACCAATGTTTACCTTTACTGGAAGTGCAAAAATGGCAGCATACTCCGGTGCGTTGGAATTGCATCCACATGATGCGTGAATAGGCTTGTTCGGGATAATCGCCTTCCCAGTGGGGACGTTCACCGCTCGATAGAGGGATTCCCGGCGGTGTCATTACAAAGGTTTTGGTGGTAGCGCGGAGAGCCCAGCGGGTGCCGGGGATATTATTCTGCCGACACATTGCTGTGGTGGTGCCGCTGACGATATCGGCTTCGCCTTCCACCACACAACCTAAATAAGGCATGGTCAGGGCATTGAGATTTTCCTCCGGCCATGATTGTATCCGCACCTTCTGGCCTCTGCCACGCAAATCTGGTAATTCATTTCCAGGGGCTTCGGTGATTTGCAGTGAACCGATGATGCGCGGAGGCACGCCCAGCAATACAAAAGGCGAAGCATGCTCTGCCCAGGGGATGAGCTGGTTGCGCAATACTTCCAGTAAATGCCGTTCAGAAGCGTCTAATCGCACCATATCTAATCAGTGTAGATGAAACAGGAGTTGTGATAAAAGTACTTTTGAAAGGATTTTTCTATGCCACGACATCGCATCATTGAAAGACAAGTTTTGACGGCGTTGCGGAAACAGCTGATTCCATGGGTAAGTGAGGGGGTTCCTTTCCTTTTGCTGGATGCGCCGCCGAAGTTGATTGGCACTAATACCATCATTGAAATGCCTGGCAAACCACTTCCTCTGTTACATGGTATTGGTCAACAAGTGAGAGTGCAACGATGGCCGGAGGAAAATCTCAATGCCCTGACTATGCCTTACCTGGGCTGTGTGGTGGAAGGTGAAGCGGACATTGTTATGGGCACCACCACGGCGATGTGCCGTAAACTGAAAATCCCTGGCAAACGCTGGATTATGCAAATGCCGCAGAAAAGCTTTTTCCTGGCTGCGCCGTTAATACCTGTTTCTCAAGGCTATCGGCCCCATTGGGAACGTGCTGATGTAGAACATGCATATTCGCGTATCTTATGGATGCAATTTCAGCGCACGGGGGTTCGTTGTCACTTTTGTACATCGGATAAGGGCAAGCATTGGTCACACCCATATTGCTTCATTTATGGCAACGAATTTTATCCGCTGGCTGCGACTTTGATGCATGAGATGACGCATCAGGCGGCACAATATGTGCCGCTGGTTTATTTTACGTTGAATACAATATTGCATTACATGGTGCGCAGTCTGACGTCTCATCCTGGAGGAAAAAACCAGGGAAATATCGCTACCACGTCTGCTTTCAGTTCGCCGGAAACGTCGATTCAGCAAGCAGTGGATTACATCGATCAAAATCTGAATCAGTCACAATTGTCCGTAGAGCGCATTGCCAGACAGGTGCACTTTTCTCCGCAACATCTGGCGCGCATTTTTAAAAGAGAAAAGGGCCTGACAGTGATGCAATTTGTGACGCGCCGCCGCATGGAATTAGCGCGCCAATTATTACTTGAGTCGAAGTTCAGCATCCGTATGGTGGCGGACTATTCCGGATACTTATCGCCCTCTTCCTTCATCAAGGTTTTTATCCGCCATTATGGTGTTTCCCCGGCAATCTATCGTTCCGATCATCAAAGGGATGTTCCTTTTGAACAATGATTGCTTGTTATGGACAACGAAACGTCCTTAATAAAACTAAAACAGCGGTTAGGAAAGCTCATTTGCGGGGTATAATTGAAAGGATATTGAATGGAGGTAAATTGATGAAAAAGTACTTACATGTCCGGCGCCAAGCGTTCACGCTCATAGAATTATTGGTTGTAATAGCGATTATTTCAATCCTCGCTGCGATCTTGTTTCCTGTCTTTGCCAGGGCACGGGAAAATGCACGGCGCGCCAGTTGCCTGAGTAATCTCAAACAAATTGGGCTTGGGACAATGATGTATGTGCAGGATTATGATGAATCATATCCACTGACATTAAACAGAATCACGGAAGGCAGGTGGTATGATATTATCCAACCGTATGTTAAGAGTGATCAGGTGTTCCAATGTCCCTCTTCGGGAGGCCCGGATAATGCACGGGGACATTATGGTGCGAATCAGAATATCATGACGTTGCCGTCTACCAATCTCTCTCTGTTACCGGAAGCTCAAAAAATGGCATCCGTGCAATCTCCTGCCACCACCTATTTGATAATGGATTTTGGGACATATTATGCCAAACATTCTTATGCAGTGGAGAGCAGCACCTCCTGGAATTACTTGCCGGGAATGGGAAATGGCGGAGGAACTTGCACTGTCGTGGCAACGAGCTTAATGCCTGGTAGACCAGAGGATTGCCAGAGCGGACGTCATTTCAGCGGTGTCAATATGGCTTTCGCTGATGGACATGCAAAATGGCTCAAGAGTAGTGTTGTCGTGCAAGAAGGCAAGAAATGTATCACGGCCAACTGTAAAATTGAGCATAGCGCCTGGAATCCGTTGTTGGATAATTCCTAAAAAGTACTTTTTTCGCAAATGACGTTGCCGTTGTTTCGCAGGACGAAATCAATGTTGCCAATTAGCATCATGGTGCCAGGGATATTTTATGAATCGATTATCGAAAACGTTATTTTTAACAATAGCATTAAGCAGTTGCGCTTTTTCTGTTACTGCGACGCAGGCCGATCCGCGGCAAATGCAGCAGTTGGTGCCTGAGGTGAATCGTCCCCGCAAAACAGAACGCACCCATGTATTCTCGCGCGCCCAGTTTATCTATCCGTTAGGAAATGACCGCTATTTGCATCGATGGGTGGACTGTCCATTGTTTGTGAATCCGGATTTAGCTATCGGCAAACAGAAAGATCATTTGATGACGCTGGCCGATTATCAGCAGATGCAGCGCACTTCTCTGGCATACGGATTGGATGGATTTGCCCTCTTTCCGGAAACTGCTGGACGCTCGCTCTTTTATGAATACACCCGGCGCAGCGCCATGCATGGTTTTCAGCTGTTGCCCGTTCTTGTCAATATGAGTTATCGTGGTGAAATCAGTAAAACGGATTTGATCAAAACGGCTCTGGCAAATCCGGCATCGTTTCGGATTGATGGCAAGTTGGTATTTGTTTCGTATCGCGTTTCGTCTGGTTCCACGCTCGACGCATGGCAGCAGCAAGTGGCGGCGTTGCGCAAGCAGTTTGGCGATCAATTTGTTTTTTTGCCCGCGCTGAATTTTTTCGATAATCCCGCCACGTCACAGGATGGGCATGACCTCTTATATAAATATCATCATAACATGGTGACCGCGCAGGACGTGGCATGGTGTAAGGACTATTTGCGAAAGTGGTTGCGTGTGACGGATGGGGTGATTTTCAATAATGTGCAGCGGCTGCGGCGCCGGAGTGACCTGCATCATTTCGACGATAGCTTCTATCGGGATTTTGTTATTCGTATCATGAAAAGCGTGCTTGCCGAACCCGAATTTAAACAAAAGTACTTTGGATTGTCGGCCATGGTGGGACATGAGAATAGCACGCGCGTCGGTTACACCCTGAGCAGCGACGGCACCAAAACACTGCGCCATTCCATGGAAGCCGCTATGTCGGCGCAACCGGATTTCATTACCATTCCCGAATGGGATGAGCAAAACGAAAACACCAGTCTGCGTCCCACCGTGTATAACGGTTTATCTTCCATGCGCATCATGCGTTATTACACCAGTCAATTGCGCGGTGAAAAGCCATCGCCCTTGCCGAGTGATAATACCCGCATTCCTGATGTCATTGTGAGCTATCGCAAAGTGTTAATCCTGGGTGAAAAGCTGGAAGTGGAAATACTCAATGTGCCGGATACAGATAAAAGTACTTTTTATACGGCACGTTTAACATTAAAAGATCCCAGTGGAAATGCGGTCTATACTTCGCCTGAATACAAATTCGATAAAAGCCAAATGCAGGATCACACGGTGACGATTCCCAGCGAAACGTTGGGCGATTATCAGGCATTGATCCCCCATCTGGAAATCGAAAGTGATGGCCATAAAAGTACTTTTGAGGACGGTTTGCAATATATCGAATTGCGCCCGACCTGGAACTGGGATTATAAATGGGTGAAGCAACCATTGCGCGATTTGTTGCATCCTCAAAAGGCAGATTTACAGGTGAGCGCTCCGCAGGCGGATGGAACCCGGCTGGTCAGCGCCACCTTCAATGCCAGAGAACCGCTAGCTTATGTGGAAGTGTTGGATGATAATAATGTCGTTTACAGTCAGGCGCCAAAAGATGACTTGACGCATTATGGTTGGCATGAAAATGCCGATCAGGTGATGCTGGAAATGAATTGGATTTCTTTGCCCACGGTGGAATTGCACGGAAACATAACTCTCCAAAACGCCAGCGGACGTTGGTATTCTTTGCCGAATTGGCATTTGCCCACATCGACATTTCCGCCGCCGTTTAAGGGAACGACATTATCACTCGATGGGGTCAAAGTCGCTCGCCAGCCACAGAGAGTGTTATTGGCAATAGACCGTTCCACTGTGAACAAGGCCGAGTTGAAGATAGATCTGCCGGGGATTTATGAAGGGACAATTCCCGTTCGGAAGCTATTGAAGGAAACAGTTTATGGCATTGCTGGCCCGAAGGGATTTAATCTGGTGCTGAGTCATTATCTCGGCCAGAGCAGCATGCCGCGCAATCTGAATGTAAACAGCGTGCAATTTTCAAATATTCCCATTAGCCTTGATTTGAAAGATTCCATTTTGCAATTGCAGGCAATCGGCAAGTCTGGTCATATCTATCGCAGCAAGCCGGTTGTGTTGGAATCATCCTCGATGGCGCATCAGAAAATTACAGTTTTCTCCGACACCGAAAATCGTCCGGTTGCTGTTTCGGTACCGTCCAATCGTGTTCCCGATATTCGATATCAATGGAATCCGCAGCATGGTTCGGCGTTGCTCGCCGGGGCAGGACGACCGTTCTGGGGCATCCTGGGAGGATTCTTCGCGCAAGTCACAGGACGCGGCGGTGGCAACTATGGCGATGATTCGCCGTTCATCATGCGCGCCAAAGACTTTCCGAAATATGACACAGCAGCTCCGCTAAAAGATGCCATCAAAACCGCGCCGGATTGGGTTAAAACTCCTGACGGCGAATATGCGTTGGAATTCAATGGCAAAAGTACTTTTGTTACGTTGCCGCAAGGCGTCATTCCGCGGCGCGCGGCCTATACAATTGAAATGGATATAAAACCGGAAACCATCGCAGGCCAACAAGTCATCATCGCTAACCGGCATTACGCTCCCGGCTCCATTACCGTCTATTCGGATAACGGCGTTCTGAAAGTTGATGCGCAAATGGAAGGCTATCGCATCTTTAATGGCATCGATTCGGGCCTGCGTTTAGACGCGGGAAAGTGGGCGCATTTGACGATTCGTTATGACCAGGCCAACTTACTTTTATCCGTGAATGACACCGCCGGAAAACCGCTGCCGATGAACGGCCCGGGACAGCGCACCACGGTGAGTGTGCTGGGTGGTTTTGGCGCGCGGTGGTTTAAGGGGCAAATCAAAGATCTGCATATTAAACACGGGTAGCGCTAAAAGTACAGTATTTTTGATTAGGTTCCATAACGCTCACTGAGCGGAGCCGAAGTGCCGTTATGAAATTATTCCCTTCGACTTCGCTCAGGGAACGCACTTGTTTAGAGGTTTCGCGCTTTTGGGAATGTCGTGGAAAAAGACGCGCGTAAAAGTACTTTTACGCCGGCCAATAAGTGGTTTGTGATCCGGTATAAAAACCGATGATAACCCAGAATACCATTGCCACCAGATTGCCCAGGATCAGGCCGATCATGAAGGGACGGAAATTGCGGTAGGCGTCGCTGCCGCCGTATTTCATGATAAGCGATTTGATGAGCCAGCCCAGAAAGAAGCTGAACCAGAGCCTTTTGATGGCGTAGCCGGGCGCTACCAAATATCCCAGCGGATGCAGGGGAAACCACAGCAGGCGGCTGCGCATCATCATCATCAACAACACCATAGCTGCGCCGACCGCCATCCAGGCCACATGTTGCCAGTGCCAGGGATAATTGCCTTTGATGGCGCTGGCGGCGTTTTTGAGGCTGGTGGTAGCGGAGCCGGAGGCGAAGAAACTGTAACTCTGCAAACCGCCTTTGGAGTAAAGTGAAGCCAGCGAGACCACGATGGTAACGCACATGGTGGCAACGATGGCGGCGATGCAACACAGCAAAATGCGCCGCAACTGGCGTTTATCCAGGCTGATTTCATGGGCGATTTTCATCACGCTCAAAAATGCTGGAAGCACGTTGGTGCGCATATCGCTCATAATCATTGGTTGCATGAAACTCAGTTTGGTGAGGCTGGAAGCGCCGATGGTCTGATAGCTGACAGCGCTGCCCATCATCACATTGAGTCCCAGATAAGGTGCTTGCGGGAACATGAATCCGCCTTCGATCACCATGCGTGAGAGTACCAGCGAAGTCAGCAGATACATTCCAAAAAACACCAGCGCGATCAGCACATTGATGCCCGCGAACCAGCTCCAGCCCAGCAGGCCAACCAGCGAGAGCACGAATCCGAGCACCATGCAGCGCGGCGAAAACGGCTCATCTTGCGAATCCAATTGCGGTTTCCAGGCCTGTTTGATGATGCGTAAAATATGCTCGCGGCCCGTCCACACCAGCAGGATGGCAAACATGATCCAGCCGCCGGTGCTTTGGTCGAGAATGAAATTGACGTTGCCAGGTTTGCTCATCCCCACTACAGAGAACCCCAACATTTCCGCCAGCGCATACTGGAAAGCGAAGAAGAGAAAAAAGAACCAGAAGGAGAAAGAGATTTCGCGCGTCAGCAAATAAGCGATACCGATGCCGCCCAGAAACAACTCCGCTTTCATGGAAGGAATCACATTCCAGGGGCGTTCGGTGAAGACGATGGAAATGTAGCCGAAGGCGTTGACCGGGAAAACCGGCCAGTCGGGATAGATGGAATTCATACCCTTGAAAATGTGGACGGCAAAGGCCACGCCAAATCCCAGCCACATCAACTTGTTGCCCCAGAATTCCGCCGCCGGAGGATTGGTCTCATCGGCGCCGCGTTCCACCATTTGCAGTGGAACTTCCACCAGCGGAAAGGCCAGCGCCTCATGCGAAATCCACTGTTTGCGCAAAATGAGCGCTGTGAAAAACAGCAGCGAATAACAAAATCCCAGGAAGATGCTCCAGGCGATGAGCATTACGGCCCAGGCATGCCAGGGAATCTGGCTGAAGCT
>Ga0182738_1007341_pt1 | contig 11217 bp, 10 predicted proteins | sample eDN5th30CBELigMG_FD_128876 | JGI IMG/M metagenome (GOLD analysis project Ga0182738, IMG submission 128876) | Enriched Miracle-Growth compost microbial communities from Emeryville, California, USA - eDNA 5th pass 30_C BE-Lig MG (version 2)... ... | reverse complement strand
GCTTCACCGTCGTGACGTTGGTCTGCTGCAACATGATCTCGGAAAGCCAGACCCGGTAGGGATCGGGCTTCACCCCGGCGCGGCGTTCGGCCGGCGGCGTCCGCCAGGGAAGCCTGCGGGCATGGCGATCGTACCACGCGAGCAGATCGGCGGGACGGGGCGGGCTGACGGGCTGAATCATGCCGGGATCATGCTGGAAACGGCGTTGCCGCGCCAGCGAGCGGGAAGGGGATGCGACGTTCGATCCCGATGGCATCCAGGAAATCCCCGTCATGGCTCGCGACCAGCAGCGCGCCATCGAATTCGCGCAGCGCCGCCTCGTTGGCCGCGATCGAATCGAGATCGAGATGGTTGGTCGGCTCGTCGAGGATCAGCAGGCCCGGCGGCGTCGCGCCGCCCAGCACGCAGGCAAGCCCTGCCCGCAGCATTTCGCCGCCCGAAAGAGCATGAACCGGTTTCAGCGCCGCCTGATTGCGATAGAGAAACCGCGCCAGCACCGCATGGGCATGGTTGAGGCACGCGTCGGGATGGAGGCGGCGGAAATTCGCGACGATCGACAGCCCCGGATCGAGAAAATCGACGCTCTGGGTCAACATGGCGCTGGGGACCGGCCGCCGCACGATCCCGCGCGTCGGCTGGAGTTCGCCGGCGGCGAGCCTCAGCAAGGTCGATTTGCCGGCCCCGTTCGCGCCGACCAGCGCCACGCGCTCCGGCCCGGTCAGCGTGAGGCTGAAATCGCCAAGGGTGGCCGGGCGGTCGGGATAGGCGAACGCGACCTTGTCGAAAGCGAGCACCATCCGGCCCGCCGGCAGCCTGGTGGAGGGCAGGCGCAGCCCAAGCGTCTCGATGCGCTCGACCTCGGCTTCAGCGCTGGAAAGAGCCCCCGCCGCCTCCTGTCGCTGGTGTTCGGCGCGCTGGCCGATCGCGCCGGCGGTGCGCTCGCTGCGATCGCGCTTGGCGTCGAGCAGGATCTTCGGCTGGTCGTTCCTGGCGCGATTTTTCGCGCCGCGGCCGTCGCGCTTCTGCTGGCGCTCGACGCTGGCCTGGATCCGGCGCTCCGTCGCCTTGGCCTCGTTCCGGGCGGTCTCCAGATCGCGCGCGGCGGCGGCCCGTTCGGCCGATTTGCGCTCGGCATAGAGGTCGTAGTTTCCGCCATAGAGGCGGGCGCCCAGGGGCGAGAGTTCGATGATACGATCCATGTCGCGCAGCAGCGTTCGGTCATGGCTGACGACGATCGCGCCCTTCTTCCAGCCGGCCAGTATGCGCGCCACGCAGGCGCGGCCCTCGGCGTCGAGATTGTTGGTTGGCTCGTCGAGCAGGATCAGGTCGGGCTCGGCCAGAAGCAGCGCGGCGAGGCCGAGCCGGGTGCGCTGGCCGCCGCTGAGGCTGCCGATCGCCCGGCCAGGATCGAGCCCCACAAGGTCGACGGCGGCGAGCGCTTCGGCCAGGCGGGTTTCCAGCGTCCAGTCCGCCTCGGCAAAATCCTCATCCGTGCCGAGCCCGCGCTCCAGCCGCTCGAGCCGTTCGAGATCGGCGTCGATGCCGAGCGCGGTGGCGGCGGTCTCGCCAGGCGAGGGCTGCACGGTCTGGCGCAGCAGTCCTATCCGGCCGGCACGCTCGACCGAGCCGGCGGAAGGCAAGGCTTCGCCGATGATGATCTTCAGGAGGGTCGATTTTCCGACGCCGTTGCGGCCGACAAGACCCGTGCGCTCCGGCCCGAAGGCGAGATCAAGGGAAGTGAGCAGCGGACGGCCGTCGGGGGTGGCGAACGAAACGCCATGCAGGGCCACGAGCGACGTGGCGGCACGAAGAGACATGAGAGATACCGGAGACGGAAGCAGGGCGCGGGTGGCGCGCCGGTGACAGGCGGAATATGGCGACTACGCCGTCGCGAATGCCTGCTGCTTCATTGTCCTGAACTCCTGCGCCTGTCGGTCGATCCTAGATAGGCGACCGAAGCCGGTATGCCAAGTCCGCAATCATGCCGGCATCGGGGCGGGCGTCTTGCCGGACCGCACCCATGATCTATCTCAAGGTGTGGCGAACCGAAGGTGGATCATGGCAAGCGACGTCGCCCGTTTTGTCGGAGATATTCCGGAGTACTATGATCTGGGGCTCGGGCCGGTCCTTTTCCGGGTCGCTGCGGAAGATCTCGCTCGACGCGTCGAGGCGCATAATCCTGCGGTCGTACTGGAGATCGCTGCCGGCACCGGCATCTTGTCCCGGCAGCTGCGCGACAGGCTTCCGGCCAGCGTGCGGATCACCATAACGGATCTGAATGCGCCGATGCTGGAGCGGGCGCAGACGAAGTTCCAGCCTGGCGAACAGGTCGAACTCCAGACCGCCGACGCGATGGTGCTGCCATTCCGCGACAATTCCTTCGACGTCGTGGCCTGCCAGTTCGGAATGATGTTCTTTCCGGACAAGGACCGCTGCAATCGCGAGGTGTTTCGCGTCTTGGCGCCTGGCGGCAGCTATCTGTTCAATACGTGGGGGTCTCATGCCGACAATCCGTACGGCCGGATCGCGCACGAAACCATCGCCAGCTTCTTCCCCGACGATCCGCCGCAGTTCTACAAGGTGCCGTTTTCCTGTGCCGATGCGGAGCCGATCCGCGCATCGCTTGCGGCGGCAGGGTTTACCGACATAGAGACGGACTTCATCCGGCGACAGGCTGTCATTCCGGACGCCCATGCCTTTGCGCGCGGACTGGTATTCGGCAATCCGACCATCGCCGAGATCCGGGCGCGCGGCGGCGTCGATCCCGACAGGCTCGTCGATGCCTTCGTCGAGGCGCTTCACCGGGAGTTCGGTGCCGATCCCGGTCTCATGCCCATCAAGACGCTGGTCTTCGAAGCCCGAAAACCGGGCTAGAACGATCGACCGGGTCTATCCCGCCTCGCGGAACTGCTCGGCCGTTTCAAGGTCGACAGAGACCAGCTGGCTGACGCCGCGTTCGCCCATCGTCACGCCGAACAGGCGGTTCATCCGGGCCATCGTGATCGGGTTGTGGGTGATCGTGACGAAGCGGGTGTCGGTCGTCCGCGCCATCTCGTCCAGCAGGTTGCAGAAGCGCTCGACATTGTGGTCGTCGAGCGGGGCGTCGACCTCGTCGAGCACGCAGATCGGCGCCGGATTGGTGAGGAACACGGCGAAGATCAGGGCCATCGCCGTCAGCGCCTGCTCGCCGCCGGAAAGCAGCGTCATGGTCTGCGGCTTCTTGCCGGGCGGGCTGGCCATGATCTCGAGGCCGGCCTCCAGCGGATCGTCGGATTCGGTCAGCTGCAGTTCGGCCGCGCCACCGCCGAAGAGATGCGTGAACAGCCGCTGGAAGTGACCGTTCACGACGTCGAAAGCGGCGAGCAGCCGTTCGCGGCCCTCGCGGTTCAGGTTGGCAATGCCCTGGCGCAGCCGGCGGATCGCCTCGATCAGGTCGTCGCGATCCTTGATCAACGCTTCGCGCCGGCCGGCAACTTCGACGGCCTCTTCGTCGGCGCGCAGATTGACGCCGCCGAGCTTTTCGCGCTCCTGCCGGAGCCGGTCGAGGCGGGTCTCCAACTGGCCGAGGTCCGGCATCGGCGCGGAAGCATCGATCTCGGCCAGTTTCACCACTTCATGCGGCTCGCAATCCAGGATTTCCAGGATGCGCGCCTCGATCTCGAGCCGGCGCTCCTGGGTCGCCTTCAACCGTTCTTCGCCGCGGCCGCGCTGCTCGCGCGCCTCGGAAAGCGCCGTCATGGCGTCCTGCGATGCGCGATCGAAGCGAGACAGCGCCTGCTCGCCTTCGCGCAGCGCGTCGGCGGCGTCGCGCTTGGCCGCCTCCCCCCGGTCGATTTCCGAAAGCAGCGCCCGCCGTTTCTGCTCGATCTCGGCCGGTGCGTCGGCAAGGCCGGCGCGTTCGGTCTCGATCTCGTTGCGGCGACCGGCCAGGATGCGGCCCTGGCTCTCGGCGTTGAGGGCGCGTTCCTGCCAGTTCTTGCGTTCCGCCGCCATCGACTCCAGGCGGCGTCGGCGCACCTCCGACTCCCGCGTCAGGCCATCGGCGGCGGCCCGGGCTTCGGAAAGCGCACCGCGCTCCTCGGCGACCGTGCCGCGCAGGATCATGACCTCCTGCTGCGCCGCGAGAGGGTCGGCGGCGTCGGCGAGCGCGGTCGCGGCGCTGGCGTGCTGGGCTTCGGTCTCGGTGACCGAGGCGACGACGCGCTCGCGCGATTCCTCCAGCGCCGTGCGCCGGCTGGTCAGGCGGCCGGCCTCGCGCTCGACGGCGGCGAGGCGGCTGCGCGCATCGTCCAGCGTGCGCTGCGCGGCGCGGCCGGCCTCGCGCACGATCCGCTCCTGTTCCTGCGCGGTACGGGCGGCAAGCGCTGCCTGCGCCAATCCGGCCTGGTGTTGCTCCACCTCGGCGCGGGCACCGATCGCTGCTTCCTGCAGTTCGGCAAGGCGGTTGCGGTTGGCGAGGCGCATGGCGGCCGCCGTCGGCGCCTCGGCGGTGGCGACATAGCCGTCCCAGCGCCAGAGATCGCCCTCGCGGGAAACGAGAAGCTGGCCGGTCTTCAAAGAATTCTGCAGAGCCGGGCCATCGGCGCGGTCGACCAGCCCGGTCTGGGCCAGGGCCCGGGCCAGCACGTCGGGCGCCTTGACCTTGGCGGCGAGCGGTTGCGCCCCGGCGGGGAGGGCGGGATCGTCGCCAAGCGCCGCGACACCGCGCCAATGCGCCACCATGGCAAGGTCGTCAGAGGCGTCGAGCGCATCGCCGAAGGCAGCCGCGAGCGCCGCTTCAAAACCCTTGGCGACGGAGAGCGTGTCGAGCAGGGGCGGGCGCTTGCCGGCCGGCGCCCCGGATCCCAGGATCTTGGCCAGCGTGCGGGCTTCCGTCTCGATGCCCGAGAGCGCGCGCTCGGCGTCCGCCAGAGGCGCGCGGGCGGCGGTCTCGCTGTCGCGGGCCTGCGCCGTCTGGCGCTCGGCCGCCTGGGCCCTGGCATCGGCCTCCGCGACGGCGGCCTCGCCAGCGACAACGGCTGCCTGCGCCGGGGCGACGCCCGGCAAAGCCGCGATCTGGCTGACCAGGGCCGTCAGTTCCCGGTCGACTTCCGCAAGCTGGTTGCGGGCGCGGGAGGTGCGTTCGCCGGTCTCGCGATGCGCGCGCTCCAGCTCGGATCTCCGCGCCGCGATCGCGGCATGGGCGGCGGTCGCCTCGGCGAGCTTGCGCTCCGTCTCGGCGAGCCGGGCCTCGGCGAGGCCGCGCGCCTCATTGGCCGAAGCCTGCTTGCCGACAGCTTCGGCATCCTCCGCGCGGAGCGTCTGCTCCTCGGCGTCCAGCCTTGCGAGGATGTCCGCGTTCTCCCGCACCATGCGCTCTTCGCGAAGGATGTCCTCGTTGAGTTGGGCGAGGCGGCGGTCGAGGTCGACCAGCCGTTCCTGCATCCGCTTTTCGTCGGCGTCGAGCGCGTCGCGGGCGAGCGTCAGGCGCTGAAGCGCCGCCGCGGATCCGGCCTCGGCCTCGCGCAGCGCCGGCAGCTTGCTGGCGGCGACGGCCTGGTCGCGTGCGGCGCGGGCCTGCGCCTCGCTGCGGGCCACCACGGTTTCGCCCGCCGCCTGCAGCGCCGTTTCCGCGTCGCGCATCTGCACGGCGGCGGCGAGCATGCGCAGGTAAAGGACGGTCGCCTCGGTCTTGCGGATATCGGCGGAAAGGTTGCGGTAGCGGTTGGCCTGCCGCGCCTGGCGCTTCAGCGCCTCAAGCTGGTTCTCGAGCTCGGAGAGCACGTCTTCCAGCCGCTCCAAATTCTGCTCGGCGGCGCGCAGGCGCAGCTCCGCCTCGTTGCGGCGGGAATAAAGGCCGGAGATGCCAGCGGCTTCCTCCAGCACGGCGCGGCGCGCCTGCGGCTTGGCCGAGATCAGCTCGCCGATGCGGCCCTGGCCCACCATCGCCGGGGAGCGGGCGCCGGTCGAAGCGTCGGCGAACAGCAACTGCACGTCGCGGGCGCGGACGTCCTTGCCGTTGATCTTGTAGACCGAGCCGGATTCGCGCTCGATCCGGCGCGTCACTTCCAGGATGTCGGCATCGTTGAAGGCGGCCGGCGCCATCCGGTCGTGGTTGTCGACGACGAGGGTCACTTCGGCGGTGTTGCGCGCCGGGCGCTTGCCGCTGCCGGCGAAGATGACGTCGTCCATGCCGGACGCGCGCATGTTCTTGTACGAGCTCTCGCCCATCACCCAGCGCAGCGCTTCGACGAGGTTGGATTTTCCACAGCCATTCGGGCCGACCACGCCGGTCAGCCCCGGCTCGATCAGGAAATCGGTGCCTTCGACAAAGGACTTGAAGCCGTGGACGCGGAGCCGCGTGAATTTCATGACGCGGTACCGGGCCTGGAGGGGAGGGGCTGCGAGCGGAGGGACGGCAAGCGGAACAACTGCATAGCAAAAGCCCTCCCAGGGTCGAGAGGGCCGATCGTCGGGTCAGACAGAAAGGAAGGCCCGCAAGGGCGCCAGCGCGCCCTCGCGAGACTGGACACGATCCGGTGCCGCCGGTCAGCCGGCCAGCAGCTTGTCCATTTCCTCGATCGAGAGAGCACCCGGATGCCTGGACCCGTTGATGAAGAAGGTCGGGGTAGAATTGACGCCGAACTCGTTCGCACCGCGTTCCTTGACCGCGTTCACCGCATCGAGCAGGGCCTGGTTCTTCAGGGTGAGCTCGAAGGTCTCTTGCGTGAAGCCGACCTGCTTGGCGAGGTCGAGCAGGGCGGGAACCGGGTTCTCGACGAAAGCCCACTTCTCCTGCTGGTCGAACAGCAGGTCGACCATCGGGAAGAAGTTATCGTTGGGGGCGGAATGCGCCAGCATGATCGCGGCGGTGGCCAGCGGATCGAGCGGGAAATCCCGCATGATGAAGTGGACCTTGCCCGTGTCGATGTACTTTTCCTTGAAGGGCTTCCAGGTCGTGTCGTGGAAATGCTTGCAGTGCGAGCAGGTCAGCGACATGTACTCGACGACCGTGATGGGAGCCTTGGGATCGCCCATCATGTTGTCGCCAAGCGGGCCCGGCTTCAGCAACGCTGCGAGGTCGACCGTGTCCGCGGCCTGGGCCGAGGCCGGCAGCATCGAAACGGCGCCGATGGCGAGAACGCCGACACCAGCCTGGCCGAGAAACTGTCTGCGATTGAACTTCAAGATCCTGCATCTCCTTTTGCCCCGGCGCTGCAATGGCGTCCGGACAGCGGAACGAATGACACGCTTGGCGGGAAACCTACCACATCAAATGTGGCGTTTCTCGTTAAGTTGAACACGCCGGCCTTTGCCCGCGCGGCTCAGGACCGCCGGGAGGCGCCATAGACGCCGCGACCCAGGCGCTCGAGCGCCTGGCGCAATCCCTCGCTCTCCACCGAGGCAACGGTGTCGACGACGCGGGCTTCATCGGCTTTGGAAAGCGGGGCGGGCGCCACCGTGGCCTTGCGCGGTGTCGCGACGACGCCCTGCACGATCTTGAGCTGCGACACGGCTCCGAAACCGAGAAAGCCGTTGATCCGGTCGAGAATCACGCCGGTCTCGTGCTGCAGATAGATCGCCATGCCCGAATCGACCCGGATGACCAGCGTCGCGCCGGCCGGCGCCTTGGCCAGGTCGCGCCGCGGCCAGGTGATCTTTTCCGGCATTGTGGTCGTGGCGTAGCGCGGACCGACAATGTCGGCCCAGGACGAGATCAGGTCGGCCGTGGCGAAGCCGCGCTTGGCGCAGACCGGGGCTATCACGCTGCCGATCAGCGCGCCGATCGATCGCGGCCCGCGGTTGACCTTGGGGTTGGTGTTGTCGCTCATGGTCGTCTTGTCGCACGATGCTGGGGCGCTGTGAACGTACCGCCCGTCAGGGATTCGCTGATTCCGTGAAAACGTCTCAGCGACGATTTGATTAATGTCAATGAAATCAATATCTTACGAATAGGTTCCGGCTTCTTGACACGGGTAGGAGGCGTCACTATGGTGCGCGCGGTTTCGGGGCGGTAATAAGCTTTGTGAGGCTTTCTCGGTACTTGGCAAGGATGACGCGATGAGCGACACGGGTTCGCCGAGTGACGAAGAGAAGATCAGGCGGATGGCCGAGGACGAAGCCGCGCTGTCGGCGAGGCTGCGGGCGCTGAGTCAGAAGCTGGATAAGGCCTCTGAGGAAGCGAAGGCAGCCGAACGGGCTCAGCCATCGAACGAAGTCAATGCGCAGGGCATGCGCCTGGCGTTTCGGATCGTTGGAGAGTTCGTCTCGGGCGTGCTGGTCGGTGCCGGACTTGGCTGGTTGTTCGACCGCTGGCTTGGTACGTCCCCCTGGGGGATGATCGTGCTCTTGCTGCTTGGGTTCGTCGCGGGCGTCCTGAACGTCTTGCGCGCGGTCGGCAAGGTTGCGCCGCCGGAAGCCCGGCAGGTGTCGAGCCGGGCTAAGAAGAAGTAGGTATCCATAGGGTCGCGGCACTGGCCGCGATCAGACTCAGGCGAAGAAGGCGGGCTCGGTGGCTAACGATCCGATCCATCAGTTTCACATTCAGGAATATTTCCCGCTCGGCCAGTTCGGCGGAATGGAATTCCATTTCACCAACTCCGCCTTCGCCATGGGGGCGACGGTCGCCATCGTGACGGGTTTCCTCTTGCTCGCCACGTCGAAGGCGAGCCTGGTCCCGGGGCGGCTGCAGTCGGTCGCCGAAATGGCCTATGAATTCGTTGCCAGCACGCTCCGATCGAGCGCTGGCAAGGAGGGGATGCGGTTCTTCCCTCTCGTGTTCTCGCTGTTCATGTTCATCCTGGTGGCGAACTTCTTCGGAATGTTCCCCTATTTCATGACGGCGACCAGCCAGATCATCGTGACCTTCGCCTTGGCGATGACGGTCATGCTGACCGTGGTTGTCTATGGTTTCATGCGCCATGGTTTCGGCTTCCTCGGCCTGTTCGTGCCGCATGGCGTTCCGATGGCGGTGGTGCCGCTGGTGTCGGCGATCGAGGTCATCTCGTTCCTGTCCCGCCCGATCAGCCTCTCGGTTCGTCTCTTCGGCAACATGCTTGCCGGTCACATCACGCTCAAGGTCTTTGCCGGTTTCGTTGCCAGCATGGCCTCGCTCGGCGCCATTGGCGTCGGCGGCGCGATCCTGCCGCTGGTCATGACGGTCGGCCTGACGGCACTCGAATTCCTGGTGGCATTCCTCCAGGCCTACATCTTCACGGTCCTTACCTGCATGTATCTGAACGACGCCCTCCATCCCGGGCATTGATCAGCAGGTCGGCGAAGGTACACGTTCTTCCAACCCGAAATTACGACTTCAAGGAGCATAAAATGGAAGCGGAAGCTGCAAAGTTCATCGGTGCTGGTCTTGCCTGCTTCGGCATGGCCGGAACGGCTCTCGCCCTCGGCAACATCTTCTCGAGCTACCTGACGGGCGCGCTGCGCAATCCGTCGGCTGCTGACGGCCAGTTCGGTCGCCTCATCCTCGGCTTCGCCGTGACGGAAGCGCTCGGCATCTTCTCGCTGCTCGTCGCTCTGCTCCTGCTCTTCGTGGTCTGATCCCGTCAGGCCGTCTTCGGGCGGCCGGGTGAAGCCTCATGCGGCGGCCTCGTGCCGTCGCATGTGTTTTAGTTTACGATCTGGGGTCTTCGATGACTTGGTTCATCTCGCCTGCCCACGCACAGGATGCCGCGCCCGCGCCGGCGCCTGCCGTCGTTCCGCCGGCGCCGACTGAGACACATACCGAGGTCGGGCACGAGGCAGGGGTGAAGGCACCGTTCCCACCCTTCGACACGCAGAAGTACCCGTCGCAGATCCTTTGGTACGTGATCTTCTTCGGCCTGCTCTATCTGCTGATGAAGCGCTTCCTGGTGCCGCGGCTCAGCACCATCGTCGAGGGCCGCGCAGCGCGGATCTCGGGCGACATGGAAGAAGCCCAGCGCCTTCGTGTCGAGTCCGACAAGGCACTTGGCACCTACGAGAAGGCGCTGGCTGACGCCCGCACGGCTGCCCACGCCATCGCGCAGGCCGGCACGGACGAGGCGAAGGCCGCCGCCGTCAAGCAGCGTGCCGATATCGAGTCCTCGCTCAGCGCGAAGCTCGAGGAAGCCGAAGCCCGGATCGGCGAGATCAAGGCCAAGGCTCTTGGTGACGTCGGTGCGATCGCCGAGGAAACCGCCGCTGCCGTTGTCGCGGCGCTTTCGGGCCAGCAGCCGAGCTCGGACGAGGTGGCAGCCGCCGTCTCTTCCGTTTCGTCGAAGTAAGGGGCAGGACCATGCATATCGATGCTTCCTTTTTCGCCCTTGTCGGCCTGATCCTTTTCTTCGTGCTGCTGGCTTTCGTCGGCGTGCACACGAGCATCGGCAAGGCGCTCGACAAGCGGTCCGAGAGCATTGCCAAGGACCTGGACGACGCCAAGCGTCTCCGCGAGGAAGCGGCGGCTCTGCTCGCCGACTACCAGAAGCGGGCGCGCGAGGCCGAGGCCGAGGCTCAGACCATCGTCGAGAAGGCCCGTCGCGAAGCTGCGGCGCTGGCCGATGAGGCGAAGGTCCAGATGGAAGATTACGTCACGCGCCGCACCAAGATGGCCGAGGACAAGATCACCCAGGCCGAGCATCAGGCTCTGCAGGAAGTGAAGGCGCTTTCTGCCGATGTCGCGATTGCGGCCGCCGAGAAGATCCTGTCGGCCAAGCTCAAGGGCGCGGCCGGCGCCGATATGGTTGCCTCGTCGATCGCCGACGTGAAGAACCGCCTGAACTAGACGAGGACTTCCTCGTCGAGACAGTCAACGCCGTCGGCTCTGCCGGCGGCGTTTTCGTTTGCGAGCGCGGCGCGCACCGGCGCGAAGCTGGTGCGGTGCAGCGGGCAGGCGCCCAGCCTGGCCAGCGCGGCGAGGTGAACCGCCGTGCCGTAGCCGACATGGCGCTCGAAACCGTAATCGGGATAATGCGCGGCCGCGCGGATCATCATCCGGTCGCGCGAGACCTTGGCGACGATCGAGGCGGCCGCGATCGACACGGAGCGGCCGTCGCCCTTGACGAATGCCTCACCGCGGCAAGAGAGGCCGGGCGGCACATCAATGCCGTCGACGATGACGTGATCGGCGACATGCGACAGGCCATTTACCGCGCGGGCCATCGCCCAGAGCGTTGCCTGGCGGATGTTGGTCGTATCGATGCGGAGCACGGAGGCCGCGACCACGGAGACATGCGCCGTGGCCATGATCTGCTCGAAAAGCGCTTC
>Ga0182738_1007340_pt1 | contig 11217 bp, 12 predicted proteins | sample eDN5th30CBELigMG_FD_128876 | JGI IMG/M metagenome (GOLD analysis project Ga0182738, IMG submission 128876) | Enriched Miracle-Growth compost microbial communities from Emeryville, California, USA - eDNA 5th pass 30_C BE-Lig MG (version 2)... ... | reverse complement strand
TCTCTCTCTCTCTCTCTCTCTCTCTCTCTCTCTCTCCACATTTTCAACTGAGAAACGAAACCTGAAAAAACGGTTCAACACATTTTTAGGTTACTTATTCATTAGTTTTTCGTGGAGGAAATGAGTTTTTAGCTACGACTACTATTAATAGGAGAAATGATAAAATAATCCATCCTTTTTGAGTCCAGTAAGCGCTGAATTCTCAATTTGTGTATTGAGGTAAAAACTGCTCTTTCATTCCCAAAGTCTTTCCTAATTTCGAAAACCTTACAATTAATTTTATTCAACAGCCCATTCAGAACCGAATTAATCCAGCAGAAAACTCTCTTAAATTGGTTTATTTTCTCCCATAAAAAGTATAATTCAATTCATAACAAAAAGAATGTCAACTCAATCCGAATTTTCGGAAGATTATGAAAACCTAGAATCCATTTTTGAAAACATATGCTCTGACTTCTACCAGTACGAGCACAAACCCTTTGAGAGCGCAGTTGTTATGCGATCAACTTCAAGAAAATTTGATTCTCTTTATAGAGACCATCGTCTCAATGAGTGCCTTCAGGGGACATTTTTTATTCATTGTGGCTTCTTAGCCAAAGTAAGAAAATTTTCTTTCATTTAAACTTGAGAAATCCAGGAAAAACCATCAGGCCACTTGGAAGTTCACCTTTCTTATGCAAGATTTCACACATTAATTTCTCAACATCATTCTGAGTACAGAGTTGTCCTCTATAAAAAAGAAGCTCTCTTTGAGCTAGCTTTTTCTGACCTCGAAACACTCAATTCCTTTGTCTTGGAAATTAGAAAGATCTGTCTCTCTTCAGACTTTCACAAAAAGTATGTAATCTTGAGACTTATTGCTGAGGGAAAAAATTCAAAGGCACGGAGGAGGGATCCAGCTCTCAAAAATTTTTTAGACTTGTCTTGCCGAATCACTTGAAGATGGCACGAAATTTATTGTGAGGGTTTTCGATAAGAGAGCCTTAATGGACGGAAAAATGACGATCAAAAGGTAAATCTGTCACTTCGACATGATCATTCAACTCTTTATAGCGTGTGTTAATTAATCAGATTGAAGCTCTGAGGGCCCTCAAGGGCTGTAGTAATGTTCTTGAGCTCTGTGAACTCCACGAAACAGAGTGGAAAATTCATATAGTAACTGAGTATTCCGAGAAAGAGACCTTGGAGGCGACCCTCAAAAACTTGGGATCTCTCTATCTGTTATCAAAGGCAACAACCCAAGAAATCATGTTTAAAATCCTCGAAACTTTGGCAATTTTTGCTTTTCATGGAGTTATTCACCGAAATATTAACCATCAAGCATCCTGATTCAAGGTGAAAACAACATAAAAATCACCAACTTTAGCCTGGCTATTTTGAGTTCTACTCCATTCTCTAACTTGAAAGTATGTGGTACGCCTGGCTATATGGCTCCTGAAAGGATAAATTTCGGAAAACAAGAAAGCCAAGGCTACAATGAAAAATGTGATGTTTTCGCTGTAGGTTGCATATTCTTTGAAATGTAAAATCCCCTTGCCCTCTCAGGCTAACTAAACTTAGGTTGTTTGGATATCCATTGTTCAACAGTTTTAATCTGGGTTCTTTGAGCTTCGATAAAATCACGATGGAAGATATCCAAGAATTTGTCTTTGATGCAGGTTTTTTGCGTCCGAATCGCGCAAATGAGGAATGTAAGCAAATTTTTCTCCAAAACTCCTTTCTGACTTCCTCTAGGCTTAGATCTTCTCCAAAAGCTACTTCAATATGACCCAAATAAAAGAGTCTCAGCACAAGAAGCTCTCCACCATCTCTTCTTTCACAACTTAAATCAGCAAAGCAGGTATGAAGATTCCAAGAGTCATTTCCAAGAGAATCCTTTGTAAATTAACTTCTTTTTCTCTTCTTCAATATGTTTAGAGCTGTTTCTCCAATATCTGGTGAAGCTTATCCAAATTTTACTGAAGCTGTCAATAAAAACGCAAAAGACCAGGGCACTGATTGCGAAGAAAACGCAAGTATCACGGATGAAGAGCTAGATATCAACACAAAATGGGACAACTTGCAAAAAGCCACTTTCCCAAAGAAATCCAAGCAGAAATAGCAACTCCACAAACCTTATAATTATTTTTTAACTTTGAAAAATTGTTACTATTGTTATATATTTTATGTAGACTGATTATTGAATGTAAAATCTTTGAGAGAGACCTGTCTGTGAATTCAGACCTGAAAACTATTCTAATATTTCCAATCATTTATAATTGAATAATGTTGGGAGAGTGAATCTCAACAAACTCTCAAAAAAATCACTACCAGTCATCCATTATTCATTATATTTTAAAATTTTTTAATTCTTTCAATAGCCAAATTCTTCCTCATGATTTATATCCTGTCTAAGTGTGCTACAGCTCCAAAGACATCAGGCTTGCTTGCGACAATCTGGAGATTTATAATGAAGTTCCATTGCAGAGTTATTTACTTCTCCATCTCATCTTTTTACATTCATGCCATCAGAGTTGTCAATTGGAAGACATCCCAACCTCCTGCCAACCAAAATAAGGTCATTATTATAGTTTCTGCGGTGCGCTAATTGCTTTTGAGCTGAGCTTGGCTTTGATCCCAAAAAAACTCTATTATTACATCTTTCCGATCAAAGATTTTCTTCCTGCTAAAGACAATACCCTTGAACTCATCATTCTTGCACACAAGATATTTGTTCAAGTCCTGATGAATACATTGGATCTGAGTATGTCATCCAATGGTTGGGTTTTTACTGTGGCAAATCTTTGCTTTGAGGCTCTCAAGATTGGCTTTTTTGCCGAGAAGTTGCCCTTGTATAGCTTCAAAGCACTTCAGTCTCAAGGATGGCTTCTTATAACAAAAACATGATTGAACTTTTCCTGCTTTCTATCTCTTTTCCTCAAAGCAATCGATGAAAACTCTGAGGAGAGTCTTCTTTTCACCTTGATTCTCTGGGTTGTCCTACCTTTCCTCGGAATCAGAGCATCAGATAATTTTCTCAAGAAAATGTTTTGGAGAGTTGTTTGTGATTCTTCATTGGACTCTTCTCATCTCTTGACTCATCGGATAGTTGTCATCAAAAGATTAGTTCAAGAGTCATCACCAAATAATGAGGGCTTCGAGCCAGAGAATAAATACTGTATTCTCTGAAACTGTTTGCGCAGGAATTTCGCAGAAGATTAGAGGGTTTACTTTTGAAAACAGAAATATAGGGGTCTTTAAAGATTTTTTAGAGGGAATTTACAAAACCCGGATTTACTTTAAATTTACAAATATTTGAAGCGTAATTATGGGTTATCTCAATCACCTATTGACTTGAGAAGCTCACGTATCTCGGATTGAGAGAGATTGAGGGATACGAAAGCAAATTCTCGTTAAAACAATTATTGTCTCTATCAAATTTGAAAAGGTTTTTTGTCGAGAAAATATTTTCTGAGTTCCTCTATTTGAGAATTCGAAGGAAATATGGGTCATTTAAAATCCTTCTAGAAATTTCAGCGAAATTTTAGGGGGCGGCCTTTTTGCAAACTTATAGGGGTGCAAACATCTAAGGTGAATACGGTAACTCCCTCAAAGACAAGCACGCTAACATTGCTAAAAGCTGCTTTTGATCTCACTTATGCGATTTTATATATTAATGTTCGAAGTCAAGAGGATTCTAAGCATCGAGTAGTCATGACCAAAAACAAAGCTTCATATGAACTCACTCACCTTTATGGAAAACGAGACTTTAAAGCCTGGATGCATCAACTCAAAAATTTTGTATTCTCAAAGATTTTTGAACAAAAATATGAAATCATCGAGGTTTCTGAAAAAGGAAAATATTCCAACGTAAATTATGAGAAGATTTACTCCTAATCTCTTTTTCAGATCTGCTTGATTGAATCAACGATGGGAAATCATTTTACTGACTGCAAGAGGATTCAACAAGCTTGATTTGCAACAATTTCAAAACTAGATTTCAGAGATATTTTTATAATTAGAACAATCTCGCAATATTTAAAAAAAAGAGTTTGTTGGTTCATAAAATCAAAGCTATGAGGGCTCTAAATTACCATAGAATCCTTAAACTTAATGATGTCTATGATACAGAAAACGCAATATACTTGATGTTTATGGTAAAACTCTCGAAAAGCTCTTGAAAAAATCCCAAGTGGCAGACCTCGGTTCCAAAACCAGAAATCAAAAATATCATGTTCTCACGCTTGCTTACATGGCTTCGAAGGGAGTCATCCCCAAAAATATCAACCCAACAAGCATCCTAATGGAAGATTCGACAGAAATCAAGGTTATTAATTTTAATCTTGCTATTTTTGTTGACTCTCCCAAAGAAAATTTCAGAACCTGTGGTACTCCTGGGGAATTGCCCCTGAAATCTTGCTTGCTGAAGGAAAACAAAATATGAGAAACACCAGAAACACTGGAAAATGTAATAAGAAGTGTGATGTTTTCAGTGCTGGATATATCTTTTTCCAAATGTCAGATTTTGGGTTTTTCAAGTCAGAAAAATTAACCAAAAAATGTAGGTCGTTTGGATATCCACTCTTTGATGGTTTGGACGTTTCTGAAATTCTTGCAAATAATAAGAAGCATATAAACTGCAATATAAATGAGATCATACAAAGTAAATTAAAGAAATCTAAAACCAACATCAGCCAAGAATTGCATTTATTCATTCGTTTTTAAAAATATTCTAATTAACACATAGGTCTGAACTTACTATTTAAACTGTTAGAAAGCGATCCAAAAAAGAGAGTTTCTGCGGAGCAAGCTAGTACAAGCGAATGTAGTTCAAGTCGTGATTGTCCCTCTAATGTTGGCGAGTTGCCTTATCAATTCTCCAGCTTTTCGCTTTACGACCAGGAAAAACTCATCACAAAATTGTTTCCTTTTTTTTTTATAGAACTGGCAGGCTATTGTGAATCATTAATCGTCTCAAAAAAAGAAGAAAGGTAACCTGAAGAAAAGAAAAATATTAACAAAATACTGATTTACTGGCAAAAGTAGATTTTTATGAAGAAACCGCCAAATTACTGGGTGTTAACTGGATTTCTATTTTGAACCAATTTTTTTTAAATAAAAGAAAAAACTCAAATAGTTTGTTGGCTATGCCTTGGCAGCACTTTTTTACAGTTTAAATTATTTGCTCCAAAATACTGTCCTTTCATTTAATTTTATATGATCTTGGATTTAAAAAATAAAATAAATTCTGCAAAACTACCTCAGAAAAAGCACTTGGGCCGAATTTATTTTTATTTAAATAGCCGAATAATTGAAAAGAATGAAACAGAAATTCTTTAAAAGATGATAATTTGGAAAATTCAACCGGGAGGCGAAACTTCAAGTCTCTCAAAAATCAGAGCTAAACTTTCAAATAACGTTATTTTGCCCTCTAAGGGATTGGTCTCTCTCTATTCGAAAGCAGCTTCTTGACGGGGAGAAAATTCGAGTGATGTTCAACCGAATGACAGAAAAGTTGAGAAAAAGATTCCCCAGTAAATTTGAAACCAAGTCAGAAAATGAAAAAGTGAAAACTAAAAGAAAAACTAAGATCGACCCTGTCCGTGAAGATGGTCAGCCCTTTCTGCAGGACTTTTCTAACAATGGTTTTACAGTGTTTTTTTCTTATTTTTCTAAGGATGCAGTGACTGCTAAATTTAAATCTCACTAAATTAATTTAAACTCGACAAAATTTAATTTGCTGTTCAAGGAATTAATCCTCACAGAAAAAACCAAAATTTAGAATTAAATTTTAATGCTAGCTGCCATTCAAGGAATAATCTGTAGGCTAAAACTGAGAAAAATAGGCCAAGTTCTTTTAAGATTAAGTTTTGTGGGCTATTTATATAATTAAAAGTTTTTAATCTCCGCTTCAACACGAATTTACAAGAAAAAATGTACTCTGAAGATAAAACTTCATTCTTTACAAAGATAAACCAGAGTCTTTCTTACGAGCCCACTATCCAAGTGTTGAATGAGATGGAACCACCTTCGATGCTGACTTGTGAGCTTTTTTGTAAAGATCTCAAATCACAGGCAGAAATGACAGGATTCTTTTCGCTCCACAAAAACTCATTGAACTATCATGGGGTATCCTTCAACTTTGAGAGCTGACTAACAAAACTAGAAAGATTTTACTTTGAATTATGTCACAGTCCTACATCTCTCTTATTCAAAACTCTTCCGAGTCTCAAACTCAGAACTTACAATTCAAATAGCAAAAGATCAAGCTTCATTCAAACTCGCCTTTTTTGACAAAGATCCATTTGAAACTTGGATGGTTGAACTCCAAAGACTGTGCATCCTCACTGATTTTCATAGTAAATATGAAGTTGTTGAAATTCAAGAAAAGCCAAAGTGCTCAAATGTACTTCAAGTTTTGTTTATTAAACTCATGATTTAGATGTGCTTGCTTGAGTCAAAGATGGGTGGAAAACATTTTACTGCAAAAGTTTTCAGCAAAGATCAATGGAATTCGTCTCGAAACTTCTTCGAAAAAGTACCGATTTCCTCTTGTAATCATAAATTTTACCCCAATTAGACTTCATTAATCAATGAAATTGAAACAATGAGAACTTTGAATTATCGCAGAATACCCAAACTCATTGAGGTCCAAGAAACTGAAAACTCCATTTACCTGATCACAGAGTTTCTCCATAACAATACTCTCGACAAAGTGCTCAAAAAGCCTCAATGGCAGACTTGCAACTTGAAGCCCAAGACCAAAAATATTATGTTTTCATTGCTCAAAACGCTTGCTTATATGGCTTCGCAGGGTATTGTCCACAGAAATATCAAGCCAGCCAACATATTAATCGAAGACTCCACAGACATCAAGATCATCAGCTTCAGCCTTGCCACATTCCTTGACTCTCCAAAGGTCAATTTTAGGACATGTGGCACTCCTGGATATATTGCTCCTGAAATCTTTGGTCACGATGAGCAAGAAGAAAGTAGAAAGATTTACGACACCAAATGTGATGTTTTTAGCGCTGGTTGTATTTTATTTCAAATGTAAGTTTCAAATTTTATACACGCTCATTCATTAGGTTGTTTGGTTATCCATTGTTTACTGGGTCAGACTCTGCCGCCATTTTTGCTTTAAATAAAAAAGGAGAGACCAAGGGAATCCGAAAAATGATTTTAGAAGAAATTAATAGTTCAAAGAGCTGTGATGATAAACAAGGTACATAATTAAGTTTTATCTCCAATTCATAATTGATTAGCGGCGCTGGATTTACTTTTGAAACTTTTGGAAAAAAATCCAACAAAAAGAGTAACTGCAACACAGGCGCTCTCCCATCCTTATTTTGAGGTTTTCAAGTCAAAGGATCAAAATATTCAAGACAAATTTAGTATTATGGATAGTTCACATCGGTAACTCCTCCTTCAGTTGCGTTCAAAAATCATGTTTAACATAGCGAAAAACTCTTATCACTCTCTCCAAGAACCCTAAGAAATAGTCTAAAAAATAGTGATGCAAGCTCAAGAAGTGAAAATAATTCAAACTGGGGTGAGACAGACTCGGGATTGTCTCCCCTTTTTAAACCATCAACATCTATTTTCATTGAGAACCAATGCTTAAATGGAACCAGTGCAAATTCAACTTCTACAAGAAATGGCTCTAGAGCTCTAAAAATTGAGAAAATCGGAAAAACTTCTTCAAGCCGATTTTTCAGAAAAAATGAAACCAGTGAGACTCTTTTTGCAAGAAAAAATTGTCTTGAGGTTGCTGGGAATGATGACGAAGGCTGGGATGAAATTTTTGATGAAAATCCAAATATCAATACAAATTACCACCTCACCAACAAAAATTTCCTTCACAAACACCAAGTGATTTTATAAGACCCATAAAAATAACTTCTTATTGTCAGTCCTATTTTTCTCTTCTTGATATCTTTACTTCCTTGGAAGTTGTAATTTTAAAAAACTTTTTTTTATAAAAAATTTTTTCCAATCTCTCAGACATCATTTTTTCTTTCCCTCAAATACTTTGAAATTTAGTTTCGGCAAAATATTCAAATTAAAAATTTTAATGAGAAAAATTGCAGGCGACTTGAATTCTATAGCCTTTTCAAGAAAACTCCTCATTTCAGTTCAACACTTGCCAATTGCAATCCTTTTGAGCTCGGACGAGCCTTTTTTCAACCACACGAACGATTGAAAATCAAAATTATGCGGGACTTACTCACACAGTTTTCATCAAAATTAAAAAAAGAACACTCTGAATAAACTTTAGATAAGTCATCAGAAATTTCGTTCAATCAAAAATCTTGAAAACATTGACTTCTCTCTCCCTCAATTATGAACAGGGTGAGCGAGTCAACAAGTTCAAATGGCATTGGGTTCAAAGAAAACCCTTTCTCAGGATTTCTTTTAAAGGGTAATCGGTTTATTAATTTTAACGTGTCTCGGCCGGTGCATTCTTGTGTGTCAGAAAATATCGAAATTTTGTCGCGGTTTTTGGAGAATAAATCTAAAATCAGGTCGTCAAGGGATTAATTTAAAGAACCATGATGGTTTAAAATACAAACGAGGATATAAATCATTAATTTATGGTTCGATTCAAAAGCCATTTCGCTCACTACTATTATTGGAAAAAGGTTTAATAAGGCATAAACTAGAGGGCGAGAAGTCTTTCAGTCAGAAAAATCTATTTTAGAGCTGAATCAGTATTTTTTCCCCTCCTCAAAACTAACGAATTTTTCTTGCTCTCTTTCCAACTTTGCCGAGGAAATATGTCTAAAGAAAACTCCCTTCATCCGAGGGAAACCTCATTCTCGTGAATGAGAATTTATTATGAGTAATTAAAATTCTTTTGAAATGAGAGCAATCCGCCATTTAGCAGGAAGATTTCGCTCCTTTTCCCAGTTTTTCCAGCATTCAAACTCTGAACAAATCCATCAAGCCTAGGGGTAAAAATAGCACTGAGTTTAGTCAGTTTATCATCGCCATCATTCTCTTAATCCTTGTGAATTAAATCTAATTCAGAGGCTCCTTTGGGTTGACCAGTATGTTTAAAAAGTTTACTTTCTCATGATAAACTGATCAAATAATTATAAAACTTAAACAAAAGTTAGTTCTTTTCCTCAACTTTAAACATGTCAAATTACTACAGCAAATCATTCTCTCAAACTCCTGCCAAGTATGGAGAGTCCATCTTTGATGGAGTTGGCTCTGATCTCATCTTCAAACCAGCAAAGAACTCCAAGATCAACACTGATGAACTCTTTTGCTCACCTCCGCTTACCTGCAATCTGGCTTGCAAAAACCTTTGCTCCAACGAGATTATCGAAGGAACCTACTCTTTACACAAAAACTTCCTCATCTTCTTCGGAGTAAGAGCTTGTTTCTGAGACGAACTCATCATTTTTAGGCTGAAAGTTCAAACTCTTTTACCAGTGTCTTGGATTTTTCTAATTCTAAATTAAGTTCAGTGGCTGCTTTATCGAAATTCAAGATTATCTTGGGAAAAGACAAATTTTCTTATGAACTTGTTTTCTCAGAAAAAAAATCATGGGAACTCTGGACCGCTCATTTCCAGAAATACTGCATTTTGACAAATTTTGATGAAAAATATCAAATATTACAAATCTTGGAGAATGGAAAACATTCAAAGGTTAGTTTATCTCTTTGGATAGTCTAATTTAAACCAGGTCTATACAATCAGGTCACACATCGGAGGCAACTATTATTCAGTAAAAGTTTTTGACAAGGAAGAATTACTTGACTCAAAGAACCCCATCCCTCAAGTATGTTTTTATCATGAATTTTCCCCTCAAACAAATAGGTTTCTTTGATTAATCAAATCGAAACAATGAGGTGTTTAGATCATAACAAAATTATCAAGCTCATTGAGATCCACGAAACCCCAGAGTTTGTCTATTTAGTTACGGAATTTACTCATCCTCAGACTCTTGAAAAGATGCTTCGAAATTCCAAAGCTTCTGTAGGAGCAACTAAAACAATTATTTTTTCGATCCTAAAGGCTCTCTCACATATGGCCTCAAAAGGAATTCTCCATCGAAATGTCAAGCCCTCAAATATATTGCTTGATGATAAAAGAACAGTCAAAATCACTGGGTTTAGCTTGGCTACTTTTGCGAATGCCCCCAAAATAAACTTTACAACTTGTGGCACCCCAGGGTACATTGCTCCTGAAATCTTGACCTATGAGGAGGAGACAAGTCACGAGCGACTCTATGATGACAAATGCGACGTTTTCAGCGCAGGATGCATTTTCTTTCATTTGTAAATGATTTTATTTTTATGGCAAACTAACTCAATATCTTCTAGATTATTTGGATTTCCATTATTTCAAGGATCTCATGTTTCAGAAATCGTCGCTTCTAACAAAAGAATAATCGATTCTGATATCGAAGAAATCCTCCCAAGAGAAGTTAACCTCGATATTTACAAGCCAGGTATGAAAGAAAGATGCGAATGAATTTATTGATTTTCACAGAAACTCACCTTCTTTTAAAACTCTTGCAAAGAGATCCAAATAAAAGAATTTCAGCTAGAGAAGCACTTAGTCATCCTTATTTCCGGAGATCCTCGGTCAAAAGCCAAATTAAACTCACTTCAAAGGATTTGACAAATATTTTGTAAGACTTTTTTTTAATTCAAAAATGAACTTTTCCCTGTCGTAGAGATGAACCCTCTCCAAAACACAATCCAAGAAAAAGCAGTTTTGGTAGTCCTCGAAATGGAGAACCCAAAAGTCCTCCATTTTCTGGACACGATCAACAATCTCCAATTCCAAGTCTTTCTTTCACTTCTACAATTAAAAAATCTGTTCCGGAAACCCATAAATTCACTCAACCTTCTCCATCCCCTCGTAATAATCAAGTTCTCAAAGCAGCAATCTTTTGCAATTTGAAAAATCAAATAAGAAATGAAAGTGCAGAAGAAATCAAACTCCCTTTTGTTGTCATGTCCTTGAAAAAGAAAAGCTACAGCGAGTCCAAATTAATGATCTCAACAAAGTTTTCTGGATTAAAGCACGTTGATGAAAACCCTCCTGTTGATGAGGAATCTGAAATCATATGTGACGAAGGTTCAAATGTCTGCTCTGAGTTTGAAAAATGGTCTGGCAACTTTATAACGAATTCTCCAAGCACTAAAATCAAAAGAGTTTAACAAATTACTTTATCTACAAATTTTATTTTACTATTTTTATATTCCTTCGTTCGAAAT
>Ga0182738_1007339_pt1 | contig 11220 bp, 2 predicted proteins | sample eDN5th30CBELigMG_FD_128876 | JGI IMG/M metagenome (GOLD analysis project Ga0182738, IMG submission 128876) | Enriched Miracle-Growth compost microbial communities from Emeryville, California, USA - eDNA 5th pass 30_C BE-Lig MG (version 2)... ... | reverse complement strand
GCATCTCCACGAAGGACCAAAAATTCTTTGTTTTGAGGATATTTAGGAACACTTTCTGAAAGGAAATCAATGACTTTCTTTGGCGAGTCAGAATTCAAAACTGCGCAGCAAATGATCGCATCCTGGTCCAGATCTATCAATTCCTTTGAGATTTTCTTTTCTTTTTTGGATGTATAGATCTGATCCATAACCTTATTCACAATCTTTTTTGCTTGTGGGACCAGAGCCTTTGGGAAACTAATGACTTCATGCCCAATTCTATAGGACTCTGCAAGGTCTGTGATAAATCTTCTGTGTTCTTCATTGTCAGCGCTGATGTTCTCATCCTTCTCTTTCAATGTTTTCTCTAAGAGTTCCAAGGATGACAGAAAATGACTCATTGCTTTGTACATCCTCCGAGCCGTTTCTGACTTATCCCTATACTTTTTCAGCTCATTGATGTCATACTTGATACCTTCTCCAACAAAGTCTTTTTCGTCAGTTTCAATTCTTTCTGCATCTTCAATAAGATTTGACGATACCTGAGGATTTTTCCCAAAGGCAATTTTTCTTTGAATTCTTTCTCTTATCGTCAGGTCTTCAGAGGATAAATTATTGTCTTTCTCCCATTCAACAATTTTCAACTTCTCAAGAGTTTTTTGTAAATCAGCCACCATATCCTCTAGCTCTTTTTGCTGAGATCCTGCAGATTTCGACCCTTTCTCCATTGCTATCTTGTTCCATTTCAACGCTTTCTCTGGAATATTCTGCTTCTTATAAAGAGCCACAAGATTCTCTGGAGCATTACGATCATTACGACTCGCTGCTATTAAAAAATATTGCTCAGCTTTCTCAAGGTTCAGCTCTACACCTTCGCCCTTCATATATGTAACTCCTAAAAAGTAAGCTGATCTTCCAGAGCCATGCTCCACGGCACGTTCAAACCACCGAATCGCTTCTGAAATATCCCCCTTTCCATAATAGTTTCTCCCAAGCAAATATTCAGCTTCGGCAACCCCAACCGTCGGTGTCTTCAAAATAGGGTCAAAAGGAGGCTGATCAGCAGCTCTCTTTAACAAAGCTTTGGCTAAAATAGCATCTTTTTTCACTTTCAGGCCTTTTTGATGCAGTCTTGCAAGGTTATACATTGCTTCAGCATTTCCTTTATTTACAGCTTTTCCATAAAATCTTGCAGCCTCTTCAAACTCTTGCTTATCTCGATAATCATGACCGAGATGCACATCTTTCAAGACTGGATTATGCTTTTCTGCAGCTTTTCTAATCTTTTCCACCTCCTCTGGCTTCATCTCTTGTTCTGTTTGCTCTTCATCATCAAGGTCATCATTACGCTTTTGTTCTGCTTGAGTCTTCCTGGCGACATCTAAAAGATTCTGGAGCTCTTCATTGTTTGGTTCTAAAGCCGAAGCTGTCTCGAATGCTTTTAAAGCTTTGCCAAGCTTATTGATTTCTAAATAGACTTTACCAAGCCTAAAGTAACCTTTGTACCATTCTGGATTTAGTTCTTTTGACTTTTTTGCATCTTTAAGAGCACTTTCAATAGCACTATAATTCTCAAATTTATCTTTCTTGTTCAAGTATTTCTCCAAATAACTTGCAGATCTATTCGCATATATAATAGCAAGATCATGATCAGGGATGTCTGGTAAAACAATTGCGTCAGTGTAACTTGTTATCGCTTCAGAAAACTTCTTCTCTTTAAAATATTTGTTTCCTTCAGCCTTCAGTTCATTTGCCTTCTGAAGATTCTCGCTCCATTCAAGAAACTTATTCTGTAATTGTATCGATCCCTTAAGCTCATCTAGCTCCTGTTGGGAATCGCCTAGGTCAACTAATATCTTTGATACCTCCTTCCAAAGAGCTTCAAAATCAGCATCAGTAACATTCTTGGATGCATTATGCGCAAGTTCATTCCTTTTTCGAGCTAATTCCTCAGCATTTTTCTTCATATCATCTCCACAAATATCACTATCCAAAAACACATTTTTGAGCAGTGTTATATCCCAATTCTTAATGTCACCTCTCTTAAGGAGCTTCTTTTGAACTTCACTGTAGTTATTCTTTTTTGGTTTTGAGTCTATTTTGTCAAAAAGCTCTTTTCCGGACAAATGGTCTTTCCAATCTTTTTTGGCTTGAGCAGACCATTGCTTTTTCAGCAGGTCTCTCAAGAACCCTGAAGCTCTTTTAATCAGATATTCGAGCCTACACCAATTGTAAAAATCTTGGGAATTCATTGTGAACGATTATTTTAATGTTATCAATTTCTATGCAAAAATAAAGGCTCAATGTTTTGAAACTTTTCAACTTTAAAAAGGAGGAAGAGAAAATTTAAATTCAACCAAAGGAAATTTATTTTTTATTCTCGTGTATCTTCACCTTCTCAAAATTTGCTTTCAATTTCTGATGCTTCCAAAAAGCATGTTTTGTACTCATTCCCCGCATCTACAAAGAACTATTCAAGCTTTAAAATTTTATTCCAGAATTATTTGAAGAGTTCCTCCATCAGCATTTAAAAATCATCAAACAAACAGTATTTTGCCTGAAATTTATTCTCAACAAAACAATTTTTTTTCAAAGGGAAAAAAGTTTGGTCTCCCTCAGGGATCGGAATTGGGACCGACCAAAAATCCGGACAAATCCGGAATCCAATTTTTATCAAATATTTGAAGGATAAATATGTATGTTTAGTCGTTTTCTATAATTATAATGGAGTCTAGATATGCTTTTTGTCTCAATTTTATGACATGAAATTGTAAAGAAAAATTTTAGAGACATTGCTTTCAGTACGATCTCTTCTTTCATTTTTTAAAAATTTTAGTAATTTTTTGTTGGTCGTTTACCTCTTTTCTATTCTGTTCATTCATAATTAAAGTTTAAACTTTTTTGTGGTCTTTTCTGTCGACTTGATCAATAAGTGATCAACTGGGATAATGACGACTGTTTCATGTTTTGACTATTGATTTTGCAATTGAAAATTTAACTATCTAATGATGAAATTGAATTCAAGAATCATATAAAACAAGGAAAAGAGTGTTGATTTTAAGTCTAAAGAAAGGGTTCAACAACGATTTGATGAATTTAATTTTTTTCTAAATTTTTTTCTTTGGAAATTTTTTTTGTTTTTTGTTTTTTTCTAAAGAAAATATGGTAAAATTTTTGGTAGAAAAATCATCTCTCTGAAAATTTGGGGAAAGCCGGACAAAATCCGGACAAATTTCGAAAAACCTGGGCAGTCCGTTGAAATCTGGACAATTCCAAACCCTGGTCTCCCTTCCAAAAAATTTTTTTTCACAGAAATTTCTTTTTGATTAAACTTTGAAAATTTGTAAAATTTTTTTCTGAAAAAAAAGTTAAAAAAATTTCCCAATCTAAAGGAAAAGACCTCAAGAATTTTCAGAATAAATTTATCAAAGTTTTAAACAACAGATATCTAGTGAAAGGAGTCATAATCAGGATCTTTCTCTTGTTTCGTAATTATTTATGAATAGATTTAGACAAGAACTTTTTATTTATTTATCTCTAATATTTATAATTTAAAATGACTTTTCGAGTTATTTTCAAAGTATCATATTTTAAGGAGTCGAAGTTTGATGAGAAGAAATCTTATCTTCAGCATTTTCGGGTTTTTTTGTCTTTGTTTTTCGCTTCTTTTTTTTCTTGCTTCCTTGGGATTGAGAAGGATTCTCTCGTTCTTCTTCTCTTACGCATATTAATTTATGCTTAAACATTTTCCAGTCTTGAACTTGACAGTCTCTCGAACAATATTTAGTTATTCGACACCCATCACACAAAGAACTAGTGGGTGACTGCCCACAATAAGCACACATATCTTCACATTTTTCACCAAAAACAACAGATGAAGGATCATCGACCCGTATTAATGGCTTTCCATCGACTGCCATTCTTATATACGGATTGATTATCAATAACTTTGAGCCAATACCAAGGTCTTTGACATCTGGGTCGCTCTCGTCTAAATTATACAAAGCTGCCCTTTGTACATTTTTATTTTTATCTTCAACAACCAACATGATAGCCATGCCATTTCTATGAGCACGATCGATAGAGGTAACCTCCAGGATTGACCGAGAGAGGAGATGATCTTTTGTAAAGTCAATCTCATTGAGATAAACTGATTTCAGCCCACTTAATGAGGAAGGAAGCTTTTGCTCCTTAGGTGGTTTCCGAATTAAAGGCACACCCCTACCTCCTTTTGGAGACCTTCCAGTCCTGACGTCATAAATATACTGTCTATGCTGAATAATTAGCTCCTTGCGTGATGAATCTGTGGAATTTGCTTTGGCCTGATATGGATGAGAAGGAGCTGGTCCTTTTTCCTCAAAATTAGCAAACATATTTTTGAGGTTTAAAGTAAATTCCAGCATTTTTCTACTATTTGACTCGTGAGGTAAAAAGAATGGAAGCTGCTCTTTCTCCATCTCTTGTCCGAGTTTATAATATTTTTCAACTTCTTCCAATATTTCTTTTTCATTGTGGGTTCTTTCAGGAAATTTACAAGTTCCTATCGCATAAAATGCTTCTGGCCTTTTGCGATCATCAATTGGAGCTTTTGAAAGGTATTCCTCATAAGCCTGAACGGTTTTCGGACTACCCAGATATCTCAAAGCTACCGCCTTAAAATAAAGAAATTCATAATTATTGGGCTCCATCTCGAGTAATTTATTATAGTCTCTCAGGGCATATTCATGCTCTTGCATAAAACTATGCATACTTCCACGAAATGCTAATAAATACTTGTTCTGAGGATACTTCCTCACGCTTTCTGATACAAATCCAACAATTTCCTTGGGTTCTGAAATGTTCAACATAGCATAGCATAACCTCGCATCTTGATCCAACTCTAATTCCTCTTTATTGAGTTCCTTTGCTTTTCTGAGAGAATTTAAATTTGATATAATCGTGTATGCTATCTGGCTCGCTTGTTCTATCATAGGAAGACTGAAAGATGCAACGATATGTTCAAGTTTATAGCATTTCGCAAGTTCCGTGATAAATTGCTGGCATAATTTATTACCAAAACAAATCTTGTCAGATATGAACATGAGAATCTCACAAGAGAAAAGAAAGTGGCTCATTGCTTCATACATCTTTTTTGCTATTCCTGATGTATGACTGTATTTCTCCAACTCTTCAATGGGATATTTGAACCCGACTGTCGGATCAACAGGTCCTTTTGGAGTGGTCACTTCAACAGCAATTCTTTTAAGATTCTCAAGCAGATCATGCCATTTCGGGCTTTCAGATTTGAATTGTCTGTCAATTCTCTCTTTCATTGTTAAATTATCTGATGAGAGATTATTTTCTTTTTCCCACTCAACAACTTTCAATTTCTCCATTCTTTGCTTCAAATCTCGAAGCATAAAATCAATTATTGTTTTGTTAGACATTGCATGAAATGAGCCTTTCTCTTCTGCTATCTTACACCATACAAGTGCTTTTTCTGGGTTTTCTAAACGAAGATAGAGGATTGTTAAATTATCTGCAGCATTATGATCTCCATGGCTGAATGCAAACAAAAATAGATCTTCAGCTCTCTTTAGGTCCCTTGTTAGGCCATCTCCATTCATATACATAAGTCCTAAGTTATTAGCTGAACTTCCATACTCATGGTCAACAGCTCGTTCAAACCAAGTTGCTGCTACAAACTTGTCTTGTCTCACATGAATTCCTTGGGAGTAAAGAATTCCAAGCATGTGTTCAGCTTCTGCAACGCCCAATCGACGTTGCCTAAAAACAGGATCGTAATTTGGCTGCTCGGTAGCTTTCTTTAACAAGTCAATAGCTTTTGTATAATCATGACTCGGATTTGTTCTGAGTTTCTTGTCGATTAGAATGACCGCGAGATTATACATGGCTTCAGCGTTGCCTTTATCTGCTGCCATTTGATAATATTTAGCGGCCATAGGATAATTTTGCTCCACCCCATTCGTTCCATCTCGATACTCATGAGCTTTCCACACATAAATCAGGAAAGGATTTTGATCCATTGCAAATCTCATCGCATCATCGATATTTCTTTGCTCCAATGGTTTTCCAGTTCGAGCGTAAAAATTTTCAGAGAGCTGCTCTCGTGTTGCACCATAAATAGTCGGATCAAGATGATCATAACGATCTTGAGCTCCTTTGATTCTTTTAGCATCAGCTAAAGCATTTTCAATTTCTTTACTTTTTGGCTCTAGAATTAAAGCTTTCTCAAATGCTTTTATCGCTTTACCCAATTTGTCTAATTCTGCATAAGCTCTTCCAAGACGAAAAGAGGCTTTCGCCCATTCTGGGCTCAATTTCCTGCATTCTTTTGCATCCTTCAGAGCATTCTTCAAGTCATCAGAGTTGCTTCGATTCTCTGAATACCTTTTCAAATAACTCACAGATCTATTTGAGTATAAAACAGCAAGATCTTGGTCAGGAATACCTTTTAAGCCTATGGCATTTGTATAAATTTCGATCGCCTCCGTATATTTCTTCCCTTCAAAGTATTCTTTCCCTTTCAGCCTCATCTCATTCGCCTTTGAAGTGTTCTGACTTTGCAAGAGGATCATTCTGCTGGATCTGAGAGCTCCTTTCAGATCATCAAGCTCTTCTTTCGACTCACCCATTTGAACCAAGATCTTTGAGATCTTTTCCCAATTCACTTCAAAATCAGCGTCTGAAACATTCTTGGAAGGATGATGAGCAAGCTTATTTCTTATTTCAGCCACCTTCTCCAGGCTCTTCCTCCAATCATTTCCTTGTTTTCCTGTTCCACAAATATCACTATCCAAAAACACATTTTTCAGCAGCGTGAAATCCCAATTGTCAATCTCACCTTTTTGTAAATCGCTCCGTTGCGATTTAAAGTATGACTTGAATGATTTTGGCTTGATGATATTGATCAGGTCTTGTCGAGATGAATCGTCCCATGGTTTGTTGGATCGAGTCTGCCATAGCTGTTTAAAACGATTCCTCAAGAACTCTGAAGTTCTTGTCGTCAGAAGAAGCTGAAGTTTACACCAATTGTGAAAGTCTTGAGAGCTCATGAAATGGACACTTTTTTATAATTATAACTTTGTTGAGAGGGATAAAAAAGAGCCAACGTATATTGAGGACAAATTTGTAAATTTCTCAAATAATCTGAAATCCTCAATACACCAAAATAGTGAAAAGTCTCTCTTTCCTCCCTTCAGATTAAACAAGAAAAAAATCTATCATGGAAATTTTAATTTTTTCGAAAAAAAATGATCCCCAAAAAAATTCAAGCAGTTTCAACAAAACGTTCTCTCTCAACTGGGATTCAAAATTTCAGCAGAAGACAAATATGAAAAGTTTTTTTTAAAAGCCAAGGTTTCTTTTAAGAAAATTTTTTTGTTTATGAAATTACAAGATAATTTCCAATGTTTCTTCAAATTTTATCAACTCTCCTCTAGAAATAAACAAAAACCCAACTTCTTTTATTACATGACAAATAAGAATATTATAGATATTCAGTCTCAACAAAATGTTTTAATTATTACAGGATAAACTCTCACTTTCAAAAATATAGATATGAATTTCACCTTTTTCAACAAAAGATCTGGGAAAAATGTTGTTATCCCAAATCCCACCTCCAAAATCAAAAGTCTCCTCAAGTTACATTTTATTGATGACAAGATTTGGAACAACAATTTTCTTCCGATTTTCACGAGGAATTTCTTCAAAACTTCTTTCTTCAAGTTTGCTACCCCTTCTTCTTTCTTCTTTCTTTTTGACCTTGCCAGGACTATTCTCAAAGGTAAATTTATCACTCGCTATTTTTGATTTTTGAGGTGTCAAAAACCTTTGACTTTGTTTATCTTCACTTGAACTATCCGAACTCTCTTCAAAAAATTGATTCGAGATTATAGGATCTTCTTCCTGTGGTAGTACCAAATTATGCTTCTCATAATAAGTCACCATCGCATTTCTAAATATCTCATTCGCAGCTTTCTGCCCCAGATTTATCACAGCCAAAGCAAAGCATCCTTCTTTCTTCGTAATCTTCCTATCTCCGACTTTATTGACCAACAAAAGATACGGCTCTCCAAAATCCATCATCTTCCCATTTTGAACCGTCAGCACTTTATCATAATTGCTTATCGTCAGAAGCCGATGTGTAATATTAAGCACAGTCGTTCCCTCATATTTCTTCAACAATCTCTTCTGTATATCTTGCTCAGACGCAAAATCCAAATGGGAAGTGGCTTCGTCCTGCACGAATATCAAACATTTTTTCAATAAACCTCTTGCAATACAAAGCAGCTGTTGTTGGCCCAAAGAAAACACGAATGAACCTCTGCTTAATTTCGTGTCCAATTTCTGGTCAAATCTTTCAATCACTTCCCTGAGACCAACAAAATCAATGACATTCCAGATTTCTTCGTCCGTATGTTGTTTCCAAGGATCCAGATTATTTCTAATGGTTTCTTTGAACAATACAGGAGTTTGAGGGATCACAGTTATTGACTCTCTCAAGCAAGAAATTGGGATCTTGTTTATATCAGTACCATCGATCTTTATATATGAGTTGATATAAGACTGTTTTTCAAACTCATATAAACGAGTCAGTAGTCCGACCAAAGACGTTACACCACCTTTAGAGTGACTGAAAATCGCAATCTTCTCACCAGGATCGATATTTAGCGATAAATTATCTACACTCAAATCAGTCTTTTCAGAGTATCTCATTTGAACCTTGTTCATCTCTATCTTCCCTTTTGTGAAATTACTCTTCTCTTTATTTATTTCTCCTCTCTCACTTTTCGATTTTTGACAATAATTTATGACTCTAGCGGCACTCGCCATCAACAAATGAAGCTTAATAAAGTCTCGCAAGATCCATTGCATAGTTGTTGGCAAATTTCCCAATTTATTCACAAAGAACCCATTGCTTAATGGAGTATCAAGGGAGCTCAAAAACGCAGCGAAAGTCGCAATCACCACCAATTCAATCAAATAATCAATTATAAAACTCATCAATCTCACACAAGTCAGATATGCAAAATGCGCCTTGGAATAATCATCAGCTTTCTTGTAAAATATCCGAATCACTTCTTCAATTTGTCCATGGCCTCGAACCACTCCCAGTCCACGGACTCCAATCAAAAATAAACTGTACATTGGCGATCTTGTAGCCAACTCTAAGCCTCTTGTCTGGGCTATAGCCTTATAGGACCATGCAGTCACAAGGCCGCAGAGTCCAACAAGAACAAAAACTGATATAAAGACTTCTAACTGTCTCGTCCACAAAGCAGCCAGGGTTACCCAAAATGAAACAAAACCTTCCAATAAGTCAAGCCACCCAGCTATCAAGAATTTGTCAAGGATACCCATATCATTGGAGAATCTGTTGATAATTCTCCCAGAAGGATTTCTGTCGAAAAACCTCATGGGACTCTGGAAAAGACGGTTCAACATTTTATTGTGGAATTTATTGGAAGCTTTTAATGCTCGGTTAAAGTAAAGGAGGTATTTTAGTAAGCTCAAGGGAAGACTGACAGCAGTAATCGTTCCAATAATGATATACGATTTGTTGTTGTTCCATTCGTCAGCTCTCCATTTTGCAATAAATAACGTAAAAAGCCAGGAAATCGACTCAGACCCTACAAATAAGAATGTTGCGGGGATAATCACTTTCCAATTAAACAGAGTGGTCAGATATTTCCAATAAATTCTCCAGGTGACGTTCCATTCGTCTAACCTCTCATCTTCGTAATATAAGCCAAGATCCGGGTCAGTATTGATCAACTGGCTCTGGGAACAAAGGTTCTCTTTCTGTTCATCCCCAGATTTTGGCAATTGAACCAGAATGTTTTCAGCATATGCTGAAGCAAACCGACGAGATCCACGTTTAGCAGCAGCGATGGGCTCGAATTTTGGGAGTTTTTTCAAGGCAGAAACGAACTCAAAACTCTCATCATTTTCAAGCAGCTCTTCATAAGTTCCTTGTGTAACAATTCTCCCTTTTTCCATCACAACAATCTTGTTGGCATATTTAGCCAAATTCAATAAATTTGTTGCCATTATCACAGTCTTGTTCTTCAACCACCCTTGTATACAGTTGTGAAAAATACTCTTGGCGACCTTCATGCTTAAATTACTCAGACATTCATCTAATAGATAAACATCTGCATTTGAATAAACAGCTCTTGCTAATGACACTCTTGCTCTTTGTCCTTCGCTCAAATTTGCTCCTTTCTCGACTATCTCCGTCATCTCTTGATTTGGAAGATCCTTGACTTCTTCGGCAAGGCAGCAAACTTTCAGAACTTCCCAAAAGAGCTTCTCATCATAAGGCTTTCCAAAAACAATACAATCCCTCAGAGGTCCTGGGAAAAAGACAGTTTCTTGGGCAACATAAGCGTATTTTCCTTGGAATCGAAACTCCCCGGAAGTCTTGGCAAATTCATTGATAAAAGATAGTAATACTGAGCTTTTTCCTGATCCAGAGTCTCCAATTAGTGCAACCAAATCCTTTTTTTTCACATCCAAATTAATATTCTCAAGCACGGGCTGATAAATCTCAAGACCTCCTCCATCCATATTGACTTGAGCTGCTGAATTCACCGTCACCACGTCATGATCAAGGTTACTGTTGACTCGAAATGCAGAAAAATTCTCAAATTCAGCGCAGTTTTCAGATTTCTTTATTTTATTAACAACCACCTTGCTTTCAATTTCAGAAAGACCCATGATACTATTTATTTTTCTTGCAGCCATCTTGAATTCCTCCAAGAAAAGAAACCCTTGGAGACTTTGCGACACGCATAGTTGTCGTATTGAGGTCATCAAATAAATTGTCGGGAAGATCAAATAGGCCTTTAGCTCTTCTCCTCTCAACGTGCAGGTCACATAAATGAGGAAACTCGCAATCCAGTGTGAGCTAAACACAAAAGCTCGGCTAATACATTCTCTGTAGTGGACTGCTTTGAGTTTAGCAAACTCAACGGATCTGATATTTTTGATCTTTTGAATGAAATTTACATCCCAATTATAATACTTGAGAACCTCAATTCCTTGTATTCCTTCAATGATCCCTTCAATTCTATCATCTGTCTCCTTTGATCTTATTCTCCTGAAGCCAAAAGCCGAAGTGGCAGCTTTCGACTGAAGTGGCCATAAAAGCGCGATATAAGCAACCCCAACCAAACTATTTATGCCCCAGAAATGATAAAGAAGTCCCCAGCCTTCAATCAAAATGATTGGAGCCAG
>Ga0182738_1007338_pt1 | contig 11220 bp, 6 predicted proteins | sample eDN5th30CBELigMG_FD_128876 | JGI IMG/M metagenome (GOLD analysis project Ga0182738, IMG submission 128876) | Enriched Miracle-Growth compost microbial communities from Emeryville, California, USA - eDNA 5th pass 30_C BE-Lig MG (version 2)... ... | reverse complement strand
GTCTTTAGTCTTTAGAAAAGGAACCAAACCTTTTTCGAAGTTGTTTCATATCAATCAGTGAGTTTTTTAAAGCATAATTTGAAGATTTATATTTCCCTCAATACCGCAAAATTTCCTGAATTAAGAAAAGACAAGAAGCTTTAAAACTAACAGAAAGCCCGAATAGCATAGCTAGCTTCATACCTTACGAACTCGACTGAAAACAATATCTTCAAAAATATGCCTCTCGGTCTTTATATTCCCTGTTCTTAATTCAAGAAAAATACATGTCCCTATTATTTAGTCAAGATCAATTCTCTTTAAAAGTAAAATACTGTATTAGATCCCGCCCAGGGCTAAATCTAAACTCTCTCTTTTTCAAAGAACTTTTGGCCTGAAGTACAATACACTAATTCAACCGTTAGATTTCGTCTCAGGAATCACAAAATAGTCCTCACAACTCTCTTTCCGTTTCCCCTCACACAGAAATACCCAAGAGCTCTATTTCCCAAAGCTTCAAAGCATTGCCCATCATACCCCAATCCCCTTGTCTAGCCCTTCGTTTTCAAGGATTTTTCGGCCTTTGGAATGAAAATAAGGCCGGAGTTTTGTGAGTTTTTCTTGTTCAAAAAAATTTCAAGAGGAAAAACTTGCTGTTTTTATTTGAGTTTCGTCGGTTTTTCTTCAAAGAAAAAACGATTAATTCCTGGCAAATCAATATAAAAACCCTGCTATTTATATTTTTATTAAACTTCTCTCACACTTCTCTCTCATCTCCCTCAGACTTCTTCTCACAAACAAAGCAAAGAAAATGCCAACAAAAAGGTCTTTTTCTTTTATTAGAAATTAATCCGATTATTCGCGGAAGCGCCTCCTATTATTACTTCCTCTGAATTATCTCATCTGAATTAATATTTTTAATCTTGCTCTTGCTCAGTTAATAATCATTTTCTCTCACACAAAACCACCCCAATCTCCCATGTTTTCCCACTTTAAACATCTCCTTCCCAAATCTTCCCTTTCCCATTCTTCCCTCCGTTCCTTTTCCCTCAACAAGGAGTTCATCGTTCCCAACCGTGAACGTGCCACAATCTATGCAGAAAACACCGATGGCATGCTCTCAAGAATCCTTGGAGTTTTCCACCACAACAATATTCGCCTCACAGACGTGTCAACCAAGCCATTAAACATCGATAAGAACGGCAAACAACAGATCATTTATGACATAGATTTTGAAGGCAACTTGGAATCTCCCAAAGTCGCTCAACTTTTGAAAGAACTTGAAGTCTTTTCTCAAGTAAAAGTCGACTATTCCTGCCCTGAGATCCCTTGGTTCCCTTCTTGTTTCGCCGATCTTGACCACATGGGCAATATGCTCCAGAATCCCAATGAGGAGGCCGGAAAAGATCATCCAGGCTTCAATGATCCTAATTACAAACTGAGAAGAGACGAGATTGCTCAGAACTCCTTGGGATATAAAATGGAGACCCCAATTCCTTATTTAAAATACAGACCTGAGGAGAATAAGACCTGGGAACATATCTACAAGATTTTGAGACCTTTACAAGAGAAGTACATGTGTGATTCTTTCAATAAAAGCTTTGAAAAAATGTCTTCTGCAGGAATCCTAAAGCCTACAGAAATCCCTCAATTACAAGATATCAACGAATTTCTCATAAAAGAAACCAACTGGAGACTGAAGCCTGTGACTGGAATTTTGAGTCAAAGAGAGTTTCTCAATTCGTTAGCTTTGAGAACTTTCTGCTGTACTCAATATATAAGACATTTTTCTAAGCCAGAATACACTCCAGAACCTGATATAATCCACGAGATTATGGGTCATGTGGCCATGTTCTCTGATCCAGCTTTCTGCGATTTATCCCAACAGATCGGCTTGTTATCTTTGGGAAGCTCAGCAGAATGCCTTGAGAAACTTGGAGCTTTGTATTGGTACACAATAGAATTCGGAGTTTGTAAAGAAGGAAATGATATAAAAGGATACGGAGCTGGCGTGGCGAGCTCTATTGGAGAAATAAAGAATATGGGAGAAAGAAAGGCTGAATTCAGGCCTTTGAATCCCTTTGTGGAGTTGAATACAAATTTCCCTATTCAAAGTCTTCAGCCAGTGTATTATGTGGCGAATTCATTTGAGGATGCTGGCGATATGTTGATTAGATTTGGGGAAAGATTGCCTAGACCTTTCAAAGCTTATTATAACCATAAGAATAATCGGGTGGAAGTCGATAAGAAGATTAAGCTGGTTAAGGTTGACGAAAAGCCTATTGACTTTTGAGGGGCTTAGAGAGCTGGAAAAGTGACTGTAAATTCTTATAAAAACTTGTTTGTGTGTATATATATTGGAGTTTGTTTTGAGGAGAATCGAGTAAATATTTAAAGAAAACTTTCGTAATAGATGATCCATATTTAAATAAATATCTATTGAAAAAGAAGTTTTGACAATAAAATTTAAAATCATCAATAAAAATTTATTGTTATTCAAGATTGAGAAACACATAGGTTAAATAATCGAAGTGATGGGCAAGATATCATTTTAGTTTTAGGCAAATATTGATGTTATTTCTCTTCAATAAAGTTGAACTGAGCTGATTTTTCTATAGTTTTTAAGTTAAGATTCTAATAATGAAATCCATTTTTAAATAATGATCTTATTAAATATGAATAATTATATTAAATTATATAATAAAAACATAACGAAACATCTATTGAATATCGACAAGTTTCACTTTTCTATCGACTTCAACAGAGGAAGTATTATAATTATAGTAAGCTTTGAATGGCTTTGGCAACAATTCACCATATCTAATCAACATATCTCCTGCATCTTTAAATGACTCTGCCACATAATACTTAGGCTGAACTGTTTGAATAGGATAATTTTGATCCAATTCCACAAAAGGATTCAATGGTCTAAACTCAGCTTTTCCTGAAGCAAAGTGTTCAATTTCATTAATTGAACTTGCTATTCCTGCTCCATACCCTTTCACTGAGTTTCCTTCTTTACACACTCCGAACTCCACAGTATACCAATACAAATCTCCTAACTTCTTGAGGTTTTCCGGGGTATTTCCCAATGACAAAAGGCCGATTTCTTGCGATAAATCACAGAAATCAGGGTCAGCGAACATAGCGACGTGGCCAATGACCTCGTGGATGATATCAGGTTCAGGAGTATACTCAGGAACGGAATGATGTCTGAGGTATTGAGTGCAGCAGAAGGTTCTCAAAGCCAAAGAGTTGAGGAATTCTCTTTGACTCAAGATTCCTGTAACAGGCTTCAATCTGAAGTTGGTTTCCTTTTGTAAAAAGTCATTCAAGTCTTGTAATTGAGGAACTTTATCAGGTCTTAAAATTCCCGCTTTGGCCATTTTATCAAAGGCCTTATTGAATGATTCACACATGTGCTTTTCTTGAAGGGGTCTCAGCTTGGAAAATATAGCTTCCCAAGTCTGGTTTTCTTGATTAGTGTAAGTCATTCTGGGGATTTCATTGCCCATTTTATATCCAGAAGTATTCTTGGCAATCTCATCTCTTCTTTGTCTATACATTTGATCTTTAAATCCCGGATGATCTTTTCCAATGTCTTCCATTTGATTATTCATCAAGAGATCTCCCATTAAATCAAGATCAGCAGTCTTTGTTGGGAACCAAGGAACTTCAGGGACTTCATGGTCAATACTGGCTTCAGCATAAAGATTGAGTTCTTTTAGGATCTTTTGTAATCTGGGATCTTGTTCTGTTCCTTCGAAATCTATTGTGAAAAGAGCGCGTTGGTTTCCATCGCGCTTTAAGCTGAGAAGTTTAGTGGCAACATTGGTGCAGGTCACTTGATTGTAATGGAAAGTGGAAAGGATTCTGGAAAGCATACCGACAGCATTGTCAGCAAAGACGTTCATACGTTCACGGTGACTGACAACATATTCTTTAGGGTTGCTGCTGCTGCCGAAATGGCGGGTTGGGATGGAGGATTTGGAGATTGTGGAGGCAAGTTTGCGGAAGTGGCTAAACATCTAGGAAGAGAGGGATTTTGGGGATTATATGCTGTTTTTAATTTAAAATTATAATTTTCATCATTATGAAGAAAAGCATAAGACAAAGTGGTTTAATAAAAAGAATTCAGGTTATATATATTTTTTTCACTGTATTGTCATAGAAAGTCGGGGTAAAGAAAAAGGGAATTAAGGGAGTGGAAATATGGAATTTTTATGAGAAATAAGTGAGGTAGTGAAAGAAAAAAATGGCTTGTTTGATGTTCTAAAGAAATGAAACTGAGAAGGAATATTCATTTTCAAGTGGATTTTATTGATTAATTGTATGGAAAAAGACTAAAGAAGAAGTTCTAAATATAGAAGGAAGTAATTTCATTGAAGTCGAGAGAAGGAGAACAACTAGCAATTGATGGCATAATTATTGGAATAGACTGAGATTTGAAAGAGAAAATTAAGCTATTATTATTCATATATAAAGAGCTTTTTGAGATTTAAAAGGTAAAGAGAAGACTTTCTGAAGGAAAGGTATTATTTTCTGTGAGCAAGCTGGTACATAAGCTGCATTAGGCACTTTCTAGAAGTAATAGCTACGAAAGAATGAGCTATTTCCAATATTGAGGTGAACGGGAGAAGAGGCTGGCCAGAAAATCCCGCCAGTTTTGTTGGCGAATAATAAATAATTTCGTACGCTGTTTGATTTTTTCCACGAATGGGGCTTTATTTCTCGATTTTTGTCGGAAAATTTTTTTCGAACTTCAGGAGAAATGTTTAATTTGTCTTTTGACCTAAATTGGACTTGAATTTCTCCCATTGAATTGTATTTTTTTCATTTTCTGAACCCTATCTATGAGAACGAATACTTAGAATGGATGACCCTTTTCGGTTTTACATGCTTTGGGATTGATGATGAGGGGTTAGCCTTGATCTTTTGACCTGAATGAAAGGGTTTTTATTGAATTGAGAGGATAATATTTTAGTGGAAAATAGCCGAAAAATTTGAATTTTCTAGAATATTTTTCTCAGAAAAAATGTATCAGTATTTTTAAAGAAAGTGCAAATTATTGAGAATGAGGGTTATTTCTCAATGGATGATTTTGAATATTTGATGTCTTTACGATGGCTTTGAAGACCTTGAACAGAAAGAAGAAATAATAGAAAATCCTACGTCAAAGACTCAATTTATTACAATATATTTTTCTGTCAAAAATTGAGTCAGTAAAACTGAAGTTATTTGATTTTTCTGTACAATTTTGGACCTCTGGCAAAAATCCTTCCAGAAATTTCGACTCATTTGATATTGATTGATGCTCAAAGAAGCCTCAAAGAAAATATCTGGCAAGAGAAAATTTTCACAAGCGCAGGTTTTGCCAGAAAAATTCTCCTCTTTGTTCCTTTTTTTTTTCATCGGAAATAAGTAAAGATTCTTGGACTTTTATGAGATCAAGTTCTGAAATTTTTTTCTTATCTTTATGGCATCTTTTTTTAAGTGTCAAAACTATCCTTGAAAGTCACTGCAAAAAATTTTTATATTTTCACATCAATTTTTCAGAAATAAGGTCTCAGATATTAAAACGAAAATGAATGGGTTAATGTATTATACATTAATTTCTGACTCTCTCAAAATTTTCTGGAAAACTTTTGGATCCCTTTTTCAACTCAGCTTCTCCTGCCTTCTTTTAATTGAAGAAGAAGCTCCATTAAGGAATTTCTAATCGATAGAGAATTGTAATGAAAAAGCTTTTCAATATTTTTTTTCTTATGAAAAAAAGAATGAACTCCAAATCCCAAATCTTCCAATATTTACCATCAAGCCTTTGATTTCTTTTCCTCTTGCCATTCAACTCTCATCTGAGTTACCGCTCCCAAAAAACTCTTTCGAAACTTTCATCAAATTGATGAGAATTTTTTGGGTTGTTTTTCAATGTGAGATTAAAATTTTGTGAGCAATTTTCTTTGAAAATCTCCAAAATAAACTTAATTCCTGAATTTTCTTTCGAAAATAGGTGGGTTTCTTTCTCAATCAAAGAAACGCTCCAAAGATTCTGAAAAGAAGAGGGGAGCCCTCGATCAGCGCTTTTGAGCTTTTTCAAAAAAGTGGATACTGTGACTAGTGACATCTGTCAAAAATGGGCACTGGGCTGAAGGGAATATCCAAAGTCAAAATTTTGTTGACTCTCAACAAGCACAGCTTCATTCCCTTTTCATTTCCTGGCTTCTTTGAGACATTTTTTCACCAAATTTCTTCTTTGAAAAATTCTGTTGATTTGAATAAAAAAACTTTTGATTGAATTTCTTTCTTTTTTTCATGAAATGAAAAAAAATATTTTCGGATTTTTTTGCTTTCGCCCAACCTCATCTTCTAAAGATGGATATTTCTTTCCAAAAGAGGACAGTCTGAACATTTTGAAAGGGTCCAAATTCTCTGTTCTCGATTTTAAATATTTGAAAATTATATCCTTGCCCAAGAAGCCATGATGACCATGGGTGGACTTTTGTTCATCGATTTTCTTTCACCCTGAAAATATCCTTCGATTGCTGAAAGAGGACAAATGAATCATTTTAAAGCATAAAATTGCAGTTCAAGTACATTTTTCCCCCCTCAAGCATCTTGGCCGTCAACAAGATTTTTGCAAGAAAATTATTTAAAGAAAAGAAACGGTTGAGCTTTTTTGCTTTCTAACCAAAATTCCTCACTTTGAGATTTTGAAAGGAGGCGTTCTCTTCAAAGGTCTAATTCTCGTTACTCTTATCACTACTGGGCTTTTCATTTTCTTTTTCATATGCTCAAAGACGTTCAAGCCCAAGACGGAGATTCTCAAGCCCATTTACATAAAGATATCAGATTCTGTACCTAATTAAAAATCTAGACAATCTATAAATTATATGAAACATCAGAAAATAATTAATAAATTGGCAAAGCGATCAGAAAGAAATTACTCTTATAACTTCAAGTTCTTTTCCTCATTCGAATGCCACGTATCAGTTTCCTTTTCAGATGTCATTTCCCATGAGATTGGTGCCCTTTGTTTTAACTTCATTGGAATGTTCCTTGGTAAATCCTTTTGAAAGAAGTCAAATGTGTGGTTTTCTAAACGACACTATGTGCTTTGAATTAAAAACTTTACCTTTTTATAGAGTAACTTCCTTGTTATCAATATTAGAAGCTTAATTTCACTTGAAGAATTTCCCACTATTTAAACGTAATTTATTATCTAATTCTTTAACTATCCCCTCTCCCTCAAAACTCCTCTCCAAATACCATCCTTTCCGTCCCCAACAGACTCACTCATTCAATTTTAAATTGATGGAAGCATTCTATGACCTTTCACAACAGCCTTTGATCAAATTTTCCGACCTCCGTAATAGTAAAATCAGGTAATAACCAGTCTCTTCAAACCATCCCTTAGAGTTTAGATTTCAAAGAAACATCAACAGTGATTGTCTTAAGAAGCACCTTAAAAATAACGAAAGACTCCAAATCTTTACCCTAGACAGGTAAAGAATATGAGATCAGAAATAATATTGAATATCAAATTCTTCAATAGTCAACGCAGAATTGATGATGAAGATATGATTCGATTATTAAACTCTGGGTTTTTCTTCAAAAGCCAAACCAGTCTCGATCTAAGTCTCTTTGGGTAAAAAACGCCATAAATAAACTTCTAACCCTTTGTCAGATGTGATGACTTGACTGATGTTGGACTCAAAGCTCTTTGTAAAGGAGTAAAAAGATTGACAGCCCTGAAAAGCCTCCAGCTCGACTTTACTTGGTAAAATCTGCTAAGAAATTTGACAAATGTTTGTGAAATAGTTGTAGAAGGATCACAGATAATGGGGTCAAGAATCTCGTTGAATGTTTTGAAGGACTGACATTATTGAGAAAACTGAGCTTAAACCTCAGCTGGTAAAGCGTGAAAAGGCCTGTTTTTATTCAGTGCATAGGTGTTCGAAGATAACAGATAAAGGATTGAAAAGATTAGCAAGAGGTCTTAAGAGATTACAATGGCTCGAAAGTCTCAATATGAATTTACGAGAGTAAGCTTTTTGGGGTGAAGAGAAGCTTGAAGACAATAGATGTGGCTTGATAGATGAAGAACTTCTGGAGATTTTGAGTTTAGATTTCAGAGGAATGAGAAATTTGAAGGAATTAACGTTGGATTTTCGGGAGTAATTTGTTCAGAAAGAGTTGTTTATGAATGATGAGAATAGGTGTGTTAAAATAAAGGACTCAGGATTGAGCGAGTTGAGCTTTGAAAGACTAACTAAATTGAAGAAATTGGACTTGAATTTTGCGAGGTAATTCTCTTGGCATGAAGTATTTTTTGCTGAATAAGAAAAAGTTGTCGAGAGATTCAGAATAAAGGGCTAGAAGATGTGGGCCAAAGCTTCAGGAAATTGACTGGCTTAAAAGATCTTCATGTCAACTTTAGAAAGTACGCGTGATCATCAAGAATTTCAAAGGACAATTCATTTTTAGTTGCGAAAAAGTGACAGATCAAGGAGTGGTCAGCTTTTTGCAGGGTCTAGAAAAATTAAAAACTCTGAAGAATATCAAGCTGGATTTTAGGGAGTGAGTTTATGCAAATAAAAAGGGAGAAATAATGGGATTTTTGTAGATGTAGAGTGCTTGGGAATGAGGCAGTTAAGAATGTAGGGAAAGCTTTAGAGAATTGCAAAGTTTTAGAGAGTGTTTGCTTGAATTTTTCATGGTAAACTTTTTGGGGATTATCAGAGGGATTGACTTATTTATCAAAGGAGTAAGATGTCTGCAGAAGGATTGAATGAATTGGTAACGAGTTTGAAGAAATTAAAGAGATTGATAAAATTGGATTTGGACTTTTCATAGTAAGAAAGGGAGGATTGGGGACATATTTAATGCTTTTAAAAAGCTGTGAGAAAACGCATCAGGATGTAATTAAAGCGGCAAAAGAAGAGTTGGAAAAACTTCCTTTGTTGTATCCATGGAATATTGTGGTGAGACATTGTACACTTTTCAAGCAAAATTAAATGTGTGATGTGATGCAAGAATTTCTGTTTGTTGTACGTTTGAGTATTTTTATAAAGATATTGTAAGGAAATTACTTTTTTCAAGGAAAGGATGATAAAAATATCTGTGTAAAAGATGCCTTTTTTTCGAAAAAGAAATGAGTAGATTATTGATTGAAGATAGATTTTTCAATGAACCCATTAAAAAAATTCAAAACTCTCTTCTATTTATCTGAGAAGCAAAGTTTTTTTTCGCACTTGAATACATTTTCTTTCAAAATAAACAAAGGTGAAAATCATCTTCTAAATTCTTCAGAGCTGTTCAAAAACTCCATTTCTCGAGTCCTTGCGTTTGGCGACTGAGCCAAACCATATTCTCTTGGATGATACCCTGCGGCTCTGAATAACGTCCACTCAAACGCCTGTCTATACATCTTTGATGTCGTCTATGAACAACCCTGGGATTACTCTGATGAGAAGTCATTTTCTTTCAAAAGAATTAAGGGTTTATTTTTTCATAAGCAATTGAATCCCTACAGGTCAGAAAAAATTATCAAAGGAAGCAAAGTCATCAGATTGATATCACCTTGTTTTTCCTGATGAAATTCAATTGTTTGAGTAATGTGAGAATCTCCAAAAATTTTTTCTTGAGGAGATATTCAAACAATGATAACATAGAAAAAGGTTTTTAGCATCCAAAAATATAAGAAACTTTTGGACAGATTTGAGCATGAGGAAAAACCTCTTTTTTCATGAAAAATCTCAAGTCCTGTCTTGTCAATCTTTGGATTTGCTGCCATCTTGATAAAATTTGCTTTTAAAAAAGCATCAATCCAAGAATTTTGGCCTCTCAGCCTCTCACAAATTTTGAAAGAAAGTGAGAGATCAGAAATTTCTACATGAAAATTAAAAAGCTTTGCTGTAATTCCTCCAATTTTAGTCTGAAAGAAAGTCTTTCTGTGATACTTCTGACCACACTAAACACTTGATTGACTCGGAAAGGGGAACTCACAATGAACTTTGATGGTTCTCTCAAACACTTGATACAAGAAGAAAAACGTCATTTGAAAGGAAACAACCATCTAAAAAAATTTCGAAAGGATTTTTTCTTCAATAAATCTCAAGAGTCTTTTTCGCTTATTTTCAATGAGAAAAATACGAGTTGGTGGCTGCTTCAATGTCGATGATCTGTTTTTTCTTCAAGATTTTTGGCTAAAGAAACTCAGAGGGAGGCTGATTTTTAGTCGGGTATAGTTTTTCAATTTTAGAGGAGCTAACAGGTTTTTATCCGACAAGTTCTTTGTCATTTAACAGTGAAGATAATAAAGCTCTGGAAATTTGTCAAAAGTAAAATCTGGCCAAGTGCTTCTGGTTCATCAATTCGTGATCAAAGAATAATTTTGATCTTTTAAAATTTTCTTTGATAAAACTGATTTTTGGTCTTTCTGGAAGAAAAATTCAAATTTATTGAAAAGCTTGATTTATGGCTCAGAAGTCGAGATCAAAAAGCTTTGGTTCCAAACAAAAAGGTCATTGCTTTAATTTGATCCATCTGCTTCCTGATTTTGAGTTGTCTCATAACAATCCTTTTTTTCAAAATTTTAAAGGTCCTTTCTTTCTTCACAAGGATGGCAAATTATTAAGAAAGTTTTTGTGGCCAGAGAAGAACAAGAATCGCAATGAAAAAGGAAAGAAATTTGAGGTTCATTTCTTCTTTCCCTCCCATCATAAATTCAGTGTTCAAAAAGACAGTTAATTCATAATCATCAAAGAATTTTATTGTTTCTATAGAAATCTTCAAAGGAATAATTTAGCTAAGAACACGCCTCTCTCATCATCTCTCCTTTAAAAAACCATCATAAACCCATGCTTTTCTCCCAAAATTGAGCATTCCAGATGCTCAATTCAAGTTCCAAACAGCTCCTTTAAAAAATAATCAATCCCCAGATGATATAAATTTCCCAAAGTAGTTATAACTATAATAAATATCTTAACTCCTACATCATTAAAAAATGAACGATAATCAAATAGGTTCCCAACTCCCTTCCAATTTAATTATTTTAACCCTTTCCCTAGACTACTTTTTCAATCTCCCGCTCCAAGAAGAAGACCAAAATATACATTTATCCCTTGACCTTGAAGACCTTCCCTTCAACAACACCAGCCCCAGCCCTCAAGAAGAAATCCCACAAGGCAACGAGATGTTAGAAGACGGCCTTGTCAGCTCTGCATTCCTCAGGGAACGCCT
>Ga0182738_1007337_pt1 | contig 11220 bp, 8 predicted proteins | sample eDN5th30CBELigMG_FD_128876 | JGI IMG/M metagenome (GOLD analysis project Ga0182738, IMG submission 128876) | Enriched Miracle-Growth compost microbial communities from Emeryville, California, USA - eDNA 5th pass 30_C BE-Lig MG (version 2)... ... | reverse complement strand
TGTGCGCCGCTGCCGTGGCCTTGGAATGCGGTGCCACCCCGCAACAGGTGGCCGACGCGCTGGCCGGTGCCGGACCGGCCTCGGGGCACCGGATGCACGTCAGCACCCGCGCCGACGGCGTGACCGTGATCGACGACTCCTACAACGCCAACCCCGACTCCATGCGGGCGGCGCTGCAGGCGCTGGCCTGGATCGCCCGCGGTGAGAATCCGGGGGAGAAGCGCCACAGCTGGGCGGTGCTGGGGGAGATGGCCGAGCTCGGCGGGGACGCGATATCTGAGCATGACCGCATCGGACGGCTCGCGGTGCGCTTAGATGTGTCTCGTCTGATTGTCGTCGGAGTAGGGAGATCGATGGGCGCAATGCTGCACGGGGCAGTGATGGAGGGATCCTGGGGCGCCGAAGCCACCGCAGTGCCCGACGTCGATGCCGCCCTGGCCCTGTTGCGCGCCGAACTGCAGGCGGGGGACGTGGTACTGGTCAAGGCGTCCAACTCCGCGGGTCTGACCGTGTTGGCTGACGCGCTGACCAGCGAAGACCCAGGAGATCGCCGATGATCATGATCCTCATCGCTGCCGGAGTTGCGCTGCTGGTCGCGATCCTGCTGACCCCCGTGCTGATCCGGGTGTTCACCAAGCAGGGATTCGGGCAGGAGATCCGCGAGGACGGACCGGCCAGCCACCAGAGCAAACGCGGCACCCCGTCGATGGGCGGCGTGGCCATCGTGGCCGGGATCTGGGCGGGCTACCTGGCCGCTGAACTGGCCGGCCTGGTGTTCTACGGCACCGGGCCGACGGCGTCGGGCCTGCTGGTCCTGGGGCTGGCCACCGCGCTGGGCGGCGTCGGCTTCCTCGACGACCTGATCAAGATCCGGCGGTCGCGCAACCTCGGTCTGAACAAGACCGCCAAGACCGTCGGGCAGGTCACCGCCGCCACCCTGTTCGGTCTGCTGGTGCTGTGCTTCCGCAACAGCTCCGGTCTGACCCCGGGCAGCCTGCAACTGTCCTATGTGCGCGACATCGCCACCGTCACGCTGCCCGCAGCGGTATTCGTGCTGTTCGTGATCCTGATCGTCAGCGCCTGGTCGAACGCGGTCAATTTCACCGACGGCCTCGACGGCCTGGCCGCCGGATCCATGGCGATGGTCAGCGCCGCCTACGTGCTGATCACCGTGATGCAACACCGCAACGCCTGCGCGATCGCCCCCGGACTGGGCTGCTACAACGTGCGCGACCCGCTGGACCTCGCGCTGATCGCCGCCGCGACCGCGGGCGCGTGCATCGGATTCCTGTGGTGGAACGCCGCGCCGGCGAAGATATTCATGGGCGACACCGGCTCGCTGGCGCTGGGCGGCGTGATCGCCGGCATGTCGATCACCACCCGCACCGAGATCCTCGCGGTGGTGCTGGGGGGGCTCTTCGTCGCCGAGATCACCTCGGTGGTCGTCCAGATCCTGGCGTTCCGCAGCACTGGCCGCCGGGTGTTCCGGATGGCGCCGTTCCATCACCACTTCGAGTTGGCCGGTTGGGCTGAGACCACCGTGATCATCCGCTTCTGGCTGCTCACCGCCATCGCCTGCGGCTTGGGCGTCTCCATGTTCTACGGCGAGTGGTTCACCGCCGTTGGCGGCTGAAATGACGCCCGAACCGGGGCTGGGCGTGCTGTCCGCCGGCGCGCGGGTGCTCGTCGCGGGGGCCGGCATCACCGGCCGTGCCATCGTGAAGGCGTTGACGCCCTTCGGGCTGGACGTGACGCTGTGCGACGACAACGCGGCCGCGCTGGGCGCCTATTCCGAGGTCAGGACCTGCAGCCCGATGGAAGCCGCAGCGCAGATCGACGGCTACACGTTGGTGGTCACCAGCCCCGGATTCGGCCCGGACACACCGGTATTGGCCGCGGCCGCGGCGGCCGGGGTGCCGATCTGGGGCGACGTGGAGCTGGCCTGGCGGCTCGATGCCGCCGGCCACTATGGGACGCCGCGACGCTGGCTGGTGGTGACCGGAACCAACGGCAAGACCACCACCACCTCGATGCTGCACGCCATGCTCGTGGCTGCGGGCCGGCGTGCCCAGTTGTGCGGCAACATCGGTAGCCCGGTCCTTGACGTCCTGGGGCAGGGCAGCGAACTGCTGGCCGTCGAGCTGTCCAGCTTCCAGCTGCACTGGGCCCCGTCGCTGCGCCCCGAGGCCGGCGCGGTGCTCAACATCGCCGAGGACCACCTGGACTGGCACGGCAGCATGGCCGCCTACACCGCCGACAAGGCTCGCGCGCTGGCCGGCCGGGTGGCGGTGGTCGGGATGGACGACGCCCGTGCGGCGGCGCTGCGCGGCGCCGCGCCCGCCCCGGTCAAGGTGGGTTTCCGGCTCGGCGAACCGGCGCCCGGTGAGCTCGGCGTCATCGACGGCATGCTGGTCGACCGGGCCTTCGCTGAGGAGGTGGCGCTGGCGCCCGCGGCGTCGATACCGGTGCCCGGTCCGGTCGGGATCCTGGACGCGCTGGCGGCCGCCGCGCTGGCCCGCAGCGTCGGCGTGGTCCCGGAGGCGATCGCCGCGGCGCTGGCGTCGTTCCAGGTCGGTCGGCATCGCGCCGAACTGGTCGTGGTCGACGGCGGGATCAGCTACGTCGACGACTCCAAGGCCACCAACCCGCACGCGGCCGAAGCGTCGGTGCTGGCCCACCCGCGGGTGATCTGGGTGGCCGGCGGACTGCTCAAGGGCGCTTCGATCGAACCGACCGTCGCCAGAATCGCTGCTCACCTGGCCGGGGCCGTGCTGATCGGCCGAGATCGCGGCGAGGTTGCCAAGGCGTTATCACGACACGCACCGGATGTCCCCGTCGTCCACGTTGTGGCGGGCGAGGATATTGATATGGGTGATACTGCTGTGTCTTCAGTTACTCATGTGAAGCGAGTAGCTGATGGGTCCGATGAGACGCTGGGGTCACGGGTGATGACAGCGGTGGTGGCCGCCGCCCGCGACCTCGCCCGGCCCGGTGACACGGTGCTGCTGGCTCCGGCGGGGGCATCCTTCGACCAGTTCGCCGGCTACGGCGCCCGGGGCGACGCGTTCGCGGCCGCCGCACGTTCCGCGGCAGGATCGGTGTGATCGGCATCCTGACCCGGCTGCGGCGGGATGCCGGGGCCCCAGACACTGCCGACGAAACCGCGGGCAAGGCTGCCAAGGCCGAGCCGCGCACCCGGTTCGGCGCCTGGCTGGGCCGGCCGATGACGTCGTTCCATCTGATCGTGGCCGTGGCCGCGCTGTTGACCACGCTCGGCCTGATCATGGTGCTGTCGGCCTCCGGGGTGGAGTCCTACGGCACCGACGGGTCCGCGTGGCGGATCTTCGGCAAGCAGGTGCTGTGGACCGTGATCGGGCTGGTCGGCTGTTACGTGGCGCTGCGGATGCCGGTCCGGCTCATGCGTCGCCTGGCTTTTGCCGGCTTCGCCTTCACCATCGTGCTGCTGGTGCTGGTGCTGATCCCGGGCATCGGCACGTTGTCCAACGGCTCCCGTGGTTGGTTCGTCATCGCCGGTTTCTCCATGCAGCCCTCCGAGCTGGCCAAGATCGCCTTCGTCATCTGGGGCGCACACTTGTTGGCGAGCCGGCGCATGGAGCGGGCGACCCTGGGCGAGATGCTCGTCCCGCTGGTGCCGGCCGCCGTGGTCGCGCTGGTGCTGATCGTCGCTCAGCCCGACCTGGGGCAGACGGTCTCGCTGGGCATCATCCTGCTGTCGCTGTTGTGGTACGCCGGCCTGCCGTTGCGGGTGTTCCTCACTTCGCTGACGGCCATCGTCGCCGCCGCCGCGATCATGGCGGTGACCGAGGGCTACCGCTCCGACCGGGTGCGGTCCTGGCTGGACCCCGACGCCGACCTGCAGGGCGCTGGTTACCAGGCGCGACAGGCGAAGTTCGCGCTGGCCAACGGCGGCATCTTCGGCGACGGCCTGGGGCAGGGCACCGCGAAATGGAACTACCTGCCCAACGCGCACAACGACTTCATCTTCGCGATCATCGGCGAGGAGCTCGGCTTCATCGGCGGCTTCGGACTGCTGGCGCTGTTCGGGCTGTTCGCCTACACCGGCATGCGGATCGCCAAGCGTTCCGCGGACCCATTCCTGCGGCTGCTGACCGCCGCCACCACGATGTGGGTGATCGGCCAGTCATTCATCAACGTCGGCTACGTGATCGGGCTGTTGCCCGTCACCGGAATCCAGCTGCCGCTCATTTCTGCGGGCGGAACCTCGACGGCGACAACGCTGTTCATGGTCGGCATCATGGCCAACGCGGCCCGGCACGAACCAGAGGCGGTGGCGGCGCTGCGCGCCGGCCAGGACGACCGAATGAACCGGATTCTCCGGCTGCCGCTGCCCGAGCCGTACTCGCCGACCCGTCTTGAGGCCCTGCGCGACCGGTTGCGGTCGCGTCCGCAGCCGGCCGCACGGCCACGAACAGCCCAGACGACCCGACAGGCTCCGGCCCGGTCGGGCCGGCAGCGCGCCGCAGCGCAGGCTCCGGCCCGGGGAGCCGGTCGAGGCGCCGGGCGCGCAGGGCAAAATGGAAGCGGCCGGCGTCACGCCGGGGCGCGCCCGACTGGCGGGCGCGTACGCGCATTGGAAGGTCAGCGATAGGGGAGTGAACGACTCGGTCATCTCATCGGACCGCGGTGCGTCGTTATCGGTAGTTCTCGCCGGCGGGGGCACTGCCGGCCACGTCGAGCCTGCGATGGCGGTCGCCGACGCGCTCCGAGCCCTGGACGCCGACGTCCGGATCACCGCGCTGGGCACCGCCCGAGGGCTGGAGACCCGGTTGGTTCCGGCCCGCGGTTACGACCTGGAGCTGATCACTCCGGTGCCGTTGCCCCGCAAGATCAATGCCGACCTGGCCCGGCTGCCGCTGCGGGTCCTGCGTGCTGTTCGGGAGACTCGGGCGGTGCTGCGCGACGTGCAGGCCGACGTGGTGATCGGCTTCGGCGGCTACGTGGCGCTGCCGGCATATCTGGCCGCGCGCGGTTTCGGTGCCAAGCGGGTGCCGGTGGTGATCCACGAGGCCAATGCCCGCGCCGGTCTGGCAAACCGGGTCGGTGCCCGGGGCGCGCAGCGGGTGCTGTCGGCCGTGCCTGATTGCGGTCTGGCCCACCCCGAGGTGGTCGGGGTGCCGGTGCGAGCGGCGATCACCACCCTGGATCGGGCTGCGCTTCGTGCGGCGGCCCGCGCCGAGTTCGGGTTCGCCGACGATGCCCGGGTGCTGCTGGTCTTCGGCGGATCACAGGGTGCCCGCTCGATCAACCAGGCGGTGGCCGGTGCGGCCAAACATCTTGCTGCCGCCGGTGTTTCGGTGTTGCACGCGCACGGACCGAAGAACACTCTGGACCTGCCGGCGGCCGGCGCGGGCGATCCACCCTATGTCGCGGTGCCCTATCTGGACCGGATGGACCTGGCGTACGCGGCCGCGGACCTGGCGATCTGCCGGTCCGGGGCGATGACGGTTGCCGAAGTGTCGGCGGTCGGGCTGCCCGCGGTGTACGTGCCGCTGCCGATCGGCAACGGCGAACAGCGCCTCAACGCGCTTCCGGTGGTCAACGCCGGTGGCGGAATCCTGGTCGACGACGCCTCGCTGACCCCGGATTTCGTGGCCGACACCGTCGCCGGGCTGCTCACCGACACCGCGCGGCTGGCCGCGATGACCAGCGCCGCGGTCCTGGCCGGGCACCCGGAGGCGGCGCGACGGGTGGCTTCCGTCGCGCTGGATGTCGCGAGCGCAGCGAGGGGCGGCCGGTGAGCGGCATGAGCAGGGTCGCGCTGGATGTCGCGAGCGCAGCGAGGGGCGGCCGGTGAGCGGCATGAGCAGGGTCGCGCTGGATGTCGCGAGCGCAGCGAGGGACGGCGGGTGAGCGCCTCGCAACTGCCGCCGGAGCTGAGCCGGGTCCATATGGTGGGCATCGGCGGGGCCGGTATGTCCGGCATCGCCCGCATCCTGCTGGACCGCGGGGGGCTCGTCTCGGGCTCGGATGCCAAGGAGTCCCGCGGGATTCATGCGCTGCGGGCCCGCGGCGCGCAGGTGCGTATCGGCCACGACCCGTCGGCACTGGATCTGCTGCCCGGTGGGGTCACCACGGTGGTCACCACCCACGCGGCGATTCCCAAGACCAACCCCGAGCTCGTCGAGGCCCGTCGTCGCGGCATCCCGGTGGTACTACGACCGGCGGTGCTGGCGAAGCTGATGGCCGGGCGCACCACACTGATGGTCACCGGCACCCACGGCAAGACGACCACCACATCGATGCTGGTGGTCGCGTTGCAACACTGTGGGCTCGATCCGTCGTTCGCGGTCGGTGGCGAATTGGGTTCTGCCGGTTCGGAAGCCGGCACCAACGCCCATCACGGCAGCGGGCCGCTGTTCGTCGCCGAGGCCGACGAGAGCGACGGCTCGCTGTTGGAGTACACCCCCAACGTCGCGGTGGTGACCAACATCGAGGCGGACCATCTCGATTTCTTCGGCAGCGCCGAGGCCTACACGCAAGTGTTCGACGCGTTCGTCGAGCGCATCGCGCCGGGCGGGGCAGTCGTGGTATGCGTCGATGATCCTGGCGGTGCCGAGCTGGCCGAGCGCACTGCGGCACAGGGCATCCGGGTCCTGCGCTACGGCACCGAAGGCCCCGAAACGGCGGCGCTCGACGGCGAGTTGGTCAGTTGGGAGCAGCAGGGGACCGGGGCGGTCGCCGAGATCATGCTGGCCGGAACGGGCGAGCGCAGGGCGATGCGACTGTCGGTGCCCGGACGCCACATGGCACTCAACGCGCTCGGCGCACTGTTGGCGGCGGTCGAAGTCGGTGCGCCACTCGATGCGGTGCTCGACGGTCTGGCCGGGTTCGACGGGGTGCGCCGCCGATTCGAGCTGGTCGGGTCGGCAGGCGTCACGGGATCGGTTCGGGTCTTCGACGACTACGCGCACCATCCGACCGAGATCGCTGCGACCTTGACTGCGGCTCGGGCCTTGCTGGATGAGCGCGGAACCGGGCGCAGCCTGGTGGTGTTCCAGCCGCATCTGTATTCGCGGACAAAGGAGTTCGCAGGCGAGTTCGGCCGGTCGCTGAACGGCGCCGACGAGGTTTTCGTCCTGGACGTCTACGGTGCGCGCGAGCAGCCGCTGCCCGGGGTGAGCGGCGCGAGTGTCGCCGAACATGTCAGTGTGCCGGTGCATTACCTGCCCGACTTCTCGGCGGTGCCCGAGGCGGTGGCAGCGGCTGCCGGCCCGGGTGACGTGATCATCACCATGGGAGCCGGCGACGTCACCGTGCTGGGCCCGGAGATCGTCACCGCGCTGCGGGCACGCACCGATCGGACCCCTCCCGGCAGCCCGGGCGCGCTGTGACCGTGCCGCCCGAAACCCCGGCCGTTCCCCCGGAGGATCCGGACGAGGCCGCGGACGTCCCCGAAAGCGAAGCAACGCAAGCACCCGAAGCCGCAGAAGCCGAGCCGGAGGCCCCGGCGGGTGACGTCGCCTCAGACGAACAAGAGGCCGAAGCCGCCGACGAGCCCGCCGAAGTGGAGGGACCGCGGCGCCGGGCCCGCCGAGAACGCGCGGAGCGGCGTGCCGCGCAGGCGCGTGCCGAGGCGATCGAACAGGCCCGTCGGGACGCCAAGCGGCGGCTGCGATCGGGTTCCGCCGAACCGGCCAAAGGTGTTCCCCGCGGCACCATTCGGGGCCTGAAGATGGTGCTGGCCGTCTTCCTGGCGGCGGTGCTCGTGGTTGGGCTCGGGCTCATCTTGTACTTCACGCCGCTGATGTCGGTGCGCGAGATCGAGGTCAGCGGGATCGCGACGGTGACCCGTGAGGAAGTGCTGGACGTGGCGCGGGTGCAGCTGGGAACGCCGTTGCTGCAGATCGACACCGGCAGTGTGGCCGATCGGGTCGCGACGATCCGACGGGTGGCCAGTACCCGGGTGCAGCGACAGTACCCCTCGGTACTGGGGATCGCGGTGGTCGAGCGAGTCCCGGTGGTCTACAAGGACTTTCCGGACGGCCCGCATCTGTTCGACCGGGACGGCGTCGACTTCGCGACCGGCGCGCCGCCGAGAATGCTGCCGTTCTTCGACGTGGACAATCCCGGCCCGGCGGACCCGTCCACCCTGGCTGCCCTGCAGGTGATGACCTCGCTGGCGCCCGAGGTGGCCGGGCAGATCAGCCGGGTGGCCGCCCCGTCGGTGGCGTCGATCACCCTGACGCTGGCCGACGGCCGGGTGGTGGTCTGGGGCAACACCGACCGCACCGCGGAGAAGGCGCAGAAGCTGGCGGCGTTGCTGACGCAGCCGGGTCATACCTATGACGTGTCGAGCCCGGACCTGCCCACCGTCCGGTAGCGCTGTCCGGGTCCGCCGACTCTGAATCCGGCTGCACGACACGCGGAGATCCCGTCGCCAGATCCCCACTCGGCGAAGGTTCGCGGTGGGAAGACCCCGTCCTACAGGAAAATTCGCCGGGCGTGTCTCGGCGCGTCGGCGCCGATGACGGCGCAGGCGGCCCTACTGTGGCGGATGCGCGGAACAACTTGACATAACTCTAAGCCTTTGGTTGAGGTTGAGAGTTTTGTTGAAGACAGAATCGGGGAGTTCCGCGTCAAGCCCGGCCCGAGAGAGGACTCCAATCCCACCAGGGAGGAAGACGAACGATGACCCCACCGCACAACTATCTGGCCGTCATCAAAGTCGTGGGTATCGGTGGTGGCGGCGTCAACGCCGTCAACCGGATGATCGAGCAGGGCCTCAAGGGCGTTGAGTTCATCGCGATCAACACCGACGCGCAGGCATTGTTGATGAGCGACGCCGACGTCAAACTCGACGTCGGCCGTGACTCCACGCGCGGCCTCGGTGCCGGCGCCGACCCCGAAGTGGGCCGTCGGGCCGCCGAAGACGCCAAGGACGAGATCGAAGAGCTGCTGCGCGGCGCCGACATGGTGTTCGTCACCGCCGGCGAGGGCGGCGGCACCGGCACCGGCGGTGCCCCGGTGGTCGCGACCATCGCGCGCAAGCTCGGCGCACTGACCGTCGGCGTGGTCACTCGGCCGTTCTCCTTCGAGGGCAAGCGGCGCAGTAACCAGGCCGAGAACGGCATCACCTCGTTGCGGGAGAGCTGCGACACCCTGATCGTCATCCCCAACGACCGCCTGCTGCAGATGGGCGACGCCCAGGTCTCGCTGATGGACGCGTTCCGCAGCGCCGACGAGGTGCTGCTCAACGGTGTCCAGGGCATCACCGACCTGATCACCACCCCCGGCCTGATCAACGTCGACTTCGCCGACGTCAAGGGCATCATGAGCGGCGCCGGTACCGCGCTGATGGGCATCGGATCGGCCCGCGGTGACGGCCGGGCGCTCAAGGCTGCCGAGATCGCGATCAACTCACCGCTGCTCGAAGCCTCGATGGAAGGCGCCCAGGGCGTGCTGATGTCGGTCGCCGGCGGCAGCGACCTGGGGTTGTTCGAGATCAACGAGGCGGCATCGCTGGTTCAGGACGCCGCGCACCCCGAGGCCAACATCATCTTCGGCACCGTGATCGACGACTCCCTCGGCGACGAGGTGCGGGTCACGGTGATCGCGGCCGGCTTCGACTCGGCGGGCTCTGGACGCAAGCCGGTGACCGGGACGGCCGGTGCGGCCCGGCACGCGATGGCGCCCGGACAGGCCGGCAAGGTCACCTCGTCGCTGTTCGACCCGGTGGATGCGGTCAGTGTGCCGGCTCCCACCAACGGTGCGACGGTCAGCGTCGGCGGGCGTAACGGCGACGACGGCGTTGATGACGACGACGTCGACGTGCCGCCATTCATGCGGCACTAGATTTACCGCATGACTTTTCGCATCCGGCGGGTGACGACCACCCGCTCCGGTGGTGTGTCGAAGGCTCCGTTCGACAGCTTCAATCTCGGCGACCACGTCGGCGATGACCCGGCCGCGGTGGCGACCAATCGCGCGCGGCTGGCCAAGGCCACCGGCCTCGGTCCCGATCGGCTGGTGTGGATGAACCAGGTCCACGGCGATCATGTGGTGGTCGTCGACGGACCGCGCGACACCCCGATCGACGCCACCGACGCTCTGGTCACCACCGTGCCTCGGCTGGCGATGGTGGTGGTGACCGCCGACTGCGTTCCGGTGCTGATGGCCGACGCGCGGGCAGGGGTGGTCGCCGCGGTCCATGCCGGCCGGGTCGGCGCGCAGCACGGTGTGGTCGCTCGCGCGCTGGAGTCCATGCTGGCGGCAGGGGCCCGAGCCGGCGACGTCTCGGTTTTGCTGGGCCCGGCGGTCAGTGGGCTGCACTACGAGGTGCCCGCCGAGATGGCCGACGAGGTCGAGGCGGCGTTGCCGGGCAGTCGCACCCTCACATCCGCGGGCACTGTCGGGCTGGACCTGCGGGCCGGAATCGCCCGTCAACTAAGGGGATTGGGCGTGGAGGCTATCGACGCCGACCCGCGGTGTACGGCGGCGGACCCGAAACTGTTCAGTCACCGCCGCGACGGACTCACGGGTCGGCTGGCGTCCCTGGTGTGGCTGGAATGAGTGCTCGGTAGAGGTCGCTGGAGGGGGTGGGTGAAACCGGTGGGAGCTGTCCGCGTGTCGGTGCCGCGCCAATGGGCTCGCTGCCGTTACCGTCACCGTTATTAGTCACTTCAGTCACACCTTCATCACAGTCATCAGCCTAGAAGGGTCCAAGGATGAGCACACTCCACAAGGTCAAGGCCTATTTCGGGATGGCTCCTATGGAGGACTATGACGACGACTACTACGACGACGGCGATGACCGCGCCGGATCGCGTGACTACGCGCCTCGGGCGGAGCGATTCGGCGAGGACGTTTTCGACCGCGTAGGCGGCCGCTCGGAGAGCCGCTACGACGACCGCTTCGAGGACCGCGACTACGACGACGCGCCCGGCGGCTACCGGGGCGGCTATGACGATGATGCCCGCGACCCCCGCTACCGCGCCCGTGAGTTCGACCGTCCCCGTGACTTCGAGCGCCGGTTCTCCTCGCTGCGCGGCTCGACCCGCGGCGCCCTGGCGATGGAGCCGCGCCGGATGGCGCAGATGTTCGACGAGAGCAGCCCGTTGTCGAAGATCACCACGCTGCGGCCCAAGGACTACAGCGAAGCCCGCACCATCGGCGAGCGGTTCCGCGACGGCACCCCGGTCATCATGGACCTGGTGTCGATGGACAACGCCGACGCCAAGC
>Ga0182738_1007335_pt1 | contig 11221 bp, 13 predicted proteins | sample eDN5th30CBELigMG_FD_128876 | JGI IMG/M metagenome (GOLD analysis project Ga0182738, IMG submission 128876) | Enriched Miracle-Growth compost microbial communities from Emeryville, California, USA - eDNA 5th pass 30_C BE-Lig MG (version 2)... ... | reverse complement strand
GGCCACCACGGCGTTCAACGCGCCGGTGCAGATCAACCTGCTGGCCAACGACAGCGACCCGGACAACGACACCCCGCTGACCGTCGTCGACCTGGTGCAACCGGCCGGCGGCACCGGCAGCGTAACCCCGGGCGCCAACGGCGTGGTCACCTACACCCCGCCGGCCGGCCTGGTCACGGCGCTCACCGCGGTGTTCAGCTACCGCGTCGAGGACGCCCGCGGCAAGCGCTCGGAACCGGCCACTGTGACCGTCAACGTCACGCCCAACCAGCCGCCGGTGGCCAACAACGACAGCGGCACGGTGAACGCCGGGCAGACGCTGACGCTCGCCGTGCTGGCCAACGACAGCGACCCGGACAACCACGTCCCGCTGTCCATCGGCGCCGTCAACCCGCCGCCGGCCGGCCAGGGCAGCGTGGCCATCAGCGGCACCAACCTGGTCTACACGCCGCCGGCCAACCTCACCCAGGTGCTCAACACCAGCTTCACCTACCAGGCCCGCGACAGCTTCGGCGCCCTCTCGGCCCCGGCCACGGTGAGCGTGCAGGTGAACCCGCCGGCGGTGGCGGAAACCCTGGCGGTCAGCGCCGCCACGGTACAGGCGCGGGCCGGCGGACGCCTGACCTGGGACGTCAGCGGCACCACCTCGCTGATTCCCGGCAACAGCATCCGCGTGAGCCTGGTCAGCCCCGCCGGGCCGGTGCTGCTGGGCACCGCGACGGTGCCGGCGAACGGTCGCTGGCGGCTCAACGTGACCACCACCACGGTCACCCTCGGCGCCAACCCGACGGTGGAGGTCCGCTCGGCCTTCGGCACCCTGCGCACCACAGCGGTCACCGTGCAGTGAGAACGCGGCCCCGCCCCGGCGGGCGGGGCCGCCAACCCGACCAGGAGAGCGTCATGCGCAAGCCCAGTGTCCTGCCCCGGCTCCTCGCCCTCGCCGCCGTCCTGCTGGCCGGTCCGGCGCTGGCCGACGACCTGCAGGACAACGCCGACCTGGCCGCCACCAACGACCTGGGCGACGCGCTGCCGCTGGTGGCGCCGCCCGGGCAACTGGCGGCGATCAGCCAGAACGGCGCGGCCAACACGGCGCGGCTGCAGCAGGACGGCCAGTCCCTGCTCGGGCGCATCGTCCAGGCCGGCAGCGCGCAGGAAGCGTGGATTCTCCAGCAGGGCAACAACCTGATGGCCTCGATCGACCAGCAGGGCTACGGCAACAGCGCCGGCATCGTCCAGCGCGGCAGCGACAACCGCGCGCAGATCAGCCAGTACGGCAACGCCAACAGCGCCTTGATCGAACAGGCCGGCAGCGGCCTGGACAGCAGCGTCGCCCAGGCCGGCAACGGCCAGAGCGTAACGGTCAGGCAGTACCACTAAGTACACACCAGGGAGCAATCGCCATGTTCAGACTCACCCCCATCAGCGCAGCACTGCTGCTGTTCGCCGCCGGCCAGGCGCTGGCCGACGACAGCAGCTCCAGCCAGGTGCAGAACGGCACCGAAAACGTCGCCAACGTCCAGCAGAGCGCCGCCAGCCAGAGCCGCGCCAGCCAGAACCAGGCCGGCACCGGCAACGACGCCATGGCCGTGCAGGGCGAGGCCACCGGCATCATCGAGCAGAGCCTTGCCGGCGACTACAACGCCGCCTACGGCGAGCAGAACTACGGCGAGCTGGGCAGCACCATCCACCAGCAGGGCAGCGGCGAATGGAACGACAACTTCGCCAGCCAGTACGGGGGCACCGGCAACCAGTCGCAGCAGCTCCAGCAGGGCAGCACCAACTTCTCCATGGTCTACCAGGAAGGCCAGGCCGGCAGCCAGGGCACCACCTTCCAGGACGGCAGCAACCAGGAGGCCTACATCGAGCAGATCGGCTTCGGCGGAGGCAACCGCGGGCTCGTCGTGCAGAGCGGCGACGGCAACCGCGGCTCGGTCAAGCAGAGCGACCAGGTCAACGGCCGCATCGAGGTCTATCAGCAGGGCGACGCCAACACCGCCAACGGCTGGCAGAACCTCGGCCTGGGCGGCATCCAGCTGTTCAACCAGGCAGGCACGGGCAACTACGCCGAAATCTGGCAGGACACCCAGGACGGCAGCCAGGCCAGCGTCACCCAGCAGGGTTCGAACAACGAAGGCATCATCGACCAGAGCTTCGCCCCCAGCGGCGCCGACTACGGCGTCGGCAACGTCGCCAGCATCAGCCAGGCCGGCGACACCAACGCCGCCTACGCCGACCAGTACGAAGGCAGCCACCTGAGCACCGCGCTGTACCAGAACGGCAGCGACAACCTGCAGCTGACCTACCAGACCGGCACTGGCCACAACCTGGTGGTGACCAGCAACGGCAGCGGCAACCAGGTCTACATGAGCGACTGGCAGGGCGCGCGCCGCGGCGGCCAGTACGGCACCGGCAACACCGCCGCCATCGCCCAGAACGGCAGCGCCAACGTGGCCCAGGTCAAGCAACGGGACGAAGGCCAGAAGGCCCGCCTGACGCAGAACGGCAGCGGCAACGACGCCACCGTGGAGCAGGCCGACAGCTACAACGAGCTGTACTTCGAGCAGAACGGCAGCGACAACATCCTGATCGCCGACCAGCGCGGCAGCGGCAACTACGCGGTGGGCAGCAGCACCGGCAGCGCCAACACCGTCGAGCTGGACCAGTCCGGCGCCGGCAACCAGGCCTACGTCACCCAGCTGTACGGCGACAACAACCTGGCCAGCGTGACCCAGACCGACGGCGTGAACCTCGCCTACGTCACCCAGGGCGGCTCGGCCAACAAGGCCTACGTCGACCAGGCGGGAATGAACATGAACACCAGCGTGCAGCAGTTCGGCACCGGGAACAGGGCGGATGTGACGCAGCGCTGAACCAGGCTCCCCCTATTGGCCGCCTTGCCCTTCCCCGAGGGCCTGGCGGTCTTTTTTTCGGCGGAGTCATCCTGAAACGGCAACGGCGGATAACCGCGGACGATTATGCGCCCTACTCCTTGCGCCGAGGTGCTTTTCGTAGGATGGGTTGAGCCTGCGAAACCCATGCGGTTGCGCTGATGGGTATCGCTTCGCTCAACGCCATCCTACGGGGCGACTCCTGCCACGTAGGAGACGCTGTCCGCGATAGCCGAACGTCCCGGCGCGGTTCGCGGATAAGATCCGCTCCTACCCTGCCCCACCTACGCCATTCCAATCCGTAGGGCGCATAACGCCTACGGCGTTATCCGCCGTTTGACCTTGGTTACCGGCCCGCTCGGTGTCGAGCTTGGCGCGGGTCACGCATTCCCCCGGATCGACCGAGGCAGGGTCGATGAGGAAGGTGAGGCGGCGGATAACCGCGAACGGTTATTCGCCCTACGCTACTGGAAGCCCGAATCGCGGACGGAGTCCGCTCCTACGGTTCCAGGAAGCACGGGCGTAGGAGCGGACCTTGTCCGCGATAGCCGGTCGTCCCGGCGCGATTCGCGGATGAGATCCGCTCCTACACTGCCCACCCTCGCCATTCCAATGTAGGAGCGCGCCCTGCGCGCGATTCGCGGGCAGGGCCCGCTCCTACGGTTCCAGGAAGCACGGGCGTGGGAGCCGACTTCGTCCGCGATTGGATTCACCGGACGCCCCGGTGGCACGAACGGCCCCCTCTCCCGCTTGCGGGAGAGGGCTGGGGTGAGGGGCTCTTGCCTTACAGGCTCTGGTACTGCCCCAGGTACTTGGCCAACGAACTGTTCTTCACCTGCCCCTCGTCAGCCACCTGCCACAGGTGCCGCTCGACGCCCTGGGCCACCAGGTGCGCCACCGCCGCCTCGATGGCCGAGAGCACGCACAGCTGCGCCGGCTCGTTGGTGGTGTAGCCCACCTCCACCTCCAGCAGCTTCTGGAACTCGATGAACTTGAACACGCTGGCGCTCTGGCCGATGGAGTAGATGGTCTTGCTGGTCATCACGTTGGCCAGCACCTGGCCGCTGCGCACGTCCACCGCGCGCAGGTTCACCGAGACCTGGTCGACGCGGTATTCCACCGAGGTGCCGATGCCCAGGTAGCGGGCGCCGTCGCCGCCGGTGCGGATGTTGGTGTCGTAGGCGACGATGCCGCCTTCGAGCATCAGGTTGGCCGCCTGCAGCGGCGGCAGTTCGGCCTGGATGTTCACCGGGGTGTTGGGCTTCTTCTGCGAGGCGCGGATGATCTTGCGTTCGGTCAGCAGGTTCTGCAGGCCCTCGCGCTCCAGCACCATGAACCAGCCGCTGGCCGAGAGCGCGTCCATCAGCATGCTCGCCGCGCCCTGGGTCACGCTGGTGGAGAAGGAGCTGGCCGGGGTCGGCTTGTACTGCCCGGTCTGGTCGCGGAAGCCGTACACCGCCGCCACCAGGCGGCCCTTGGGCCGCGGCAGGTCGAGCAGGTCCCTGTAGGTGGAGGCCCGCGGCGTCAGCGTGGGGGTTTCAACGTCCTGTTGCGCCGGCATGGGCTCGCGCAGACCACAGCCCGCCAGAGCGACCGCCAGCATCAGTATCTTCAGTGCTGCGTTCATGGCCCGTCTCCTTGCTCGCTGGATTGCCAGTGGCCGGCGCCTAGTTCGGCGTCAGCCCGTTGACCACGATTTCCGAGACCTCGCCGGTGGCCTTGTCGGTGACCAGGATGCTCAGCGCCCCGGAGTCGTCGACGATGTCGATGAGGAAGGAGTCGGTGCTCAGGCTGCCGGTGTTGCCGTTCTCGATGTTGGTCAGCAGCTGCGACAGCAGGCGCGATTCCAGCTGGCTGCTGAAGCGCTGCAGCGCCGTGGTGCCGGTGAATGCCGAACTGCGCGCGTCCGGGTCGTCATGGTCGTTCTGCGCCTGGGCGTTGTTCAGCAGCCAGGTGCCGTTGAGCGGGTTGCCGCCGAACGACGGGTTGACCGGGGTGTACACCAGTTCCGTGGCCTGGGCGCTGCCCAGCAGGCAGAGCAGGCCGGCGAGCGGCAGTGCGGTGCGCTTCATAGTTCGTCCCTCTCGATGTCGGTGGTGTCCTGGAGCAGTGTCTCCAGGCGTTGGCGGACCACGGCCTGCGCCACCCGGTCGGCGGCGGCGTAGGCCACGGTCTTGAGCTCGGCGGTGTTCGGCGCGAGGAACTCGCGGTACAGCACGCGCTGCTGGAACTCCACCCACACCAGGCTGCCCCAGCGCGCCGAGGGGCGCTCGCGCACCACCAGGTTGAAGTCCAGGCGGCTGCTGTCGCGCAGGCGCTCGCTGAAGAAGCGGTAGAAATCGTGGCCGATGTGGGAAATGGTGTCGTCGACGATGAAGCCGTTGAGCTCGTCCTCCTCCCCTGCCCGCCCGGATGCCGGGGCCAGCAGAAGCAGGCACAGCAGCAGGGCCAGGGCCGGGTTCATCACTCGTCCCTCCCGCCGGCGGGGATGCCGGCGTCGTTGCCCTGGAAGGCCTTCTCGGCGACGAAGCGCCAGTCGGCGTAGCTGCCCATGCCTTCGAACTCGCGCCACTGCTCGGGGAAGTTGGCGCGCTTGAGCGGCTCGCCTTGCGCCTGGCTGTAGACGCCGGCGATGCGCCCGTCGATGCTGCGCACCAGGCCCCACTCGGCGCTGTCGCCCAGCGGGTCGGGGTAGAGCTTGCGCAGGTGCCGGCGCGGCGTGGGGAAGCGCTGGTCTTCCAGCAGGTCCTCCAGGCGCTGCGGGTACTGGGCCAGGCCCGGCGAGCTACGGTAGTAGCTGCGCAGCGCCTGGGCGTACTGGTTGCCCACCCACAGCAGCTGGCGCTCGCGTTCGCGCTGGCCGCTGGTGGCCCACAGCTGCCCGGTGCTGGCCAGCAGCGCGCCCATCAGCGTGACCAGGAACAGCACGCCGAGGAAGCTGAAGCCGCGCTCACCACTGCGCATACTCGCTGCCATCGCGCGCCCTCCCGCTCGCCCCGCTCTTCACGTCGGCCACCGCGCCGGCCACGCCGTCCGGCGGCGGCAGCGTCACCCACAGGTCGTTGCGCTCGGTCAGCGGGTCCACCGGCAGGCTGCGCAGGTAGCGCTGGCCGACCAGCTCGTCGAGGGATTCCGGGTAGCGCCCGGTGTCGCCGTAGAAGTGATCCAGCGCCTCGCGCATCACCGCCAGGCTCTGCCGCAGGGTGGTCTCGCGGGACTGCTCCAGGCTTGCGAAGTAGCGCGGCACGGCGATGGTCATCAGGGTGGCGATGATGGCCATGACCACCAGCAGTTCGATGAGGGTGAAGCCGCGCGCGCGTTGCATGCTCACCACTCCCGGTAGGCGATGCCGTTGAGGCCCTTGCCGCGGGCCAGGGAATACACGTCGAAGACGTCCTCGCCCTCGCGCGGGTCGCTGGCCGGGCTGGCGTAGCTGCGCAGGCCCCACTGCTCGTCGGGCTCGCGGCGGGCGTCGGCGAAGGGGTCGCGGGGGATGCGGCGCAGGAAGTACAGCCTGGCGCCCTTGGCGCTGCGCACGTCGCGCACGCCGTCCACCAGCACCTGCAGGCTCGGCGGGTAGCCGCTGGCGGTGGCCGACTTCTCGATGCGCCCGGCGTCGGCGGCGCGCTTGTAGGCGTCGATGGCGTCGCGCAGCTGGTAGAGCGAGGCGCGCAGCTCCTGCTCCTTGCCGCGGCGCACCAGGGTCTCGCCCAGGGGCGCGGCCATGCTGGCGAGCAGGCCGATGATGGCCAGGGTGACGACCACCTCGATCAGGGTGAAGCCGCGCCCGTTCACGGCCCGACCTCCACCCGCACGTCGGGCGCGGCGGCCAGCGGCGGGCGCTGGGCGGGCAGCGCGGCGGAGTCGTCGCGGGTGTCCAGCGGGCGCATCCGCATGCTGCTCTCGGTGCCGCTGGGGAACTCCATGTCCGCCGGGTTCTGGTACGGCAGGTTGCGCACGATGTGCGGGGTGATCGACAGCACCAGCTCGGACTTGCCGATGGTGTCCTTGTTGCTGCCGAACAGCCGGCCGAGGCCGGGGATGTCGCCAAGGCCGGGGATCTTGTTGCCGGTGGCGTCGTGCTGGTTGCGCATCAGCCCGGCGAGGATCTGCGTCTCGCCGTCGTGCAGGCGCAGGGTGGTGAGGGCGTTGCGGGTGTCGACCTGGACCGGGATGGTGCCCTGGCGGGTCGGCTCCAGCTGGGTGGCGTTGCTCACTTCCAGGGCGATCTTGATCGCCACCTCGTTGTTCAGGTGGACGATGGGCTGCACCTCCAGCTTCAGGCCGACGTCCAGGTAGGTGATGCTCTCGGTGATCACCGGGCCCTGGGTCGAGGGCATGGAGGTGGCGCTGACGATCGGCACCCGCTGGCCGATGTGGATGCGCGCCTGCTCGCGGTTGCTGACGCGGATCACCGGGCTGGCCAGGGTGTTCACCTCGTTGTCCTGGGCGTTGATCTTCAGCTGCGGCGACGGCGCGATGGTGATGCGCCCGGAGTCGATGCCGCGCAGCTGGTTGAGGATGGTCACCGCGCTGCCGTCGTCGTTGATCACGCCGAAGGTGTTGGGCCACTGCAGGCCGAGGTCGAGGATGCGCTGCTTGGCCACCTCCATCACCTCCACCTCCAGCACCACCTCGGGGTTGGACTGGTCCTGGGCCTGCAGCAGCTTCTCGGCCATGCGCACGGCGTCGGCGCTGTCGCGCATGGTCAGGGTGTTGAGGCGCTCGTCGACGAACACGTCGCGGGTCTTGAGCATGGTCTTGACCATGTTCATCGCGGTGTTGGCGTCGATGTTGGTCAGGTAGAAGGTGCGCATCACCAGGTCCTGGTAGTCCTTCTGCTTCTGCGGCGAGTCCGGGTAGATGAGGATGGTGTTGTCGTTCACCATCTTCTGGTGCAGCTGGTTCTGCTGCAGGAGCAGGCCGACGGCGTCCTCGATGCGCACCTGGCGCACGAAGATGGTGGCCTTCAGGTCCGGGCGCACGTCCTTGTCGAAGATGAAGTTGAGCCCGGCGGCGCGCGACAGCACCTCGAAGATCATCTTCAGGCTGGCGTCGCGGAATTCCAGGGTCACCGGGCGGTCCAGGCGCGAGCGCAGCTGCGGGTAGAGGCTGGCGTTGCGCCCGCGGAGGGTCTCGATGCTGCGCTGCAGCTCGGCGGCCTCGCGGTTGCCCGGCTCCAGGGCGAGCATGGCGCGCGCCTGGCGCTCGGCGCCCACCAGGTCGCCGCGGCGCAGGTCGGTCTGGCCCTGCAGCAGCATGGCGCCGAGGTTGCGCATCTGCTCCAGCTGGCGCAGCGCGTCGCGGGCGCGGCCGTTGTCCGGTTCGATGCGCAGCACCCGCAGGTAGCCGTTCTGCGCCGAGGCGTAGTCGTGCTGGGCGCGGTCCAGGTCGGCCTGGGCCAGCAGCGTCTTCACCGAGCGCGCGCGGGCGGTGGTCAGGGTGATCTTCAGCGTCGGGTCGCGCGGGTCGTCGTCCACCGCCTGCTGCAGGCGCGCAAGGCCGGCCTCGTACTTGCCGTCCTCGATCAGCAGCAGGCCCTCGTCCCGCGCCAGGTTGGCGGCGCACCCGGCCAGCAGCAGGCAGCCCAGCAGGGCCATGCAGCGAGTCCTCATGGCGTTTCCTCCATGACCAGCGACTGCGCCACCTTCAGTGGCAGGTAGACCAGGGTCAGGCGGTCATCGGCGATGCGCTCGACCCGGTAGGTGTCGTCGATGACGTCGCCGTTGCGCACGATCAGCACCCGTTCGCCCTCGCGCAGGAACACCTGGCGCTGCTCGGCGCCGTCCATGCGCCCGAGGAACTGGAACGGCAGCGCCGGAGCGCTGGGCGGCGGCGGGGCCACGGGCGCCGCGGCGGCGGCCAGGGCGGCGGCGTCGGGCGCGGGCTTGGCCTTGCGCCAGCTCTGCGCCGGGAACAGGTCGGGGCCGGGGCGCCAGGCGCTGGCGGCGGGCTCGGCGTGGCCGGCCACGGCCGGGCCGGCGGCCGCCGGGGCCGAGGGGCCGGCGCCCGGCGCGGCGTCACGCACGGCCAGCGCCGGCGCTGCGCCGCGGAACAGCTCGGGGCCCAGGGCCACGGCCGCGGCGCCCCCGAGGAACAGCATCCAGAACAGCAGGCGGCGGTTCATCACGACCTCGACAGGTAGAGGGTCATGCGCAGCCGCCCGCCCAGCTGGGCGTCGGCGATGCGCTTGCGCTGCAGTTCCAGGTCCTCCAGCACCAGCGCCGGCAGCTCGCGGCCCAGGGCGTGGAGGAAGCGCCGCAGCTGGGCGTAGCTGCCGCTCACCGGCAGGACGATCTGGTAGCGCGCCAGGCGCGTCTGCGGGTCGATGCCCAGGGCGTATTCGCCGCGCGCCAGGCTGATGCGCTCGCGCTCGGCCAGGGCGTAGATTCGGTCCAGCGCCAGGGTCGCCTGCAGTTGCGCCGGCAGGCGCTGGTGGAAGTCGTCCAGCTGCCGCCCGGGCACCTGCGGCATCGGCGCCACGCCGCGCTCGACGTCGGCCAGCAGGCGCTCGGCCTGGCGGCTTTGCTGCTGCAATTGCTCGCCGGCGCGCCAGGCCGGCCACAGGCCCAGGCCGGCGTAGAGCAGGCTGGCGAGGATCAGCCCCAGGCCGAGCAGCGCGGGCCAGCCCAGGCGCTGCAGGCGCTCGCGGGCGAGCAGGCTATGGACGCGCATCGCCCACCTCCCAGGTCGCCAGCAGGTTGAACAGGATCGGCCGCTCCGGCTGCTTGACCTTCACCTCATGGTTGAGCAGCGACACGTCGCTCAGCTCGGCGCTGGCCTCCAGGCGCTGGTGGAACGCCAGCATGGCCTCCAGGTCGCGGGCCTCGGCGCTGATGCGCAGCTGGCCCTTGCGCGCGTCGGGGGCCAGGGACAGCAGGGCGATGTCGTCCCGCGGCAGCGCTTCGAGCATGCCGAACAGCTGCTCCCAGGGCCGACGCAGCTGCGCCGAGACGCGCTTCATCTCGGCCAGGGCGGCCTGCTGGGCGCGGCTTTCCGCCGGCGACAGGGGCGCGCCGGCGGCGCTGCCGCCGTTCAGCCGCTGCTGGCTCTGGCGCAGGCGCTGCTCCTGCTGCTGGCCGTGGCCGTCCAGCCAGAGGCCGGCGCAGGCCACCAGCAGGCCGAGCAGCACGCCCGCCGCCAGCGTCGCCCAGACCAGCGCGGGGTGCCGGCGCGGTTGGAAATCCAGGCTCAGGGCGCGCATCTCAGTGCACCGTCCGGGCCATCAGCAGGCGCAGGTCCCAGTCGGCGTCGGCCACCGTCTCGGCGAGCACCCGGCACGGGCATTCCGGCGCCAGCTGCGGGCCGCCGCGGCGCCCCGGCGCGTGCAGGTACAGCGGCAGCGCCGCGGCGCCCTCCTCCATCAGCCGGCGCTGGCGTTGCAGCAGCGCACCCAGGTCCGCGTCGCCGTCGCCGCAGCCCTGGCTGAACACCCGCTGCCACTGGCCGTCGTGGGCCACCAGGCCGGTGCTGCGCTCGGGCTCGGCGACCAGGAAGATGAAGCCGTCGGCGGGCAGTTGCGGGCGGTAGTGGTTGTAGGCTGCCATCAGGTAGGGCTGCACCGAGACCAGGCGCAGGCCGCGCTCGGCGGCCAGCTGGCGCAGGCGCAGGAGCAGTTCCCCGGGGATGGCCGCGGCCAGCCGCGGCAGGCCCTGCTCCTCGCCGCTGACGCTGAGCTGCCAGGCCATCTCGCTGCTGCCGAAGATGCCTTCCAGGCAGGCGCCGGCGTACTCCAGCAGCTCCGCCGGGGTGGCGATGGCGTCGCACCAGGGCACCCGGCAGAAGCGGCAGTACTGGCTCGACAGCACCACCCAGAGGTCGGCGCGCGGCCGCCGTTGCTCGCCGAGCAGCCCGCCGAGGGTCTCCAGGGCGCTGTGCCAGCCGCCGATGCAGGCCCCGTCGCCCAGCCAGTCCAGCGCCTGGCCGTGGCGGCGGTACAGGCCCACGCCGGACGCGCCGAGCACCGCCACGTATCGTTCACGCCACGAAAGTGACACGGTTGATCTCCTCCAGGGTCGTGCGACCCTCGCGTACCAGTTCCAGGGCGGATGCGCGCAGCAGGCGCAGGCCGCGGCTGCAGGCCAGCTCGCGGATGCGCGAGAGGGGTTGGCGCTCGACGATCATCTGCCGCAGGTCGTCGTCCAGGCGCAGCAGCTCGGCGATGGCGGTGCGCCCGCGGTAGCCGCTGCCGCGGCACTGGCCGCAACCCACGGCGCGGATGAAGCGGTGGTCGCGCAGCGCGCGCTCGTCCAGCCCGGCGTCGCGCAGCTCGGCCTCGCCGGGCACGTAGGGCTGGGCGCAGGCCGGGCAGGCCAGGCGCACCAGGCGCTGGG
>Ga0182738_1007334_pt1 | contig 11221 bp, 9 predicted proteins | sample eDN5th30CBELigMG_FD_128876 | JGI IMG/M metagenome (GOLD analysis project Ga0182738, IMG submission 128876) | Enriched Miracle-Growth compost microbial communities from Emeryville, California, USA - eDNA 5th pass 30_C BE-Lig MG (version 2)... ... | reverse complement strand
TTAAAAAGAATAGGACAATGACATTTTCTCCAAATTTCCTTTATTAAACAACGAAGGCGAGAAGGCTCTTATTCAAAATCTTCCTTTGAAATATTCCAAAAGAGCATTTACTCAGCATAGAGAGTCATATATCAGATACCAGGTCGTCAAAACTGCTGAGTTTATGGTCGATGAAATGCCGGATAAAAACACTCAAGTGAAAAAACTATACAGACAAAACCTCGCACTCAATGCCTTTAGTAAAAATAAAGGAAGTGTCGCTTTGCCTCCCAAAACCTACACTCGCCCTCAGGTTGCCCCTAAAATTGTTCCTCAATTGGCAGTCGAAAGTCCTGTTCAGCAAGTGGGTCAAAGGTACTGGGAGTTATAATATACAAAACTTATTTTGAAATAGACGTCCTGATATAACGTTCAGTCCTGAGAAGCTTCAAAGTCCTTTGCAAGTGAATACTCAGCTACAACCACAAGTTAATGATTCTGCTTACGATGGTATTGCAACATTTACATTTGGTGGCGCTTCTACTTCGCAAATGCCGAGTATAATATCGGATAAATTGAAAAGCTTAACTTTCTTGTGATAGACTTTAAAGAAGCAACACCAACAAGTGGTTCTTCCATTAAAGAACGCGAAAAACCCAAGATCTTTGAACCCTACAAAGAACGTCAATCTCCTGCCGCTGTCGGCGAAAGCAGCTCCTTCAATAGTAAGCTGGTTTGTTCAATATAAATAACTCTTTTTCTTTAATAGCTTTCAGTCATGATATGTTTAATACTGTGTCATTACCAGCCCAAATGAACCAAGACAGGCCAAGTTTAGACAACTCATGGTCTCAATCCAATATGCAGACCTCCAACAAACCAGCTCCTGAGCTTAGTCAAATGGATTATGATCTTCTTGGATCAATCAGTTACTCCACGCCTCCAGTTCAAAACCAAAACCAAAACTTGGGATTCTCTATGTCAAATACTAGCTATATGAATAACCAGAGCTCTAGGAAAAATACTCAGTCGACTTCAAGCAGCGATCCTTGGGATCTGCTTGATATGGTGTCTGGTCCAAGCACAAATACAAATACGAATACAACAGCGAATAACCCCAGTTCATACCTCAGTCAATCTTATAACCAACCTAAGCCTACTACTCCAAGCAATCAACAACAGCAGCAACCTAGTTGGAATAATTTTGGAATGTCTCAATCAAGTTTCCCTATGCAAGTTCCACAAACTCCTGCTACCACAGCTACTATCAAAGTCTTGAAGATCATGGTAAGAAGTGTGAAAAAGAAATATTGACTATTTTTTTAGGAAAAGTTCTATGTGACATTAAAGAATTCAAAGGTGCAGAATTTAAAGGTAGCGGGCCAGATTGCTGTCGAGGTTGAAGATAAAAACTTTGGAGTAACTTTTTATTGCAAGGGATGGATTAAAATTCTGTTCTATAGAGTTCAGCGACACTTGGTATGTACTTGACTCCATCAGATTTCTGGGAGAATGAAAGCAAAGTCTCAAAGAGACCAAGTCGTAAAGATCTTGTACAAAGCAATACAAATGGCTTTTATAAGTAAGAAAGATAACAAAAGGATCTCTTGATAAATTTTGTAGATTACAGCTTGGTACTTCAAATGGAAATGTTCCATTATTCGATTATTTGGTTTCTCCAAAATCACTGGATCCAGGCAGAATCCCATTGTTCTTTATTTACAAAGTCGAAACTGCTATGGGTGGTGTATCAAATCTCCTCTTACAATACAAGGTCTGTGGATCTCATATGAGAAATCAATTAAACTGTCGTTTTTAGGTGAATGAGAAATTGAACCAGACGTTCTTGGATGTTGATATTGTTGTGAATTTCAAAGAAAATATCTCAATGTACGGAGCCAAAACTATTCCTACTGCTAATAAAGTCACAGATCGTCAAGTTTCTTGGAAGGTAATTTTGTCCTTTTGGAAGACAATTTTCTCAGCAAAAATCTAGGCAAAATCATTGGGACCAGATAGTAAAGGAAAACTTGGTATCAGTTTTGAAAGATTTAACGGATCTGTTGACAATATAATTGAGGACTTCAGACTCACTTTAAAGGGAATGGTATGGCCTGAAAGATATTTTTCTTTGATAATAATATTATGTAGGCGTTAATTAATGATCAGATGAATGCATACGGAACGATGTCACAGACAGCAAGTGCGAATCAATATATGGATTCGAATCTATTTACATCGGCACAAAAGAGATCGATTATTGAATATAAAGTGTTGCCAAATGATATGTTTTAAGGTTTTGGAGATAATTTAATCAACGTACATACAATGTTTAGATATGAATTAATTTGAAAGGATTTTCATATGTACTTGGTTGATTAACCTTTTTAATTAATAAACATATTTTTCAAAAAAGTGCCACTCAGACACTCAAATTCAACAGATTCTGAAAAAAATTATTGAATAAATTTTGCCAATAATAGAGAACAAAAATTTTTGTATTTCAAAGAGAGACACCAAAACGATAATTTTGTCACCGATTTCCGGCTCACTTCTACTCAGAAAAATGCTCCAAAAATTTTTTGAGAAGCAAGAAAAATTTATCTCATAAAATTTCTCGAGAGAAAAATCGTGAACATTAAAAAAAATTATTCGTCATTATTCTCTAGATCTATGAGAAATCTGAAAAAATAAAATCCTGTATTAAAACTTGGGGGTATTTAGAATTTCTAATAGGGAAGTGCATAACTCTTAGACAGTAGCAACTTTGGTATGGCAAAAGCTGCCAAGATAAATGCAGAGAGGAATTGACTAGATATGATTATTTGCAATAAGTTTAAGAAGATTATGCAAAGGCACCAGTCGCGGCAAAGATTACCATTCAGGCATAGGTTGGTTACCACCAGCGAAGGGACGAATAATCTTTTGTCCATCCTTAATATCGAACCAGAGTTCTCCAATAGCACCAGTTTCAACGAAGTATCTTCCGTCCTTGCTGTGATAATCTTCGAAGGTTTGAGTATCATCAGTATCATCTGGATCAGGGAAGTCAAGAGGAGGTAATCTAGCGATTTTCCAGTGATCCTCATCAGGATAATGTTGAGCAATGAATTCAAGCCCTATGAAAATGACGAGAAATAAATGGGGAATTTTTTACAGAAGCCCAAGAAGAAGAGGTTTCCGACAATGAGCCAAGGCCAGATGTAACCCTTTTTTTTGAAATGCTTGAGAAATATTAGAGCGAGGATGTTAGAGGAATCAAGTTTTTACTTGCATCTTGAAATCTTCAGCTTGGAAATCAAGATCTTCTGATTCGTAATCAGCTTCATGTGCAACTTCTTCCTTTTCTTTCCAGTAAGAAGCCTAAAAAAACCGTTGAAACAAGTCGATGGGGTAATTTTATACTCTCATTGCAGTGAAATCTCTATCGAATTTTTTATTTTCAGGTCTCAAGTTCAAAGCAACATTTGATGAATCATAAGAAGGGTCTCCGTTAATAGGGAACCACCAGTCGTCTCTGCCTTCATAAGGGAAGACGTATGTAGCATGATCCCAGCCTCTATCTCTAGGGTCAACATAGATATCATTATTCACAGCGGGATCGTCTCTCCAATCGTATTCCTTGACTTCATGTCCGTGGCCACCGAAGCAAGCTTTTTGTATGTGGTTTTGTAAGATCACTCTGGCCTGAGTGAGTTTTTGAACTTTTCTAAGCATCTTTAATAAAAATTTGTTTTATTAAATGATTCTTTGCTTTTGGGACTTTAATTTAATTTTCGCTTTTAATTGCTTATGAATTTCTTTTATTCATCATCATATCTTTAGATGCTCTTGTGGGGAAAGAAAATGGATCATTGAAATGATTTCTTTTGGATGACGGGGAATACAAAATTTTCTCTTGTATAAAATTAGAATGAAAGAAATTTTTAAACGATGTATGCACATATCTTATTTACTTATAAAAATGATTTGTAATAAATTACAAAAAGGGTTCAAAAATGAGAAATAAAAATGGTCTTCATTACAACATATAATATGCAACAACAACAAATCAGATGCTATTTTTTCTTTTCGTTTGCAACATTTTTTCCAAATCTTTTATTTTATCTTTTAAAATCTTATTTTGTTTCTTTTCCCATTTTAATTCCAATTCAATTTCACTCTGCAAAAAGTTCGTCAACAACTCATGAGCTGATGGTCTTTTTGCTGGATCATTATTCATCATTGATCTCAACATAGATTTCAATGAATTCGAATAATTCAATTGATTCAATTTAAACAAATTTCCTCCTCTTAAATCTGTCCATTCTACTCCATTCTTTGGCAAGTCATTTCCTATTGTAAGTAATAAGTATTTTCTCTTTGAATGAAATTTTTTTTACCGATCATTAGTTCATAAATAGTGGCTCCAAAAGAGAAAATATCAGCTTTCGTAAGATCAGGAATTTGATTATCAGGGAAATCTTTCAATAATTCTGGTGCTAAATACCGGCAATCTCCTTCATTAATATCTTCATGATTCGATCTTTGTGCGATTCTTGACAATCCTAGGTCTGCTATTTTATATTTCTTTGTCTTTGAATACAAGATATTTTCTATGTGATTTGATAAGAAAATCATTTTAACTGAGAGAAAGTCACCTGGTTTAATATCAAGATGGACGATCTTTTGGTTATGAAGATGTCGAAGGCCAGTACAAATATCTCTCATTATTTGACGAATCATCGATTCGCTGAATTTTATATGTTGTTGTCTCAAAACCTTCAAATTACTTTGACAATGCTCCATCTAGGGGGGTTTATTGATGAAAGAAAGTTTCCAGTAGAAATTTACTGCAAGATATAATCTATCATCTTCAATCCAAGCGCTATAATACCTGACAATAAATGGATTTTCATCCAACGCACAAAGCGAAGCTAATGCCTGAGCTTCATTTAACGCCTGGTTTAAATTATTTTGGCCTAAGAATTTTAGAAGGGATTTTCATTCAAAGAAAAAATCCATTACCTTTGAATTTATTTTTGGTGCATTTGATAGCATAGATCAATCCATCCAGTTTCTTTTGGCATTTATAGACTGTGCCAAAATATCCGCTTCCTAGAACTTCAAGGACTTCATAATCAGTATCAAAACGGGAAGAAGGCTGCTCAGGTTTATTGAATTTTCCAGAGGTACCACCAGCTTTTTTATAATCTTCCTCTTCGGAAACTCCTCTTGAAAACGTATTGAAAGGCCTTACATCTTCAAAATCCGCACTATTATCAAACAACTTTGAATGAGCCTCCTTTCTTGCGGTCATTGTGTTGAAGAAATTGAATTTTTCTTCTTCAAATTGGCCGTTTCTTGTGGGTGGCGTCTGACATTCTTCACGAACCTCTGCAAACAAAGAGTCTTGCTTTTGAAGGAAAGGGGCCTTGAGGGACGGAGTACCGATTTCTTGTGAGTCCTCTTTCATACTATTCTCGTCAGGAGTCTGTCCTAAAAATTTAGAACTGTCGGAATATTTTTCTTGTTTTTCTTCTTCTTGTTCGTCGAAATTTAATAATTTCGAAACAAGATCTGCTTGTTCTTTTTGGGATAGTTGTCGACCTTTACTTTGAACCTGAAGTTCATTTCGTAAATTTTGAAGGGTTTTTGAGTCGACTGTTGGAAGGTTTTCAGTTTCCCGTGCACGTTCTGGGATCAAAAATAATCCATTTGAGAGGCCTGCTGAGCGAGTTTTTCCCGAAGAAGAGTTGTTTTTAACTAAATCTAAAGGAAAATCTCGAAGTAGTTTTGGCTTGACTTGTGTCACCATATTCAAATTTATTGGCGCTTTGACTTCAGTATTAAACAATCCAGCCATAGGATCATTCGATTGAGAGAAATTTTCAATATATTTGTTGACACCAATTTGGCTGTGTTGATCAAGAATCATGAGCTGTTCAGATTCAAAGGTGGGCGGAACGTCAGTATTATGACCTAGAAAAATGAGGGAAATCTGATTATAAAAGAAACGAGAGATACGTTTTAAAGGGATAAGAGATAAAGGCATTGAATTTTTGGCGGTTTCTCGGGAAGTCAGTTTCGGAGTCGTTCCAGTTGAAAACTTGCCTTCAAAAATTTTATCACTCTTTTTCCATCGTCTATGGGGATTTAATAGCAGTAAAAGCAAGGAGGAGTACTTGATAAGCGTATGATTTTCAGAAGCAGGAGGTTTCGGGTCTTCTTTCTGTGCGGCTTTGCTGAGAGAAAATTTACTTTTAGCTTTGGTGAGGTCTTTAATGACAGGGAATTCATAATCATTTTTGGTGGAATCTGATTTTTCCGAGCTGATGAGGTTGATGACAAGGTCGCTATTTTCAATTTCCATTTTTGAGATTTTATTGAAATGTTCCAAGTTTTCCCGATCTTGTACTTTATCCAAATTCTGTGTGTCAAATTTTTTCATGATATAATTCGGCGTCTGATTACGACTGCCATTCGTTTCGTTACTCGCTGAAAAGTCCAGCTTCCTCGGGTTCACATTCAGCATCAGATTTGTAATATCATCCAATACTGAAGGCGTTTTCGTTCCATTGGAACCTGGCGTCACAAAGCTCACAGGAAGATTCTGTGGGGTCTGAGCCGCTTCCTTGATTCCTGAATGGCTGTTAAGACCGTATTTGAAGTCAGAATCGGAGTCAGGCTTGATACGTTTAACAAGGGGAGGGCCCTTAGGGCTTAGGTTTTCATCAGGGGAAGAGATGGTGTGAGGTTGAAACATAAGAAGGGAAAGGGTAATAGAGAAAAATAATAAAGGGGAGATAGTAAGAGATGTTGTGAGGACTTAAAAGATTAATAAAAAAGAACCAAAAAAGTTTAAAGTAGTGTGTTGTGAAGGAGCAGTTAATTTTGGAAATGTGTAATAAATTCCTTCAAATTTGAAACAAAAGTAGTTTTTTAGACAAAAGGCCAAACTTAATTAAAATTCTATCAGATTTTTTAAATAATTCAGATACTATTTTCTTTGGTATTTTGGGAGAGATTCGTTGATTGGAGGTGATGTGAAAGAATAGGTTGAGAGGTTGGATCCATTTTTCACAAAAATTTGAAATATTAAAAGAGGCATCATTGTGAAATAAATTTCCCACCTTTATTCCTAAAGCTTCAGTTTTTAAATATTCAATTCGTGTTTCTTGAAGAAGAAGAGCTTGTATTGATTGGAGATCAATCTCTTTCTTGTGACTTGAATTGAGTTGGATTGAATAGATCCTCTTTTTGGTTCTTCTTCTATTCAAATGAAAAAAGAGTTGTTTACAATGAATCTTGAGGAAAAAACTTAATTTGACCTCTCTAGATTTTTCCTTATCTATTCTGACGTTCAATTGAAGAAGAAAATTAAACGTTTTGCTTTGAACTTGAAAAAGTTTTTCAACTTCTAGATCTAAGGGATATCCTTCTTGAATATAAATTTCGTCAATAGATTGAGAGATTGGAGGGAAATATATATTTTTTTAATCATAAGAATAGTTGGAAAAACAAAAGATACGAATTGATTCAATTTCAAAATAAAAAGAGTTACATATCCTGTGATTCTGATTTTTATTCAAAACTTGTTCGATTTACATCATCAATAACGTAGGTTTAAAATTTGGAGAGACGAATCTTTTGATATTTTCATTGAAGAAACTCAACAGGAGATCGAGGAGTTGAGATCAAAAATCCAAAAAATAATCTTAAAATATTTTTCCAAAATTCGTAAATTCTTTGAATTCATCAAAAGGAGCAAAAAATACTATTGTCAAATTAATATAAGCCCAAAAAAAAATCTCACTCTCAATTCAAATTAATAACAAGTCCCGCTTTATGAAATTTTCTAAGTTAGTTACAGGTTCGATCAATCCGGTATGCAAATTTAATTTTATTAATTTGTAAGTGAGTAAATAGAATCAATATTTTCATTGTCGTCCAGCAATTCTAAACAAATGAAAACCAGAGGTAAAGGAAAGGGTGACATTGGCCCAACCGATATGTCCGATCCTCGTGATTTCCTCGAAGAAGGAGAAAATACAAACGGCTTTAACGATGAACGTGCTGATGATGTAATTCTTTTAATTAATTATCCAAAAAAGTAAAATTTCTAGGGCGGTTCTGGCAGAGGCGACGGCAGGTTTGAACCAAATAAATCCATCTAATAAGCCATAGGGGTAAAATGACTGCAGCTAACCGAAGACAGGCCCGAGTTCCCAGGGCAAACGTAATTCCTTTCTTTCTTGACAAATCTAAATTTCTTTTTAGGCTCCCAAGAGCCGAACTGATAAACATATCATGGAATCTGAAGAATTCCGTGATGTTGTCGCTGGCTTTGTCGCTTTTATCGAAGAAATTAACAAGAGTAGATTGTGATGTATGATGATTTTTCTAAGCCTGCGATAGAAAAGAAAAAGCCCGCAAGAACGGACGTGAAACCCTATAATAGGGCCACTGAAGAAAAATTGGGTCTCCCAGAAAAGAGAATAAAAACCAACAATGCTCCCTCTCATGCTCAATCTGCTGAAGGTATGTTTTTCAGGTTAAATTCTATTAATAGGTTAGAAACGAAATTAGATGCAATGAGTTCTGAAGCATCCAAACAACTTTACAAGTAACTTTTTTCCCTTTGGGCTTCAGTTCTAATCTTAAGGTTTAGTGATTATAAAGAAGGCTTACCTCCTGGCAGAGAAGCCATCAAAGAACGTACCTTTATTTTCATAGTGAATTTCCCTAATATTAAAATTCAAGAACCTAAACCTTCTGCTAATTTCCCATCAGTCCCAGAGACCAAGCCCATGTTCACCGAAGGCCAAGTACCCAAGCAGTATCCTTCAAATATCGCAGATGTGCTTCACGATCACACTAAATTGCTCGCGAATGCCCAACAAGCAAGAGGCGGTGCAAATTTCCCCCATGCAAATCTTCTCAAAGGTAGATTTTGAACTCTCTGTGGAGGTCTTACAGATGAACTAGAACTTATGGGACTTTCAGGTTTCCCAGAACAGAATCCATTGAGAAACTATTTCGGCATGCCTTCTTATGGTAAATTATTAGGCCAAAAATTTTTAATTAAATTAATTCTCTAGATCAATTTGGCGTCAAGGCCTCGCCTAATGAGCTTTTGAATCTTCAAATGATTGACGCTTTGCTTCAAAAGACCTCACCAAATTTGTTGGGCTTGTTTGGTAATGCACCAAATGCCAACAATCTTTTCGGAGATATTTCTCGTGAATTCGCCTATAATATGCTCCAAAATATGAACCTTCCCAATATGAACCAACGTGTTGGTAACCAACCTTTGGGTATGGAGTTGCTTCAAAGTGATAATGATGTCGTTATCAACCCTAAAACCTTCGAAGGAAAAGTAATATCTGGAGTGTGATGATTTATTTAATGTGGAATTTTAGCTTGGAAGAGCATCAACTCACGTTGCTATTGCCTACTTTATCTACTTCAAATCCGTAAAAACGAATGAGAAATAATCGATTAACCTTGGATAGTTGGACCCTGGTACCATGGCTGGCACTGATAAAAATAAAATGGATCCCACTTATAATGCTAGAATGTTAAAAGAAAAGAAGGTAATAATGGGATTTTGAGATTCTCAAACTCATAATAAAACTTAGTTTGAGGCATATCCACCAGAAGCAAGCATGATAAACAAACTCTTACCAGGCGGATTTGATCAAAGATTAGGGAATATGGGATTAGCAGGAGCCGGTGGTGGCCAATTGCCAATGGACTTTTTGAATACAGCTGATCTTCAAAGAATTTTGGCTCATCAAGGAGTTGACCAAATGAGAGAATTACAACAAGCTTATAGAGAATCTTTAATGAGAGGTAATCATGAGGAGCTTCTTCAAAGAGCTGCCGGTGGAAATTATCAAGGTGGAAAGTCTGAGATGAAGCTTGAAGAGTCCGTTGAGGTAATTATTTTTGGCTCTTTAAAAATTTATTAATTTCTCATTTAGAGTCAAAGACGAAGAATGCTTGAAGAGAGTGCGAGAGGAGGCAGAGTTCCACAAAGAAATACCCAATCAAGAGAAGAAATTATTGAAATTAAGGAGAACTCTGAAGGAGAAGGCGACGAGAAATTAGAAGAAAAAATTGAAGCCAAAGATGAAGTAAAATCCGAGGCAAAGGACCAAAGACCTTCCCAAATCCAAGCTGCAGTTGACCAAACTGGAGAAAGTCTCAAGACAAAAGAAAGATTAGATGAGAACGTGAGCGCTGAAGATATTGTTGAAGAAATCACAGAACTCACTAACCCAGGCTTATTTGATCAAAGCAAGAATAAAAGGGCAAAGCCCAGTGCTAATAAGAAGCCTGTTAAAAAGCCTTCTGAAGAGCCTGCTAAACCCACAGGAAAGGCTTATGCTGTAAATGAAGAAGGAGAAGCTCAAGCACAGACTGGAAAGAATGTCGAAGGAGGCGATGCTGGTGGAGTTCAAGTGATTTCTTCTTCAGATGATGAAGCTCAAGGCAAGGAAAAGGGTTCAGAAGTGAAGCAATAAAAGAAGAAGGAAGAAGTAAGAGGAGTCATTTTAGCGTAAAGTTGGAATGATGAATCATAAATTGAGGTACTACTTTATAGGTTTGAGAATTTCTTTTTCATAAGGAAGTTTTTTGGTGAGATATAAATAATATAAAGACTTTGTTTGTTATATACGGTACGTATATGTTTAAATTTTTCGAGAATTTGTGGAACTTTTGAAATAGAAAGAAGTCTGTTTGTTGTTAACTGTGGATATGATAATTTCAATATTATCTTTCTATTGCATACAAGCTGCATAAATATTATTTAAAAGAAGAAGGAAATTCTCAGAAACAACAGTGAGGAAAATAATTTTGGAGGAAAAATTAATTGTATTATTATTGTAGCTTTTTAGATACAACTGAACTAATTCTTTGATTTCTGAAATTTTTAAAATAGTTTAGTGTCGAGAATTAATTAGTAAGTCTTTGGATTTTAAATTGCACATTTACTTCAATATACAAATATACACAATATACAAGACATGTACAAATTAGATTTTAAAAGCATCATCGCCAAGTTTTTCCTTGATCCATTTATCAGTAAGATCCCATAACTTCTGAGTATTCTCAGGCTTCAAATCCTCTTGAGCTGGGAAATTAAACTCTTCACAATCAGAGTAATACCCAGCTCTCTTCAACTTGTTCCAGTCTTGCAAAGCGCAAAACAAAGAAGTCTGCGCTCCTTGTTTAGTATCTTTACCGAAATATTTCA
>Ga0182738_1007333_pt1 | contig 11222 bp, 7 predicted proteins | sample eDN5th30CBELigMG_FD_128876 | JGI IMG/M metagenome (GOLD analysis project Ga0182738, IMG submission 128876) | Enriched Miracle-Growth compost microbial communities from Emeryville, California, USA - eDNA 5th pass 30_C BE-Lig MG (version 2)... ... | reverse complement strand
TCTCGCGACGCAGGCACGCAAGGCGCTGGCCGGGACGGACGGCGTCACTGTGGAGACCGGTCCCCTCGCCCAGGGCCATGCCAAGCGCGCGCCCTATGACCTCATCGTCATCGATGGCGCCGTGGAGATCCTGCCCGACGCGCTCATCGAGCAACTCAAGATCGGCGGCCGCGCGGTCTTCGCCCGGCTGGACCGGGGTGTCACGCGCCTGTGCGCCGGCGTGCGCAGCGCCGGCGGCTTCGGCGCGCGCACCTTCGCCGATTCCGAGGCGGTCGTGCTGCCTGGCTTCGCGGCGCCCAGGGGCTTCACCTTTTGAAAGTTGCGACACCGCTCATGACCGCTGCCCCGCTCCCGCGCCTCGCGCTCGCCGCCCTGCTGCTGACGGGATCGGCCGTACCGGCGGGGGCGGAGACACTTCAGGAGGCGCTTGCCGCCGCCTATCGCGACAATCCCACGCTGACCGCCGCGCGCGCCGGGCTGCGCGCGACGGACGAGTCCGTCAACATCCAGCGCGCCAATGAGCGCCCCGCCCTTTCGCTCACGGGCAGCTATGGCGAGAACGCGCTCACCCGCCCGTTCACGGCCTTCTCGGCCGACCGCAGCCTCTCGGCCAGCGTGACCGCAAGCGTGCCCATTTATCAGGGCGGCCGGGTGCGCGCCGGAATCGAAGGCGCAAAGCGCCGCGTCGAGGCCGGCCAGTTTGATCTGCGCGGCATCGAGCTGGAAGTCTTCGCCGCCGTAGTGGGCGCCTATATGGACGTGATCCGCGCCGAGTCGGTGGTGTCGCTGAGCAGCAACAATGTGCAGGTGCTGGAAGTGAACCTGCGCGCCACGCGCGACCGGTTCGAAGTGGGTGACCTCACGCGCACCGACGTCGCCCAGTCCGAAGCCCGCCTCTCCCTCGCGCGCGCGGACCTCAAGAACAGCGAGGCGCAGCTCATCGCCGCGCGCGAGCGCTATATCGAGCTGGTCGGCCATGAGCCGGTCGACCTCCAGCCGCCCCCGCCCCTGCCGGGCCTCCCGTCGACTCCGGACGATGCGGTGGACATTGCGCTCGCCAACAATCCGGACCTCGCCGCAGCGCGCAAGGCACGCGAGGCCAGCGCCTATGACGTGCGCGCGGCCGAGGGGCAAAAGCTGCCCACGCTCTCGGCCTTCTCCACCGGCAACTATAATGGCGACCTGGGCTCGACACCCGCCGGCAACCAGCCGGATACGCGCTCGGTGGTGGTCGGCGCGCGGCTCACGCTGCCGCTCTATCAGGGCGGTGGCCCTGCCTCCCGCGTGCGCCAGAGCAAGGCCTATGAGCAGCAAGCCATGGAGCGCGAGACGGCCGTGGAGCGCAACATCGTCTCGCAGACGCGCTCGCTCTATTCGAGCTGGCAGGCAAGCCGGCAGGTGATCGAATCGACTCGCGTCGCCGTCTCGTCCAACGCACTGTCGCTTCAGGGCGTGCGAGCCGAGAACAGCGTGGGCACGCGCACCATTCTCGACATCCTCAATGCCGAGCAGGAGAGCTTCAGCGCGCAGGTCCAGCTCGTGACGGCGCAGCGCAATGCCTATGTCGCCGGCTTCTCGCTGCTGGCCGCCATGGGCCGCGTCTCCGCGACCAATCTGGGCATCGCTCCCGACGACCTCTACGACCCGCAGGACAATTACCGGCGCGTGCGCAACGACTGGTCGGACTGGAACGAGGGCGCTGCTCCGGCACCGCAGGCCTCGCGCACGGTTGACTCACCCACCCAAAACGCCACAGTAAGCGATCCGGTAACCAATATCGGTGCACCTTGATCCTCAAGGATCGACGCTAGGGATTGTCATGGGGGCCATGCCGAACGAACCGTCGATGGAAGAGATCCTCTCCTCCATCAAGCGGATCATCGCCGACGAGGACAGCGCGACCCCGCGCCCGCCGCGCCGTGCCGCGAGCGCTGGCGGCTCGCGCGTCATCGCCGTGGACGATGAGGGCGACGGCCATATCCTTGAGCTGACCGAGGCACTGAGGGACGATTCGTCCGAATCGCAGGAGGAGGACGCGCCCGCCATGCCCGCTTCCAGGTCCACGCCCAGGAACGCCAAGCCCGCCCGCGCCGAGTCCCGCCCGCGCGCCAGCCGCGAAGCCGCGTCGGGCACTGCCGCTGCCGCACCTGGCGCTGCCGCTGTTCCGCCGCCGGTCCTCTCCGATCTCACCGCACAGGCTGCGCGCGATTCGCTCCAGAATCTCTCGCGCCTGCTGGTGCGCGATGAAGACGGGCAATCGAACACGCTGGAAGCGCTGGTCCGTGAAATGCTGCGCCCCATGCTGAAGGACTGGCTGGACGCCAATCTGCCCGGTCTCGTCGAGACCATGGTCAAGCGCGAGATCGACCGGATTTCCGGCCGAGTATGAAGGCCGGCCCGCCGGCCGGCCTGCTCTTTCCCTTTCCGTGCCCCGCGCCTGCCTAGGGCATTCGATTCATCGCGACAGGAACCGTGCTGGCGCAGGCGCGGCATACGGGACATCCGGACGGCCAGCGCCCTGCCTGCTTGCCTCGTCGCCTGTCTTGTCTAAAGGCTCCACCATGACCGAGCTTGCCAAAACCTTCGATCCGGCCGCCATCGAGGCCAAGTGGTACACCCATTGGGAAGAGACCGGCGCCTTCCGCCCCGCCCGGCCGGATGCGCAGCCCTTCACCATCGTCAATCCGCCGCCCAACGTCACCGGCTCGCTGCACATCGGCCATGCGCTGGACAACACGTTGCAGGACATCGTGATCCGCCACGAGCGCCTCAAGGGCAAGGATGCGCTCTGGGTGGTCGGCACCGATCATGCCGGCATCGCCACGCAGATGGTCGTCGAGCGGCAGATGAACGCGCGGCAGGACAAGCGGACCAACTACACGCGCGAGCAGTTCATCGAGAAGGTGTGGGAATGGAAGGCGGAGAGCGGCGGCACCATCACCGGCCAGCTCCGGCGCCTCGGCTGCTCGATGGACTGGAGCCGCGAGCAGTTCACCATGGACCCGCATTTCACCCGCGCGGTCGTCAAAGTGTTCGTGGACCTCTACAATGAGGGCCTGCTGTATCGCGACAAAAGGCTGGTCAACTGGGATCCCGGCCTCAAGACCGCGATCAGCGACCTGGAAGTGGAGACGCGCGAAGTCCAGGGCGGCTTCTGGCACTTCAAATATCCGCTGGCGGACGGCGTGCGGCTGGATGACGGCCGCGATTATATCGAGGTGGCGACCACGCGCCCCGAGACGATGCTGGCGGACATGGCCGTGGCCGTGAACCCGGAGGATGCGCGCTACCAGTCGGTCATCGGCAAGGATATCCTCCAGCCGATCACCGGCCGGCGCTTCCGTATCGTGGCGGACGAGCATGCCGATCCGGAGCTGGGCTCAGGCGCGGTGAAGATCACCCCGGGCCATGATTTCAACGACTTCGAAGTTGGCAAGCGTGCAGGCATCAAGCCTGCCGACATGCTCAACATGCTCGATGCCGATGCCCGCGTGGTGCAGACCGCGGACGGGCTGGTGCCGCAGGAATATCTCGGCCTCGACCGTTTCGAGGCGCGCACGCTGGTGGTTGCCCGCATGAAGGAGCAGGGCTTCCTGATCCCGCATGTAACCAAGGACAAGGAGGGCAACGAGACCGCGCACGACGCCGAGCCGCGTACCATTCAGACGCCTTATGGCGACCGCTCGGGCGTGGTCATCGAACCCTGGCTGACCGACCAATGGTATGTCGATGCCGCCACGCTGGCCGGCCCCGCCATGGACGCAGTGCGCTCCGGCGCCATCGAGATCGTGCCCAAGAGCTGGGAGAAGACCTATTTCAACTGGATGGAGAACATCCAACCCTGGTGCGTCTCGCGGCAACTCTGGTGGGGCCACCGGATTCCGGCGTGGTACGACGCGGACGGCAACGTCTATGTCGCCGAAACCGAAGCGCAGGCGCAGGCGCAGGCCGGCGACAAGGTCCTGACCCGCGACGAGGACGTGCTCGATACCTGGTTCTCCTCGGCGCTCTGGCCGTTCGCCACGCTGGGCTGGCCGGAGGCGGACGCGCCGCTGCTCGCCAAGCACTATCCCAACGATCTGCTCGTCTCCGGCTTCGACATCCTCTTCTTCTGGGATGCGCGCATGGCGATGCAGGGCATCCATTTCATGAAGGAGGTGCCGTGGAAGCGGCTCTACCTCCATGGCCTCGTGCGCGCGGCGGACGGGCAGAAGATGTCCAAGTCCAAGGGCAATGTCGTCGATCCGCTGGGCCTTATCGATAAATATGGCGCCGATGCGCTGCGCTTCTTCATGGCCGCCATGGAGAGCCAGGGCCGCGACGTGAAGATGGATGAGAAGCGCGTCGAGGGCTATCGCAACTTCGCCACCAAGCTGTGGAACGCGGTGCGCTTCGCCCAGGCAAACGGCATTGGCGCCAGCGCCGACATCGCCGCGCCGGCCGCCACGCTCGCGGTCAACAAATGGATCGTAGGCGAAGTCGCCGGCACGCTGGCCGAATTGGACAAGGCCATGGCCGAGCTGCGCTTCGATGCCGCCGCCAACGTGCTCTACCATTTCGTGTGGGACAGCTTCTGCGACTGGTATCTGGAGCTGGCGAAGCCGATCCTCTCGCCCGCCGACGATGCGGACGCGGCCACGGCGCAAGCGGACGCGGCGGAAACGCGCGCCGTCGCCGGCTGGGTCATCGACCAGATCCTGGTCATGCTGCACCCGTTCATGCCCTTCATCACCGAAGAGCTGTGGCACGCGCAGGGCGCGCGCGAAAACGACCTCATCCTTGCGCGCTGGCCAGAGCCGGGTGTCGCACCCGATCTGCAGGCCAAGGCGGAGATCGACTGGCTGATCCGGCTGGTGAGCGACGTGCGCGCCGCGCGCAGCGAGCTGGGCGTGCCGCCCGGGGCCCGGCTGGAGGCGATCGTCAACGAAGCGAGCGCGGAGACGCGCGGGCGCATCGCGCGCCTCTCCGCTGCCATCCGCCGCTTGGCACGCATCGAAAAGATTGACTTTGACCGGCCTGTGTCCGGGGGTGCGGCTCAGATCGTCCTCGATGAAGCGACGGTGGTCCTGCCACTGGAGGGCGTCATTGATATTGCTGCCGAGAAGGTCAGGTTGACAAAGTCACTTGAAGCCGCGAGCAAGGAGGCCAAGTCGCTCGAGGCGCGTCTCGCCAATCCGGCCTTCGTCGAGAAGGCGAAGCCCGAAGCGGTCGAAAAGGCACGCGCCGACCATGCCGAGAAGTCCGCGGAAGCGGCCCGGCTGGCCGCCGCGCTTATGCGATTGGGGTAAGCATATGGCACAAGGCGAGGACGGCGGGCAGATCGACGCGGGGGACGAAGCGCTACTGGACGCCGCCGGCGCCACGCCCAAGCTTCGCCGCGTCGGCCCCGGCGCCTTCGACCTGACACAGGGGCCGATCACCAAGACCCTGCTGCTCTTCACCCTGCCGACGCTGGCGGCCAACATCCTCCAGTCGCTCAATGGCTCGATCAATGCCATCTGGGTGGGCCATTTCCTCGGCGACGCGGCGCTCGCGGCGACCGCGAACGCCAATATCATCATGTTCCTGCTCTTCTCGATGATCTTCGGCTTCGGCATGGCCGCGAATGTCATCGTGGGCCAGTCCATGGGGCGGGGCGACATCCTGGCCGCGCGCAAGGCGTTCGGCTCGTCCGTGGGCTTCTGCCTCATCCTGTCGCTGGTGCTGGCGGTCGCCGGCTGGGTCCTGGCGCCCAGGATCCTTGATCTGCTCGCCACGCCGGGCGACGCTTATGATCTTGCCCTCGCTTATCTGCGCGTGATCTTCGTCTCCATGCCCGGCGGCCTGCTCACCATCATGCTGATGATGGGCCTGCGCGGCGGCGGCGACGCCATGACGCCGCTCAAGTTCATGATCCTGACCGTCATTCTGGACGCCGGGCTCAATCCCTTTCTGATCCTGGGCATCGGGCCCTTCCCGGAAATGGGCATTGCAGGATCGGCCACGGCCACGGCGCTGGCCAATTATCTCAGCCTCGCGGCAATGGTCGCCTATGTCTATGCACGTGACCTGCCGCTGCGGCTGCGCGGGGCGGAGTGGAAATTCCTCAAGCCCGACGGGCATGAGCTGCGCATCATCATCTCGCGCGGCTTGCCGATGGGCGCGCAGATGATCGTCATGTCGCTGGCGATGATGATCATCCAGGGGCTGGTCAATCTGGAAGGCGTGCAGACTGCCGCCGCTTATGCCGCCGCGCAGCAGCTCTGGAACTATGTGCAGATGCCAGCCATGGCCGTGGGCGGCGCAATCAGCTCCATGGCCGCGCAGAATATCGGCGCCGGCCGCTGGGACCGGGTGGAGCATGCAACGCGCAGCGGCCTGCTCATCAACTTTGCGATGACCGGCCTGCTCGTCCTCATCCTGCTCGCCTTCGACCGGCCGGTGCTGGCGCTCTTCCTGAACGGCGAAGGGCCCGCCATGGACATCGCCCGCCACATGCAGTTCCTGGCGAGCTGGAGCTTCATCTTCTTCGGCATGTCTATGGTGTTCTTCGGCACCATCCGCGCCAACGGCATCGTCATCTTCCCGCTGGTGATCCTCGTCGTCTCGCTGTTCGGCGTGCGGCTGGGCTTCTATTTCATCTTCTATGGCATGCTGGGCGCGGACGCGCTGTGGTGGAGCTTCTCCGTCAGCTCCTGCTTCTCACTGGTGGCTGCCTGGGTCTATTACCGCTTCAGCAAATGGCGCGAGGCAGAACTGCTCGTGCCCGGCGGCGGCCGGGGCGTCGCCCGCGCGCGCTGAGGCGACGACCGGGATGCGCGTGGCTTGGCGAACGAACGGCGAAGCCAGAGACGCCTCGCCGCGCACCGGAAGATATCGACCCCGCCTCGATCCCGCGCCGTGTCCGAACGCCGCCGGTTCTCCTGAACGGATATGGTTAATCGATTAACCAGTTTTTGCAGATCTGTTAATATGCGCCGCACAGCGACCATATTGGGGGAAATTTCATGAACAGTTGCAAGAGGTTAGCTCTCCTTCTTTTCGGCAGCCTTCTCTCGGCGCCCGCATTCGCCACCGTCCTGATCGGTCAGACACCGTCCACCAATCCCGCTGGCTCGACCAGCTCGGGCACCATCAGGATGTACGACGACTTCCGGCTCGCGTCCGACGCGTCCATCGGCACGGTGAGCTGGTGGGCGGGTACGTCCCAGCCGACCACGGCGGCGTTCAACATCAGCTTCACCACGATGAAGAACGGCTGGCAGCTGGACGAGACCGTCTATTCAACCGATATCACCGCGACGAGCACGGCCGTGGACACCCACATGACCCTGTTCACCGTTACGCTGCCGACACCCGTGCTGCTGACCGGCGGAACCAACTATTATCTGTCGATCTATCGGACGGACGGCATGTTCATCTGGACGGGTTCGCAGACTCCGGGCGTGAACGGCTACTTCAACGGCTCCGACATCAGTCTGGCCGTGGTGAACGGCAACTACGCGCTCCAGCAGATCAACACGCACTGGGAGCTCGGCACGGCACCGCTGCCGGCGGTGCCCGAGCCGGCCAGCTGGGCCATGGTGATCGCGGGAGCGGGGCTGGCCGGCGCCACGCTGCGCCGCCGCCGGACGATGGCGCTGGCCTGAGGAGGGAGCGCGGGGCCCCCGTTCTCGCCTGCGCCGGCCCCTGCCCCTTTATCGCCCCTGTCCCTCTATCGCCCTTGGTTGCGCCAGCGGTTGATGGTGCGTTCGAGGATTTCGTCCTCGCCGCCGCATTGGTTCCACAGCTCGGAAAAGAGCGGGTCGGCCGAGGCCGGGCGCCGCTCGGGCTCCAGATTGTCGAAGGCGACGCGGATAGGGATGGCAACGCCCTCGCCGCAGACGATGCACTCGCGGTTGCGCAGCGCAGGAATGGCGTCGAGGAAGCCGCGCGAGCCCTCGGGCATTGCCGCCTTCACGAAGTGCTGGTCGCGATCGTTGTTGAGGCGCATGGCGATGATCGTGCCGCACTGGGAGAGCACGCCTTCGGCCAGGTCGGACGGGCGCTGCGTGATAAGGCCCAGCGAAACGCCGTATTTGCGGCCTTCCTTGGCGATGCGCTCCAGGATCTTGCGCACCGACTGGCCCTCGCCGCCGCTGGTGGCGGGCACATAGCGATGCGCTTCCTCGCAGACGAGCAGAATGGGCTTCTGCTCTTCCTCGCGCGACCAGACCGCGAAATCGAAGATTAGACGCGCCAGCACGGAGACCACCACATGCGTGATTTCCGAGGGCATGGCGCTGGTATCGACGATGGAGATGGGCTTGCCCTGTGCCGGCAGGCGGAAGACCTTGCCGAGAAAGGTCGCCATGGAATCCGCCACCAGCATGCCATTGAACATGAAGCTGAAGCGCGGGTCCGCCTTGATCTCGTCGAGGCGCGAGCGCAGGCGGATGAAGGGCAGCGAATTGGTGCCCTTGTCGAGCTTGCCCATCTCGGCGGAGATGATGTTGCTGAGGTCGGAGAGCAGATAGGGCACCGGCGAATCCACCGTCAGCCGCGCAATGCCTTCAGCCGCGCGGTTCTTGGCACGGGCGGCGAGCAGGCACTTGGCGAGAATATCGCAGTCGATCGCGCGTTCGGGGCCCTTGGAGGTGACGAGCACCTCGCAATGCTCCTCGAAATTCATGAGCCAGTAGGGCAGCTCCAGATTCGCGGCGCTATACACCTCGCCATTGCCGGCGAACGCCGCGCCATATTCGCCATGGGGGTCGATCATGACGATGTGACCCTGCGGCGAGAGATCGCAAATGCGGTGCAGGATCAGGGCAGCCGAGGTGGACTTGCCGGTGCCCGTCGAACCGAGCAGCGCGAAATGCTTGCCGAGCAGCGAGTCAACCAGCAGCGCGGCGCGCGTGTCGCTGGTGGGATAGACAGTGCCGATCTCCACGCAGACCTGGTCGCGGGCGGAATAGATCTCACTCGTATCCACGTCCGAGACGGGGAAGAATTCGGTGCCCGGCACGGGAAAGCGCGTGATGCCCCGACGAAAGCGGCACAGGCGGCCAGTCGCGTCGTCGATCTCGCCCTCGCCGAGAAAATCGATATCGGCCACGATGTGCTGGGTGCTGCGCGCATCGAGCGCGAGTGTGCGCACGGTGGCGACGATCCAGTGCGCGCCCACGCGCATCTTGATCTGGCTGCCGACCTGCCCCGCCATCGCCACGCTGGGGTCCGGATGGCCGCTCACCGCCGCCATGCCGGCGATGTCCACCATCGCGCGGGCCGAGCCGCCGCTGATCCCGGAGACGAAGCCGAGCGGCGCCTGGGCGGCATCGCCACCCTCGGCGACGACGGTCGTCCCCTGCGCAGGCCGATCTCCGGCGCTCTGCCGCCGCGCCAATGCTTCAGCGAGATGGTTGGCGGGCGCCGGCTCGCCCTCGCGCGCGCCGAACTGGCCGCCGAAATTGCTGATGTCGTTCATTGGCCGCTCTGCTCCCGCTGGTCCGCGCGCAAGCTAGGGCACAAGCGGTAAACAAAGCGCTCCATTCAAGGATAATGGCGCGTTCACCAGTTTGGCGGCAGCCGCTTAAACGCGGCGCGCGACATAACCCGCGAACAGCCCCATGCCGAGCGCCATGGCGATGGCGACGAAGCCATAGGCCATGCCATTTTCCACCGCGAACTGGCCGACGAAGCGCTCGAAGCCGGATTTCTTGACCTCGATCTCGCGCACCGCCGCCGCCACCACGCGGCCATTCTGGATGAGGAAGGTCTCGGCCGTATAGACGCCGGTGACGACGCGCGCGGAGAGCGGCAGCCGCGCGCGGTAGAGCACGCCGTCGGTGATCTCCACCGTGCCGGGCGCCTGCACATAGAGGCCAGTGCGCTCGCGCAGATCGTTGAGCCCGCGCGAGAAGCGCTCGATCTCCTGCGTGTCGCTCACCGAGCCGGGCGAGAGCTGGAGATTGGCGAGCCCCAGCTCGTAGATGGCGGCCGTGCGCTCGTCGACCAGCTCGTCGAGCGGGCGCGAGGAGGCCATGGCATAGAAGCTCGGTGCCGAACGGAACGCGATACTCTCCGCATTCACCCAGATGCCCGCGATCTTACGCTTCTCGCGCATGATGATGGATTGGGCCGGCCCCTTGAGCACCACGACGATGTCCGCCGGCTCGCTGGGCGCGCGACCGCCCGGGTAGAGGATCGCGCCGAACAGCAGCAGTTCGGCCCCCGTGAAGCTGAAGCGGATCTCCACCTCGCGCTGCGAGACGTCCGGCACTAGGATCGGCGCCGGTGTCGCGCCGACGAGCAGCGGCAGAGCAAGCAGCGCCGCCAGCGCGCGCCGGAGAGCGAACCACCGCCTCATGGCACTGTCACCGTGTAGATCTCGTCGGGCCGCCACCCCAAGCCCAGTGCCATGCGGATCGCTACGATCAGCACGATGAAGGCCAGCAGCACGCGCAGATATTCCGGCCGCGCCTTCATGGAAATGCGCCCGCCGACCTGCGCCCCCACCACGCTGCCGATCAGCAGCAGGAAGGCCAGCACCAGATCCACCGCATGGGTGGTCATGGCGTGGGTCATGGTGGTGGCGATGGTGACGAACAGGATCTGGAAGAGCGAGGTGCCGATGACGACCTGAGTCGACATGCCGAGCAGATAGATCATCGCCGGTACGAGCACAAAGCCGCCGCCCACGCCCATGAGCATGGTGAGAATGCCCGAGAACATGCCGAGTAGCAGCGGCGCCAGCGGCGACATGTAGAGGCCCGAGGCATAGAAGCGCCAGCGGAAGGGCAGCGCGGCGACAAGCGGATGGCGTCGTCGGCGGCGCGCGGCCGGCATCTGCCCGCGCGCGGAGAGGACAAGCGAATGGATCGCCTCGCGCGCCATCAGAATGCCGATCGACCCCAGCATCACCACATAGAGCAGGCCAATGGTGGTATCGATCTGGCCGATGCTCTCCAGCAGGCGGAAGATGACCGCACCGATGCCCGCGCCCAGCACGCCGCCGGCCACCATCACGCCGCCCATGCGGATGTCCACCGTCTTGCGCGCAAGATGCGTGACCACACTGGAGACGCTGGCGCCCGTCACCTGCGTGGCTGAGGAGGCCGCAGCCACCGTCGGCGGAATGCCGTAGAAGATGAGGAGCGGCGTGGTCAGAAACCCGCCGCCGACGCCGAACATGCCCGAGAGCAGGCCCACGACGCCGCCCAGCGCGATGATGAACAGCGCGTTCACCGAGAGATTGGCGATGG
>Ga0182738_1007332_pt1 | contig 11223 bp, 10 predicted proteins | sample eDN5th30CBELigMG_FD_128876 | JGI IMG/M metagenome (GOLD analysis project Ga0182738, IMG submission 128876) | Enriched Miracle-Growth compost microbial communities from Emeryville, California, USA - eDNA 5th pass 30_C BE-Lig MG (version 2)... ... | reverse complement strand
CTCTGTTACCTCTTAAAACAAAACAAAACCTTTCGGCAATTAAATGTGGGACACCCTGTATTTCCAAATTTATTGATGACAGGACAAGAAAGAATTCTTCTCGTCAAAGTCCATGAACATGCAAATTATGCAATATCGTTCAACACTATCAATATTCAAAATCTTTGATTGAGATTTAGCAAAATTTGACGGAAAGAGGCTGAAAGGCGAAGAACAAAAAGATATAAAAGGAGAAGAGAGAGTTGCATTTGGAGTATTTTTCAAATCATTGATATGAAGAAAAAGGTTTAAATCGTGTCTAAATAGCACAGATGGCTAAAACTTAAAATTGCCAAATTAGCCATTTTGATTGAATTTTTTTCGAAATTTAACGTTGAAAAATTTCGAGCCAAAGTTCATAGAATAAGGCGAGAGAAAAGCTGGCAGACAAATCTCCCTAAAAAGAGTTTCTGCAACCAAAATAAAGGTTTTATTGAGCAAGAAAAGTAACAGAATAACGAAGTTTAAGAGATTACAATCAAGAGGATTTTGACTCAAAAAGGAAAATGAATATTAATCAATTTAATCGAGGTCTAATCCAATAAAATTGCTTGGCCACACTTGAATTGAAAAATTGAAATTTTTTGTTGATCTTATCTGATAATCCTATCAAAATAAAAATTCTTAGCTTTCTCCTCTCCAAAGAAGCTCAAGCAAATCTTCACTTTTACCTACACTTTGAGATGATTCTAACAGAACATATTGGGAGAAAATTTGATCAAATATCTGAGAAGAAATTTGCGTGCTGAGTTGGATACTCTTGAGAAGCGAAAGCTGACAGTTTAATAAGAAGATTAACGTACAGTTCGAAGACGAAATGTTGTCAATTTTACACATTTAGCTTTCAACATATTTGAATATAAACACCCATCAAACCTAACCAAAACAATAATCATAACCAAAACTCCTCACTTCTATCTTCTCTGATTCTCAAAATGTCCAAAACCTTGGCAATTATCGCTTGTTTCCTTGGCTTATTTGCTGTTACTAGCGCCCAAACTGAAGAGCTTCCTTTCTGTCAAATCACCTTTAGAAAGCTTTCTCCTGCTTATGACTGCAGTGAAGTTGAAAAAGATGAAAATGGCAGCCTTGAAGAAGTCTGCATTCCTCTTGATTCTGAAGCTGCCGAGATTTATTTGAATGCTGAATATGCTTCTCATCACGAAATTAACTTTGATCTATCTTATATCAGATTGAATGGGGATTGTGATTGCGTGTTGACCCTTTATAAGAACAATGCTGCTCATGGATGTCATGTGAGAAGGACTTTGAGAACTAATGGAGGGGAAACTGAAATTTGGCCCGTTGATTTCTTGAAGGAAAAGTCTTATTCTTTTAGAGTTAAATGCGATTTCGTTGATTTGTAAGAGAATTCGTAGAGATTATAATTTTCTTTTGTATTTTGCATGAGATAATTGATATGAAGGCTGTAATAAAACTTCATTCATTTGATACTGTCTTTGAAATTCTTATGAAATAAATCCATCCTTTCTGAAGGAAAAAGTTCCATATACATTGAAAATTTTATTTGATTTTTGATTGCAGAGCAGTCTTTTGGGTTAAGCCTCTCTTTTAGAAAGAATCTCTCTTCAATTTTTAATTCTAGCAATCTGTCTCTAACTGTTTTCCAAACAACTTTTCATCTAATTTTTTTTTTCTCTTGAGATCTATCCTATTCGAATTTCTTTTGTGAAATTTTTTTGGAGAGAAATTTGAAACTAAGAGAGCTTTCAGAACAAAATTCTCCAGGTCGGCCTTTCTTGGCAAAATTTTTTCGATTTTTTTAATATCTGTGATTTTCAATGTAATTTGGTTTCACATCATTTTCAAAAGAAAATGGAAGGAAAATTTTATAAATCAAAAGATCAATCAAAACTTCAATTTTCCAATCCAGAGCCCTTGAATAAGAAGTTTTTTGGGGCCCAATCAACACTTGAGATTCGGCAAAAAATTGATTTTTTTTTCAGATTGATTCTGCGTTTGGAACTTTGCCTTGAGAGATTTATTTAAAAGGAAATTCCCTCATAAAAGTTCTTCTAAATTTTTCCAAAAACAATTCCTGAAAATATTGAAGAAGCTTTGTCTCCAAATCATTCATAGCTTCTTCCTCTTTTTTTTAAATCATCTCAAAGGGACCAAGAAATTTTTTCAACAATCCAATAAAACTGAGGCATATCGTTTGATATTGATAACTCAACAATGATATCATCAAAAAACAACGCCATCAAATAGATAGTTATTACTCATAAATCAAATACAATACTCATAAAACTCATTCGTTATTCAGAATTTACCGAAAAGCAAAATTTATTATGGCCAAAGGATTCTAAAAGCAAAGAAAAAAAACTTACAAATTAAGCCTCCTCCTCCACCTTCTCCACCTTCTCAACCTTCTCGACATCCCACCTAACTCTTTTGCCTTCTTCCCATTCTCCTTGTCTCTCTTCACCATTTGCCAATATATACACACCTTTACCATGCTGTTTTCCATTCTCCCAGGGTCCTTGATATTTTCTACCATCTGGCCATTCAAATTCTCCATAGCCATGCTTTTTATCTTCATGATAATCTCCTGTATATTTTCTTCCATCTGGCCAGCTAAATTCTCCTTTTCCATGCATTTTATTATTCATCCAATCTCCTTTATAACATCTTCCGTCTGGCCATTCATAAACTCCATAGCCATCAATATTATTATCTTCAAACTCTCCTTCATAAGAGCTTCCATCTGCCCATCTAAAAAGCCCTCTTCCTTCTTTTCTTCCCATATGATAATTCCCTTCATAAACTGACCCATCTACCAGTTTTTCCACACCATATCCATGCTGTTTATCCTCATACCACTCTCCTTCATATTCAGCGCCATCTAAATGTAAATATCTCCCATTTCCATGCGCTTTGTCATCATGCCAACCCCCTTCATAAACATCCCCGTCTGCGTGGACCAATCTTCCTTTTCCATTAGCCATATTGTCTTTCCAATAGCCCGTATATTGTGAGCCATCCACCCAATATTGCTCGCCTCTGCCATACCTCATCCCTTCTTTCCACTGCCCTTTATATACCGCGTTATTTTCTTGGAATCTATATGCCTGAAGGATTGGTAGCTCTGAATATTCTGGCTGATCTTGATCATAAACAAATTGACCAAGTCTTTCAGTCGCACGGCGGGTATTCTCATTGGAATAGTTGGGCATTTCTGAGACAAGTGTAGCGAAATCTGGGGGCGGAGCGTGTTTATAGGCTCCTGTGCCTAATCGTGCAGTTCTTGGCTCAATGGCGGTGCTGTTTTCTGGTGTGTAAAAGCTGTTGACATTGTGGCCATGAAGAGATTGCTTTAAACTGGTGATTTTGGTGAGTGGGGTTTCGATATCTGATTTGATATTAGTGAGGAGTTCTTTGTTGGAGTGACTTTGTGCGCAACAGTTGCCCATGATGCGATATACTGGGTTTGAGAATAAATTAATTAAAAAAGAAAGTCGTAATTCTTTCAAGGTTTAATTTCCTTTGAAAAATGAGAAAATTTTGTGCTGCCGAAAAAATTGAAGCGATTAGATTCTTGAGGAATTCTGGAGTTTAGAACTAATTTAGAGGATTTATGAAGGGATTGAGGTTTTTTATAGGAATATTTGGAATTGAAAGAGAGGTTTTTTGTTGTAAAGAAGCGAGTATTTTAAATGATGGGGTGGTTGATAACTACTACAAATTTAATTAAAACCTTTTGTTTTGTTGCTAAATTTAGTTAGTAAGTTTGAATTATAATTTATTAACGTGCTGTTTTGTTTTCCTTTGTTTGGCATGGCTCTTTGGTTTTATTTGTTGTGTTTTGAAACGATTCATTTATTGATTGAGTCATTGATTGATCGACTCTCCAATGATCTCAGGGAGATTTTTATTTATAAAATTCTTTAAAGGAAATCTCTGGTTGTACAAATGAGTTTGTTAAGGTCTGAGAAAGAGTTGAGCGTGACTCAAACAAAGGCTTTAAACCTGAACTTGTATAAGGCTGAGAGCTCTTTTCTTGAGATTTTTCGTTCGATTTTCTTTTGTGACTCCCCTGAGAAGTGTGATGGCTTTTTGGAAGAAGATATTCACCAAATAATCTGATTGAGTGAGAGGCCAGAAAGGGTTTGATAAGAAGGAGGGACAGGATGAAGTCAAAAATGGAAAGTAAAGTGAAGGTTAAGTGAAGGAGAGATATTAAAATATATTCGAGCCTTTTGATGGGTTAATTAGGATTGTTTATAGAGGGATTAAAAGAATCGAAAACAGTTTTATTAATTAAGAGATTTAGATTTGATGAGAAGTTTCTCATACAAGGAATTAATTAAAAAGGCTCTTTTGAAGAGATGTTGGCATTGAGCGAATGTTGATGATAAAAGAAAACTGTTGAAGATCATCTTTCTTTTGTTTTGGAAGTGAAGAATGAAAGATCAGCTTGGGCCTGAAAACGAAGTTGAGGAATAAATCTTATTTCGTTAAAAATGACATTTGGAGTGTTTTTGGTTGTTGAAAAGAGAAGTTTTTGTCTATTAAAAGAAGGCGAGATAATGAGAAGGAAGTTTAACTTTGAACCTTAGTTTCTTTATTGCTAATTAAATTAAAAGACGAAAAAGTTATCTCGAAAAATTCCAAAGAAAGAAAAATGAAATCATAAATATTCTATGGGGACTCTATCCCTCTCAATGATACCTCTCCATTAAAGAGATATTGTTCATACTACTCAAACAGTGAGCCTTATTTCATAACAGTTACACTTTATTTTTTCCAAACAATGTTATTGGATATCAGCATAATCTATTTTATTCCTCATCTTAAATTTTATTTGAGACACAATATATTGCCAATAGATGTTTATTCTGCACCTTCATGAGAATAGGGAATTACCCAATGCTTGAGAAATATTCTACAAGACTTTGAACCAATTTTTTATGATTTGAGATCTTACTCTCAAAGTTTTTATAGAAACATCGAAAAATTCCGCTTTCAGACAGCTTTGGGAAGTGAATTTCTATATTCATTAGACCTTGATATCGAAAGACTTTTTTCAAAAGAATTTCTTCAAAAAAAAAATTTTCTCTCAATAATCCAAAAAAATCACACGATGCCATTAAAAATAAAACATCAGAAATTCTCATAACGATTTTTGAATCTTGAAATGATATTTTTCAGTTCAGAGGCTTTTTTGAATTTTGTTGTTGTTGTTGAATTGAGATTCTGAAGGAAAAATTATAAATTTTGTCTGTGCCAAATTCAACAAAAATAAAGAGTATATCAAATCAGAGCTTTAAATAATTTCTATAATAAAGTTTTCGCGCTCAATCTTATTAAGTTTATATCTTCAAAGATACATCAGTATATCAATATCGAAATGAAGAATGAACTAAAACCGAAAGTCAACAATTCCTCAAAAAGATTGAAAAGAAAAGGATCCACAATGTTTCTCAGTTCACATCTTCTTTTGAAAAGAACTTTCTAGATTTATGAGTTATATGCCGGATGTCAGAAGCAAAGACTATCAGAAACGCTGGAACTCACAGTTTTTCCAACAAACTCAATAGTACCCTGCGTTATCAAAAGAATCTGACTCATTCCTCATTTGGCCACACTATCAGAGTTTAAATTAAAACTCCATATCAAAACTTATTTTATCCCAAAAGATAACCAAATAATGGCTTTCTTCAAAACAACCTTTCCTTCACAACAAAAAGGACTACCTAGCCAATGTCCAAAATCCCCTTTTTAAAAAGTTTTGAATGAGATGTCAATATGTAATTTGTCCAGACAAGAGAATGATTTGAAAAACGAATTAGAAAAATCTTGAATTAACGCGACACGTAAGACATGTAATCAAAGTTATATGTTTAATTGGCGGGTTCTTTCAGCATAAATCCTTGCAATCAAAACTCGAATTTCTAATAAAAAAAATATTAAAACAACAAAATCAATCTCTCTCACTATGGATTTTTACACACAAGAAGCTACAGATGGTTACCGTATGTCCTGGAACGTGCTTCCTCCCAACAAGCTCGCACTTACCAGATCTCAAATCCCCTTGGGTATCGCTTATTCCCCAATGAAAGACATTGAAAACCTTCTTTTTGTCGAATACAGACCCCAAGCCTGCGGTAAATGCCAAGCTCTTCTCAACCCCTTCTGTAAAGTCGATTTCAAGTCTAAATGGTGGCTCTGTCCTTTCTGCAGCAACCGTAACGGTTTCCCCAAGGAATACGCTGAACATATCACCGAACAAAGTCTTCCTGCAGAACTCATGACCGAATATTCCACAATGGAATATCTTTTCCCTAACCCCGCCCTTCAAAATCTCCCTCCCAGCATCTACATGTTCTTGATCGACACCTGTATCCCTCCTGAAGAGCTCCAGGCTATTAAGGACTCCATCCAACAAGCCATCAGCGTCATGCCTCCTGAAACCTGGGTCGGATTGATCACCTATGGCCGATTCACCTTTGTTCACGAGCTCTCTTCCCCTGATTGTCCCAGATGCTACGCATTCAAAGGCGACAAGGAATATACCACCCAGCAAGTCCTCGAGCTTCTCGGCCTTGCCGGAAAGAATGATCCCAGAGGCCCTCAAGCCACTGGCGCTATCAAGAAATTCATCCTTCCCCTTTCTGACTGCGAATCTGTCTTTTCTGCTGCTATTGACTCTTTACAAGTGGACCCTTGGGAAGTTCCTACTGGAGAAAGACCTTACAGATGCACAGGAACTGCCACTTCCGTCGCCGTTAGCGTGTTGGAAGCTGCCTATCCTGGCCAAGGATCTAGAATTTTGTCCTTTATTGGTGGTCCCTGCACTCACGGACCTGGCCAAGTGGTCAGCGTGAAGTTGGAAGAACCTATCAGATCTTGGATTGATATTGATAAGAATAATGATATGTGTAAATTTATAAAGAAGTCTTCAAAGTATTATCAAACTATTGCTGAAAGAGCCATTAAGACTGGACAAACTATTGATTTGTTCGCTTTCACTTTGGATCAATTTGGTCTGATGGAAATGAAGAGTTTGGCTCAAAAGACTGGTGGTCTGACTGTCACCCACGAAATGTTCGATGCCCAAGTCTTTAAGGACACTTTCAGAAAAGTCTTTGACAGAGACGCCAACGGAGACCTCAGATACGGTTTCTGCGGAGATATCACCATCAATCTCTCCAAAGAACTCAAGGTTGGCGGCGCTATTGGTCCTTGTACTTCCCTTAAAAAGGCCACTCCTTTACAAGCTGAGCTTGAAATCGGCGAAGGAGGAACTTCACAATGGTACCTTGGTGGACTTGATAAGAGCTCCACTGTGGCTTTCTATTTGGACCTTCCTTCTAATGCTGGTGCTGCTAGTGGACAACAAAAGAACGGCTATATTCAATTTTTGACCAAGTATAGACATTCTGGCGGTGCTTATAGATTGAGAGTGACAACTATTGCGAGAAGATTTGCCGCTGAATCTGCTAATCCTAATCACGATTTGGCTCAAGGATTCGATCAAGAAGCTGCTTGTTTGTTGGTCTCAAGAATGGCTGTGTTGAAGGCTGAAACTGAGCCTGCTATTGAAGTCATCAGATGGATCGATAGAACTTTGATTCGTCTCGCAAATAGATTTGGAGAATATAACAAAGAAGATGTGGCTTCCTTTAGGCTGCCAAAGGAGTTTGCTCTTTTCCCTCAGTTTATGTTCCATTTGAGAAGAAGCAACTTCATTCAAACTTCTGCCTGCAGTCCTGATGAAAGTACCTATTTCAGAGAAGCTTTGTGCAGAGAAACCACCACAAATGTGTTGGTTATGATCCAACCTTCCTTGTTACAATACTCCTTTGACAATCCTGAGCCCACTCCAGTTTTATTGGATATCGCTTCTATGCAAGATAAAGTCATTCTTTTGTTAGATACTTACTTCGATTGCGTCGTCTGGTAATGAGAGGAGGTTATGAAGGGGGTTATGTTAATGATTTTTATTAGGAAAGGAGAGCTTATATATAAATGGGAAAAGGCTGGATATCAAGATCAACCAGAATACGAAAACTTTAGAACTTTATTACAAGCTCCCATGGATGATGCTAACGTAAGGATTGATTATAAAGAAGAGAGTTAACGATAATTTCATAGTTGATTATTGAAGATAGATACCCTGCACCAACATTCTTCTTGACTTATCCTGGACACACAAAAGAAAGAAAAGTCAAATCCAGAGTCAATCCTTCCGGTGTCGAACTTGATAACGCCACTTGCCAGGTAATGGGAATGAGAAAACACCTTGAATAACAATTATTTTAGAGTGGAGATTTCATTAATGATGACGCTTCTTTGCAAACATTTATGAACCATTTGATTAAATTGGTTGTGACTGCTCCTTCTTAAGTGAGAGAGAAGGAAGGTATTGGAACTTCCGAGTGTATTTCTTTTATAGGTATCAAATATGAATATTTAGTGTTTAGTTTGTTTGATTTGAATAATAGAAGAAGGACTTTTGTTTTTCTATTATTTTTTACTTTGATTAATTCTCAACGAACCTCTCCTATATGTTTGATTATTAATTCCTTATAACATTAATTAAAATGACATTTTCTCTTTGGACACGTCAAGATCAGATTTTATTCCCAATGGACCAAAGACCCACTTCTCTCTTTTTGCTTCTTTTCATTCGGAATGACTTATTATTGATATTTTTTATGTGAATAATTTTCAAAAGAATTTTTTTCAGTGAAGTTTTTACAGAAAACTATTTTGTTTTCTGAACAAATCAACAGTAAACCAAACAGAAATAAGGAGAAATTCCGATTTTAAAAGAAGAATTAGAACTTTGAAAAATACTGACTGACCATACTTTGTAAGAACTTAATTAGTAAATTACAATACGATACATACAAAAGTTCAATATCAAGACTTTTCTTGACATATTCTGATTCAAAAACTCCTAGCCTCCCATCTAATGCTTTCCTTTCGGGTTCTTCTTCTCTCTCAACTTCCTATCCGCTCTTTGAAGATTCTCCAATTTATCTTTACAGATCTATGAGGGTATTAATGGGCTGGGAAATAACAAAAAATACCTGAGCTTTTTCATTATTATCCATTCGTTTATAAATAAGATCTTCTCTAAAAGCTGAATCTGAAGGTAACGCTTTATTTGGCATGTCAATCAATTTATAGGGCTTCATTGTCTCATTATCCCAAAACCTTTCACGTTATCCTCCTTTCAAAACAAAGAAATTTACTTTTTGCCATCAAACTCCAAGTAACTTGTCCAAGCTCCTTCGATACTTCCAAGCTCTTCAACAGAATGTTCCTTTGGATTGAATTTCGCCTTTGGGTCGTTATTTCTGGCTCCTTCTTTTGTATGCATGACTTTCATAAACTCTGGTGTCACTTTATATATCGCTCCTCTTTTAAAATTTCAAATGAAAACTCTCCCAAAAGAAGTACCTTGTCTTATCGGCATCAGTAGTTTTCTTTGCAAATAATCCAGAAATCATCCCTTTTTCATCGGGGTTAAACGTGATTTCCGCGTATAAAAGATGATTAGGATCATATACTCTCAGCTTCTTTGACCAATTGAAATACCTTTTACCAAATGCAGTTCCCTAGATCTCTTTACCAAACCCCTCGATAAACTCCTTACGTTAACAAGACAAATTGGGAAATTCACATAGATATTCATATCCAATTTTGGAAGAGTCACACAAGTTCTTCTTTTATCTTGTGCGGTAGCACTATTAGGACCTAAAGAGGCGTCCATTTGTTGGGTCCCGTGCATGAAAAAGTCCTCAGTTTTCATCTAAAATTTGTTAATAAGAGAAAATTATTTGTTTACATGGATCGCGGAAATAGGAGGATGATGGCAAATTTGTTCACAGGCAACCATAATCCCGTTGAGATAGCCTTGATAAGTCTCGCCTATGCACAATAAGAGGGGATTTTACCAGAAAAATAAGGACCAAGGATAGGATTGAAAGGTTTGATTTGAGCGATACCAAGATGATGGCAAGTGAAATAATAGGTGATGACATATTTGAAGGCTTCAAGGCGGTCTTTTTGCTGGCCAGCTAACGTGAGGAAATCAGGGGCATACCCACAAGAATATGCCCATCTTTGTAACATACTTTCTGCACTGAAAACTGTGACAGGAAGCGAGACATTCATGATCGACTTTCCTTCAAGAAGATTACGACCCATGCTCTTAATAAAATGTCCCAAGACTTTCTTTTGTTCCACCAAAAAATCATCATCAATAAACCGAATACCATTTGCGGGATCTCTCTTCCAATATCGCCCGCAAAGTAACTGATTTTCTTCATCTGGTAAGAGCGCGTGGGCCTGTTTAGAGCTCAACTTGATCAGCTTGACGTTCTTATCAATACATTCTAGAACTGGCAAGCCGAGCTGAGTTTTGCTGAGAAGCCTATCAAGGTCGACTTCCTCAAGGCCAGGAGAAGATTTTTCAGGGCTTGAGAGTTCTTTCTTTGGGAGGATATAGCTGATATCGCTGTCTTCTTCGATTTTACTTTCTTCGTTACTGGTAAATTTCATAGAAGCCTGGTCTTTTTCAAGGTCCTGGACGAGATTTGTAGGCTCAATAGGCTTTTGAAGGTTGATTTCATCGTCTTGGTAGTTTTCGATTTCTGGTGGGATCTTGGAAGAAGCGAAGTTGAGGTCCATTGCGATGGATTCTTTGTGAAGTTTTTGGTCTGAAGTGGGCATAAAAGCGAACTCGAAATCGTTCCAATCATCGTATTGGTTGAAGATTTTTTGAATGTGGTTGAGATTTAGTAAAGAATGGATTGTGATCTGGGCATCTTGGACAGCATTTGCCATGCCACCATTTGTTATACTCATCAAGACGTTTAAATAGACCTCTGGGCCTTCTTTCTTTATTTGGATAACTATTAAGAAGGGTTAAATAATAATGAAGAGGATTTGGTACTGGAGTAATAGATTTCACCACGAGGACATCTGAGGGATTTCTTTATTTGATGGGCTTCTTGGATAGATTGGTCAATGATGAAGTAAGTATCCAAAGCTTTGAAGACATACCTGGCATAGATGAACTCTCTTGGGAAATAAAACATGCCAAAAGGCCTAGAGATGGTTAGGAAAAGCAGAAAATAAGGAGTTGGGAGGTGGGGATTTTGTCCAACGGGGTTTATCAAAGAGGCTCAATAAGAAAATCTCCGATTT
>Ga0182738_1007331_pt1 | contig 11225 bp, 6 predicted proteins | sample eDN5th30CBELigMG_FD_128876 | JGI IMG/M metagenome (GOLD analysis project Ga0182738, IMG submission 128876) | Enriched Miracle-Growth compost microbial communities from Emeryville, California, USA - eDNA 5th pass 30_C BE-Lig MG (version 2)... ... | reverse complement strand
TTCCTCACCAAAAACTCCCTTGAGATTTGATGTTGGTTATTCTCAAAATTCTTTTGTCGAGGCGAACTGCCGAAAAACTCTTTGATGGTTCAGGGATGAGAGAAAGGAGGGAAATTAAATTAATGAATGAATTATAATCCAAGATTTGGATTCTGCCTAAAAAAGTTTCAGGATATATTTAGTTTCTGGAATAATCAGATTCACAATCCGATTTGTATTTTGGACAAAAAACTGGTTGTACTGATTCTGTTAGGGTTTCGAATTCAACGGTCATAAAGCCAGCATAATGGAAGTTCAACTCAAAGGGGTGAAGGAAGGGTGAGAATTTTGAAAATAAATGATATAGTTTAAAACCCTGGCTGGTATCAGTATAACAGAAATTTATCTGTTAAGAGATTGATTACGTGTAAGAACATACGTAAAGGTACTGATAAATGATAATATTTATAGAGGCTTCGGTGTTTTTTTAAATATTTATAAATATATCTTTTAATTAACACCTTAGATCGATCTATGGAACAAACTCAAAAGCCCGAAAACGTTGAAAAGCCCGAGAATGTTGAGGAAGGTGGTGAACAAGCCCTTTCCAAGAAGGCCCAAAAGAAGGCTGAAAAGGAAGCCGCCAAGAAGGCCAAGAAGGAAGAAAGTGCTAAAGCTAATCCCCAAAATAAGGCTGCCGATGAAGAAGACCCCCTTAAGGACAACTACGGAGACGTCGAACTCATCCAATCCCAAAACAGAACCAACAGAGTCTGGACTAGTGTTGGTAAAATCGACGAAAGTCTTGTCGGCCAAGAAATTTTGGTCAGAGCCAGACTTCACAGTTCTAGAGTTAAGGGCAAAATTGGCTTTTTAGTTCTTAGAGAAAAGTTTTCCGATATCCAAGCCGTCATCAACGAAACTGAAGGACAAGTTTCCAAGAAGATGATTAAATGGGTCGGCAGTCTCCCCAAGGAAAGTATTGTCGATGTTTACGGCGACGTCAAGAAGGCCGAACAAGAAATCCACTCTTGCTCCCAAAAGGTCGAACTCCACATCAAGAGAATCTACTGCGTTTCTCGTGCCCACATTACCCTTCCTTTCCAACTCGATGATGCCTCCAGACCCATCCAAAAGGGTGAAGTCGAAATGGAAAACTACGATGCTCCTGTTGCCCAACCTGAAGAAAAGAAGGAAGACGTCCAAGCTACCGTCGGTCTCAAGACCAGACTTGATAACAGAGTCATTGATCTCAGAACCAAGGCTAACCACGCTATCATGAGAGTTCAATCCGGAGTCTGCCAACTGTTTAGAGAATTTTTATACACTCAAGGATTCATTGAAATCCACACCCCCAAGCTTATTTCTGGTACTTCTGAAGGTGGTGCCAACGTCTTCAAGATGAAGTACTTTGATAGAGAAGCTTGCCTCGCCCAATCTCCCCAACTCTACAAGCAAATGTGTGTTATGGCTGATTTCGACAGAGTTTTCGAAGTTGGTCCAGTTTTCAGAGCCGAAAACAGTTTCACCCACAGACACATGTGTGAATTCACAGGTTTGGATATTGAAATGGCCATTAAGGAAAGCTACGAAGAAATTTTCGACTTGATCGGAGAACTCTTTGCCCACATTTTCAGTGGTTTGGAAACTAGATTCGCCAAGGAATTGGAAGCCATCAACGTCCAATACCCCTTCGACCCCTTCAAGTTCAAGAGACCCGTCGTCAAGCTCACCTTCCAAGAAGGTATCGACCTCTTGAAGGAAAACGGCATCGAATGGCCTGCTATGGAAGATCTTGACACTGTCACCGAAAGAAAGTTGGGAGACCTCGTTAAGAAGAAGTACGACACCGATTTCTACATTCTCCACAGATACCCCATCACCGCCAGACCTTTCTACACCATGCCCTGCAAGGATGACCCTAGATACACCAACTCTTACGATTTCTTCATGAGAGGTGAAGAAATTACCTCTGGTGCTCAAAGAATCCACGATTCTGAACTTTTGGCCAAGAGAGCTGCTGAATGCGGTATCCAAGTTGATACCATTAAAGATTACATCGAATCCTTCAAATACGGTGCTCACCCCCATGGTGGTGTCGGCGTTGGTCTCGAAAGAGTCGTCATGCTTTACTGCGCCTTGGGCAACATTAGAAAGAGTACTTTGTTCCCCAGAGACCCCAAGAGAATCACTCCTTAAAAGTCTATTTTCTTGTAATAAAGTCTAGCTCGGATGAAGAGAATAAATAGATTTATTATCCTTTTATACCGGTATGCTCTTGTTCTATTAAAATTGATCTAATCCAATTTTCAATCAAGAGATATTGATAATAAAATTCTTTCGCAAGGGAAGGGAAATTTAATTTTGGGACTTTGTTATTTTCATAATAAACATTGGAATAGATGATAGATTAATATTACAAAGATAACTTTTAAATGGATGTTAGTTTATTTTCAATTTTTGATAATGTATTTTGTAATGTTTTTTCTAATTCTTCCAATTCTTTCTGACTTAACTGTTCTAAATTGAGACCTCCATAATGTTCCACCTAAATTAGTGTTATGAGAACCTCTAAAACTTAAAATTTCGATACCTTAAGTTGTAAAGTCTGTAAAGAGTCTGCATTTTTCTTTTGAATAAATGTTCTCACATATTCCCTTTGAAAAGTTAATAATGCAATAATTCAGACAAAATTACTTGATTTCTTTTGTTTTGAGCTGATTGATTGAGGCAGACCGTTTAACGAAGCATTCTTTATAATTGGTAAAGAACAAATCATTCCAAGAAGGTTTCTTGATGATAATTTCAATGACGAAAGAGTTTGGCATGATTGAAGCTGTTTGGACTTTATTATTGACTTTATACACGGGAACAAAATTGACATTGACTTCTTCCTCATCAACAGGTGGGACAAACTTCTTTAAAGAATCATATAGTTTCTTTTTAAAGCTCTGGATCTCATATTCCTTGATATCGGTGCCCTTGACAATACCATCATTGTTGATACCAAAATACAGGGTCCCTCCTTTCGAGTTCAAGAATCCACAAATGTATTTGATGACGGTATCGAGATGGAGCTTGAGACACTTGAATTCATGGTAATGATCCTCAATGAACTGGACAGTATCATCGTAGATATAATAGTCTCCATTTTGTTTACTTTTTAATTTGATGTAGTGATTATTTCCAGAAGAATTATCATTTTCATGGACTTTTTTGACAATATCATTGATTTTATTGACATTATTTTGAATCTCTTCAACAAGAGGGAATTTATTGCTATTTTGATCAATCACCTTTCGATATTCTTCAAAATAAGATTTTTCTTCTGGATTATGATAGTAGGGACAATATACGCTAGTGCATTTTGTGGTTTTGTTGATGTAGCATTCAAGAGTTCTATAATTGAGTGGATGATATAAGTACTCATATCCATTCAAACAATGTTTTTCTGAGTTTTCGTTGGGTTTTTGGCTTAATAGAATTTCTAGAGCAACATTTTTGGAGTACAAGAGTGTACCGGTAGCCACTTTGTTCTTTGTAGGTTTCACAATGGCTGATCTTCTCTGATCCGTCTTTGAATGATAGTCAAAGCAGTCATACAATAAAAGTCCATCAGTCTCGAACATTTTTTCACGATTATACTTGCAATCAGCATTTGTACAACGGTTGATCTTGTATTTTTCAATGATATTGATAAGTGGAGAGAAAGAGCTTGAGTTGTTTTGGGGTGAGTCCAGAGTATTTTGTTTTGTTGCTATTTTGGGAGCATCCATCCGAAATTTTGATCACTTCTAATTTGATCTTTAATGTAAAAAATAAGTGCTGCTTCGAAGTTGACAAATAAATTTATAGTCGTGTATCAGATAAAAAATAAATGGATTTCCATTCACTCTTTGAATTCTTTGTTTGATCAATGAGCCAGATCGACTGACCGGATAATCATTTTATAATGTCAGAAAATTTTTTTGTGGGAATTATGAAAGAAAAAACTTTTCTAGGGATTTTTTTGTTGGAGAATCACTGATGGATTGATTAAAAAAGATATACAGAAATGTTACAACGATTACTATTTTTACACATTGAAAATTTTATTATGTGAGACTGTGATGACTGACTCCTGATTCTAATTCTTGTAATAACGTCATTTCATCTTCCTTTCGAAGTCTTGGAGTCACAGGCAATATCCATGTTGATCGATCTATTCCAAATACCTCTTCAACATTCTTTGACACTCCTTTATTAAATGGATTCTATGACAATGAGGAATTGGGAATTTATATATGTTTTACTCTTTTTAAAATGTCTCTGATATGAAATTCTACAGTGGTAGCATTTTGGCGTGCCATGTAAATATGAAGAGATCCCAGGAAGGTAACAGCAAATGACAAAGCCAAGCAACTCATAGAATTTAGTTGAATAACAGTCTGCTCTCCCGTCGAAAGATTCTGAAGGAATTTTAGAAGGGCTACAATATTCTAGAATATTACTTGTGAAAATTCGCTGTTGTCAAGGAAAAAGAAGATGAATTCCCAGAAGAAGACTTGGCCAACACAAACAGCTGCATAGCAGAGGAAAAGGACGAAATATTTATGATTATAGAATCCAACACAATTTCCAATCCAAGGGCAATGATGATCCATTCTTAGTACACATCTATTCACGATAATGTATTTGTTTTTGAAAAAATGATGAGAACCTGTTGCACTGTCTACAGTGATGAGTTCTTGGTATTTTAACTAATTCGCATCTGAAACAATAACCAAGTTCAGTCAATTGAAGAATTGGGCTGTTTTGGGATATTAAAGACAATGATTGAAAAAATTATATCTTACTCTTCAGCTAATTTTCTGAGTTTTTCTTGGTCTTCAAGAGCTTCAGGATCATGAACTTCTTGAAATGAGTTATTTAAAAAGATACAAAATAACCTATACTATCCTGGGTTGGATCTTCTCTTGGAGCCCCAAAATGTGTTCTTGAAAATTTGATTTTCATAAATTGTTTCTGTCTCTCTTTTATTCTCTCTGCATTTGGGAATTGTTCATTCTTTTGAGATTTTAGGAAGTCATGATGAGGAGAAAAATACAATTGATGAAGATAAATAGCCAGGCCCAGTTTTGACGACTTGAATGTATGACCAAACCATGAGGAAAATGAAGAAATGCATTTCAACAATAACAACAATGACAATTTCAAGTCTCTACGCTTGAGTAAGACCATGGATGATGAAATATTTTACGTAAGCAGCAAGTTTTTTGAGAAACATGAAGATGAATGCGTAGTATTCCAAGAAGAATATGACTGCTAAACAAAAGATGATGATTGCGGAGCCGCAATTCCAAGGCAAGCGATTTTTATCGACATGCATGATTAGAGTCTGGTGGAAGATGAATTTTTTACAGGAAGATTTAAATTTTGGAAATTAGGCGAATCTCCAAAAAAAGAAATTTGTTATTTTTCAAAAAGTGTAAATAAAATGCTTTCATATGGATAAATTAATGAAAGAAATGAGTTGAAAGCAATTTCTGTTAAAAAATTGAACTATGAACTCTATTTGTTACAAAAATATAAATTACGAGAGAGAGAGAGAGAGAGAGAGAGAGGGAGAATTTTAAAGTGAAATTTTATGAAAGGGTTTGATCTCTTGAGAATTCAAATATATCTGAAAAAGGAGGAGGCTTTTTATGTTCTCTTTCATACAAAACTAGAAGTTTTTCACTCAAATCCGTTTTATGTCGACAGTTTCTGACCCTGTAGTATGCCTGATCGACTTTTCTTGGTTCTGAAGTCTCAGCGGGAACAAAACAATCTTGAACTTTGACCTGTCTTGATTTTCGGGCTTTCCAGATATCAATAGATAAAGTAGGTTGCTGACTATTCTCAAAGACAATTCGTTCTTCTTTTTTCATGAGACAAACTTTGAGTTTATCGATTTCTCTGATTTTCTTTACCATGACCAGCAGGTCCAGATTTTTCTTGATTTCATCCCTTCCTTTCTTGAGAAGGCTTATTTGAGGGGAGAAGCGAACGTGAGAGAGAAGCCATTCAAAGTAACCAATATCAGAATGAAGCTTCCCCTCAGTGGCTTCTTTACCCTCACTATCGACCTTTTCTAGGTCTATACTGATAGTATTTTGAGCCTCTTTGACATGATAATTTTCTCTTGTCTTGAATTGAGTTTCTGTTTCATTTTGGCGAACTTTATTGAGATCCTGCGTATATAAAGTATTCAAATAATTCTTTTGAGGAATTATCCGACTATCACTGGTCGGGAAATAGTCTTCAGGTTCCATGGGAGTCATTTTCAGGCTGGATGGCGGATTCGAAGTCTTTTTAATGCTGCTTCTCGAAACATCTCTCGATCTCATGTTGTTTTGAGCACTTTCATTAAACTCTTGATGAATTGAGGCTCGAATGAAAGTGGGATTGGCAGGGATCTTTTGGTTTAGGGTTTTATTCGATGGCTTGGGATTTGAAGGGTTCTTTTTGTTGATTTTTATTTTGTAAATATCTTTGACGGTTTTCTCATACATCTTGAGTTCGGCATAAGGCTGAGCCAAGAATCCAAGGATCAATGTTGCAGTGGCTGCCAAACCACTAACCTGAGCCAGAACACTTTGAATTTTCATATATGATCGGTGGTAGAGTATTTTATTCCCACTATTTGCTATGATAAAGCTTGCAAAAAGATCGGGCTCTCTCATTTCTAGAATGTCTGCTGATATCTTGTTGAAATTCAGGATAGTTTCAGTTTTTTCACTTTCAAATAGCCAGCCGTCATCACTTGTGAATTCAACAACATCAAGCATTAATTTGATGCTTTTAGTTTTATCCAAGATAAGACCTTGCCACTGGTCAGTGTAGAAATGGGATATTGGCTCTTTGTAATTCGATGCAATGGTCGTGCTCTGTCTGAAAGTAGTTTGGATATCACTATCCGTGATCCATTTGTTTATTTTTTCTTGGGGAGCACAAGTTCCTCCTGAAGTTGCATTATTACAGAAATGAAAATCGACTTGTATAAACTGATCATCCTCAGTCCTGGTATATAACTTGTCAAAATTCGCTTGTTCCTTTGAGAAACACCATTGACTCTGATAATAATTGACTTGATCATCAAAGTTTGATGAGGGGCAAGGAGTGATATTTAATGGAACAAACGTCAGTGTGCAAGTGCCGTCAGGAAAATAGTTGTAGGTTGCCATACTTGCGTTGAGGGTATAAATAGTCGGGTCAATAAAGTAATTTCCGAGGACATTATTTTCAAAGATACCAAAGCCTAATTGGAAAAGATCATGGGTTAGGACAAGATCGTTATGAAAGGTTTCGCCCAACATTGTTGACGCAGTAAGATCGGGATTCGTTCTATGGACAAAATCTTTACTTGTAAACACAATTGACCATATGACAAAAGCTCCAGTAAGGATCGTGTAGATAAGGCCAAAATGTGAATAGGACTTGGGTCTACCTTGAAATTGTAATGCTGGAGCAAATCCAAACATATCAAGTCTTTGAAGATTCGCAAGCTTGTCGAGCATGATCGAAATTTTGTATAACAAAAGCGTTTCCGCAATGCTAATCGATTAAAATAATAAAATAAAAAGAGGTACATAGAAAACAAGGTTTAATAATTAATAAGTATTTTTTCGCCAAACTCAACAAAAAGAAAAAGGATATCATGGGATTGATTCTCGAACGTCTTGAGATAATGGGCGAGAAGGGTGTTGGATTGATAGAAGCATGTATGATTCTCAAGGTAAGATCCAAAGTGGTTGGAGAAAGTAGAGAGGAAATTTAGAATAGTTAATGATTGATAGCTATTTGGATTTAAGTTTGACAAAAACTTAAACTCATTTCGGTTTGGAGACAAATTTTATCAGAACACGGTGAGAGAATTTAATGAATAAGAAGATGCCATGCATAAATGATTATTAAAAAAAGGTCTAAAAATTAATATTTATGACATCACCAGGATGACATTTATGAATGGAACGAGGAAAAAGTATTTTCCAAAATCTTTTGCATAAACAGAATTTAAGATGATAAAAAAATATTACTAGGAAAGATATCCATTTTTGAGAATTTGATCGCGAACGTCCAGGAATCAATTTAGCTATCGTTATGTTCTCTGGAACTGTCTATAATTTCGGGAGTATCAGCAGGATTTTTTCGCTCTTGTTCATAGATTCCTAAGAGCTTTTCACTAAACCTTGTTTTGTGGTCTGAGGTTTTGGCAGTTAAGTACGCTTGAGCAACCCCTCCAGGTCCTGGAGTTTCAGAAGAGACAAGCCAGTCAGTGACTTCGACCTCTGGCCGTTTGGAGCCCTTTTCTTGGACGGTTGTATCAAGTGATAGCACTGGCTGCTGGATATGTTGGAAGAGGATTCGCTCTTCTTTTTTCATGAGACAAGCCTCCATTTTATCTACCTCTCTCATTTTCTTAACTAGGACCAGCAAATCAAGGTAGCGGTTAATTTCATCTTTTCCCTTGTTGAGGACGCTAATTTTAGGTGAAAACTTTATTGGCGAGAACAGCCATTCAAAGTAACCAATGTCTGAATCCATCATATCGATTTCTTCCTTGTCTTCATCAATTAGCCCATTTCTACTATTATCAAGGTCTTCACCTGCAGGTTGTGGAATATTGAGATTATTGGTGAAAGGTTTGAGATCTACTGCTGCAAATGCAGCTGGATAATTAGTATTTTGAAAAGTGGTTTTATTGAATTGAGTTTCAACTTCTTTTTGGTGAGCAGCTTTCAGGTCTTGGATATATAAACCATTACTTATGCTGTTCTTTTCAGGGGATAATGAATTTGTGAGAGGATTGCCAATTTCCTCGTCGTTATCTGCGAGAGGATTTGTTTCTAGAGGTTTATTTTGTATCATAGTTGATTCATCTTTCAACTTTGTGGTGGTCTTCATTGTGTCATCGAGTCCAGTTGTGGTGTTATTTTTATTATCGGTGGCGATGGGGAAAGTTTTTCTGCTCGATGATTTTCTCAAGCCAGCTCTTGGGTTTCTCTTTTTTGTAACTTTTATCTTGTAAATATCTTTTACAGCCTTCTCATACATTTTGAGTTCGGCGAATGGTTGAGCAAATAAACCGAGAATCAAAGCTGCAGCACCTGCTAACCCACTGACTTGAGCCAAAACGTCTTGGATTTTCATGTATGTTCTGTGATACAAAATTTTGTTACCACTGTTAGCAATGATGAAAGTAGCAAAAAGACCTTCCTCTCTTCTTTCAAGAACATCACCAGCAATGGGGTTGAAATTGATAATGGTTTCTGTTTTCTCACTCTGGAAGAGCCACCCATCATCACTGGTGAATTCGACAACATCTAGCATGAGCTTCATACTCTTAGTTTTATCCAGGAGAAGTCCTTGCCATTGATCGGTGTAGAAATGGTTGATGGGGTCTTCATAATTAGAAGCAATCGTTGTGCTTTGTCTGAAAGTTGTTTGAATGTCACTATTGGTGATCCATCTATCAATAACTTCCTGAGAAGCACAAGTACCACCTGAGGTTGCATTGTTACAGACATAAAAATCGAATTGCATGAACTGATCATCTTCAGTTCTCGTGAAGAGGTCATGAAAATTGGTTTGAGTTCTTGATAAACACCATTGACTTGCATAATAAGCAACATTTCCATCAAAGTTTGAATTTTTACAAGGTACAATATCTAACGGCGTCAGTGTCAAGAGACACGTTCCGTCAGGATAATAGTTGTATAAACCCATGTTAGCTGTGACTGTGTAAATGCTCGGGTCAATAAAATAATTTCCTAGGATGGCGTTATCATAGATACCAAATCCCAATTGGAACAGGCTATGGGGAAGAGTCAGGTCTTCTTCAACAGTGGCGCCATACATTGTTGTAGTTGTCAAAGATGGGTTGGTTCTGTGGACAAAATCCTGACTAGTAAAGACAACTGCCCAGATGACAAAGGCGCCAGTAATCAGCGTATAAATCAGTCCAAAACGAGAGTAGGATTTGGATCCACCATTGAACTGGATGTTTGGGGTGACTCCAAAGATGTCAAGTTTCTTAAGAATAGCTAGTCTATTCAGCATGGCCGGATTTATTTTTTATTTGTATTTCTGATTGTGACTTTAAGAAACAAACAATATTACGTTTCAACTAAAAAACAAAACAATTTAAAAAAGGGACGTGGGGTTTTCAATTAATCTGAGTTAATATTGCGTATTAATACACATATTCGTCTATCCGATACAAACTTGAGTTTTAATTACATTTTTGTTGACATCACCCGCAATGTTTTGATGGGGAGGTGGCGAAATTGATATAGAGTTGAATATCAGGGGGCTCTTTCCCATTTCTCTGAGAGAGAGCTTTTCTTTCGTTCTGAAATAGATGACTCAAATATCTAGAAAAAGATGTTTTATTTTCAAGGAGAGGAGAGGGTTTCTTGTTATTGAATGATGCCCCGCAGAGTTTCTTGCAGGTTGCAACCCGAATCCCAATAAGACTGAGGACCCTCAACTCAGAATCTCAAGGTGTTTGATTCATTAAAGTCAATTAAAAGCTTGTCTGAATCTTTAAATTAGTAACTCGAATTCTCCCAATCAAATAGCCGAGAGGGAAATTTATTTGTCAATTTTGTTGAATTAATAATATGGGTTTATGAGAACTTCTTCGAAACACTGTTTAGAAAATCTGAGGCGCACCAGAAATTCATGGGTTGTGGAGAGCTTCTCACTTGGTTGTGGAGATTTTTGAACGCCAAATTGATTCCCTTTTTTAACATCCTAAAGGAAATATACACTTCCTTATTGCCTCAGCAATTTGTGGGCCCTAATTATTTGATCCAGGCTCAAGTTTAAAAATTTGGAGATTGAGTCCCTTTCTTAGAGATATTGACTGTCCAGCCCTGCATTTAATCCTCTTTCTTCTGATCTCTTTGATTCTCAAATTTGTATTGTTTATTCAAAAGAAAAATCTCTTTTGAAGATTTCTTCTGGAAAAGATGAAAAATGCATCTTTTTACATTCCAATCTTTAACTCATGTTTCTCGCTTGAATTAAAAGGCAATCAAATGAAGTTAAGGAAAGGGTTTTTCAAAATTTTTTTGAAAGGAAGCTGGAGAAGTGACTTAAGGAAGATTTGTGGATTCAAAGTCTGTTTTATTTTCACGCGAGGTTTATGGCCCTTCTCCTCCTCCAAATGGCCACCAGTAATTCTTTGTTCTTTCTTGAAAGTGCTTTTATTTCGAAAATTA